>Ga0157375_10001234_pt1 | contig 22084 bp, 20 predicted proteins | sample M35metaG_FD_115311 | JGI IMG/M metagenome (GOLD analysis project Ga0157375, IMG submission 115311) | Miscanthus rhizosphere microbial communities from Kellogg Biological Station, Michigan, USA - M3-5 metaG | ecosystem: Host-associated > Plants > Roots > Rhizosphere > Soil | place: USA: Michigan... | reverse complement strand
GGGGAGGTGCGTCATCGAGCCGATATCGACGGACTCCGTGCCATCGCGGTGGTCCCCGTCGTGTTGTTCCACGCGGGCGTAAGCCAGGTCTCTGGCGGCTTCGTCGGCGTCGATATCTTCTTCGTCATCTCCGGCTACCTCATCACCTCGCTGATCCTCGGCGAGATGGCGGAGGGACGCTTTTCTCTTCTGAGCTTTTATGAGCGGCGCATCCGCCGCATCTTTCCCGCGCTGTTTGCCGTGCTGGCGTTTTGCGTGGTGTTGGCCTCGATCCTGTTCCTGCCGAGGGAACTGCAGAGCTTCGACAACAGCCTGTTGGCCGCAACGTTCTTCGTGTCCAACATCTATTTTTATGGGGGTAATGGCTACTTCGCCGCGTCGCCGGACACGTTGCCGCTGCTGCATACTTGGTCGCTGTCGATCGAGGAGCAGTTCTACATTGTCTTTCCGCTGCTGCTGAGCCTGGCCATCGGCTTGGGCCGGCGGGTTTGGGTCGGGCTGATTGCGGTGCTGTTTCTCCTCTCGCTCGCGGCCTCGATCTGGGTCACCAACGTCGATGCGGATGCCGCGTTCTATCTCGCCCCGATGCGCGTCTGGGAGCTCATGCTCGGCGCCTTGCTCGCCGCGAGGCTGCTGCCGCGGATCGAGGCGCAAGCCCCGCGCGAAATGCTGGCCATCGCCGGCGTCGCGCTCATTGCCTATGCCGTAGTCCGCTTCACCCCGGCCACCCCCTTCCCCGGCTCGGCCGCGCTGATCCCATGTCTCGGTGCGGCTCTCTTGATCTATGCCGGCGAGGATGATGGCACGACGGTCGCCGCCAAGGCCTTGAGCCTGTGGCCGCTGGTCTTCGTCGGCCTCATCTCTTATTCGCTCTATCTCTGGCACTGGCCGCTGCTGGTGTTTGCCCGCTACTGGACCATTACCCCGCTGACCGGTTGGCAAAGCGCGGCGATCGTCGCCGCCAGCTTCATCCTGGCGGCGCTCTCCTGGCGCTATATCGAGCAGCCATTCCGGCGCAAGCGGCCGACCATCCCACGCCGCATCCTCCTTGCCTCCGCCGCAACGGCGATGGGCCTCGCTGTCGCCTTCGGCGTGGCAACGGCCTCGACCGGGTGGCCGACACGCTTCTCGCGGCAGGTCCTCGCGGTCGCCGACGATAGCATCATGCCTGCTCGTCAAGAGACCGAGTTAAAGCGTTGCTGGGAGCAGCCGCCCGAGGCGCCCTGCGTGCTCGGCGCTGCGGTCAAGCCTAACTACGCAATTTGGGGCGATAGTCACGCCATAGCGATGCTGCCCGCCCTAGGCACGTTCGCCGAGCATCGGGGGATTGCCTTTGAAGTGTTCGTACAGCCCGGGTGCCCATCGGTGGTCGGTATCGACTTCCGGAATATGCGAAAACTGCCAGAGTGCAGAGCTCGAAACTCCAGGAATTTCGCCGTGTTGGAGTCGGCGCACGACATCGGCACTGTTATCCTAATCTCGCGTTTTGCGCTTTACATCAAGGACGGCAAACGGGCTAAACGGACGATCATGTTTGGCCCAAATGGTGAGAAATTGGATGAAAAGGCCCGCGCCGCTCTTTGGGAGCGCCAGTTCGACGTCACAATCAACCGCCTCCTCGCCGCCGGCAAGACCGTTGTCCTCGTCTATCCCGTACCGGAGATCGGCTATGACGTGCCTCACGCGCTTAGCAGAACCTTGGCGAGGGGGGGCGATCCCGCAAGCTTAAATCCACCCCTAGCGACCTTCCAAGAACGCCAAGACATCATACTTGCTATTCTCGACAGGGCGGGGAATTCGCCGGGGATCGTGCGGGTCTATCCGCACAAGAAGCTTTGCAACGAGGAGCGCTGTCTGGTCTACGCGAACGGCAAGGCGCTTTACAAGGACGACAATCATTTGAGCATGGCGGGGGCGGAATTTGTGCTTTCTGAATTTAAGCCGGTCTTTTCCAACCCCGGCCTGCCTGCCGTCTCCGCCGATATCATAAGTGCGCTGCCGGCGAGCATCAGTTCACCCCATTAATAGGCATCGGTCCTTGACGACAGCATCCCGTCAAGGTCATCGACGATGTGCCCCGCACGCCGCATTACATCCCCCATCATTGCGCGTGGCGGCGATATCCAAAGCCTCAATTTGCCGCTGGCGAGCTTCATGCAGCGGCAGGACGTTGTCCTCTCAGCGCTCGATCACGCGGGACCTCCGAGCGGATCTTTCGGGTCTATCCCCATAAGCGCTCTGCAACGCTACAGAATCTCTGGTCGGCGGGTCATTCGCTTTATCGCGACGACGATCATCTGGGCGGTGCCGGAGTCGACCTTGTGCCGCCCGAGTTCGAGCCGATTCCCGAGGCTGAGGTCGGCAGCGTGGAGACCGCGCAGACCGGTCGGCGACATTGAACAGGCCGTGGTGATCGGCTTTGGCTGCATGGCGAGAGCGGTGTTGCTATCGAGCAGCGGCACGTCGCAACCCTTTGTTAACCTTCAGGGGCGAAAATTTAACCACGATGAACTTCCTTCTCGGCGCCCTTTTCGGATTCTCGACGGCCATCGGCGGCATCTGGTGGCTGCTCTATTTGTTGGGGTCCGGCGACGCGGAAAGGGAGCGAATGCCAGACAGACGCTTGTCCGGAGCGCGCACCCTGCGCCCTAGCAACTCTGCCTAGTCACCGAGCCCTGCCAGCGCATCATTCGCATGGCGACGTCGATCGCTGTCCCTAGAGCGAAATACCGAGCCTGCCGAGCGCCCAGACCATCGCGGCGTAAAGCACCACGGTCAGCAGGCAGGACAGGCCGAGCGCCGGCCAAAAGCCCGTGCCGCTTCTGAGCAGCACCGGCAGCACCAGAAACATCGGCAGCGTCGGCAATACGAACCAAAAGGTGGATTGCGCCAGCGCGGCGATCCGCTCCGTGTCGGCGGTGTCGCGCCACAGCCAAATGAAGGCGAGAATGGATAGCAGCGGCAACGCCAGGATCAGGGCGCCGACGCCGGGGTTGCGCTTGGCGACCTCCGAAGCCGCCGCGATGATGACACCGGAGAGCAGAGCCTTTAGCGCGACGTAGAGCATTGTCACGACCCAAAGTGATTTGCAGCGTCAACCCTTGTTGAACAGCGCGTAGGCCGCGTAGCAGAGCGTCACTGCGAGGAGCGGCCTGAGCAACCATTCGGGCACCACGCCGGCGAGCCGCGCGCCGATCAGAATGCCGGGGATCGAACCGCAGAGCAGAGCCAGCAGAATGCCCGCATCCATATTGCCGAGGCCAAGATGTCCGAGGCCGCCGAGCAGCGTCAGCGGCATGGCATGGGCGATATCCGAGCCCACCAGCCGCTTGGCCGGCAGGATTGGATAAAGCGCCGCCAGCACGGTGACGCCGATGGCGCCGGCGCCGACGGAGGTCAGCGTGACGAGCAAGCCCAACACGACGCCGAACAGGACGGTGGGCAGCGTCCGCGGCGGGACATCGCCCTTGTCGTCACTGGGCGCGGTGCGGGTGACGAAGGGATAAATCAGAATGGCAAGCGCGCTCACCGGCAGCGCCACGACCAAGCCCATCCTGATCCAATGCGCGATGGTCACGGTATCGACATGCGATAAGGCCATCACGGCGAGCAGCAGCGCGGCGGCTGGCAGACTTCCCGCCGCGAGCCTGAGCACGATCGGCCAATCGATATGGTCCGACAGGTGGTGCCGCCAGCCGCCGACCGCTTTGGTGATCGAGGCGTAAAGCAGATCGGTGCCGACCGCGACCTGCGGCGGCACGCCGAAGCTGGAGATCAGCAAGGGTGTCATCAGCGAGCCGCCGCCGACGCCGGTCAGCCCGACCAGCATGCCGACGCCGAAGCCGGCCGCAGCGAGCGGCAGCAGATGAGCCGCCCAGCCGAGATCGACCATGGCCGAAGAATCCCCTCCCCTAACGCAGCACAAGCTCGCGCCCCGAACCGGGCGTCTTCTATTATAGCGGCATTATACCGGCTTATAGCTCGATCAGAACCGGAACTCCGACCGAGCGGAGCAGAACCGCCACCTCTTGCGCACGCCGGTTGAACTCGGCCGAGTCGGCCGGCGAATCGCCGAGATCGGCGCAGAGGCCACGGGCGAGCAGCTCTCGGTTCAGCACCAGTACATTGTCGCCGACCTGCGGCGCGCCGGCTTGCGCCCAGGTGATGACGCCGCCGGCGACGGTCGCGCCATCAATGGCACTGACCAGCACGAAATTGCCGGTAAGCGGCAGTTCGCTGAACAGGTCGATCGCCGCGGCACGGCCGAGCAGGATGCGGCAATCGGCGATGTCGTTGACGTTACAGCCATGCGCGGGCGTCGACGCCAAGGTCTCGAAATCGACCAGCGCCGAGACGCTCATGCTGGTGACCGGCGTGAGGTCGGTCGCAGTCCGCAGCAGATAGCCGGCCTCCGGATCGAACGGCGTCTCCGACAGCCAGACCAGCCGTGCCTCGATGACATCGGCGTTGGTGGGGCGCCGCTGCACCTCTGAGAGCACCGCGCCGCGCGAGATGTCGAGATCGGTGTCGAGCACCAGCGTCACGGCATCGCCCTTGCCCGCGGAGGTGAGGTTGCCGTCCATGGTGGAAATGCGCTTCAGCGTGGCGCCGAGACCGCTCCGCGCATCGACGATCCTCTCGCCGATCCTGACGCGTCCCGACGTGACGGTCCCGGCATAGCCGCGGAAATCGCCCGAAGCGCGTAGCACGAGCTGCACCGGCATGCGAAACGGCGCGTCGTCCTGCACGACTTCCGGATCGACCGACTCCAGATGCTCGAGCAAGGTCGGCCCGGCATACCAGGGCATCCGCGCGGAACGTTTGACCACGTTGTCGCCGGTCAACGCCGCCACCGGAATGATGGTGACCTGCGCGAATTTGAAGCCCCCGGCCATGACGCGGAAGTCCCGCTCGATCTCGCGGTAGCGCGCCTCCGACCAGTCGACGGCATCCATCTTGTTGACCGCGAGCACAACCTTCTTGATGCCGACCAGATCACAGATCGCGGCGTGGCGGCGGGTCTGGCGCTTGGCGCCGTGACGGGCATCGACCAGCAGGATGGCGAGGTCGGCGTGACTGGCGCCGGTCGCCATGTTGCGGGTGTATTGCTCATGCCCCGGGGAATCGATGATGATGAAGCGGCGTTGGGGTGTCTCGAAATAACGCCAGGCGATGTCGATGGTGATGCCCTGCTCGCGCTCGGCCTGGAGCCCGTCGAGCAGCAGGCTGAAATCGATCTTCTCGCCGTTGACGGCGCGGTTATGCGAGGCGTGCAGCACCGCCGCGGCCTGGTCCTCGGTGACGCCGGCGCCGTCCCACAACAGTCGGCCGATCAGCGTCGACTTGCCGTCATCGACCGAGCCGCAGGTCAGCAGGCTGAGCAGCGCGCCGCGATGCGCGGCGGCGGCGGCCACCGGCCTGGTCTCGACAGCCTCTTTCAGTTGCGTCGCGACATGCATAGGAAATCGCCCCTAGAAATACCCTTCACGCTTCTTCATTTCCATGGCGCCGGCCGTATCGTGGTCGATCAGCCGTCCGGCCCGCTCGGACACGCGCGCGGCGAGCGTCTCCTCGACTACCGCGTCGATATCGGTTGCATCGGACTCGATCGCCGCGGTCAGCGGCCAGCAGCCGAGCGTGCGGAAGCGCACCTTGCGCATCACCGGTTTCTCGCCCGGCTCGAACCCCATGCGCTCGTCGTCGACGACAATGAGCTGACCGTTCCGTGTCACCACCGGCCGCTCGGCGGCGAAATAGAGGGAAACCACCTCGAGCTTCTCAAGCGCGATGTAGCGCCACACGTCCGCTTCGGTCCAATTCGAAAGCGGGAACACACGCACGGTCTCGCCCTTGCCGAGGCGACCGTTCAACAACTGCCACATCTCGGGACGCTGGCGCCTCGGCTCCCAGCGATGGCCGGCGGCGCGGAACGAGAACACGCGCTCCTTGGCGCGGGAGGCTTCCTCGTCGCGCCGCGCCCCGCCGAACGCCGCATCGAAACCGCCGGCATCCAGCGCCTGGCGCAGAGCGACTGTCTTCATCACGTCGGTATAGACGGACGGCGGGTGATCGAATGGATTGATGTTGCGGGCGAGCCCGTCATGATTGGTGTGCACGATGAGGTCGAGACCGAGCTCGCGCGCGGTCTTGTCGCGGAAGGCGATCATGTCTCGGAACTTCCAGGTCGTGTCGATATGCAGCAGCGGAAATGGCGGCTTGGCCGGCCAGAAGGCCTTGCGCGCCAGATGCAACAGCACGGTCGAATCCTTGCCGATGGAGTAGAGCAGCACGGGACTACGGAACTGGGCCGCCGCCTCGCGGAAGATATGGATGCTCTCGGCTTCAAGCAGCTTGAGATGCGAGGTCAGCGCGGTCATGCGGCCTTTCCTCCCCGGTTTGGGTTCATGTGCAAGCCGCATTCCTTCTTTTCCTCGTTCTCCCACCACCAGCGGCCGGCTCGCGGGTGCTCGCCCGGCTGGATGGCGCGGGTGCAAGGCGCGCAGCCGATCGATACGAAGCCGCGCGCATGCAGCGGGTTCACCGGCACGTTGTTGGCGGCGATATAGGCGGTAAGGTCCTGGGTCGACCAGTCGGCGACCGGGTTGACCTTGATCAGCGCGTGCGCCTCGTCCCAGGCGGCAAGCTTGACGTCGGCCCGTTCATCGGAATGCTCGCGCCGCAGACCGCTGATCCAGCCTTGCGCGCCTTTCAGCTCCCGGTTGAGCGGGCGGACTTTGCGGATCTCGCAGCACGCCTTGCGGTTCTCGACCGCATGGCGAAAGCCGTACACGCCGTCGCGGGCGACCAATTGCTCGACCTCTGCGGCCTCCGGCGCCACGAGGCGGATACGCACGCCATAGCGAAGCTCCGAAAGCTCGACCGTCTCGAGCACTTCGGGAAACAGCCGTCCGGTATCGAGGGTGAACACGTCGATCTCGGCGCCCGATTCGGCAATGGCGTGCAGGATAGCCTGATCCTCGAGCCCGAGGCTGGTGGAGAAGACGATGCGACCTTTGATCTTGCGGCGCATCTCCCTGATGCGGTCGGTGAGGCTCTTCACCCGCACGAGCCGCTGGTCGAGCGCCTCGGCCTCTTTGTGCGAGGCTTCGCGGCGAAGCGGCAGCGGATTGCGATAGCCGCGCTGATAATTGTGCTGGATGCGCGACACCGATGCCTTCCAGACGCTCGCCTGCTCGGGATCGGTGATCTCGGCGGTGTCGAAACCCGAGCGCAGCAGGAATTGCGCCAGGTCGGGGATCAGATAGCCGACGGCCCTGATCTCGCCCTTGAAGCCGTGCCGCTCCCGCAGCAATACGGCGAGGCTGATGCCGCGCCCGTCGCCGAAGGTGGGGAAGTGGATGGCGATCGGCCCGGCATTGCCGCCAGCCGCGGCGGCGAGCGCGCCGACGTCGGCAGTCGGCTCGAGCAGCGTCGCGACCTCGACCGGATCGACCACCAGCGAACCTGTGGCGAGATCAAGCAGCGCCATAAAGGGCCTCCTTGAACGGCTGCGCCCCCACCCGCCGCCAGGTGTCGAGGAATGTCTCCCCGTCACTCCGCTTGGCGAGATAGGTGTCGATGATGGTGTCGATGGCTTGCGGCACGGCTTCCGCGCGGAAGCCGGGACCGACGATGGTGCCGACCGCGGCGTCGTCCTTCGGGCTGCCGCCGAGCGAAATCTGGTAGAGCTCGGTGCCTTTCTTGTCGACGCCGAGAATGCCGATATTGCCGGAATGATGGTGCCCGCAGGCATTGATGCATCCCGACATGTTCAGCCGCAGCGGGCCGATCAATTCCTGCCGCTTCGGGTCCTCGAAGCGCTTGGCGATCTCCTTGGCGATGGGGATCGAGCGGGCATTGGCCAGATTGCAATAATCCAGGCCCGGGCAGCAGATCATGTCGCCCAGCAGATCGTAATTGCCGGTGGCAAGCCCCTCGGCCTCGAGCTCCGCATAGACGGCGACGACGTCGGAGCGGGCGACGTGCGGCAAGATGAGGTTCTGGGTGTAGTTCACCCGCGCCTCGTTGTGGCTATAGCTCTCGGCGAGGCCGGCAACGAAGTCCATCTGGTCGGAGCTGGCGTCGCCCGGCGTACGCCCGGGCTCCTTCAGTGAGATGACGACGCTCACATAGCCCGGCACGCGGTGCGGCCTGACATTGTGCTTGAGCCAATTGGCGAAAGCGGGGTCGGTCTCGCGGCGCTGGTCGAGCGTCTCGTCTCTGGTCGGCCGCGCCGGCAGGTCAGGCGGCGCGAAATAAGACATAATGCGATCGCGCTCGTCGGCCGGCAGGTCGACCGCGTCCCTATGCGTCGCCTCCCAATCCGCTTCGACGTCCTCGCGGAATTTGTCGATGCCGAGCTGATTGACCAGGATCTTGATGCGCGCCTTGTGAATGTTGTCGCGGCGGCCGTGCAGATTGTACACGCGCAGAATCGACTCGATGTAGGAGAGCAGGTGCTCCTTCGGCAGGTAAGCGCGGATCTCCTGGCCGACATAGGGCGTGCGGCCCATGCCGCCGCCGACCAGCACGCGGAAGCCGTTCTCGCCATTCGGCCCGCGCACGATCTTCAAGCCGATATCGTGGAAGGCGATGGCCGCGCGATCCTCGGCCGCGCCCGAGATGGCGATCTTGAACTTGCGCGGCAGCCAGCTGAATTCGGGATGGTAGGTCGACCATTGGCGCAGGACCTCGCACCAGGGACGCGGGTCCTCGAGCTCATCATTGGCCGCGCCGGCAAACGGATCGGCGGTAACGTTGCGTACGCAATTGCCGCTGGTCTGGATGCAGTGCATCTCGACCTCGGCGAGCGCCGCCAGTACCTCGGGGATGTCGACGAGCTTCACCCAGTTGAACTGCAAATTCTGCCGCGTGGTGAAATGGCCGTAGCCGCGATCCCACTTCCGCCCGATCATGGCAAGCTGGCGCAGTTGCTTGGGCGAGAGCACGCCATAGGGTATGGCGATGCGAAGCATGTAAGCGTGCAACTGGAGATAGAGCCCGTTGCGCAGGCGCAACGGACGAAACTCGTCCTCGGAAAGCGCACCGGCCAGCCGGCGCTCGACCTGATCCTTGAACTCCGCCACGCGTTCGCGCACGAAAGCGTGGTCGAACTCGTCATAGCGGTACATCGTACCAATCCTCGGTCAACGTGGTGCGGTGCGCGGCGCGGATGCGCTCGCGCACGGAAAGCGGATCGACGGTACCGTCATGCAGTGCGACATCCATCGGATAGACGGCGACGACCTTGCGCGCCTTGACATCCTCAGCGGCGCGCGCTTCGAGCGCCGCGAGGTCATCCTCGGTCTCGGCGATGCGCGCACGCCCGATCTCCTCGGTCCAACTCCCGTCGGAAGCGAGATAGACGACAATCCCGTCTCTCAGGCGATTGGCGGTGACGACGCTAGGCACGCTTCAACTCCTCGGCCGCCAGAATGTCCTCAATCACGCCCGCTGCGGGCAATCCGGCCACCTCGCCGAAGATCAGCACCGCTGGACTCTCGAGTCCGAGCCGCTCGGGGTGCGCGGCAAGCTTGGCGATGGTGGCCAGCACGCGCCGTTCGTCGTCGCGGCTCGCATTCTCCACTGCCAGCACCGGCAGGTCGGTCTTGAAGCCCGCCGCGATCAGCTTGGCGGCAATATGCCCGGCGGTGCTCACGCCCATATAGACGAGCAGCGTGTTCTTACCCCCGGCCAGCGCGGCCAAGTCGAGATGCTCGAAGCTTGGCTCCTCGCCGCCGGCCTCATGGCCCGACAGGAAGGTCACGGTGTGGGAAACGTCGCGATGGGTAAGCGGGATCTGCAGGCTTGCCGCCGCGGCGATGCCGGCAGTGACGCCGGGCACGATCTCGATGGCGATGCCTTCGGCACGCAGCGCATCGAGTTCCTCGCCCCCACGGCCGAAGATGAACGGATCGCCGCCCTTGAGGCGAACCACCGTCTGGCCGGCCTTGGCCCGCTCGATCAACAGCGCGTTGATCTCGTCCTGCGGCACGCTGTGCGCGCCCTTGGCCTTGCCGACAGGGATCAGCTCGGCCTCGCGCCGCGCGTGATCGAGCACACCCTCGCCGACCAGGCGATCGTAGAAAATCACATCGGCGGCTTTCAGCGCGCGCACCGCCTTCATGGTGAGCAGCTCGGGATCGCCGGGGCCGGCGCCAACCAGCAGCACGCGGCCCCGCTGGATCTGTTTCTCCGCGGCTGCATCGATGGCGGCGCCGATCAGCGCGCGGGCTTTGGCCTCGTCGCCTTCGAGCATCGCCTCGGCGGCAGCGCCTTCGAACACCGCCTCCCAGAATTTCCGGCGCGGCGGGCCTGAGGGCAGCCGCTCCGCCACTGGCCCGCGGAACTCAGCCGCCAGCTTGGCAAGCGCATCGAGCCTTGGATGCAGCTCCTGCTCGAGCCAGGCGCGCAGACGCTGCGCCAGCACAGGCGAAGCGCCCGATGTGCCGATCGCCACCGTCACTTCGCCGCGATCGACGATCGCCGGCAGCGCGAAGCTGCAAAGCTCGGGCCGGTCGGGCACGTTGACCGGCACACCGAGCGCGCGGGCAATGGCCGAGACGCGAGCATCCTCCGCCTGGTCCTCGGTCGCGGCGATCACCAGCGGGCGGCCACGCAATTGATCGATGCCGGGACGGGGCGCGATCAGCGACACCAGCCTCTCTTCGACCAGCGTGGCAATCTCCGGTACGACGCTATCGGCGGCGATGTCGACACAAGGCGCGCGCTTGAGCAAAAGGCGCGCCTTGACGGCGGCCAACTCGCCTCCGCCGGTCACGAGCGGCGGCTTGCCGTCGAAGCTCACCAGGATGGGGAAGGTCCGCATTCGCTTATCCTCCCATCACCAGCCGTTCGGCTGGTGCATCGGCGAGGCTCTCGGGGGCAAGCTCGACCTCCAACCCGTCAAGCTCCTTCGACATGATGATCTGGCAGCAGAGCCGCGAGCGCTCGTCGACATTGAACGCGCCGTCGAGCATCTCAAGCTCCTCCGAGGTCGGCGGCGAAAGCTTTGCCAGCCAATCCTCTGCCACCCAGACATGGCAGGTGGCGCAAGCGCAAGCTCCGCCGCATTCCGCCTTGATGGGAAGGCCCCAATCGCGGATCACCTCCATAACCCGCCAACCTTCGAGCGCCTCGAGGCGATGTGACGTGCCGTCAGGCATATGCACGGTGACGAACATGGTCTAGGGGGCCCTCAAGAGATTTCGCGGCGAGCGGTTGTAAGGGCACACGCCGACGAGCAGGCCGGGCCTGCGCCAACAACACCCATGCCGGTGAAGGCTTCGTTCGCCTGCATCGTTCGCTCGCCCGAGACAGTGTCGCTGCAGATATAAGGATTGTAATAAAAAATTGTTCTCCCAACTAGCCACCGCCGTGCAAAAGAAGCAAATTTGTTCCGCACAGCAGAAATCGGTAGAAATATTTTCCAGAGAGGCCGTTTTCCGCAGTTTCCATCCCTTGACGGAGGAAATGGCGCAAATCCATTTTCTGGCCAGACCGCCTCGCCTACCCCCGCTTCACCAGCGCGTCCCTGATTTCCTCGAGCAGCTGCACCTCGCGAGACGGCGGCGGCTCGCTTTGCGGGTCTTCCTCCTGCTTGCGGCGCAGTTGGTTCATCCCCTTGATCGCCATGAACCGCACGAAGGCGACGATGCGAAGCTGATCACATTATTGATGAACAGCCCGAAATTGATGGTCGCCGCCCCGACCTGCCTGGCCGCGGCCAGCGAGGGCTAGTGCTCGCCGTTCAGGAGAAATCGACCCCGCCAGTGACGACGCCGATCGGCGGCATGATGATGTCGTCGACCAGAGAGCGCACGATCGTCGAAAAGGCGGCGCCGATGATGATGCCGACGGCCATGTCGACGACATTGCCGCGAAGCGCAAACTCCTTGAATTCCTGCAACATTGCCGCTCTCCTTAGCCTCCCGTCTCCTACAAAGTCACCACCATGCCACGTTTCAACGCCAATGGTGTCCCCGGAGTCTGCAAGTCGCTGGCAGCTCGCTTACCAGCAAGTTACAAGCTCCATACCCCACCCTCGCGGAGAGGGTCGGCGAGCATCTGCGTATCGGGTGGGACAAATACCTGCCGGTAGTCTCCACCCCACCCGGCTCGGCCAAGCAGCCGAGCCACCCTCCCGTCAACCGGAGGGGTGAAAAGAAATGAGTAGGGGGAAGCGACGTGGCGACTGAGGTTCCCGCAAACCAGCACCCGGCGCGCGACCGGCATCAGCTCCAGACGCTGATCCTCGCCATCACGTTGCTGCTTACGGCGCTGCTCGCCGTTCTAGTCGTCATCGCGAGCGCGACGTGGCTCAACCGCTACGGCTTCGTGCATTTTCCGCTCGGCTTCTATCTTCTAGCGCAGGGACTGCTCATCTTCATCGTCGCCGTGGCGTTCTGGTTCATCCGCATCCAGGAGCGAATCGATCTGGCGAGGAGCGAACGCGAGGGACTCGGATGATCCCGTCTCGCCTGCGCACGCCAAACCCGCATCTTGGCGCCTATTATGGCATCGTCACCAGCGCCTTCGTCTCGCTGATCATCATCCTGGCGGTGTTCGAGCAACTGGGCTGGGGCCGGCTGCTGCTCGCTCAATGCATGATGCTGGTGCCGCTTGCGCTTTATCTCCTGATCGCTGTCGGCTCGCGCACCTTCGAGGTCGAGGATTATTTCGTCTCGGGCCGGCGCGTGCCGCCGGTATTCAACGGCTTCGCGCTCGCGGCTATCGCGGTCGGCGGCGTGGGCTTTCTCGCCTACACGGGCACCGTTTTCTTTCTCGGCTTCGACGCGCTCGCCATTGGGCTTGGCTGGACCTTCGGCATGCTGCTCGCCGCCATCCTGTTCGTGCCGTATTTGCGCAAGGCCGGCTCCTATACCCTGCCGAGCTTCCTCGGCCATCGCTTTCGCTCGCGGGGCTTGCGCATGGCGGCCAGCGTGATGCAGCTACCGCCGACCGCGTTCCTCGTGGTCGCCGAAATCAAGATCGCCGCGCTGATCGCCGCGCTGTTCCTGTCGATCTCCTTCTCCATCGCCGTGCTGGTACTTGTGGCGCTGATTGCGGCGATCGCCATTCTCGGCGGCATGCGGTCGCTGACCTGGACGGCAAGCGCGGAGTTCCTGGTCGGCGCCGTTGGATTGACCGTGGTCGTAACCACCGTCTCGATCATCCTCACCAACGTGCCCGCGCCGCAACTGACCTATGGCGAGATGTTCTCGTCCTTGCACAATGCCGAGATCACCGCGGGACTCACGCCCCTGGTGCCAGGCGGGCTCGCGACCGCTTTGCCGGGCGCGATGCCGGCACCGACGGTCAAGCCCTTCCTGCAACCCTTCGGCAGTCTCGGTCCGATGGATTTCGCCACGTTGTTTCTCAGCCTCGCGCTTGGCACAGCGGCGCTGCCCAGCCTTTTGATGCGAAGCGGCGTGACCAGCTCGATTGCCGATCAGCGCCGCTCGACCGCCTGGGGGCTCCTGTTCGTGGCCTTGTTCGTCATGACGGTCCCGGCCATCGCCGCCTTCACCAAGCTCATCGTCTTCCGCGACATTGCCCTGGCCTCGGCATCCTCGCTTCCCGTCTGGCTCACCGAACTCGCCGACAAGCACCTGCTGCAGGCCGCCGACGCCAACGGCGACGGCGCGATCGGCGCGGCCGAGCTGCTCATCGGCCGCGACGGTATTGCCCTCGCGCTGCCCTGGGCGGCCGGGTTGCCTTACGTGCCCTGCTTGCTGATGGCCACCGCCGCGCTGGCGATCGCTCTCGCCGCGGCCGCCGCCCATCTGTTTACGCTGGCGGCAAGCCTGGCGGAGGACCTCTACCGCGTGCTCGATCGCGGCCAGGCACTCCCCCGGCTGATCGCTGCCTGGGCCGCGATCGCCGCATGCTCGCTTGCCGCCGCCATGTTCCTGATGATCGCCGAGGTCGATCCGCTGAAGGCCGCGCTGACGGCCTTCGCCTTCGCCGGCGCGAGCTTCTTCCCGACCCTGCTGCTTGCCATTTGGTGGCGGCGATGCACCAAATGGGGTGCGTTCGCGGCGATGACCGCTGGCTTTCTCGTGATGCTCGGCGAGCTGGTCTTCGGCGGCATGTTGGGCTTCAGCAACGCGGGATTCACCACCTCGCTGGCAAGTCTGATCGGCGCGCTGCTGGGCCTTGTGGCGGGCGTCACGGTGAGTCTTTATCTGCACAAGCCGTCGCAAGGCGAAGACGACTATTACGAGGAGATGCGCGATCCCGAGGGCGAGGCCATCTACGACCGGGCGCAGGCGCGCACGGCGGCGCAAGCCGCTGCTCGAGCTTCGGCAGCGGCCGAAGCCGCGCCGAGCCGTTGAGGGGTAACCGAGCGGGAGCACGATGAACGACCAGCCAGCACACCGGGAGAAGCGCCTCACGCTCTATCCCGAGATCGTCCCCTACCGCACCGGACGGCTCAAGGTCTCGGACCTGCACGAGCTCTATTTCGAGGAATGCGGCTCGCCCGCCGGCAAGCCGGCGGTGCTGCTGCATGGCGGCCCCGGCGGCGGCATCAATCCCCTGATGCGCCGCTATCACGATCCGCGCGCCTATCGCATTGTGCTGTTCGATCAGCGCGGTTGCGGGCGCTCCACCCCGCATGCCTCGCTCGAGGAGAACACCACCTGGCACCTTGTCGACGACATCGAGCGCCTGCGCGAGCATCTCGGCATCGAGCGCTGGCAGGTGTTCGGCGGCTCCTGGGGCTCCACGCTGGCGCTGGCTTACGCCGAGACCTACCCCGAGCACGTCGCAGAGCTTGTCCTGCGCGGCATCTTCACGCTGCGGCGCTCGGAACTCGAATGGTTCTATCAAGACGGCTGTAGCTGGATCTTCCCCGACGCCTTCGAGGAGTATTTACGCGTGATCCCCCAGGCCGAGCGCGGCGATCTGATCGAGGCTTTTCACCGGCGCCTGACCGATCCCGATCCCGCCGTGCAGCTCGATGCCGCCCGGGCCTGGAGCGCCTGGGAAGGCAAGACACTTTCGCTGCTTCCCGACGCCGAGCGGGTACGCCGCTTCTCCGAAGACCACTACGCGCTGGCCTTCGCTCGCATCGAGTGCCACTACTTCGTCAATGGCGGCTTCTTCCATACCGACGATCAACTGATTGCCGACGCGCATCGGCTGAGGGACATCCCCGGCGTGATCGTGCATGGCCGTTACGACGTGGTGACGCCGGTCAAGATCGCCCACGATCTCGCCCGCGCTTGGCCTGAAGCGACCTTGCGCATCGTCGCCGATTCCGGTCACGCCATGACCGAGCCCGGCATCGTGCACGAGCTGATTGCCGCCACCGGCGCCTTCCGCTAGGCGTCAGGCGTCTGCCGCATGGCCGATGAAGGAGAGGGCGATGCTCCGCCGGTGCGGGCTCGCGCGATGCTCGATGAGGTAGACGCCCTGCCAAGTGCCGAGCGTCATCCTGCCCTCCTTCACCGGAATGCCGATGCTGACCGAGGTGAGCATCGCCTTGATGTGACTCGGCATGTCGTCCGGGCCCTCTTCTTGATGGGCGTAGGCGCGGTCCTCCGGCGCCAGAAGCTCAAGCGCATCGGCCAGATCGCGCCGCACATTCGGATCGGCATTCTCCTGGATGGTCAGCGACGCCGAGGTGTGGCTGACGAACACCGTCAACAGGCCATCTTCGGCCGCGAGGCTCTTGAGCCAGCGCCCCAGCTCGTCGGTGATCTCGACGAAGCCCTTGCCGCTCGTCGCCACCTCAAGCGTATGAGTTGCCTGCACTATCTCCGCCACCGCTTGAACCCCTCCCCGCCGAAGCGTTGCGGCCCATGGTCTGCGTGCCGCGCGCGCTTGACAAGCCCGTCGCCGGCCTTTGCCGCGTCCCACAATAGGGCGTGGCTTAACGCAAAATTTACTCGGTCTTGCCACCGTGGTTTCGACCGCTTCTTCGCGTGTTTCTTGGACCGGTTTCTCGACCCTTCTGACGCGAACACGCCGGCGGCTCATGCGCCAAGGGGAACGCGATGGTTTCGGAAGCAAGCTGGCACAGCGACATCGGTAGATATGGCAACGCGCCCTCCGGCGCGGCCCCGATGGATCAGCAAACGGTTGAAAGCCTGCTTCGCCGCCTCGTACAGCGGGTCGAGGAGAGTGAGCGCCGCTACAGCGAGGCGCTCGACGAGTTGCATGCGCGGCTCGACCAACTGGCGCAAACCACCGGCGCCGCCCGTGCGGCCGGCTACCCCGACGCCTCGGCGCCCTTCGATCGGCTGCATGATGAGGTGAGCAGTCTCACTTGGCGGCTCGACGGCGAAGACTCGAACCCGCTCGACGATTTCGAGCGCCTCGGCCGGGCGCTATCCGGCGATCTGAATTACGCCGCGAGCTTAGCCGGCGCTCCAACAACCACACCCGGCCGGTTCGGCAGCTCCTCCTTCCCTTCGTTGCCGAGCGAGCACCCCTCCGGGGGCCTACCCTCTCACTTCCCCCTGCCGGATGTGGATTACTCCCGACCGGCGCCGACGCCGCCCGTCAGCGACAGCGAGCTCGAATTGCGTCTCGCCGAGATGGCCCACCGCCTCGAGAATTCCGTCGGCACGCCGATGCCGCCGGCACTCGATGACTTGAGCGCGCGGCTCGACGAGATCAGCCGCGATCTGGCCAAGGCTCTCGAAGCGCCGAAGACCCTCTCGCTCGAGCCGGTCGAGCGCCAGATTTCAGAGATGGCCAAGCAGCTTACCCGGGCCGAAACCCAGCTCGCCAAAATCGGTGAAATCGAGAGCGCCCTGCTCCAATTGATCGAGCGGGTGGATGCCTCGCCAAGTCAGGACGAAGTGGCGAGCAAGGCCGCCGAGGAGGCCGCCCACCGCGTCGCCGAAGAGATGAAGCTGAGCGGCAACACCACCGAGCGGCTCGATGCCATGCATCGCGATTTGATGGCGATGAACGACAGGACGAAATCGAGCGACCAAAAGCTCGCCGGCACCATCGAAGCGGTGCACGCTTCCCTGAAGGAGCTGGCGCACCAAGTCGAACGCGCCGCGACACCGCCGCCGCCCGCGCCGGCGCCGGCCGCCATGCCTCGCGTTCCCTTCGCCGAGCGCATGCGCGCTCTGGCGCCAATGCCGGGCATGCCGGGTCAGGCGCCTGCCGCAACGGCGATGGAAAAAAGCGAACAGCCCAAGGCCGCCGAGGCCAACGGCAGTAACGATGCCCTGGCCCAACGCAAGCCCGCGGCTTCGCTTGGCGAAACGCCAGAGCCAGAGATTGCCCCGCGCTTCGGTCGCGCCAAGCGGGGCCCGATCGGCGAGATGGCCTTCGATCTCGACGCACCGACCCCGCGCCGCGCGATCGGCAAGGGAAGCGCCGACTCCGAATACGAGATCCCCGACGATCTCGTTGCGGCGGCACGTCGCGCGGCCCAGGCCGCCGCGGCCAAGGCCGACGAGCGGAGCAGCGGCTCACGCATCCGGCGCTCGCCGGGAGACGGCGAGACCGCGACGGGCTCCGAACTGCCCCTCCGCCGCAAGCGGTCGTTCCTCATCATTTGCGCTGCCGTGCTGCTCGCCATCAGCGCGGCACTGCTTTATAGCCGCCTGCGATCCAAGCCCCAGCAAGAGGTTACGCCTCCCGCCGTCGAGCAAAGCGTGCCCGCCCCGGCAGCGCCGGTAGAGGGGTCCTCCACGCCGGACGCCGGTGACGGCGCGCCCGCCACTGGCGAGTCCACGCCGGAGACGCCGGCGACTCCGGCAACGCCCGGTTCGGGCTCCTCCGAGCTTGACTGGCAACCCGAGGTGACCCCGGCCCCGAACGATGCCGCCGACGCCGGCTCAAACCGCAATTTCACCAATGTCGCCAAGTCGCCCTACCACCAGCCGGTCGCGAACGAGACGGAAGCGCAAGCGCAGCCGGCGTCGTTGACGCAAGATCAGACGCCGGCTCTTCCGCCGGGCGTCGTCTTCGCGGTTGAAGACCCAAGCATGGGCTTGCAAGGACAAGCTCCTGCTGCCCCAGCTCCCCCTGCCAGCCCCGCCGCGCTGCCGATGGGCCTTCCTTTGCCCCCCGCCGATCTCGGACCGTTGCCGTTGCGTCAAGCGGCAGCGCAAGGCGATGCGAGCGCGCAATATTTGATTGGGCTGCGTTATGCCGAGGGCGAGGGCGCCCCGCAGAATTTGACTGAAGCCGCGCGCTGGTTCGAGCGCGCCGCAAGCGCGGGCCTCGCCCCCGCCCAGTATCGTCTCGCGGTGGCTTATGAGCGCGGGCAGGGCATCACCAAGGATCTCGGCCGAGCGCGGTCCTGGTATCAGGCGGCCGCCGAGAAAGGCAACGTCAAGGCCATGCATAATCTGGCCGTAAGCCTCAGCGGCCACCAAGACGGCGACCCCGATTATGCGCTCGCCGCCAAATGGTACGGCCAGGCCGGCGCCTACGGCCTCGCCGACAGCCAGTTCAATCTCGCCGTCCTCGCCGAGCATGGCCTTGGCATGCCGAAAAATCTCGGCGCGGCGTATCAATGGTTCGCCCTTGCCGCCAAGAACGGCGATCAGGAAGCGGGCAAGCGGCGCGACATGATCAAGCCCGAGCTCGATGCGGCGGCGCTTGCCACGGCCGACCAGGCCGTCGCCACCTGGACCGCCAAGCAACCGCCGGCCGAGGCCAACGAGGTCGACGAACAGCAGGCCTGGGCGGACGCGACCGACGCTTCGGCAGCCAATATCGCGCTCGTCAACCGGGCGCAGGCGCTTCTCAACAAGCTCGGCTATGACGTCGGCGTCCCCGACGGGCTGATGGGCGCCAAGACCCGCGAGGCGATCAAGATCTTCGAGCAGCGCAACGGCCTAGAGGAGACCGGCGAGGTCACCATCCCCCTCGTGGCCAAGCTCGAGCGCCTCACCAGCTAGCTCGTCACACACCCCGATTCGTCATGCCCGGCCATGTGCCGGGCATCTTCCGCCTAGGCGGCACAAGCGCGGCCATGACGGCGCGCATGTTTGTGAGGTAATACCAGTCAAGCTTCGGCCTCCTCGCTTCCTGGATTCGATGTTTCAAATCTACCTCCCCATTGCCGAGCTGTCGGTGAACCTTTTGGTCATGCTGGGGCTCGGCGCGGCGGTCGGCTTCCTGTCGGGCATGTTCGGGGTGGGCGGCGGCTTTCTGCTCACTCCGTTTCTGATGTTTTCGGGCATTCCCCCCTCGATCGCCGTCGCCACCGGCGCCAATCAGATCGTCGCCACCTCGGTATCGGGTGCCATGGCCCAATGGCGGCGCGGCAATATCGACTTCCGCATGGGGAGCGTGCTGATCGTCGGCGGCGTCGCCGGCGCCCTGATCGGCGTGGCCCTGCTCAAGATCCTCCGCGAGGCGGGTCAGGCGGGCCTGATCATCTCGCTGACTTACGTGGTTCTGCTGGGGGTCATCGGCGGCCTGATGCTGAATGAGAGCATCGGCGCCATCCGCCGCGCGCGCGCCGGCAAGCCTGCCTCGGGGCGGAAGCCCGGACAGCACAACTGGATCCACGGCATGCCGCTCAAGTTGCGCTTTCCCCGCTCGCGGCTCTATATCAGCGCCATCCCGCCGCTGGTGATCGGCTGGGTCGTCGGCCTGTTGACCGCCTTTCTCGGCGTCGGCGGCGGCTTCATCATGGTGCCGGCGTTGATCTATCTGTTGCGCATGCCGACCAATGTCGTCATCGGCACCTCGACCTTTCAGATCATTTTCGTCACGGCCGTCGTCACCGTGCTGCAGGCGACATTCAACCACTCGCTCGATGTCGTCCTCGCCCTGATCCTGGCGGCTGGCGGTGTCATCGGCGGCCAGTTCGGCGTACGCGCCGGACAGAAATTCAGGGCCGAACAGTTGCGGGCCATGCTGGCCCTCATGGTGCTCGCGGTCGCGCTCCGGCTTTTGTTCGACCTCGTGCTGAAGCCGTCCGAGCTGTACAGCCTCAGCCCGCTCCTGGCAGGTGCATGATGCAGGCAGCACTCGCACTTGCCCTGCTGTTCGCAACCCTGGGCGTGGGTCCCGTTGCCGCGGCTGACCCAGCGCCGACGCCGCGCGAAGAGGTGGTGTCGGACATCTCCACCCGCGAGATCTCCATTCAGTCGAACTTCAACGGGATCGAGATCCTCATCTTCGGCAGCGTCGATTTCAGCGGTGCCGCCGTGCCCGGCAAGGACATCTACGACGTCGTCGTCGTGCTGCGTTCGCCGGATCAGGCCGTCGTCGCCAGACGCAAGGAGCGGATGGCGGGGATCTGGGTGAACGGCATCGGCAAGATCTATCCGACCGTACCGGGCTTCTACGCCGTCCTCTCCTCGCGGCCGCTGCGGGCGATCACCTCCGACGAGACGCTGAAGACGCTGGGCATCGGCCTGAACAACATCGATTTCGGCAGGGTGACCAAGAGCGGTCCCGACGAGGAAACCTTTCGCTCGACCGTGATCCGACTGAAAGAACAGCAGCAGCTCTTCCAGGAGCATGACGACGGCGTGGCCTTCGTTGGCCGCAGCCTGTTCAGGGCGAGCGTCGACCTGCCGGTCAATGTGCCGATCGGCCGCTACACCGCCGATGTGTACCTGTTCCGCGACGGGCAAGTGGTGAGCAAGAACCAGAGCACGCTGGAAGTGACCCAGGCCGGCCTCGATCGCGCGATCTATCTGATGGCTTTCAACCGGCCGCTGCTTTACGGACTGGTCGCGGTCCTGCTCGCCGTGCTGGCGGGACTGGCCGGCTGGGCCGCCTTCCGCCGGGAATAGATCAATCGGGCAGCAGCAGGCTCCCGAGCACGGGATAGACGTCGGCCCGGCCCATCATCCAGGCTTCGAGCTGGCGGCGGGAAAACAGCGGCCCGAACGCCTCATCGAGCACGTTGAGCCCACCGGCATAGGCGCCGAAGGCCGGCATCACCAGCCGGACGCCGTCGGTGGCGAAGCAGCGGCGGCGGATCATCGACCCGCGGCGGGCGATGCGCGCCACCGGGTGCAGATGGCCGGCGATCTCCCGCGCCGACGGCGTAGGCGAAGGCTCGTGCCTCAGCACAAGCCCGCGGATCGACAGCGTGGCGCAGACGGTCCCGCCGATCGAGGCGGGGAGATGCGGATCGTGATTGCCGCAGATCCAGAACCATTCACGCGCCTGCTGCAGCTTGAGCAGGAAGGCGCGGTCGTCGGCGGCGATACGCTCGGCCGACTCCGCTCGGTGAAAGCTGTCGCCGAGCGCTACGACGCGCGAGGGCGCGACGGCGGCAATCACCTTTGCGAGCCGCTCGAGCGTCGTGCGCGTGTCGTAAGGCGGCAGCAGCATGCCAAGCGCGGCAAAGGCGGCGCCCTTCTCCAAATGCAGGTCGGCCACCAGCAGCGTGTCCTCTTCCTGCCAATAGAGCGCACCGGCGGCGAGCGGCCGCATCGCGTGTCCGGACACTTCGATATGCGCACGCAGTGATGGGGCTGTTTCCGGCATGAGATCAGGCTTTGCGCGCAGCATGTCCGCTTAAGGCCTCCGCGATGAGCTCTTCAACCGTCTCACGCAACAAGACCTCACTCGCCTCCCCTGGAACGCTCTCGCGCCCGATCTCGAGCATGACCGGCACCGCGAGCGGCGAAACTTGGCGCAGCGGAATATGCCTGATTCGCCCGTTGATTCGCCGCAAGAATTGTCCGAGACGGCCGACATCGATGAGTCCCGTTGCCGCATCGGCGAAAGCAGCCTTGAGCAGGATGTGGTCCGGCTCGTGCTGCCGCAGCACATCATAGATCAGGTCGGAGGAGACCGTCATCTCCCGCCCGGTCTTCTCCTGTCCGGGATGGCGGCGCTCGATCAGGCCGGAGATGATGGCGCACACCCTGAAGGAACGCTTCATCAGGCTCGACTCGGCGAGCCAGGCATCGAGATCGTCGCCGAGCATGTCTTCGTCGAAGAGTTGCGCGAGGTCGAGGCGGCCGGTCTTCACCATCTCGCCCATGTCGTTGAGCGCCCAGATGGCCAGCGCATATTCGTTGGCGACGAAACCGAGCGGCGCCGCCCGCGCCCGTTCCAGCCGTCGCGTCAGCAGCATGCCCAGGCTTTGATGCGCCAGACGGCCCTCGAACGGGTAGCAGACGAGATAATG
>Ga0157375_10001233_pt1 | contig 22085 bp, 25 predicted proteins | sample M35metaG_FD_115311 | JGI IMG/M metagenome (GOLD analysis project Ga0157375, IMG submission 115311) | Miscanthus rhizosphere microbial communities from Kellogg Biological Station, Michigan, USA - M3-5 metaG | ecosystem: Host-associated > Plants > Roots > Rhizosphere > Soil | place: USA: Michigan... | reverse complement strand
TGTTGCACGTGGAACCTGAACTGTTAACCGTCGCGCCTTCGACCCGCTGCGGGCGCACTAGGCCTAGCGTGCCATCGGGCGGTCCCAGGGTGTAGGCACTAAGTCCGGTCAGGATGTAATCCGCAGGCTCGATGCTGTAGATCATCAGCCGCTCTAGATGCCAGGCGTCGACCAAATCGTTTAGGGCCCGTAGCCCATCGTCTAAAGCATCATCGCTGGTCTGCTGCCCGCTTCTCAAGACACCTAACGTGCGATAAGCATCATACAGAAGATTGCGTACGCTAACTCTGGGCATATGTTATGATCCCCTCGTCCTGTGCTCGCTGGCCTCATTGAAGCAGGGTACGCAGAGCGTTATCTATTGCTTCGTCGCGTAATTTCCGCGGGCACAGGACTTAAGCCGCCTGTACCTTAGCGCTGTCTTTTCGTACGAGCTGTTTGTTAACAAGATCCAATTCCCACTGGCCTTCAAGTGAGTGCTGAACAATCAGCAGATTGAACGCTCCTTGCATCTCGCTCTCGATCTGCCGCCGCAACGCCGCACCCCGCTCGAAGAACTGGCAGGTCTTCTCGTCGAGCTCGAGCGTGGTCATTTCAAGCAGCGATGCCATGGGCGGTTTTCCAATCAGCGGCCTGCTGGTCAGTGACGTCGATATCCGCAAATCGCGGCATGAATGCTGCGATGATGCTTTCAATCTGCCCGCTCAGAGCAACTTCCTTCGCGTCGTTGTTGTAGTTGAGAAATTCCCAGATATTGGTGACAGTCGCGGGGTCTTGCATAAAGTAGCCCATCGTCCTCGACACATACGCATCGATCTGCTGCGGGATGCGCTCTGCGACGATGCGCGTCTTCACCCAGACTTCATCGGGCGCGGGGGGGATAACCTGCGCGGTCACGGAACCGGCCCACGCATTGAGCCCCGCGGCGTTGCGCTTCATTACCGCGGGCGATGTCCGGTATTGCTCGATCAGGATATTGTTCTGTGCCATCTATGCCGCCTTCACAAAGCCGCTGCCATCCACGCTGAGAGTCTTCAGCGAGCCGCCGAGAAACATCATGATGGAACCGTCATCATTCCAGCGCATACGTTCGGTAACCGTCGCGCTCGAACCGGCCGCGCCGGTTGGTGTGTGAAACCACTGCACATATCCGGTTACGGCATGGAATGCGAGTCCTGGCCCAGCCTCAATACGAGTTGTATTCGTCCCATCCCAGCGCACATTCAACGTCAGACCAAGAAAAGAAAGCCCCTCTACGCGGCCGTTGGTAAACACCGGAGCCTGCACCAGGCCGGAAAAAGCCGATACGCCGCTGTCATAGAAAGTAAGCCGGCCGGGTCCCGGCGTTGCGACCGCCCCCCCGGTCCCGTTTGACGCGGTGTACAGCACGGAAGCACCGTCCGTCCGCGGCTGCAGGATAAAGCCAGACCCATTGGCGATGTACCGCCAGTTGCTGCCGTCCCAGGTCAGGTTGCCGTTGAAGTGCGAACTGACCGGAACCTCTATATCTTTCGCAACCCGCACATTTCCCGTGATTGCGTTGATCCGCATCCGCTCCGGATACCCGGACCCGACTCCAAATACCATGTCCAGGCTTGCGCTCCGCAACCATCCGCAATCGACATAGGCCGCGTTTGACAGCCCGAAGCCGGCACCATCGATGTTGCTGCTCCATGGCGTCTGCAGCCCGAGAATCGTGATGTTGGTACGGTTGTTACCCGACGAATCGTCCGAAGCGCTTACACCTGCCCCGATGAAGTTCAGGCTGGCCCGTGCCGGTAATGCCGATCCCTCGTCCTGAATCGTAGCGGTAGGCCCAGCCGGCCCGGTTGCGCCTGTTGGCCCCGTTGGCCCCGTCGCACCTGTCGCCCCCGTTGCTCCAGTTGGTCCAGCAGGCCCGGTGGCGCCAGCAGGCCCAGCAGGCCCAGCAGGCCCGGGAACGGTCGAAGCGGCCCCCTCCGGCCCCGCTGGCCCCGTAGCTCCGGTGGCTCCGATCGGGCCCGTAGGACCCGGCACGGTCGATGCCGGTCCTGTAGCACCAGTTGCTCCGGTAGGGCCGGGTGGACCCACGGGACCGGCGGGACCGGGAACGGTCGAGTCTTCCCCTGGAGGGCCTGGTAAGCCCATCTCTCCTGGAGGTCCGGGAGGTCCGGTAGGCCCAGCCGGCCCAGTGATAGAAGTGAGTCCAGCCGATAACCGCTGCTGTCCCAGCGTGACCGTGAAACGATGGATCTCCGTCAGCACACCCGTCAGGCGTTGCTGGCTGAGTACCGCGTTCAACTGCTGCGGAGGGCGAATCTCAGGCATTATGCGCCTACCCTTGTTACTTCGTTGGTGAGTTTCACTTTGCCTTTGATCACCGTGATGATGGCTCCCGTTGGCGTGGTCAGTTGCAGATCCCACACGTAGGCGCCGCTGAGTGTAGCCGTCACCGTGTGCGAGATCGCGAGCGTGACGTTCGGAGAGGCGACTGCGGTGGTGATCTCCACCGCAACATCAGGCTCCTCATCGGCAACAGCCCGGCGGATCTGCGCCTTGGCCGTATGCGCCGTAATATCCGCAGGCGTGCCGTCCTCGTTGCGTACGGTCACGACTCCCGCAAAATCGTCTCCCTGGTACAGGATTAGATCGCCGTTGCTGATCGCCATGTTGTTATTTCGCTTGTGCAGAAGCTGCCGCGCCTGGTTGTGTCTCGCCTAACACCAAAGCGTTTAGCGCGGTGATGGCCTGCTTCGATTCCCCGGCCACGCCCAGAACAGCCTGATCGATAGGCCGCCCGTATTCGGGAGCTAGCTCGAGCGCCAACGCGTACGTCAGCGCCCGTTCGTAGCCATCCGGCAGAGCTATCGTGGTGGCTAACGAAGCGAATTGCGTGAGTGGGGTATAGCTATAAACCTCGAGCGTACCCCCTGTCGGTCTGGGAGAGAGAGACACCGTTGCGCTGGGGTATTGATAATCACAGTACATGGCTTCGGCAAACAGCCCCGTACGTGTCTTGTCCATCACCGCGGCCCAGCCGACGGCATCCACCAGGACCGGTGCCTGGGTAGCCCCACCGGTGGCGATCACCTGGGCGCTCTTGATGCGCCGCGGCCGCGTTGCCAGCGTGTACGTTGCCGCTCCCGTCAGGGTCACCGTCTGAAGAGAAACACCGTAGAGCGGGAGTTGTTGTGCGTTCCAGTTCGCCAAAATACCGTTGAGCGAAATCAAGGCGTCATCCCGCTCAACGCTCGCCGGCGTTTCTCCTGCGGCTATCACACCGATCAGGCGTAAGGCACGGTCAATGAGGTCTTGTACTGTCATGAATCTCCACCCAACCCATGCGCTTCGCGTTTTCCCGGGCTTGCGGTGTATCGAGCACCTTAATGCTGCGTTTACACCGCATTCGGTAAACGATAAATTTAGGGCGCGGCTTCTCCTGGCTTGCGGTAGGCGCGGGTTCCTGGGTCATCCGGATTCCCCGTAACTGACGGCATCTTGCGTCTCCAATCATCAGGTAGCTTTTCTTGCGCGTAGGACTTGGCGCGGGTTGCCTCATCAGTGCGCTGGGCGCCTTCGAGAGCTGCCTGAATCGCAGACATGATCTTGCGCCTTGCCGGGTCCTTACGGTCGAGCCGGATGATCAGCGCATCCTCCTCATCAAGCTCATGGATGGCAAACGGGATAGATGTGGACTTGTGCTCCCGGTCTCGCTTCTCCTTGTCGCGTCTTTCAGTGGTCGTATGCCGCGTCGGTGGTGTTGCGAGATGGTCGTGCTCCGGCTGCTCTGACGCGTTCATCAGGATCTCTCCTTCTTCGTGTCAGCACTCTTCGCTTCAGCGCCGTGGTTCTTCTTGTTGCCCGCCTCATGGTGAGTGGCGTGTTCTCCCTGCGCTCTAACTTCGCCACGATTGCGGCGTTCGTCGTCTTCCTCACGGCGTTTGCGAACCTGCTCTTCCGTCTCGGTCGGATGAATTCGCGGACGTGGCAACTCAGTCGGGCTGATCGCCCGCGTCGGGGCATTGTCGGCGTAGCAGTCAAGCGCCTGGTTGAGTTGTACGTAGTCGAGGCTGAGCCGCCGGCTATCCCGGATCGCTTCCGCCTTGTCCTGCAGCGTAAAGTTGGTGCTACGCGTCGTGCGCGACATCTGCGGGTCGGTCGATCCATGTGGTGCATCCGCCCACGGACCGCCTTCCGCGCTGCCCTGCGCCGTTTCCTCTTCCGGGTTGTTGACTACCGCGGTGTCCCCGTTCGGGGCGAACATCATTTTCGGGTAGTCCTTGTGGATATATTGAAGACTCCACCCATCGGGTTGGATCGCTTCAAACTCCTCTTTGCTGCCGATCACCCGGGGCTCTTCCGTCGCGTGATAAGCCACTCGAGGCCAGGGCTGCGCCTGGAAAGGCCCGGCGGACGTGCTGAAAGCGAACCCGGTGGGGTTCAATGTATTGGTGCCGTCAAATTCTTGTGCCATATCATAATCTCCTTTCCTAAACGGTTAGCTGATGATCCTACAAGCCAACTCTGGGTAAACGGGCGCGAAACCATAAAGTATGTCGAGCCTGGTCGGCCACGCGTCGTCACAGATGCTGTACTGACGAATCATGCGAATCGACAACCCCAACTGCGAGTCGCTGACACGCGCTGCTTTATCCACGCCATCGGGCAGGGGTAAATCCGCGGAAGCGAAAGTGAATGCGTCCTTATGAAATGCAAGGGCTTGCGAGGTGACCTGACCGGCCGTGAACGTCATCGTTAGCGGCGTTCCACCGGCCGGTGAAGCAGTTACGGTTTGCGTGGCACCGGTGGCGACGATCGGCGGATAGATCGGCACCGTTGCCGTGCCGTCGGCGGCTGAGGAGACATCTGCGGTGACGGTAAATGTACGTAGATACCCGAGCGTCTGACGGTTCTGCCCATTGACCGCATTCACGCCGGCTAAGGTGAACATGTCCCCTTTCTTAAGACGTGGGGCCGCAGCTGCAGTGAAGCCCGATACCAACAGGTTGCTGCCAACTTGCGAACCGCCCGAAACCACCGGAGCGCCGCCGTAAGCCCCTGCCGTGTGGGTCCACACGTTTTGATCCATACACCATTTGAAGCCCGCCGTGAGCCCCATGGTGCCTTGTTCATATTGATCTTCAATTTGTGACGCGCTTTGGAATAACCCTTTTAATGAGTCCACAATTGTTGCTTGCTGGATCGGATTAACTACGATGGCCCGCTGGTTGTCGCGAGGCGCCATATTGTCGTCCAAAGCCACTCCCGCCATCAGATAGGTCAAAAGTGCATTGGGGACGACTCCGGCGGTGCCCACCACATTCGGGACCGTCGAGTACAGCGACAACAAATCACGGTCGATTCTATTGGCAACTACAGCGATTGCTGGCTTCAAGATACGATCCGAGAAGTCATCAATCGACAACGCCATCTCGGCGGAGGTGAAGCTCATATCCACACCGAACTGCGTTGTGAGGCTCAACGGAACAGAGGTCTCGACTACATCTTCAATCGCGCAGGTTCGACCCACACGCCCGATGTACTTTGGTGGCTTGCGGATATTCAGGACACTGCCGATCTTCGCTCCGCTGCGGGCGAACTCGTCGGCATAGGTTCGTCTGATCTGCTTCGCAAAGCAGAGGTTGTTTTCAAGAACACGCGCAGCTTCGCGTGTAATCATTGACATCGTCAATAATGTATTTCCAGCCATCCAGGCTCCTTCTGCCTCCCGGCAGTAGCTCCGTTGGGCCCTAAAGGGATCTCCCTTTTAGGGCGAATCAGTTATTTGGTTCGCTAGACGTCTATCTCACGACGGTCGCCTAGCGCTGCTTCCGCGCTTTGATCGCCTGCTCACGGGCCCGTTTGAAATCCTGGTAGGGAAGCTCATCGAGCGAACGGGTGACTCGGCTGCCGGACACGCTTTGACCCACCGGCCGGATGGGCGCGGGCGCATCGGATGCCACTTTGCGCGGGGCTGCCGCTGTTTGCTTGATCGATCCTCGAAACTCGCCCAGAGCGCTTACGCCCTCCAGCGGGTTCGGGATCTCGACGATCTTCTGGAACTCCTCCGGGTGGCGTGCCAGCTCGTAAGCCAACTTCGCCCCGTTTGGGTCCCGCTTGATCGCCGCTTCAATCCACGGCGGCATAATGATGTGGGACACGCTCTCGAACGTATCTTCGAAATCGGCAACGTTCTTTCGCAGTTCCCCAATCCCCTGGTACCAGCGCTGATCGATCTCAGCTTGCGCCTTCTGCTCCTGGTACTGACGCTGTGCCTCGACCCGGGATTTGAGCTCCTGCTCGATCTCCTGCCGAGCCTCGTAACGGATCACAGCCCGGTTATAGGCCTCGTAGTCGTTGGGGTAATCCTCGGCTCTCGGGGGGCCTGCGGGCTGCTGCTGTTGTTGCGTGGGTTGCGGTGCGTACCGCTGGCGCTCGGCTTCGAGCTCCCGGATACGCTGCTCCCGCTGCTCGTTCTGCGCTTGCAAGCGCTCGATTTTACGCTGAAACCCACCCTTCGGTTTCTTCTGCTCCGCAGCCGGCTTGTCGGAATCCTCTTCGTCCGGCTCCTCGGGTTCCTCCTCTTCGGTATCGGGATCCTCGAGCGGAACCGGAGTGGGCTTTCCCGCCTGCTCTTCGGGGGGCGCTTCGATGCCGGCGGCGGCGTTGACCGCTTCCTGGCTGTCGGTGGTGCTGGATACGACTAGAGACATAAGTTTTAGTACTCGGGTTCTATGGCTGATTTGCTAAGGTTGGGGCGTGCAATATAACTGGAACGGCCAGGCGCTAAACGTGGAATACACCTTCTACGATGTCGATGAAGGGCAGCCAGTTATCTCGGTCGATATCGACTCCATCGAAGACGCAGGCGGAAACCCGGTCACCGTCCCGCGGGACGTTCTCGTTAGAATTTCTCTCGCTGCTTTTCGTCACCAGAAGCTGCAAGCCCGGCAAGAGTGGATAGAGTGGACAGCCCAACAGCGCCCGCGCCCAGCTCAAGCAACGGAATCTTCCCCTGCACGTAAGCCTGTAATACCTTTTCCGGGGTAGTCCCCATCTGGTATGCGGTATAAGCAATCCGGCTCCCGAGCGTTCTGAGGATCGGTTCCCCGGGACTGCCCAGCCCGGTAACATCGCTCGCACCGACCCACTGCTTCTCCTGCCCCTGCCCGACAGTAAGCCCCATCGGATCGGTTACCTTCCGCTTGTACGCATCCTCGGCGTACCCGTACTCGTTCGGGCGGGGAGCTTCGTCCCACCATTGCGGCTCTTTCTTCGCCTGCCGCATAGTGATCTTACCTTCCGCTAATTCCTTCTGCAGGTTCCTGACTTGCTTGGTTCCGTCCGGTAGTTCCTTCTCGAACCGGGTCTTCAGGAACCGGGGATCCCCGGAAGCCATCCCGAGCGCTCTCCAGTAATGCCGGTCCGCTGTAACCACATTCTCGTTACCGCCGAGGTTCTGCACGTAGGAAGCACGCTTCGGATTATCCAGCGGATTGAAGGTTCCCTCGCGAAATCCTTTGGAGGCATCACGATGCGACATCCAGAACTTATGCCCATACCCTTTCGGCGGCCCACTCTCCGGTATCGGCAAGCCTTGCTGGTCAAGATAGTTGTAAAGACTGCCGATCTTCAGGTTGTCCGGGACCTTTGCACTGGTCGAGGTGGCGGCAATATACTCGAGCTGCTTCTGCATCTTTGCCGGCGCCAGTTCCGGCCCCCACTCTTTTACATACTCGTCGTACAGCGGGCCTGTGCGATACCAGGAGTCCGGCATCTTCTGCATCCCCGCGTTGATCCACTCCTGCAACTGAGCAACTACCTTGGGCTTACGAAAGGCAGCAACTGTACGGTCAATATCTGCTCTCCCTACCGGTGTACGCGGGAGCGGGCCTGGCGGAAATACACCAGCGGGCTTGGCGGTCGCAAGATCGAATAAGGTCGCACCCGCATCCGGATTTTCCTTGCGCCATGGCCCGTATTTGATTCCCTCGCCCGCTTGAAGGCGTTCCGCCGCCCTGAGCACGTTCTCGCCTGTCAGAGCCCCTTCCCCGATAATCCTTCGGGGCGGTAGCCTCTTCCCGGCGGGGTTTTTTGCCATCGCAAGCAGTGAAAGCGGAATCCCGGATTCCTGCTCCATCGCTCCCATTGGGAGCATTGCCATGTCTGCTAAAGACATCGGTGGCAGCGTCGGCTGCAACCCCGGCTCCTGCCATAACGACTCCACTTCAGACGGCGTCATGTTGCGACGTTCGCCCGTCTGAGGCACACTGCCTGGAACCGAAGCAGGCGGCCCACTCAGACCCTGCGGCAACTTCAGGGCAGGTACATCCGGTAAATCTAATGGGCTGTCCGACTCGTCCGCAATCACCTTGCCCTGGCTGTCGATCAGCCGCTTCCCGTACCACCGGGGCGCATCGTCCGTTGCATACACCGACTGGTTCGAGAACGTTGGGTGGTTCGGCAGCTTATACGTGTCCGGCCAGTGCCCCCGTGGATCAGCAACCGCACCCGGATTCGCCTTCCACAGCCCCCGCATGTCGTAGTCTTCATTCCAACCCGGCTCGAGACGTACCTTATTCCGCTTCGCCCAATCCTGAAACTGCACCTCCTGCATCGGTTCCAGCTGCGTCGGTGACAGATACTCGACATCGAGCATGTGCTTCCCGTTGCGGGCGAGCAACAGCCGGATCTTCTCCGCATCGGTGCCTGGAAGCAGGTCCGGATTCTCCTCGCCAGCCACATACGACAAAATCTCCTTGTCGTCATAACCGGCCTTCCGGGCCCCCGCAACATCAAACGCTGGCATAGGCGTTAATCTTCTCGTTCAAACGCCGTCAGCGGCGGTCGAACCGGGCCGTTCTGCTTCATCTTCTCCGCTACCAGCCGCGTCTCCGCGTTCAGTTGCGCGATCGATTCCTGGCTGTCCACCTTCGACTCGGTAGTCGCTACCGTCACACGGTTCTTTTGCGAGTCTCTCGACTGATCGCTCGCGAGCTTCTGCTCGAGCATCGCCATCTTACTTTGGATGTCCCGAGCCTGCATGCGTTCACTCGCGTCCATCTGAATCTTCTGAACGTTAAGTGCTTCCGTTGCCTGCTGCAACGCTTCGTTCAATTGCTGGTTCTGCTGCTGCAATTGACTAATCTGCTGCATCGCCGCCGGCGGTAACTGCTCCTGTCCCTTCGGTGGAATATTCGGCGGCCGCACCCGCTCGGCGATCGCATCCGCCATCGGCCAGTCCTGCGCTTCGACATACAGGTCGGCATACTGCGGCACCAACTCCGGTGCCACCTGCGCAAATCCCAGCATGCCCTCCCGGGATTCCTCCCGCTTGGTCTTGTACGAAGGCCCGACATCCGCCACCACGTCGTAACGGCCTAGCCCCAGGTCGTACAACCGCTGGATGCCCTGATCGTCGAACGGCATCCCCACCGGAATCTGCTTCTCCGTATTATCCGAACCAATTATCCGGATAATCCGTCCGGGCCGGTCGTATATCTTTGGGATTAAATCAATTAATACCCGGGTCTCGTGAGTGATCGCAATCGCGAGGTTGTCGGAGAAGTGGTAGTTGGCGACATCGCCCTGCAGCTGCCGTGCCTTGATCGCTACCCCGGTGGTTTCGTTGCTCCGGTTCCCGAGGCTCGCGTCGTACACGCCAGTGGTCGCTTTTAAATGATCCACGGTCTGCATCTGCGCCACCGTGATCGACTGCACCGGTGGCTCGTACACCTGCCGCTGGGGCGGCGGCACCATCTCCTGACCTACGCTCTTCGGCTTGTACTGCAGGTACGCAAACGTCTTGCTGTTTGCCTGCGCCCACTCCTTTTCATGGTTCTCTATTTGGCCTTCAGCCACGATAAACGGGGCCTTCGGGGCAAGCGCGATGATCTCGGTCTTCGCCGACTCCCAGTAATTCAGCATTCGCTGGGCGTCTTTCGCGTGCCGCACCATGCCCACCATACTGACCTTGCCATCCACGTCGTACTCTTCCCCAACCACACCAATCAGAGGGATGTACTTGCCCGGCCACTCCGCCTGCTCGAGTACCTTCTCCCCGTTGATCACCGACCATTCCACATAGGGCACGTCGACCGTGCGCTTGCGAATTACCGGCACTCCTTCCGGCGCTTCCTTAAGCGGTAATACCGTGCCGTCCTGCAGCATCACAATCGTTTCCTGGCGCGTGTGCCGGCAGAAATACTCGGCTATCCTGACCCCACCTTCCCAACGCCACACCGGGGATCCATCTCCATGCGAGCGGTAATCCTCGGCGCTCGACAGGTCCTCGTCGGGGTAGCGTTCCTTGTACGCATCCTCGGTCAGGTCTTCGACAATAAACGCGTACTTCGCATCGGAGTAATCCGGTTGCTGGCAGCTCGGGTCCATGTAAACCGTCTGCGGATTCTTGATCCTCTGTACGTAGATCTCCTGATCGAAGGTGTTCCCCTCGACATACTTGGTGACAATCCGATACCACCCGCGCCCGCATACCGCGGCATAGAACGCAGCATAACTGCGTGCCGCATCAGCGTTGCTCTGGGTCTCGATGTGACGCAGCAGGCCTTGCATTACCTCTGCGGTCTTCGTGTCCCCTTGCGCGTCTACCGGGCTTACCTTGGGCGCGGCCTTGAGTTGTTTGAGGTTGTTGCTGACTTGATGCACGAACTGCGGCAGCCGGTTAATCGTGAGGCACGGACGATGATCGAGTTTGCGATGAGTGGCGATTTCCTGGGCCCACTGGTCCCCGTCATAGAAGCGGACGTCATCGAGCGCAATTTTTCGATACTCCGCTTCATACACAGCGACCAGATCGAACCGGGCCCGTGCCGTCGCCAAGAAATCTTCTGTGTCCTTTTTAGAAGGCGCAGTTTTCCTCTTCGCTTCAGCGCCGGGTAAGCCCGGGAGCAGCGCTTGCGCGGTCGCGTAATCTGACATCGTTAGAATTGTGCTGTGGAACGGAAATTAGGGGAGAACCGCCAGTATCAATGCGCTGAATGCGGCGGCGAGTTTGTATCGGAGAGATCCGACGATGACGCCATCGCGGAAAGCGACGAGCTATTCGGGGGCGAAGCTCAGGACTGGGCGGTATTATGCGATGTGTGCTTCAAGCAGGTAATGCAGCACTCCACATCCTGACTACTTTTTCTTGAGACGCTTAGCTTCCGAGAGGGCGATCGCCACAGCCATTGGCTTTCGGGTCACGGTTTGCCCGGAACTGCTCTTGAGTTCGCCGCTCGCAAACTCATCCATCACCTTTGCAACCTTTGCCTTCCCCGCCGGTTTCTTCTTCGGCCTGGCATGTAACGATTCTTCACTGCACGCGGTACACATTCCCATAGCGTTCTCCTTCTTCGCTTTAGCGCCTAGCTCATCCAACCGGTCGAGGCATAACTGCGCTCCGGTGTCAGGTACTCCCGGTCTTCATCCTTTACCGCGGTCGACTTGGTTTGAATCACGTTGTGGAGCTCGACACACACATAGCGAAGCGCATCCATCAGGTGGTCGCGAGCCTTCACTACCTTGCCACGCTCGTCCCGGCGATACAGGCGCAGTTCACTCAACGTGTTCGCCAGCGACGGGAAGATCTTCAATCGCCCCGAACTCATCCGCGTCATCACGTGGTAAATCCCCGACTCGACCGCATTGTCTGCGGGCGTCAGATCTAACCCGAGATCGGTGTACATCTGCAGCAGTTCCCGCCCGTCAATCTGCCCTCTACCTCGCGCTGCGGGGTCAATCGCGCCCCGGATCCATTTGCCCCGCGACTGAATCGCTTGCACATGCACCACGGGCTCGGCTTCACCCCGGTAATGCTCGGACCAGCAATACAGCACATCGGTGTCCCGGTTCAACGCCACCCAGACTACAGCGGTCCTATTCCAGCCCACATCCATACCGTACGCACGCGGCCAGTGATCGGGAATCGGCATCTCAGGCACCACCAGATCCGACTCCGCAACCGGGTAGATCGCGCCCGAACCTAAACTCGGAATGCCCTTGCTGCGGGCCTCACGCTGATAAGCGGGGATCGATTCCCATAGCTCGTCTTTAGCCTGCTGCGACAGATGGGGCACGTCGTCCCACGTCGCGTGGATAACAAACTTACTCATCGGATCTCAGCAGATGCAGCAGGTGCTTATCAATGCGTTGTACGCGACCGTCCTCGAGCGTTACTTCTACCCGACCCAGCCCCATCACCTTCGTTATCGTGCCGATCTCGTTCACCTTGGCGTTGGGGGTGTCTCGCAGAAACCGGGCCCGGGTGATGCCCACATCAATCCACATCCCGCCCGCACTACCCATCTGCACAAACAGCGGCTTGTCATGGAAGCGAGTCCCGCCGAGGCGCATTTTCACTGATGATCCCACTCCCCGGTTTCGTTCGCTGTGTGCTGATGGCAAGGGCACAGACACGGGGCACTGCAGTACTCACATGTCTCGTCGCACTCGTCATGCCGCTTGTGATAACAAGCCGCTGAGTTGTACTCATGCATGAAATCTGCCATTGGTTAAATCCCGCGCTAAAGCGAAGTAAAACAAATGGCCGACTTGGTAGTAAGCCGGCCGTTTGTTTCACTTTTGAACGATGGACAACAACAACGATAGAGAATACAGAGATGCCACACTCTGCACCTGCATTATACCCGTTCCGCGGGATCAGACGGCCGCTGCCGGTATTCCATCCGGTTTCGCTCGACCTTGCCCAGCCGCAGCCGATGCTCGACCGACGCCACCCCAATCTTTAAACGATTCGCGATCTTCTGATAACTCAAGCCCTCACGGTACAACTCACAAACCGCATCAATCTCCGCTTGCGTTGTCTTCTTGTGCAATCTCGGATTCTATCAATGCCCGGTCGCAACGGGCTAACGCAAGCGCCTGCTCACGGGTGCAAGCGGCTGTTGTCCGGGAAACCATGAGACATCTTCCCTCTCCGGGTAGAACTGAATCCGGTCCACCGCCAGCTTCACCGGAGACTGCACCAGGATCGCGGCAACGCCCCAATACTGCTGAATGCTATTGATCACATCATGCGCGACCAGCACGTACTCGGTGTGGTTCGCAGTATCCACCGTGCTCCGCGCTTTCGGGACCGGAAGCGGCGTATTCTTCTCAGCCACCCGAGACTCGAACTGATGCCACCATACGCCCAGCCATCCCCCGTAATACTGCTGATCCCCGGCAAGCACGCAGGTGATCGAGTACGTAGGAATCGCCGCTGGGTTCTGGTCTTTGCCAATCAAAAACTCGCTCGCGTTACAGAGCATCTCGCGCACATGAACCGGAGGAGGGTACGTCGTCTGCGGTGTCGGATAAGCGGCCGGCTCCTTAAGCACGTTCTTCGCCGCGGGCGTCTGCTCCCAGATCGCTAACGTCCCGCCATTGCTGAACTCGACATATGAGATGTCTTTCGTTCCGTAAACGGTCATGGCTGCGACACCCCACACGCTCCGTACCCCCGCGTTGATGGGCTGCTCCACACTGACCGTCCGAGACCATGCCGACTTGTCAGTGAAATGCACGATGAGCACCCCGGAGTACGCCGGCTGTGATCCGGATAATCCGCATGTGACGCTGCGGGTGTCGCGTGGCCACGATACTATCTCGCAAAACATCTCCGCAATCGTTACCGTGCTCCCTAACTGTGTGACAACGTTCGTCGGAACGCTCTGCACCCCGGTCTTAAACGGGTCGTAGTTCGAGGTGGGAGAGCCGGCGCGAGGCTGCGCGTCAGGCCGTACCAGATCCGCCTTTTGCTTCGGGGGAGGGCCGGCAATCTGCAATAAGGCAAGCACAAGCGCAATCATTAGCCAATTAACTCAAAGTTCCGCTGCAACCCGGAACTGCCATTCCATCGAACCGCTGAAGCATGGTGCTCGATTCGGTCTACCAGTACCAGAGCTCGCGCCTCTTCCGATAACGGCTTATAACGCCCAGGCCACTTGGTATCAAGTCCACAGTTCCGCGCTACGTTTGTCGAGTCCACGCTGCTAAACGGGATATGCGCGAAGATCGTAGGATCCATCATGCGTAGCCCGTGCAGTTTGCATTTGGGATAACCCTCTTCGTCACACACTACCTTCATTGCTTCATTGATTCGTCCCCACCATCGCAGGGTACCGATGGTCGCGTACTCTCCGGATGACCCGAGGGCCACTCGAGGCCAGGACGTTGCTAAACATCGCAATCGCTCGAGCGACTCGTTCAAATGCCAGATCGGAACCCAGTGGAACGGCCAATGACCAGCGGTCACTGTCTCGATCAGCGCATCGTTCTCCAGTTCGGTGCCTTCGATCACGTCCGGAATCAGAGCCCAGTCAAAACCTGGATGTAACTCCCACTGTCGGACGAACTCAAGGTACCCCGGTACATCGAGCTTTCCGCCTTGCTTCCAAACCGAGTACGCACCGTTATCTATCGCAAACGATTGAGTGACCTCTGCGGCGAGTTCCATCTGTCGGGTGTCTGCATAAGACACCATTGCGTGCCGGCGAGTCCAGACTGCCAGCCCTACAGGCTGCGGCGTGATCGGGCCACCATGGTAGTGAATCATGCATTCGAGGCTAGCAATCTATCAGTAAACCTCGAGTACCGGAACTTGAAGGCGCTTAAAGCGAAAGGGCGGCCCATCGTACCCAGCATTCCGGCAATGGCAAGCACACGAAACAACGGTCTGGTGTTCATCGCCGGGGTAGCTAGTTAAGGAGGTGGACCACCCATAAATACAATAACCCCGCTGTCGGACGGGGCTATTGTTCTTGCTCTCGATTCTTTGGCTATTTTCTACGACGTAAGCTCCCATATCCCGCGGAAAGCGGCTTCGCGCCTCCTCTGATTTGAGCTATCGGGCTTGTTGAAACCCAACGCAAATCCAGTTTAAGTTATGCGCTAAAGCGAGGTGCGCGAGACAAATGCCTCGATTTCATCCTCGAGCCGCTGATGATCCGGATCCTGGCAGGTATCCAGATCAAGCGCATCAAGCATTGCAGCCGCGCCGGCATAGAACGCATGCTTAAACACATCTCTTAACAGCGCTCGCTCCTGCTCGCCTACTCCCTTCACTTCAGCGCAATACAGTTCAAACAGTTCGGCCATCGTTGTTAGCGCCACGCAAGCCACGCAAGGTATAAACAGGAAATCCACATCACGGCGCCGGCCAGCATCACCCACAACCAGGAGGGGCTCTTGATCAGGTCCCAGATAGATCGGTCAACGCGCAACGTGAGGGACTCCAATCACAGCACGGCCATACCCGAATAACCCGAGCAGCCACAGCAACAAGATGATGATCACTACTGCGTTGATGATCATCCGGATCGGCGGATCGAGAGGCAGGGAATGGTTGACGAAGTATAAAATAACCCCGACAATAATCAGCACGATTAATAGTTGAATTAAATCCATTACCTGCACCTCAATCTTGGAAGGCTTAGCTGGCGGGGGAACGAGGAGCAGCAACCCTCCACGAGAACGCAGTAAGTGCCTCTGGTTACCCGCATCTGCGCCTCGATACTCCCGGTTTATTTGGGTTCCGCTTTGGGCGGGGTCGGCAGGCCCTGATCCGGGTGTGCGCCCTCTTCCTTGACGCTTCCGTCGCGGATGATCTCCTGCCCGTAATCCGGATCGACTTCAATCCGTTCGCCAGGCTTGTGGTCCTTGCCATCCCTGTCTTTAAATGGACGAACAACAACTACCGACTTCTTTACAGCCATTGGGTTACTCCTTCTCTGTTAGTGATTTGGCGTGCGTGATAACTATATCGCCGAATCCTAGACGCAATCCTTGCATAAAATCAGCGAAATCTTCCGTGTGCAACCGCACCGTGCCCAGCCCGAGCGATCGTCCGTAAGTTAGGTGCACATCTGTGTAATCGGGCTTAACCACAACCCGGGATACCGTCACCCGGAGTTGCTTCGGCTTCGGCTCTTTCACAGCAGTGCTACTGAGGGCCCTTGATTACGTGCGCGTGACCTAAGTGAGCGATAGGATACGGAAGCGGTGGCTCAGTCCCGTAATGCAAACGGTAGGCAGCCGAATGATAGTGCGCCAGAAATAGCTTAACGCTCCAACGCTTTGCCCGTTCGTGCAAAGCCATCGCCGGCAACTTGCCACTCTCGAACAGTTTAATCAGGCCGTCATCCAGCTTTTTTGCTCTCGCCTGCTTCAGACGTTCCGCCGCTTGCAGTGCCAGATCTCCGCTGTCGTTGCGCTTCTGCTCATACGCTTTGCGCTCGAGGTACAGCTTGCCGTAGATATCGTCCTTGTGCCCGGATACTTTCACGAACGACTCGCCCATCAGCCAGCACAGCCGTTTGAGGCTTGCGTTCCAGGGGCGCTTCTGGCCCTTCTCCCACTTTGTAGTAGGGTCGAGACCGGCAAACCGCCAGATATGGCCTACCGTCGGGGCTTTCGTGATGTCGATGTTGGCGATCAGTCCTGATGAGATAACCGGGCCGATCCCGACAACCGCACGGCTCCACTCGCCCATCGGCTGCGCCGCGGACCACTTATCCAACACGGCTTTGATCTGGTTCTCGAGCACTACCAGCTGCCCATTGAGCCAAGTGATGAATTCCGAGGGCTCCTCACCTTCGAGCAGTTTGCGCTGCTGGTTGGCCGCGGCAATTCTATAGTCTTGCAGGTCATAGTACGAGTCCACGAAGTAGCGGGCCTCGCGAACCCCCATGAGTTTCGCGGCTGCGCGAAGGTCACGCGATAATTTCTGGACAGCTTCAGTGCTTGTGCTCACCGATTAAGCCTACTCTTTTCGCTCGAAGAATACGGTACTCTCTCGTACGGCGGCTCGCTCCTGCTACACGGTGCTCTCGACCATCTCGGCTCGCTCGGACAATCCGGTTCTCTCCTTAAGGTCGGCTGTTCGCTTTAGCGCTTCGCTCTTCAGCCTCGGTGCTCTCCCAGCACACGGCTCTTCGCTTCAGCGCATCGCTCAAGTATTCCGGTGCGCTCTCCTGACTTGGCTCGCTTTGCAGCCTCGGTGCTCTCGTGTAGCCCGGCTCGCTCCTGTACTTCGGTGCTCTCTAGGAGTGTGGCTCGCTCTCCTTATCCGGTGCTCTCCAAGGCCATGGCTCGCTCTCTACGTTCGGTTCTCTCAGTGAGTGCGGCTCACTCGGCTACATCGGTGCTCTCGGTGCTTGCGGCTCGCTTGGTCTTCCCGGTTCTCTCTTCTATGTCGGCTTCTTTCGCTTCGCGCCGGTAGCATAGCAGTCGCTGAGATGAATGCAAAAGAACGTACCTTATCTATCTTTCAGACGCGCCGATGTTTCTTCTTCCGTAGGCGATACCGCCACAGTATTAGGAGGTACCTCCGTTCTTGCCGTTGCTCCATCCTCGCGTTTATTGCGGGATGGCAGTTAGGACGAATGTTAACAGTGAAGCGCATAAAAGGATCGATTCTGGTTTAGGCTGGCGTCCTGTACTTTCATCAGGCGATAGGCCCCCCTTTCGGTAGGAACGCGCGGACTAAATTCCGCCGCCAGCCATACCAATAATGATCGTATTTGCAACGGAGATTCAGGCTGGAAACTTACCTTTATTTGCATCGGGCGAAGGACGCGCCGGAAGCACCGTTTTTGAAACACCAGTCCCATGACAGTCGCTGAGATCTACCGGACCTCGTGCGCGGAGTGGCCACAACAGGATCTCCGGCCACCAGCGCCATATCGCTGTCGCATACGCCAACAGCGTTCTCACTCCGTTGCCTTCGGTTGTGCCCCTTCGGGCATGAAGCTCAGCACCACTTCGCTCAGGCCTTGCAGCGGCGTGAACACCAGCGCGATCTGTCCATCGGTGCTCATCGTTCTCACGAGGGCTTCTGCGTATATCGCAAGCGTGGGTTCTTCATCCAATAACACGAAATCGATTGTATCCGCTTGGAAGCTCTCGCGGCCTTCCTGATAGGACTTGAGTTGTACCGAGGATACCCCGCCACTAATGTGCTTCACGTAGATGGTGTCGGTGGCCTCGGCAATGCCGGCTTTCGTTGTGCTGTAGACGATGTCATCGGCAGGAATCAACCCGGTGCCTCGAGCATTAGGAGGGCCCAGGAACTTCTCCTGTAGAACGGAACGCACGGTCTTCGATGTGTCCGATGCAGCCCATGCCTTGATGTGACTGTTGAACCGGCGGCCGGTCCACCACGCCGGGTACTTACCGGTGAGATGCAGCGTTGTCTCATACACGCCGGCCGATGTCTTGCCGATCCGGTTGGCTGCGACAAAGCAGCGTTCTCTGTGAGGAGAGCCGTCGCACTCGGGAGGACAGCAGCCTGGGATCGGCTCATGCGATCCGCCGGCTGCGAAGAACTGCATGTGCTTCGGGTAGAGTTCTCTACGGAAGTTGCCTTTCTCAGGAAAAAAGAACTCCAGCTTATTTCTCTGGCGCCTCGTCCTCTCCTGATACGCCGCTTGCAACAAGGCCTCGGGATTCTTCAGTACTGCCGGCAGCTTCAAGCGTGGAGATGAGGTATTCAAGGGCATCCTGAGGGACCTTGTTGAGGTTGATCTGTATGTTGCTCTGCACGTTAGCGGTCATCGACACGCTAGTGCTACTAGCATCGCGGTATTCCGGCATGCGCTTCTTGGCCGCAAACATCAGCAAGTTGTCGCTATAAACGGTCTCTTCGCCAACCTTCTTGCCGTTGTACCAAACTGCTTTCTGGACACCATCGACACCGCGGCGCCGGATCTCAGCCTCAAGACGCGCATCCGATTCGCGCTGGGCTGCCGCATAGGCATTCGCATAGTTGGGATCCACCAACCAGCGGTAATGGTAATTCCGGTCGATCCCCGTATTGATCGATGCCATCTCGAGGATGCCAAGTTTGGCTACCTCCGCAAGAAACCGCTGCTGCATGGCAGGAACGTTTGCCTTTACTACTGCTCGACGACCCACTTTATACGCTCGTATCGCTTAGAACCGAAAGGAAATAACTCCTATATTTCTCCGGTATTTTATCGAGGTGCCAGCAGCCCCTGATGTTGAAATACGACTCGTTCTTGTGGGGGGAGCCGAGGGGGCGTTTGTGATGCGAGCCCTCGAGGCTGAGAGCTGGATCGGGGCCGCGGAAGCGGAGCGACCGAAGACAATCGCCTTTGATGCAGGGATCCACGTTCTTGTGGGCTAGAAGGCTCTCCACGCGTTCGCGTGGTGCGCGGCAGAGGAGAGAGCCGGCGTGGTCGTAGACAGGCGTCTGGTGGAGAATGCGCAGCGTCTGGGCGTGCATGGATAGAGATGGAGGGTGGGGAGCCGGTTTCAGGCGGAAGCCAACGGGACCGGAACGTGGGTTGCTGTGGTTTCGCTTTAGCGCGGTACTGCTTTCAAGGATTGTCTACCAGAATCAGTGGGATGCGCAAGTCCGCAGTTTTACGGTAGGGTGACCTCCCGGTTTTTTACGGCTTCAGACAGCTCATCGATGGCTTTTGCGATGCCCCACAAGGCACGGGAGATGGCGAACAGGCCATCGACAACGTTGGCGGGTTCGAGGTTCTGGTCGGCTTCGTTGGGGGAGATCAGGCATTCGCGCAGTCCCCGGTAGGTTAGTTCTTCTTTGGTCATAGTGTTCCTTTCGTTACAGAGTTAATCCGCATTCTCCGCATTCTCCGCATCTCCGCACTCCGCAAACGCCAGCTAATGTATTCAACGTTACATTTGCGAAAGAAAAGCGGCGTGGCTCTGTGTGTGTCTGTAGTAGAGACTCTTCTTATACACACATAGAGAACAAAAGGCGAAACTGGTCTTGTACGCGCGTACAAGAACGTTAAGTGCATTACGATTGGGGCCTTGGGCGGGGTGCGGAGAAAGCGGAGAAAGCGGAGTAAGCACTCTCATAACGCCCAATACCGGATGGCGCGTCGCCCGCCCGTATCCTCCACCGCAGAGCGAACGCTCCCTCTCTCCACCAGCGTGGCGATAGCCCGATCCAGCTCCACGGCGAGTTTGTGACCGCCGAACAGGTTGTTCATGTTCCACCTGGTCATTCCGGTAGCACCTTCGATTCGCAGGGCCTTAAGGATGGTATCGGCCATCGGATCCCCGATACTGTCCGTAAACAGATATTGAGCGGATTGGTCGGCACGTTTCCAGATGGCAAGGCCAGCCCGCAGGTGGTTTATGCGGAGGATGGGCGAACAATCGAGCAAGGCGTAAATGAGGGATAACCGCAAGACGTGCGGGTCGGCGCGGCTGGTTATAACCCCCAGCATTCCGGTCTTGCTTTCGCTTAATTCGGGATATATCTTTTCCCACAAGCCGGCCGACTCGGAGTCGAACCCGATCGGTTTCGAGTTTGCATGTGTACGGCTAAAGCGAACGGCCTCTCTTAGCTGGCGCAGGATATCGCCGACTTCAACGTCCCCGCCGCCGAAGGGCAGCATCTTGGACCGCTTCACGCACATAAACAGGATGCGGTTAACAAACCCGTTGGCTTTTTCCGTATCAGTGAGTTTCCGGAGCAGTTCTTCGCGTGTAATGTGTCCGATCAGGGAGATATGAGCGCCTTGCACCTGAACCTTTTTTTGCCGGGTGCGGGTGGCAACGTTTCCGGAGTCCCACCCTTCGCGCATAACCGCGCTTAATGTTGATCCCTCGCGATTTACTACGGTAAGCAGGCGTGCGAATTCCGGCTCGATCACAAGGGCTCGTTTATCCTCTTCGTTGACAGCATCGAACAAAGCTTCTCCGCTGCCGAGCCCTGAGATTATCCGGTTATCGGCCCAGTGGTCATCGGCCGCATGGAGAAAGGCCCGGATACGTCCCCAGGATGTACCTTTCCGGGCTCTTGCTGTAGTGCCGACCAGGACGGCGAATTCGTTTGTGCAGTGATGATCGGCTTCAACGCGAACATAAGGACCACGGCCGATCAGGGATCCGAAACCAACCAGGAATTGAATAGTCAATGCGGCCGGATCGGATTCGGTATGAGGTTCAACAACTCGGACCAGAGCTCCGGTAACGCCGTACATTGCGTCTTCACCGAGGTCTTCGGGCCATTGCGGGAGAGAAGGCGCGGGTTCTTCTTGAGCATGGAGGCCTTCAGGATCACTTCCATTGGTTTTCTTGAGTTTCTCGTCCAGGGGCCATCGGGTATCGTTTGGGTCTATTTTGCCCATTTTTGCCGTTCTTTCTCGATGGTGTAAGCGATGAGGTCCTGGATGTGTTTGAGGTCATATTTGTTTTGACACTGTTCCTGGTTAATGGCGAGCAGCGTGGCTTCGATGATAACGGGGTCGATACCGTAAAAGACCAGGGATCCGGCGATGCTTTTCAGTGTTGGGTGCCGCTTTTTTTCCGCGATCTGTTGAGAGTAAGCCTCGGTTCCGGGAGGAGGGGCGCCGCGGCGTTTCTGTTTATCGCGGGCGGCTTTATTGGCTTCAAGGTTGCGAACCAGAAGAGTGAGATCGTCCTGGCAGTCGGCGATAACGCGGATGCCGTTTGATCGCCCTGTAAGGGTAAAGAAACGGTTGCGGTCGTAGATCTCGACATGGGCGGAATCGAGTCCATTTAACTCACTTTCGAGTTCAGGCTCGGGTATCCATTCGTGGCTGCTGTTTTCAGGTAGCCGGGCTTTACACCAGATCTTGTATCCGCTCCCGGAAGGAGACGCCTCGCCGTAAGTGTCCTTGAAGATATCGAGGATTCGCTGTGCCCAGCGGGGTGCTTCATCCGCATCGGAACGCCATATATTGTCGAGGTCGATGCCGCAATATGGGTCATTGGGTGTGATGACAAACGAGATGCCATCACAACGCTTGTTTTCCAGTTGTTTGAGGGCGTAGTCGAGGGTTGACCAGTCCTGGGGCTGGTTGGATGCGGCGAGAGTTTTAGCGGTGCATTTGACGATGCGTTTTCGTGGCTTTTTGCCGTCCGGGCGAGGCTCCCAATCCCAGATGACGTACTGTTTGAGGGCTTTGAGCTCCTCGGGAATAGCGGCTAGAATCTCTTTTGTAGATAGTGGCGAGTAGAAATCGTGTATATTAAGCATAGGCATAGCAACGTCGTGTATAGACCTTCCTAGGGTGTGTACGTCGGCATTTGTGATCCTCGCAACAAGAAAGTCTGAGGGCCTGATACGCCGTGGAAAC
>Ga0157375_10001232_pt1 | contig 22092 bp, 19 predicted proteins | sample M35metaG_FD_115311 | JGI IMG/M metagenome (GOLD analysis project Ga0157375, IMG submission 115311) | Miscanthus rhizosphere microbial communities from Kellogg Biological Station, Michigan, USA - M3-5 metaG | ecosystem: Host-associated > Plants > Roots > Rhizosphere > Soil | place: USA: Michigan... | reverse complement strand
GGCAACAGTGCCGGCCAGGCGACCGTATTCCTCGCCGGCCATGCCAAACGCGTGACCCTCATCGCCCGGCGGCCGCTGACGGAAACCATGTCGCAATATCTGGTCGACCGAATCCGCTCCCTTCCGAACGTCGACACGGTCGTCGGCTGCGAGGTTTCCGCACTGGAAGGATCGAACGGCCTGCTTGAGGCCATTGACTGGCGCGATCGCCGAAGCGGGGAGCAGAACCGGCGCGCGGTTCGCTACCTCTTCTCCTTCATCGGGGCGGAGCCCAACACGGATTGGCTGGCGGCGTCCGGCATCAAGCTCGATGAGCGCGGCTTCGTGCTGACCGGAGACGATGTCGAAGGCGAACGGCTTCCGCTCGAGACCAGCCGGAGCGGCGTGTTCGCTGTCGGCGACGTCCGCGCCTGCTCGGTGAAGCGCGTGGCCGCCTCCGTCGGCGACGGAGCCCAGGCCGTGGCCGCAATCCACAAATATCTGGCCGCCAGCACGTCGGCAGTCGTTCAGATCCAGCAGGAGACGATCGCGGCGAGCTGATTCGGCGTCCAGTCGGTCGAGGCAGGCTTACCGGACCTACTTATATCGGACCGCGAGTTTGGACATCTACATCAGTAGATTCTGATAGCTCGATCGGTGTCCCGCGATGGGACAAAATGACGCCGTTATAAGCAGTTGCACTGCGGAAATCGGAGCAATGGCGGGAATCCGCAAGTAAAAAAACAATTAACAAAACGCATCGAATCTGATTTAACGCCGAATTAACGCCTCAAGTGAGTCGGGGCATCTTCGGGAGGTCGGACACATGCGTAAAACTCTATTCGGAATGGCGGCGGTTGCCGCCCTGACAATTAGTTCAGCGGCTAGTGCAGCCATTACAATCGGCTCCATCACGCCTGGTGTGAACCCCTATGCGGGCCCAGCGCCAACCTACAACTTCGATGTTGGATCGCGCCCGGCGGCAGCCGGCGGCGCGTTCGTCTCCGGTACACTCGGTATCCAGCATGCGCAGCCATATGGAACGGATGCGGGCACTGGTGCTTTCGGCGGCGCAGGCGGCTATTATTCGGTCGGGCCGGGCGACGGTTCTCCGGGCACGCTGAACCTGACGCCGTTCGCGGACATCGGCAGCATCAGCTTCATCTGGGGTTCGGTCGACTCCTACAATACGCTCGATTTCTGCCAGGACGCGGCTTGCGCCACGATTCTCAAAACGTTCGTCGGCAACGATATCTTCAATCCGGCAAACGGCAACCGGACCGATCCGAACACCAATCCGCTCGTAACGTTCCTGCTTACCGGAAGCGACGTGACGAACTTCAACTATCTGCGGTTGAACTCGACCCAAAATGCGTTCGAGATCGACAACCTGCGCATCAACCCAGTGCCGGAACCGGCCACCTGGGCCATGATGCTCGTCGGCTTCGCAGGCATCGGCATGTCGCTTCGGCGTCGTCGCCACACTGCACTGGCGCAGATCGCCTAGCCTAGTTCGGTAAAATCCGACCTCAGGGCGGTCCCGACATCGTCGGGGCCGCCCTTTTTTGTGCCCGCTTGCCGAACGGCACGGCAGCGCCCACTTGAAGTCGCGATGATCCGAGATTTCCACGCTCACATCTACTTCGATCCGGACGAGCTCGCCGCCGCCCAGACCTTCGCCGCCGAGGCTCGCCATTTGTTCGGCGTGCCCGTCGGCCATTTCCACGAGCGGCCCGTCGGCCCTCATCCACGGGGCAGCTGCCAGCTTACCGTACCGCCTCAGCAGTTTGGGGATTTCGCCAATTGGGCTGTGCTCAATCGCGGCGGGCTCACCATCTTCGCCCATGCCAACACGGGCGACGATCTCGCCGACCATACGGCCCACGTCATCTGGTTCGGACCGAGCGAGGAGCTCAACCTTTCATTGTTCGCAGCCGACTGAGTTCCGAGGCCAGGATCGTCGGCCCCGGACAGGGATAAAACTAGGGCCGCCGTCGCCAGCGGCCCCACGAACCTTTCGAATGGTCGCGGTTAGCGGCGCGCGGGCGCTGCCGCTGGAACCGGCGAATAGCCTCCGAGCTGCGTGACCAGTTTCTTGTAGGCGTCGAGATAGGCGAGCACGATCACCTGGCCGATCTCGGTATTCTGGTAGCCGTAGCCGCCGACTGCGCCGAAGCCGCCCCACCAGCCGGCGCCTCCACCCGCGCCCCAGCTGATGTCGCTCTTGCGTGAATAGCCTTCGGTCAGCGCCTCTTCCTCGGTCGTGCGGGCATTGACCAGCGACAGGGTGACGTTGGCCTCACCCTTCTTGACGTTGATCCCGCCAGCGACCGCTCCGACCGTGCTTCCCCACCCGCCGAAATGGCCGAGAATCCCGCCGATCGCAGCACCGGCTCCGCCGCCGCCCGAATTCTTGTTCGCGGTGACGATGTCGGGCTGGAGGAAATAGTCCGCCGCCTTAACCTGGCCGGCGCCCATGTTGCTGCCCTTCTGAAGCTCGCCCTGCTCGGCGAGCGCGCGTTCCATCGCGCGGCTCTGCATGGCGCTTCCGCGGTTCACCAGGCTGAAGCAGCCCGATTGCTGGACGAACACCTTGATGACCGCCTCGGGGCTGCCAAGGTTGTATTGCTTCCACCATTCGTTGTCGGACGGAACGATGGCGAGTGTGCCGATGCGATGAGTGCAGACGGGGATTTGCGATTCGCCCGCCATCTGCTCTTTGTGGCCCGAACTCTGGTCCGCGAGCGCCGCGGTAGGCAGGATTGCGAAGGCTGCGCCTGCGAGAAGCATGATCTTGGTCATGATTTACGCCCCCAAGTTAACCGCTTGGCGGCTTAGCAAAAATTGAATCGAGTCGGAAGCTAAACAGGTCAGCTTTTTGGCTTCTGCTGACAGTTCCGCGCGGCCCTGCTAGCGGCGCTTCAAATCCAGAAAATTGGCAAATGCAAAAAATCGATCGAATTCGGAATTTCAGCATCATCGCGCACATCGACCACGGCAAGTCGACGCTTGCCGACCGGCTGATCCAGGCGACGGGCGGCCTCACCGCGCGCGAGATGACCAGCCAGGTACTCGACAATATGGACATCGAGCGCGAGCGCGGGATTACCATCAAGGCGCAGACCGTGCGTCTCGAGTGGAAGGGCTTTGAGCTCAACCTCATGGACACGCCCGGCCACGTGGACTTCGCTTATGAGGTGTCGCGGTCGCTTGCCGCGTGCGAGGGCGCGCTTCTGGTCGTCGATGCCGCCCAGGGCGTCGAAGCGCAGACGTTGGCAAATGTGTATCAGTCCATTGAGCACGACCACGAGATCCTGCCCGTCATCAACAAGATCGACCTCCCCGCCGCGGACCCGGAAGGCGTCCGGCAGGAGATCGAGGAGATCATCGGCCTCGACGCAAGCGACGCGGTTCTTGCCAGCGCCAAGACGGGCATCGGCATCGAGGAGGTGCTGGACGCCATCGTCGCGAAGATTCCGCCCCCGAAGGGCGACGCCGCCGCCCCGACCAAGGCGATGCTCGTCGACAGCTGGTACGACCCCTATCTCGGCGTCGTCATCCTCGTCCGGGTCATCGACGGCGCCCTGAAGAAGGGCCAGCAGATCAAGTTCATGCAGGCGGGGACAACCCACCTGGTCGACCGGGTCGGCTGCTTCCGCCCCAAGATCGAGCAATTGAGCGAGCTCGGCCCCGGCGAGATCGGATTCATCACCGCGCAGATCAAGGAAGTCGCGGAAACTCGCGTCGGCGACACGATCACCGATGCGAAGAGGCCCGCCGCGGCGCCGCTCCCCGGTTTCAAGGAAGTCCAGCCGGTCGTTTTCTGCGGCCTGTTCCCGGTCGACGCGAACGACTTCGAAAAGCTCCGCGACAGCCTCTACAAGCTCCGGCTCAACGACGCCTCCTTCAGCTTCGAGATGGAGACGAGCGCCGCGCTCGGTTTCGGCTTCCGCTGCGGCTTCCTCGGCCTCCTCCACCTCGAGATCATCCAGGAGCGGCTTACCCGCGAATATGACCTCGACCTCATCACGACCGCGCCCTCGGTCGTCTACCAGGTGCGGATGCGGAGCGGCGAGGTGCACGACATCCACAACCCCGCGGACTGGCCGGACCCGAGCCTGATCGAGGCGGTCGAGGAGCCCTGGATCGACGCCACCATCTACGTCCCCGACAGCTACCTGGGCGCCGTCCTGAAGCTCTGCCAGGATCGCCGGGGGATCCAGAAGGACCTGACCTACGTCGGAACCGGCAGCCACGCCCGCGCGATGCTCCGCTACGAGCTTCCGCTCAATGAGGTGGTGTTCGACTTCTACGACCGGCTGAAATCGATCAGCCGCGGCTATGCGAGCTTCGACTATCACCAGGTCGGCCACCGCGAGGGCGACCTCGTGAAGATGAGCATCCTCGTCAACAATGAGCCGGTCGACGCGCTCAGCATGATCGTCCACCGCGGCAATGCCGAGGCGCGCGGCCGCGGCATGTGCGAGCGGTTGAAGGACCTCATCCCCCGCCACCTCTTCAAGATCCCGATCCAGGCCGCGATCGGCGGCAAGATCATCGCGCGCGAGACGATCGCGGCGCTTCGCAAGGACGTCACCGCAAAATGCTATGGCGGCGACGCGACCCGTAAGCGCAAGCTCTTAGAAAAACAAAAAGAGGGCAAAAAGCGCATGCGCGAATATGGCAGCGTTTCGATTCCCCAGGAGGCCTTCATCGCTGCCTTACGCATGGGCGACGAGAGCTGAGCGCTTTTTTCCGCTGCGAAGCAGGGCGTGGGCACGCGAGGACCGAAACCGCCGGCTTGACGGTTACATTATTGAAGATCGGGAGATCACCAAATCATGACCTACAACAGCACGTTCAAGGACCGCGCCGGCCAGTCCGCCGAGGCCAAGCGAAAGGCGCTGGAGCAATATCGCGCAAAGCCGCCGGTCGACGAGAAGGTCGCGGCGGAGCGCAAGGCGGCCGCTGAGGAGCGCGACGCCGCCAGGGCAGAGAAGGCGGCTGCGAAGCAGGCCGAACGGATGGCCGCTGCGGAAGCGAAAGCGGCGGGTGCTGCGGCCAAGGCGGCTGCTAGCGCTCCCAGGACCGAGGCCGAGCTCAAGGCAGCGCGCGATGCTCGCTATGCGGCGCGGAAGGCACGGAAGTAGCCGAAGAGGCCTCGAGCATACGTTGCCCGCGTGAAGGATGGGAATGAGGCCCTCGCCCTGAAGTGGCGAGCGAACAAGCCCATCACGCGGGATAAACCCAACGTAGGGATAATTGCGGATGGGAAGAATACCCGTCTCAAGCCAAACAGGGCGCGGGCCCCCTTGGCAAAAGAGGCCTGAATCGCAGCGGCCTAGCGCTTCCCCTTGCTAGGCCGCTCTTCTTTTGTGCCGGCCGGAAAGGCCGGCGGCCCAAACTGCCGCCTGGACCGCCCGCCTTGATTTTGGATCACAGAGCTTATTGCGGCGGCGGGATCGTGGGCGCCGGCTCGTAAGCCACTCGGGTAACCGTCAGCTTCTGGCCCTTGTCGCTGACCGTATCCATCGACTGGCCGATTTCGGTCGGCTTGCTCGTCCAGCATTCCTCCTTGCCCTTGTCGGCGCCCATGGAGCTGGTGAAGCAGGCCTTGTCACCCTTCATCACGGCGCTGCCCTGATCGACATATTTGATCGCGGGCTTCTTCACCCAGGCGACGAAGTGACCATTGGCGTCGATCGATTCGGTCTGGTCCTGGCCCTTGTAGGTGTAGGTCCAGGTCGTCTCGTTGAGCTGGAAGCCGGCCGGAGTCACAGCAGCCACCGCATTGGCGGCGGCCTCGGTCGCATTGCCTGCCACGTTGGCTGCCGCGCTTGCCGCTTCGTTGCCGGTCTCGGCTGCCTTGTTGCAGGCGACGAGCGCCAGCACGGCCAGTGAAGTCATCACGATCCGCATTGCTTGATCCCCCTATTTTCGAGAGGAGGCGCTGTTAGCAGAGCCACGGTTCATAAGCGAGCAAGCGTTGCACGGCGGCGCGCGATGCCGCTAGGCCGGCTGAGGCGGAAAAGTCCGGCCCGTAGCCGATCTCGGGGACGAGATCGTTCCGGGGCTAAAACCAATGAAATCCGATGCTTGCTTCCCTAATTCATGTTAGGAGCGACTCGCTCGGTACGCAGAACGCGTGACGTCCCTCCGAAGGGAAACCGCGTCCAGACCGGGCTCTACGGCACTCCCCTCGCGGCTTCACGCAGCAGAGGAGGCCAACATGGCATCTGTGTCCAATGTCCACCTCGATATAGGTCGCGCAGACAATGACCGACGGACGGTGACCGTCAGCTATCGCGTATGCTTCTCGTCATGCGAGGCGCTGGCGGGGAGCACCTTCGTCGAAACAGTGGTGCTGAGAGGTGACGATCCCATCTGGGACGACAACCTCATCACGCTCCGCAACACCTGTGTGAAGGCGCAGCCGGGGTGCGTCGACCGCAAGATCTCGGCGACGGTGGCGGAGAGCACGCTGGACGAGGACCCGGACACGATTATCTTCGGCTGGGTCGTTAGCCGCGACCGTGACGAAGTCTATGCCCGGGTGAAGCTGACGCCATTCAGCTCGACCGGAGGCCAAGGCGATTCCAACGTCGTGACCGGGCAGTTCGGACCCGATTGATCCGGCTGAAAATCCAGCCGGCTTGTGGGAGAGGCCGCCGAGCGGCTGGTGGCGACTGTCAGGCGGCGATCAATTCGTCGTCGGTCGGATAGACGTCACGCAACACTTCGTCGAAGTGGGCGCGGACGCTGTCATTGCACTCGCACGCAAGCTGGTTCAGCCGATCGAAGTCGCGGATGCACAATGATCCGCGGCGGGTTTCGAGGATTCCCCGCTGCTTGAACGCGCGAAGGACCCGGCTGATGTAGCTCCGGCCAACCGCAAGCATTACCGCAAGCTGTTCCTGGGTGAGCGGAATGTCGGGGCCGCCTGTGCGCTCCACCGCCGAAACCAGCCATTTCGCGGTGCGCTGCTCGATCGAATGGGCAGCATTGCAAGCGCCCGCCTGGAAGACCTGCGCCGCGAGGCAGTCGGCATAGCGTGCGAACAGATTGTCGAGAGTCGGTGATTGTTTCTTTGCCTCTTCGAGATCGGCGACCTGCATCCGCATGAAAGGCCCGGGGAACTGCACCTCGGCTCGCGCGAATGCCGGGAGCCGTCCCCTGCTGACGATCCCGCCGACAGCGCCTTCGCGGCCGATGAGGGCTGTTTCAACCGCCGTGCCGTTCTGAAGCACGACCAGGTATGAAATGAGGCTCGGCCCGCATGGAAAATAGACCGTGCGAACCGGGTCGCCGGGCTCGTAGATGACTTGGCCGCGCGCCCCGATCCAGGGTTCGAGAAATGGGTTCAGGATTGCCGCATCCTGCGCTCGAAGCGCCCTCAGAAGGTTGTTTCCCGAGTCGGTCGCTGCATTATCCGCGAGTCGGTCAATCATGAGCAGCACCCCCGTGCCCGGCGAGCAGAGCACGATAAGCGCACGCGCACAAGTGCACAGTTCAATGTGCACTTGTGGGCAGACGGGCTGAATCGCAATCGTTACGCCGGCAATGCGATTGGAGGGCGTCTGCGTTCGAAATGCTGGAGTATCGTTTGTATGTCTTCGACGCTGGACGAATTCTCTGGCCGGATGAGTTTCGGGCGCCGGACGACGCCAGCGCGATAAGGATTGCCGAGCAAAGCTGGACCGGTGGCCGTCAGATGGAGCTTTGGCAGGACAACCGAAAGGTGCAAACCTGGGACTCCAATCGGCCGTCACGCAAATTCGAATAGTCCGGCGCACCTCAAGCCGCGACGGAGCAAAGCTCGCTCTCCGATCATCACAAGGCCCGGCCCGTCTTGCACAATCCTTGTACCACGCCCTCGCTGTCGAAACGCCTCAGCGACCTTCTCCAAGATGCCTAACTAGCGGCAGTGCTTGACTTATTTGGAAAGCCAATAGAGCCTTCAAAAGGAGCGTTCCGGACGCTCAAGGGGGGCGAATGAAGCATAATATGATGGCGGCTGCGGCCGCCTGTCTGGTCTTGCAGGGATGTTCGTCGAGGCCGCGTGAATTCACGCCGATGCTCGGCGCAACGCCGACAGATCAGTCGCGATTCGACGCTGCCTATGCCGAATGCAAGCAGCTATTCGTAACCGGCAAGCTGGATAGCAGCGGCAGGCTCGCTTCAGGTGGCGCAGGTGTCGCGGCCGGCGGGGCGATCGGTGTCGCCGGAGGTGCAGCGGCGGCAAGCGCAGGCCTTTACGCCGGAGCGGCGGTTGCGACCGCAACAGTCGTCTTGATCCCGTTCGCCGTGATTGGCGGCGCATTCGGAATGGCGAAGATCAAGCGGCACAAGAAGGAAGTTGCCATCCAGCATGCCATGAGCGGTTGCCTGCGCGAGCGGGGCTACGAAGTCGCGAGCTGGCAGAAGGCTCCACGACCGAGGCTCGAGGCCAGGCCGGAGGCTTCGGAGATAGAGTCGAAGTCAGGATCGGCGGCGCACTGAGCCCGAATGGGTGGAAGCTCAGGTCCTAGTCGGTACTCATCCCGATTTTCGTGAACGCCGGATGAATGGACACTGACCTGCCTGCGTTCCGGCGAGAGCGATTTCGAATCGCGAGATTGCGCCATGTTGTTGGTAGCACATGAGTATCCACAGCTACGAGTAAGAGGGATGGCGATACCAGACGCATCCTCATTTTCGCATGGGAGCGAGCCTGGGCTTGAGATCATCTTCAGCTCGCGCGACGGCTTTGTCTGGGCAAGCTGGCCCGATACGAACGCCACCGTCCGGCTCGGCCGTCACGAGATGGTCGCAGCGATGATGCAGGACTTCCTCGACCAGGACAGCCTGGGGAGGAGGCTCGGGAGGCACCACCCGCCTACCGAATGAGCCGGATCGTTACGGTTGTAAATCAACCTGTTTCCGTGAACTCATATGAGTCGACTCTTTCGTTTTTTAACGGAATCATGAGTTTGTGGCGGACGGGGGGCAAACTTCCCGCAATGCGGGCAAGCGGCAGCCAATGAAGGCTGATCTGGCCCGGTCTGCGCGCGCTCCGGGCGACCTCGACCCGTTGGTGACAACCCTCGGCGGCGGAAGCTTCGATTTCAATTCAATCCTCGCGGTCGCCGACATCCTGCCGGTGATGGTCGCTTACGTGGATTCGGAGCTTACCTATCGTTTCCTCAACAAGCCTCTCGCCGAATGGCTTGAGCTGCCGCGCCGCGACGTCCTCGGCCACCACATGCGCGACGTGATCGGCAAGGCGGCCTTCGCGCATCGCGAGCCGATGCTTGCGGCGGCGCTGAAGGGCGAACGGATGTTCTTCGCATCCGAGTTCGAGCACCGCACGCGCGGGCGGGTCGCGGTTCAGACCGACTATGTGCCCTGGGCGGATGCAAACGGGGGGGTCAACGGGATCATCATCCTGTTGAAAGACATTACCGAGGAGCGGGCGACCGAGAGGGCGCTGAAGGAAAGCGAGGAGCGTTTCCGGCGGATCGCCAATTCCGCTCCCGCCCTGATGTGGGTTACCCGGATCGACCGGGTCCGCGACTTCGTCAACGATGCCTATGCCGCCTTCACCGGGCTTAGCGCCGACGAAGCGCGCGTGCTCGACTGGAGGAGTCGGATCCATCCCGACGACCAGGACCGGATCGTCGCGGAGAGCATCTCTGGGGAGGCCTCGCTCCAGCCCTTCACCCTCGAGGGCCGATATATGCGGCACGACGGGGAATATCGCTGGCTAAGGACGGTGTCGCAGCCGCGATTCGGGCCGGATGGGGATTTGATCGGCTTCATCGGGGTCGGAACCGACATAACGCTCGCCAAGGAAGCCGAGCTGGAGCTTCGGCGGCAGGTCGACGAGCAGACCCGCGAACTGGTGCTGTCCGAGGCGCGGTTCCGCGCTGTCTTCGAGACCGTCCTGGAGGTGCTCGTGCTGATGGAGCCCGACGGGACGGTCGTCGAGCTTAATCGCAAGCAGGCCGCCTGGAGGGCGCAGAATTCGCGCGACGCGATCGGACACAAAATCTGGGACGCTCCAACCTTCGAATTGTACCCGCAGCACAAGCCCCTGATGAAGCGCGCCATCAAGCAGGCGGCTGCGGGAAAGCTGTTCAACCAGGAAATTCGAATGGAGCGTGAGGGAGCTTCGACGGCGCACCTCGATGTCTCAGTCGAGCCGGTGCGCGGCCCGAGCGGTGACATCATCTATCTGCTGTTCGAGGCTCGCGACATCACCGATCTCAAGGCGGCGCAGGAGCAACTGCGGCAAAGCCAGAAAATGGAAGCGCTAGGACAGCTGACGGGCGGGATCGCGCACGACTTCAACAATCTGCTGACCGTCGTCGTCGGAGGCCTCGACGTGATCGTGAAGCGGGCCGAGGACGGGAAGATCAAGCGCTATGCGGAAAATGCGCTCGCCGCGGCCGAACGCGGCGCGCGGCTGACCGGGCAGCTCCTCGCCTTCAGCAGGGTTCAGCGGCTGGAAGTCAGACCGACCTATGTCGCGCCGCTGATCCAGAACATGCGGCCGCTGCTTCGAAACGTGCTGGGTCCGGGCATCACCAAGCAGTTCGAGCTCGATGATGCGATGATCGCCGTCATGGCCGATCCGACGCAGCTGGAGGTCGCGGTCCTGAACCTCGCGATCAATGCTCGGGACGCGATGCCGGGCGGCGGAATCCTGACGTTCACCAGCAAGCCCGTGAGCGTTGCCGGCGATCCCGACATCGAGGACGGCGATTATGTCGAACTCACCATCAGCGACACCGGATTGGGGATGCCGCCCGAGGTATCCGAGCGTGCATTCGAACCTTTCTTTACGACCAAGGAAGTTGGCAAGGGCACGGGCCTGGGTCTTTCGATGGTCTATGGTATGGCGCGCCAATCCGGTGGAGCAGCGCGCATCGAAAGCGCTCCGGGCAAGGGAACGTCTGTCAAGCTGATGTTCCGCAAGGCCGAGGAAGCCGTCGTCGAAACTGCGCTGAGCACGCAGGAGCCCGTCGGTGCGGCAGTGCCGATGGCCCCGATCTCGGTGTTGGTCATCGACGACGACCCCGACGTTCGGGCCTTCATCGTCGCCAGCCTGGAGGAGCAGGGGTATCGAGTCAGGCAAGCGAGCGACGGCCGCGAGGGCCTGGCCGCGATGGAGCGCGAGGTCCCGGATCTAGTGGTGCTCGATTTCATCATGCCCGGCATGTCGGGAGCCGAGGTGGCGCATCAGATTCGCGCCCTGCGCCCCGACCAGCCGATCTTGTTCGTTTCAGGATACAGCGAGACCGAGGCGGTGAAGCGGACGGCGCCGAATGCGCCTTTGCTCGCAAAACCCTTCCGTTCCGATGCCTTGCAGAAGGCCGTCCGTGGAGCGCTGACTCCAGCAGGGTGAACGCACGGCAGTTTCGCGCGTTTAGCGCGTGATGATCCGGTTGGTCGCAATATTGGCGAGCATCTCTGCAGCATCAGCGGCAATCGCCCAGCCGACTCCTGCCCGGCTCGAAGTCGCGCCGGCCGCGCAGCAGATCTTCGAGCGGGACTGGGTGCTGATGAACTGGGCGCTCAAATTCTACGACCAGGACCGCGACATCCTGCTTGAGCCTGCGGAGGCCACGGTTGCTGCCGCCGAATTCCGCAAGATAGCCGACGCGGATGGCGACGGGCGCGTTACACCGCAGGAGTATCGGGCGGCGAGGGAGTATATCCTCGCCCGCTACTGACCAGATCCTTCAGGCTTTTGGGAGCTAGCGCCGGACCAGCTCGGAGGCCCTCAGCGCAAGCTCCGTCCGGTTTTCGACGTGGAACTTGTCGAAGATGGCGTGAAGATAGACCTTGACGGTTCCTTCAGTGACTCCGAGCTCGGCGGCAATGTCACGATTGCGGAGGCCCTGCCGGACGAGCTCAACCAGCTCGCGCTCGCGGCGGGTGAGCGGCGGGGCGGAAGCCGCGCGCTCCTGCGCCTGCCGCGTGCGTTCGGCAATTTCCGGGTCGACCCAGCGCTGGCCGGCTACGACCTTGTCCATGCATTCGGTGAGCAATCCCGGGTCGGACGTCTTGAGCACCATACCCTCCGGTTCAAGCTCGGCCGCCGCCAGCAGCTGCGCTTCGTCCATTCCCGCCGTGAGCAGGATGACCAGAGGCCTCGACCGGGCCCGCGAGAGACGTCGAAGCACGTCGATTCCGGATCCGTCGGGTAGGTTGACGTCGAGGAGCAAAAGATCGGGCTTCTGCCTTGCGATCTGCTTGTTCGCCTCCAACGCGCTGCGTGCGCGGCCCAGCAGTTCGTAATTGGTCTCGCGGAGCAGCATTTCGAGTGCCGCAGCGATCATCGGATGGTCATCGACAAGCAGGACTCTGGTCACGCAGCGGCTCCAGCCAAGGGTAGACTGATGAGGATATTGGTCGATCCTGGCTGCGAAACCAACTGTATCGAGCCATTGGCGCGTTCTACGCGTTCCTTGAGCGACCAGGGCTCGGCCGCAGTTTCGCAATCCGGAAAGCCCGATCCGTTGTCGGCGACGCTGACTTGCAGGCGGTCATTTTCGACCGCGAGCCCAACGTCGATGCGATTTGCGCCACCATGTCGCACAGCATTGGCGACGGCTTCCCGAAGCATTTGCTGAAGATCGAGCTGGAGCCGGATCGGAATCGATGCCTTCTGGCCATCGTCACGGATGTTGCAGTCGACCGACCATTGCTGTGCAAGCCGGCCAGCCAGGGCACGAAGCTCCGCCACCGCCTCGGCGAGCTCGAGCTCGCGATCTCGGCGGAGGGCCAGGAGGAATCCGCGGATTTCGCCCTGCTCTTCCACCAGCAGGCGCTTCAATTCATCAAGGTCTTCCACGACCTTGGCGCCGGTCTTCGAAGCCCGTTTGATCGCCTCGACCCGGAAGGCCGCTCCGGCAAGGAACTGCACGATGCTGTCATGCACGTCGCGCGCGAGCGAGAGGCGCGTTCTGGCAGCGGCACCGGCTTCAATGGCATCGAGCAAGGCCTGCCGCTCGAGAATTGCACCTGCAGCACGACCGAGTTCGGGTCCGAGGTCGATGAAATCGGTCGAAAGATCGGGAATTCCCCATAGCAGCAACCAGCCTTGGTGCGTGCTCGTCCGAACCTCTGCGACCATGCCCTGATTGCCGAGAAACTCCGCTTCGCCGAGATTGAGGAAGTTGGACGCAGCGGAAAAATGGAATGGCCCCTGCGCCCGACGAGTGATCGCACGGTTATTGCGGACGTCGTAGAGGAAGGCCGGATAGCCGCCATTGCGGACAAGCGGCCCATCGGTGCTGAACGCTCGCGGCTCGTCGCCGGCGACTGCGAAGCCTTCACAGGCTTCCTCGCCGGTCGGCGCGATCATCAAGGCGCCGCCGCTTGCCTGTGAAACCCGTATTGCGAAGCCAAGCGCGCGAAACAGCGAATTCTGTTCATGCTGCCCGCTCGCCTGGTCGTCGACGCGAAAGAAGAGCCGGTTCGCCAGCTGGTTGATTCCGAACCACATCAGCAGGAGCGAAAGGATCAACAGGTTGCCGGCACGGATGACGAACCGCTCCAGCTCGATGGTCTCCGTTCCCGTGATCATCAAGGCGGCGATCATGAACAGGACGATGAGCGCCGTCGCCGTGATCGCGGTTTCGCGCCAGCTCCAGCGGACCGCCGCCGAGAGCAGCGGAAGCACGAAGAAGAGGAAGAATGGGCTGGTGGTGCTGTTGGCTGAAAAGACAATTGCCGTGAAAACGGCCATGTCGCCAATGTGAGTGGCGGCGGCGAGGCGCGCGTCCAGCCACCAATTCCGCCAGGTCGCGGCGGCGATGATGACGGCGGCCGAGGAATAGAGAATCAGCAGCGTGAAGGTCCGCAGCCAAGCCGCGTGCGGCTCGCTGCGGTCCAGCGTCACGGCGATCAGGAACAGGATACCCAGAATCACTCGACCGAGCGCGATCACGCGGCCGCTCTGATATTTGAACAGGTCCTGCAATCCGGTCAGCTGCTGCAGAAATCATCCCTTCGCCCGTGATGCGCGGACGATAGTCGAATGAACCGCAGTCGAGAATTGGGAAAAACGCTGCGGCCCCCGAATCGGCGCGACCATAAGCTCAGCTTATCTACTGCCCCATGGCTTTGGTTGGCGTCCGGCGTGCTTCCCGACTTAGGAACGCGGCCGATCTTTGGGCGCTGATTGAAAGTTCTGCCTTATGGCTAGCCTGGACAGTTTTGTTCCCGAAATTGGAGTCTTGGGAACCGGCCGAATGGGTTCCCGCCTGGCCGCAATGTTCGCTCGGGCCGGTCGGAAAGTGATCCTGGGGTCGCGCGATTCCGACCGGGCGGCCGAAATCGTGCGGAAACTCGCAATCCCGACACTTCGAGCCGGCTGCTATTCGGACGCAATTCGAGCCGGAGCGATCCTTCCGGCGATCTTCATCCGCGACGGACTTCTGGACCTGCTCGACCGCTACTGCGCCGCTCTCCGGGGCAAGTTACTCATCGACATCAGCAACCCCTTCAATCTCGATTACAGCGACTTCGTGACCCCTTGGGACACGAGCGGTGCGGAAGAGCTTCAGAAGAGATTTCCGCAGGCCCGCGTCGTCGGGGCGTTCAAGAACGTCTTCTGGGAAGTGTTCGATCACCCGCATTTCGGCGATCTGTTAAGCGATGTGCTGGTGACTGGCGACGATGCAAAGGCCAAGAGCGATTTCTTCGACCTCGTTCGCGGCACGCCCTTCCGTTACCTCGATGCGGGACCGCTCAAGCAGAGCCGGACGATCGAACGGTTGACGTTCATTACCAGCGGGCTTGGCCAGCAACTCAATAGCTATCCGCGGATGAACTGGCGGCTGCTGACGCAGCCCGATGCGGCGCGGGCAGCCTGATCAACCCGCCATGCGCTTGGCGCCGAGACCCATTACCATTTGGTTGGCGCGCTCGTAAGCAAGCGGCTTTCCGAACAAATAGCCCTGGATGGTATCGCACCCGAGGTCGCGCATGCGCTCGAAATCCTCGGCGGTCTCGACACCTTCCGCGGTGACGGACATGCGGAAGCTCTTTGCAAGCTGAACGATCGACTGGATGATCGCCACATTTTCGGGCCGTGATCCCGCCTCGCGAACGAAGCTGCCGTCGATCTTCAGCTTGTGGAAGATCGCCTTGTTCAAATAGCCGATGGACGAATAGCCGGTACCGAAGTCGTCAAGTGCGATTCCGACCCCAAGTGCGCGGAGGCGCTTGAGGACGTCGAGCGTCGAACCATTATCGCCGAGGAACACGCCTTCGGTCACTTCGAGCTCCAGACGATTGCCAGCCAATTTGTGGCGCCCGAGTGCCTCGCTGACCACATTCGGCAGGTTGGGCTGGGTGATTTGCTTCGGGCTGATGTTGAGTGCGACGGCAATGGGATCGGGCCAGGTCGCGGCCGCTCTCGCGGCTTCGTCGATCACCCATTCGCCGATCACTGGCATGAGGCCGGTTTCCTCGGCGACGGGAATGAAGACGTTGGGCGGCACGAGCCCCCGCTTCGGGTGATTCCAGCGGATCAGCGCCTCGAAACCGACGAGCCTTTGCGTCTTCGAATTGATCAGCGGCTGATAGACAAGGTAGAATTGCTTGGACGCGAGCGCACTTCGAAGATCGGCCTCGAGGCGAACGCGATCTTCCTGTTCCGACTGAAGCTCGGACGAGAAATAGCGCGCACAGCCGCGTCCCGCATCCTTCGCCTGATAAAGCGCCAGGTCGGCCTTCAAGATCAGATCGTCGACCGTCGCGCCATCGATCGGTCCGAACGCACAGCCGATCGACACGCCAATCCGGATTTCGATCTGGTCGATCATGTATGGTTCTTTGATCGACTGAATGATCCTGTCGGCGAGCGTTTCGACCTTCTTGCGGCTCTGTGCGTCGCTGATGACGATCGCGAATTCGTCGCCGCCCATGCGGCCCACCGTTCCGTGACTTCCGACTTCGTCGACGAGCCTCTTGGCGACTGCGCGGAGAACCGCGTCGCCCTTTGGATGGCCGAACGTGTCGTTGACCGGCTTGAAGCCGTCGAGATCGAGGAACATGATCGCGCAGGGCACATTGCCGGTCGTGGCGCCGCGCAGCGCTTCGCCGAGCAGCTGGCGCACCCGGCCACGGTTGGGCAGGCCCGACAAGACATCGACGTTGGCGAGATGGGTCAGCCGCTCCTGGGTCTGGCGGATCTCGGTGATATCCGATCCAACACCGCGGAATCCTTCGAACCGGCCCGCAGTGTCGATGATTGGATCGCCGGCCATCGAGATCCAGCGAGGCCCGCGCGGCGTTCCAAGCTCCATCTCGAGCGCATTGAATGGCTGCTTTTCCAGGAGGATCCGGCCAAGCTCCGCATGTCCGCCAAGCAGTGCCGCGAAGGAATGGCCGATCAATTGGCCGGCAGGACGCCCGAGCAACGCGCTCATGCGTGAGCTGATGTAGGTGACGCGATTCTCGCTATCGACCTGCCAAAGCCAGCCGACGCCGCGCTGTTCATATTCCTGCAGCAGCAGGCTGGCGCTCTCGCTCTGGCTGCCCACATCGGCATTCATCTTTAATTGGTGGAATGCCCATCGGGCGACAGTCATCACTCCCGTAATCGACACTCCGAGGGTGAACAGGATCGACATCATGTGCTGGAACGGAACGGTATGACGTCCAATCACGAGCGAGCCGCCGACGCCGACCGTGAAGGCAACCATCCACATCATCGCGCACTGCGGCACGACGACAAGGCCCAGTCCGCCGATTCCGAGGCCCGCCATCACCGACGCCGCAATGACCTGGGTTCCGGGATCGAGCGTCGGGAAAAGGTAAAGCGGCAAGCTCAGAAAGGTGAATGCACGGACCGCGATATCGCCCACCAGGAGCCATGTCGGCACCCGCCTGCCGGAGCGTCCAACGCAGGTGATCGATTGCGTGCGGGCGAGCTGCATTGCAGCGAGATTGACCGCGGCGACGGCGCCGGCCCACGGCAAGAGCCAAGTGCTTGCAATCACCTGCCACAGGTTGGCGATCATGATCAGGGACGCGACAATATTCGCGGCGGCGAAGAAGGGCGCCAGCTGAGCGCGCGAGATAAGCTGTACGTCTCGGAGCGGAGAAGTCTCCGACTCTGCCTCGCGCGCGGCGAGGCCGGCCGACTCCCCACCTGGGAGCCGCGCCGAAATCAAACGCTTATACCGATCTGGAGCTTCGTACATCCGCCCACCGTTTCACGTGCGTGAAGCGGCTTATCCAAAGAGAGTTGAAGCGGAGTTAAGACCTTTAAAGATCGAGCTTGTCCAAATCACGCGTTATTAACGGATGATAAGTCGAACGCGCCTGCCCGTAGATTCGCTTCGCGATCGGCTTGCCCCATTGTGGATCGGCAGCGAGCAACTTGTACAAGGGCTTTACGAACTTGCCTCGGCCCTGCCCCGTCAGGAATTGCTCGAGCGACGAAACGGCGGGGTCGTATCGGTTGCGGACTGCAAGATCGAGCCAGGCAAAGCGCACTTCCATGTTTCCGATCGAGCTGAGCCCGAAGGATCGGTCGAGCGTCGCCAGCCGTTCCTTGGGCAACTTGTGCGGCAGCCTATTGAGGAATCGAAGTCGCTCGTCCGTCGTCCACGTCTTCCAGCTCCGAGGCGGGGCAGACCCGGTGGCATAGGCAGTCGCAGCTTCGTCCTGCTGCACGAACAAGTCTCTCGGAGGTAAAGAGATATTGGGCGGAATGCCGGGCCGATACACCCACCGGTCAAGCATCAGCTTCTGCTCGAGCGCCTTGTCTCCCTTGACCAGATACTGCCGGATGTCGGCAAGGAAGATGGCGCTGGTCACGGGCTGGAAAGCGTGGCGAGCGAACCATCCCTTCAGCCATTCATCGAAGCGTTCGCGGCCGACGATGGCCTCGATCGTGCGCAGGAAGGCCGCGCCCTTTTCATAGGCGATGTCCGACTGCCCTGAATCGGGGTGACGTCCTTTCAGATCCAGATGAAGGCGGGTGTCCGCGCCACCGGGACCGCCGCTTTCACCGATCGCCTTGTCCATCGCGTCGATTCCGAGGGTAATCTGCTCCTCCGCCACGCGCTTGCCGTAGAGCTCTTCGACGATCCGGCGTTCGGCATAGGTCGTCATTCCCTCATTGAGCCAGAAATCGTTCCACGTCGCATTGGTCGCGAGATTGCCTGACCAGCTGTGGGCGAGCTCATGCGCAATCAGGCTGACCAGGCTCTTGTCGCCGGCAATGAAGGTCGGCGTCGCGAAGGTCATGGTCGGATTTTCCATGCCGCCGTAGGGGAAGGAGGGCGGAAGGACGAGAACGTCGTAACGGCCCCACTTGTAGGGACCGTAGAGTTTCTCTGCCGCAGACACCATTTTCTCCGTGTCTGACAGCTCGCGAGCGGCGGCATCGATCGTCGCAGGCTCTGCCCAGACGCCGGTCCGCGAACCCAGAGGCATGAAGTCGAGATCTCCGACGGCGATCGCGACCATGTACGGCGCGACGCTGTGGTCCATGCGGAAGCTGAAGGTGCTTTCGCCACCTTGGGTGATCGGCTCCTCCTTGCGGGGGGCACTCATGACGGCGGTCATGCCGGCCGGCACGCGGATCGTCGCTTCCCAGCTTTGGCGTATTCCCGGTGAATCCTGGGTCGGGATCCAGCTTCGATTTTCGATGGCTTCCCCCTGGCTGAAGAGGAAGGGTGACTTCTTGCCGGCGGTCTGGGCGGGAGTGAGCCATTGGAGGGCCCCGGCTTCTGGCGCGCTTTTATAGGTAATCACCAGGCGGCGGGTGTCGGGCAAAAGGCCGATCGTCAGCGGCGCGCCCAGGTTCGGATCATTTGAACCTACCTTCCATTGCAGCGCCTGCCCGGAGCCATCCGCCACCTTCTCTATCTCGAGGCCGTTATCATCGAGCACGATCTCCTTCGCATCAGGTCGGCGATCGATGTCGAGAGTCGCGGTTCCGCTTACTCTCTTGGCGTCGAAGTCGACATTCAGGTCCAGCGCAACATGCGTGACCCGCGCTTCCAGGGGGCGGGCGAAGCTGTGTACGTCGAGGGCGTCGGCTGTCGTCAGGATCGGGGCAACCGACGCTTCTGAAGCCTGTCCGGTCTCCGATCGTTCGGGGCCGTGCCCGCGACAGGAAGCCAAAACGGCCAGTCCAGCCAGTGCAAGAATCCGAACAAGCTTCATCCGATGCCTCTCCACACAACGCCGGATCCCGCCGGTTCGACTCGCTAGAAGCAAGGGCGTCAGCAAAGCAAGGCTTGTGCTCGCAATGGTGGCAAGCCGCCTCTATATTCCGGCCATGGCCACCAAAAGCGCGACCCTCGAACGACGAGCGGCCACGCCTCGGCGTACGCAAGATACGCCCAAGATCCAGTCGCCCGCGGAGCCGATCGCTCGCGGCATGGGGCTGGATCGTCCTTTTTTCGACGACAAGAACCGGGCCTTCTGGATCCTTCAGTCGTTCGGCTGGAGCGGATATTTCTTCCTCCGCTCCATGTCCGGGTTCGCCAATTCGATGGGGTGGATGTGGCTGATCCACACGCTCCTTCTGACGGCGACCGGTTATTCGCTGACGCTTCTGATGGCATCCTTGTTCAGGCGGCTCATCAAGATGACGCCGGTCTGGACCCTGGTGCTGTCGCTGCTCGCCGTGATGCTTGCGTCTACCGCCTTCTCAGTGATCGAGACGTGGAGCTACGCGACCTTCCTGAAGCCCACCGCGAAGCCGGTCGGCGTCGAATATCTCGGAGCGATCCTGCTCAACTTCTCGCTCCTCGCGGCATGGGCGGCGCTTTATTACGGGATCAATTACTTCCTGCTGCTCGAGGCGGAGATCCGACAGCGCGAGAAGCTCGAAGGGCAGGCGTCGACCGCCCAGCTGGCCATGCTTCGCTACCAGCTCAATCCGCATTTCCTGTTCAACACGCTGAATTCAATCTCGACACTCGTCCTGCTGAAACAGACGGAGCGCGCCAACGCGATGCTTGCGCGATTGTCCTCATTCCTTCGTTACACGCTTGCGAACGAGCCGACCGCGAAGGTGACCCTGGCTCAGGAGGTCGAGACCCTGAAGCTCTATCTCGAGATCGAGAAGATGAGGTTCGAGGACCGCTTGAGGCCGCATTTTCGGATTGAATCGGAAACGATTGGAGCGCGCCTGCCCTCGCTGCTGCTGCAGCCGCTGATCGAAAACGCCATCAAATATGCCGTAACCCCCGCCGAAAACGGCGCCGACATATGGATTACGGCAGCTCACGAGGGTCACGCCGTCAGGATCGAGGTCGCCGACAATGGCAATGGCGAGGGCGCCGAGCTCACCGCCAGTCCGTCGACCGGAGTCGGACTGGCGAACATTCGCGACAGACTGTCGCAGGCCTATGGCGGCGGACACCGTTTCGAGACCAGACAGAACGATCGAGGGGGCTTCAGCGTTATTGTAGAAATTCCTTACGAGACCGGAGACAATATCGAATGACCATTCGGACCATCTTGGTCGACGACGAGCCCCTTGCGACGCAGGGCCTGCAACTGCGCCTGCAGGCCCATGACGACGTCGAGGTAATCGCCACCGCCGCCAACGGAAGAGAGGCGATCCGCCAGATCAAGACCCATAAGCCGGATCTCGTATTCCTCGACATCCAGATGCCGGGCTTTGACGGATTTTCGGTGATCCAGGGTTTGATGGACGTCGAGCCGCCCCTGTTTGTCTTCGTAACCGCCTTCGGCGAGCACGCGCTTCGGGCCTTCGACGCGCAAGCGGTCGATTATCTGATGAAGCCGGTGGACGAAGACCGGCTCGCCGCAACAATGGATAGGGTTCGCCAGCGTCTTTCGGAAAAGCGTAGCGCGGAAGAAAGCGAGCGCCTGAAGGAAGCGCTTGCCGAGCATGCGCCGGAGGCCGCTGAAGAACTCGCCGAAGCGACGCCGGATACGGCTCCGGCCCCGACACGCTACGAGAAGATGATCAACATCAAGGACCAGGGACAGATCTTCCGGGTCGATGTCGACACCATTGAGCGGATCGATGCCGCCGGCGACTATATGTGTATCCAGACCGGCGACAACACGCTCATCCTGCGCGAGACGATGAAGGATCTGGAGAAGAGGCTCGATCCTCGTCGGTTCCAGCGCGTCCACCGGTCCACGATCGTCAATCTCGACCTGGTTCGTCAGGTCAAGCCGCACACCAACGGCGAGTGCTTCCTCGTCCTGGATTCAGGTGCGCAGGTAAAGGTTTCCCGGTCCTATCGCGACGTGGTCGCGAGGTTCGTCCACTAGGCCTAGTCGGCCACTGGAAGCTTCACCGTCACGCTGGTGCCGACCCCCAGCGTACTCCGGATATCCAAAGAGCCGCGGTGCCGTTCAATCACATGCTTGACGATGGCGAGACCAAGTCCGGTCCCTCCATTTTCCCGGCTTCGCGCAGCATCGGCCCGGTAGAAACGCTCGGTCACGCGGGGCAGATGCTCGCGGGGAATGCCCGGCCCGTGATCCGTGACGGTGACAGAAATCCAATCGCCGCTACGCTCCGCGGCCACATCGACAACGGAATTCGATCCTTCGCAGCCATATCGCACGGCGTTGCTGAGGAGATTGTCTAGCACCTGGATCAATTGCGCCCTGTCTCCCCGCACGGGCGGGAGGTGTCGCGCGACCTGCTGCCTGAACTCGCAAGATCCGGATCTGCGCAAACGGCCCGCGTTAGCAAGCGCGATGTCAACGATGTCGCCGATCTCGACCCTGTCCCCCGGAGCGATAAACCTGTCTGCCTCGATGCGCGACAGGCTCATCAAATCTTCGATGATCCTCAGCATGCGCCGCGCTTCATCCCGGATCGTCCGGCCGAAATTGGCGCGCGTATCGGGCGGAAGATCGCTTTCCTCAGCGAGGGTCTCGGCATAGCCAAGCACGGTCGAAAGGGGCGTCCTGAGCTCGTGGCTGGCATTGGCGACGAAATCCACGCGCATCTTCTCGGCTGAAACGGCGTCGGAACGGTCGATCATGCGAACCAGCGAGGCGTTTGCCCAGATACGGCGAATCAGGAGCCGCCAGCTGCGGCCCGGCTCGACGATTCCGGTCGCATCGATCTCGCCGGAGCCCTGTGCCAGGATCAGCTCGAGC
>Ga0157375_10001231_pt1 | contig 22093 bp, 29 predicted proteins | sample M35metaG_FD_115311 | JGI IMG/M metagenome (GOLD analysis project Ga0157375, IMG submission 115311) | Miscanthus rhizosphere microbial communities from Kellogg Biological Station, Michigan, USA - M3-5 metaG | ecosystem: Host-associated > Plants > Roots > Rhizosphere > Soil | place: USA: Michigan... | reverse complement strand
TCGCCGCGACGACGGCGCTCCTACCGGAAGTCCTGGCAATCAATGGACTCGACAATACGGCGGCGCCGGCGGCCGCGGTCGCGACGGCGGATCCGGCGCCGCTCGCGAACGGACACGCCGGCGGGCTCGAGGCGGACGCGGGCCCAAAACTCTGAGCCCCTGGACCGTCGCGCGTTTCGAGCTCGCCGCAACGCTAGGGATGACCGTCGACCGGCTGGCAAAGGAAATGACCGTGGCGGAGTTTATGGCCTGGCAATCGTTTTTACGTTGGCGGCGCGCCCCGCCGTCCGCCGTCGCCGGCGCCGTCCTGGGCGGCGCGCCAACGCCGCCGGCGCCGGCGACGGGCCCGAACCTATTGCGGATGGAACCGGCCGCGGCGGCGCGCGAGATCCTAGGGGCGTCACATGGCCGATAGCGCCAAGGTAGCGACGTTCGCAATCAAGGGCGCGCGCGAGCTCATAGAGGAATTAAAGCTATTCGGGCCGGACGTCGCCGCGGCCGCCATCAAGGACGGCGTAGGGAAGGCGGCGCGCGAGCTCGCCACCGCGACCAGGCGCGCCGCCTATGCCGGCGCGCCCAAAACGCCGAAGGGATTTAAGGGAACGCTCCGCAAGGCGATTCGCGCCGTTGTCGGAAAGCGCGGCGACGGATTCGGCAAGGCATGGGTAGGGCTCAAAAGGATCCGCGGCGAGTCGCGCGTCCGGTTCTACTACAAGACTCTCGAGTTCGGCCGCAAACCGTCTAAGCGAACGGACCGCAAGCGCGGCAAGCATCAAGTGATTGACCGTTTCCGCCGGCCAATAAACCGATGGGCTTTTCACAAGTCCAAAGTTGCCGGCTCGCAACATCCCTTGCGCCCCTTCTTTGCGGCCGCCTGGCGGGCGAACCGCGAACGCATAGCGCAAACCATCGTGGACGCGACGCGCGCCGCGGTATTCGTCCGCGCTGGAAAGACTTACGCGCGAACCAGGGCGGCGCGTTAGATGGCCGATTTTGCATCCCTTGTCGTTCAGCTCGAGTTACAGCAAGCCGAATTCCTAAAGGGAATGGAGCAAGCCGCGAACGCGATAACGCGGACCAGTAACGAAGCGAAGAAATCACAAGACGCGCTAACCGGCCTATCGTCCGGATTTGAAAAAATTGTCGGCAAGGTCAAGGCGGCCGGCGAGGCGTTCGGCGCCTGGAAAACTATAGAAGCCATCGCGACCGCGGGCGAAAAGATTGCCAGGCTCGAGGCGCAATTCGCGTCAATGACCGGATCCGGCGCACGCGCCGCGGACATCATGGCGCGGATCGAGGACATTGCCAGCGACACACACGCGCCGGCCGACCAGGTCGCGGACTCTATGCGGCGCGTCGCGCTGGCATTGACGGACCTGGGCGCGACTAACGCGCAGATGGGCGCGCTCGTTTCCAACGTTCAAAAGCTAGGACAACTAGGCGGATCCGGACCGGAACAAATCGCGGCGACAACGGCGCGCATTGCCCAGGCGTTGCAGCTCGGCACGTTTAACGCGCGCTCATTCAAAGAAATGTTGGCGGACACGCCGGAAGTTGTCCGCGAGGTCGCGAAGCAATTGGGCCTGTCGACCGTCCAGCTAAACAATCTGGCAAAGGAGGGAAAGCTAACCGGCGAGGCGTTCGCCAATGGACTCCTAAAGGCGACGAAGGAAACGGACGAACGGTTCCGCCTATTGCCGGTAACGTTCACCGCCGGCACCGTCGCCATGAGCAACGGGCTAGACAATTTCCTAGCGAGTTTTGACAAGGCGAGCGGCGCCGGCCGGATCCTGGGCGAAACGTTCCGCTCTATCGGCGCAACGCTTACGGCATGGGGAAAGCAACTCGAGGATCCGGCGCAACGCCTGGGCACGCTTCAAACGCTGGCGCGTGGGCTTAAGGTATTGCTCGAGGCGGTCGCCGTCATTTCCGCCAACGTGGTTTTTGTGTTCTCCGCTATCAGCGACGAAATCGTTGCGCTCGGTCAAACCGCGGCCGCCGTGCTCTCCGGCGAATGGGCGCTAATCCAAAAGATTCACGATGACCTAAGAGCAAAGAACGCCGTCGACCGCGCGGCGCTGGACGCTTTCGAGGCGCGGATCCTGGGCATAGGCAACGCCGCCGACAAGGCTAAGAAAAAGATAGAGGACCTGGGCGACCCGCTGAAAGGCGGCAAGGGCGCCGGCGCCGGATCCGACAAGGCCGGCGACGCATTGAAGGCGCGCGCCGATGCAATCGCCGCGTCCGTCAATCCAACGTTTGCCTATAACCAGGCGATGAAGGAGCTAAACGAGCTCATGGATAAGGGACTCATATCGTCCCTTAACGCCGCGCTCGCCATGGTCAAATACAAGGACACGCTAAACGCGACGGGCGACGCGATACGCGCGAGCGTCGATCCTACGTTCGTCTATGAACAACAAATGAAAAAGCTAAACGCCGCATACGCGAGCGGCGCAATCGAGGTCGAAACATGGGTGAAGGCTCAGGAAAAAGCCAAAAAGGAATTGGACGACTCGGGCAAGGCCGGCAAATTCGATTGGGCTAAGGGAATCGAAACGACCGTGAAAACGTCCGCGGATGCGATGGGCGATTTTTTCGGCGCTATCGTCACCGGATCCATGAGCGCGCAACAAGCCTTTCAACGGATGGCTGAGTCGATCCTGTCCGCCATCGCAAAATTGCTCGCGGAGGCGGCCGCCGCCTATATCGTCAAAGTCCTTTTCTCGAGTCCTGGCGCGACGGCGAGCGCGGGCGCCAACGCCGCCGCGGCGCCGGCGTCCTGGGCAATGGGCGCCGCGTCCTGGGCGCCGTCCGCGTCCATGCTGGCGACGGGCCCCGTCGCGCTCGAGGGCGGCGTAGGCGAGGCAACCGCCGGCGTCATCAAGCCGACTCCGTTCAAGGTTGAGATTCACAACTACGCCGGCGCCGCGGTTTCGACCGAACAGGATTCGGACGGCGCGCTTAAGGTCATCATTGAACGAGTCCGGCGCGTGATGACGTCTGACGTATCGCGCGGCGGCAACCCGTTCGCCGGCGCGCTCGAGCGGACCTATGCGCTAGGGCGCGGCAACTAGCCATGCCCATTACACCGGAGCTCAAAAGGATTTACGCGAGCGCACCGTTTGACGCGCGCTATGTCGAAACGCTCGAGCTCTCGCACCCCCGCTTTCCGCGGACGTACTACCTGGCAAATGACGTCATCGCCTGGACGTTCCTATTGGAGTCGGGCGCGCCGCAAGCCTTCGAGCGCGTCCCGTTCCATATCATCCAACCCGCCCAGGACGGACGCGGGCAACAGGACATGGAATTGCAAATTGACAACATAGGGCGCGAGGCAATGGAGGCTATCGAGCTCGCCGCGGCGAATCCTGAAATCCCGATAACCGCGATTTTTCGAGTCTACCTAGACCGGCCGGACACCATGCCACAAAACGACCCGCCGCTAATCCTGTCGCTTCAAGCGATTGTCGTTACGGCGGACGCTATCAGCGGAACCGCGACGCGGGCGGACGTCCTCAATCGGCCGTTTCCGTCACAGGTCTACAACATAGACCTGTTCCCAGGTCTTGACCGATGACGTACCAGGACTCCGCGTTCGGCTGGATTAACGACTATGTCGGCGTCCCGTTCGCGCCGAACGGACGGACGCGCGCCGGTTGGGATTGTTGGGGCCTGGTCGCCGCGGTCTATCGCGAGCAACGCGGCGTCGCTTTGCCGGACTGGTCGACGGATCCGCCGGCGACGTTGGCGGACCAGGTCCGCGCCCTGGCCGCCGGCCTGGCGGACGCGGTCGACGGCGAGAAGGCAAAGCAACTCGAGCGGCCGGAGCCGTGGGCGCTCGCCCTGGTCCCGCGTCAACGTCAACCGTTTCACGCCGGAGTCGTCCTGGGCGCCGGCGTCCTACATGCCGGCGACCGCACCGCGGGAACGGTTTACGATTCGCTAACGCGGTTTCGGCTCATGTATCCCGGCGCGACGTGGTGGCAATGGCTCGGTTAATGTTCCTTCGCAATCCGCTGTCGCTGCGAGCTCGGCAGATGGTGGAGCTCGAGCCGGGCGAGTCGCCTATCAATTGGTTGACGCGGCACTATCCCGGCGGATGCGGCGGGAGCGTCCGCTATTTCGTCAACGGCCAGGAATTAGACCTAGACGACCTAGACCGCGTTCCGGAGGACGGCGACCTAGTCACGCTCGCCGTGATGCCGGCCGTCCCTATGGCCGTCCTGATTCCGATTCTGATTACGGCGCTAATCACGGCGGTCATATCCGTAGGGCTGTCGCTCCTACTGTCCGCCATTTTCAAAAAGCCTGGCGCGCCGGCGTTCGCCCAAAGCGACCGGCCGAATCCATCAAGCGTCTATGGTGTCAATTTTCAACAGAACACCGCGCGCATAGGCGAGCCGGTCCCCGTCATCTATGGCCGCGTCTTGACGACGCCGGACTATGCGGCAACGCCGTATCTGTTCCACATGAACAATGACGAATATGCGGACATCCTATTGACCATTTCCGCCGGAGAGGTCGACGTCCACCGGATCCTGATAGGCGACTCGGACGTCGCGCAGATGGATCCGCTCGCCGTGCAATACAAAGTGATCCCGGCGAGCGTCCATCTGCAAACCGGCGGAAACCTAGGATTCCATCCGGAGCCTAGCGCCTACGCTTTCGTCGAAAATATGGTGACGTCGCCGGAAGTGTCGCAACAGACGATGGAACAGGCCGGCGACTCGGCCGGCTATTTCCGGCTATCCAAGACCGGCATTGTAGGGCGGTTCATTCAGATCGATTGCGTATGGCCGTCCGGCCTGTATGCGATGAATACGTTTGGCAACGTCACCGAAACCATATGCGAATTCCATGTCTTGATTCAGGAAGTAGACGCGGCCGGAAATCCTATAGGCACCGTTCAAGACAACGCGATTTTTGAGACTACAAACAGTGTGACGCCGTGGCGCCGGTCCTTCTATTTCGACGCCGGCAAGTCCGGCCTATGGCAAGTCCGGATGATTCGCTACGCGCCGGCGCATACGGACGGGACCGTTATCAATTCGTACCAATGGACGGGCGCTCATTTGATGGCGGATCAACCCGCCGGCCGCGTCTATGGCGACGTTACGCTACTCGCCGTCCGCATAAAGGCGGACCGCGGAATCTCCGGAGCGGCACAACAGGAAATCCGAGTCGATTGTACGCGCCGGCTCCCGGTCCTGGGCGCCGGCGCCCTGGTCGCGACCGCGTCGCCGGCCGATGCGTTTGTCGACATAGTAACCAACGCCGCATACGGCGCACGGCGGCCGTTGCTCGAGGTCGACACCGACCGACTCGCCGCGCTCGCCGCCTATTGGGGCGAGGGCTACGAATTCAACGCGGTCTATTCCGGGCGCGTGACGGTATGGGAGGCGTTGACGCAATGCGTCCAGGTTGTCGCCGCGTCGCCGCTCCCGATAGGGTCGCTTATGTCCGTCGCCCAGGACGGGCCGAAGCCGGCGCGGACCATGCTCTTTAGCGAACAAAATATCGGCGCCAAATCTTTCCAGCTCTCCTATCAATTCGACACGGAGGGAACGCATGACGGCGTCCAGGTCGAATATCGCGAGCCTACAAATTTCGCGCCGGCGTTCGTCCTATGGCCGGCTAACGCGACGGATCCCGACCGCGTAAACCTATTCGGCTGCACGAACCGCGGACGCGCGCTCGAAATGGCAAAGCTCATATGGAACCGCTCGCGCAAGCTCCGGCGTTCGGTCGAATTCTCGACGGAGCTCGAGGGCCTGATTCCGTTCCTGGGCGACCATGTCGCCGTTGGTCATACGTTGCCGGCGTGGGGGATTAGCGGATTCGTCGCCCAGGTCGCCGGCGCCCTGCTAACGCTAGACCGCGTCCTCCCGTGGGATGACGTCCCGGGCCCCTGGGTGATGGTCTTTCGCGACCAGGACGGAGGCATAAGCGACCAGGTCCAGGTCGACCGCGGGCCGGAGGACTGGCAAGCGGTCCTGAGCGCGGATCCCTGGGCGGCCGGCGGCGCCTGGCACGTTGGCGAACGGCAGGAGTCGACTCACTACTCATGGGGCGCCGGATCCGCCGTTGTTAAGGACTTCATTCTTACGGCGATAACGCCGAAGGGGACGACGAAAAACGGCGGCGCCATCGTAGGACTCGGCGGCGTCATCTATGACCCGTCTGTGTATGTCGATACGCTCGCCTTTCTCGCAAACCCGGTCCCGTAGCATGGCAACCGTCTATCCCGCACAATTCCAGGCCGCCCAGGTCATGCCCTATCAGGTCGCCGTTGACATGGGCGTATTGCGAACGCCGATGGACTCGGGCTACGCGCGCCAACGCCGACTCTATCGGACCATGCCCCACAATTTCGCGCTTGAGTTCGTAATGCCGGCGCTCGAGCTCGGCTCCTGGCAATCCTGGGTCAATCAGTTTGCCTATGACTATTTCGAAATGCCGTTGCTCGAGTCGATGTGGAGCGGCGCCGCCGGCGCCGTCGCGTCCGTCCATTCGATTCGGTTCATATCCGACCTATCCATTGAAAACGTCGTGTATGGGACCGTCCGCGTTAAGGTCGCCGCGGAGCTCGACCCGAACCAGGCGGCGCTATCGGGCCCCGTGGTTCCAACGTTCCAATGGATTGCCGGCGGAACCGCGGCGGATCCCGCGTCGCCGGACCTGGTAGAACCTGGCGCGCCGCCGGCCGCGGACAGTGTCATCGCCGGCACGCCGCGCAGTCCCGCCGCCATTGTGGGCGTCTAGGGGGAAAGCATGACCGATACCTTTGCACGGATGCGCCAACTTGTAGGCACCGCGGCCGAATGGGTCGCTAACGACCTGGTCCTAGGGCGCGGCGAGCTCGCCGTTGAATTAGTCGACCCGGGCAAATTCAAGATGAAGGCGGGCGACGGCGTCCTACGCTTCTCGCAACTCCCCTACATGGTAGGCGCTTTCGACTATGTCCCCGTGAACAAGGCGGGCGACTCGGACGTTGGGCCTATCGCGATAGGCGGACCGAATCTCTATGACGATCCCGGCGCCTATCCCCTGAGCGTCACCGGCAACCTAGTCACGGGCGACCTGACACCGGGCGCGGTCGCCGGTTGGGAGATTGTCGCCGGCGTCGCGGATTTTTTCGCCTATGCCTACGATGACCAAGGCGACGGCAACGGCGCCTATGTCGACATAGGATTTTACTACGGCGGCAATACCTGGCGCGGTCTAACGCAATACGCGAACGGTCATATGAGATTCGGCGGGCTCGCCGCCCCGCAGGCGCCGCCGGCAACGCCGTTTGATTTTGCCGGCCTGGTCGCCGCGGACCTGCCGCTCCCTAACGAAATCTCCCGAACGGTCCCGACTACGGCATGGGTCGCGGCGCGCATATCCGACATCATTACGGGCCTGATTTATCAGGGCGCATGGAACGCGGCGACGAACGTCCCGCACCTGGTAGACGGCGGAGGCACGCCTACGCCGGCTCGCGGCTGGTACTATCAAGTGAACGTCGCCGGCTCCACGATGATTGACGGGAACGGTCCCTGGGCAATTGGCGACATGGCCGTATTTAACGGCGTCGCCTGGCAACGAATCCCGCGCGTTATAGACCCGTCGCAAATCGTGATCGGCCTAGGCTACACGCCGGCGAACAAGGCGGGCGATACGTTCACCGGGCCCGTGACGGTTCCGCTTCTGACAGTCTCCGCGGCCGCAAATCCGGGCATGTTGCTTTATGCGTCCGGCAATGCGGCGAACAAAAAACGATGGCGGCAAATTCTAGATGGCTCCGGAAATCTCGTTTCCTATTCGGAAAGCGACGCGGGCGGGAATACCGGATCCGTAAGTGTTTCGTCCGCCGGCGACGTTACGGCGACCGGCTACGACAACGTTGTGGGCGCGTCCTATGTCTATGCCTACTCCGGCGTTAGCGCGATTATCCGGACGACAAGCCTAAGCGACGAACAATACCGTCCGGCGTTCCTGTCTATCTGGCGCAACGGCGCCGCTGGTGGCGGTATCACGCTTTCAGACTTCACCGTAGGACACTTGCGAGTCGAGGGCTTAGGGTCGACCGGCGGTTATGCCTATTACGGCGGATGGAATTTCGACGTCCGCGGGCCGAACAAGCCGACCGGCGGAATCACGGACGCGGCGCTATACCTTAACGATGGAGCCGGCGGAAACCCCGCCGTCCTGGCCGCTCATGGCGATACGCGCTTACTCGAGGCGTTCGCGACGCCGCCGCAAACCATAGGCGACAACTATCTAGCAACCGCGGGCTTTGTCCGCCAATTGCGCGCCAGGGGAATCGTTGGGCAAATCATAGACTTTGCCGGACCTGTCGCGAACATTCCGGCCGGATATGTGGAGTGCAACGGCCAGGCGCTCGCGCGGACCGGCACCTATGCGGCGCTGTTCGCCGTGATCGGAACCACCTGGGGGATAGGCGACGGCACGACAACGTTCAACGTTCCGGACTTGAACGGGCGCGCGACCATTGGACGGGACGCCGCCGGCGCGCGCGTATCAATTTTTGACGCGACCGCACCGGGCAAGGTTGGCGGCAATCAAAACTTGCAAGCCCACACGCATACCGTGACGTCATCCATAAGCGCGGGCTCCGGCGGAGGATCCGGAATCCAGGTTGTTAGCGGCTCCACCGTCACCGGCTCCACCGGCACCGGCGCCGCTCAGAACATGCCCCCGGCCGCCGTTGTCCTGAAATTGATAGCGACCGGAGTCGCCGTTCAATTGGCGACGCGCGAAGGCGACCCGCCGGAGCCGCTATATCGTGGCTATCCAAATCCGGAGGATTACGAAACCCCGGGCCCGTGGAATCCGCCCCCCCCGCTCCAATGACGGACGGACCGCGGCCGCCGTTTGATCCGCTCCGCGCGTCCTTTTACCTGGTCGCCGGCGTCCTGGTCTTTCAATGCGTCTATGTCGCCGTTGGCGGCGTCGCCTGTCTCTACTGGTCCGGCGAAATCATCGCCGGCCGGTTCTCATGCGAGTCCCTGTCGACGCGCCTATCCGATTTGCTGACCGGCGCGCTCGCCGCGGCGTTGGGCTTCGCCGGCGGATACTGGCGCAAGTGACGACGCCGCGGACCTGGTCCGCCGTCCGCGCATGGCGGGCGTTTTGACGCTTTGCGGTTCGTCAATGTGCGCGCTTGCGATTAGTCAAAAAAAGAGTCCGGCGGAACAAAGTAGGTTGTCCCGCCGGACTTACGAAAACCGGCGGCCGCGCTTGGAACGCGGACCGCTCGGCCCCCTCTAACCAATAGGGACTCGTGGGAGACTGAGTCGCAATGGCGAACGGACGAAATCCCATATCGCCGGCGCCGTCAATATCCCCAAAATAGTCCACCGTCCGCGGTATGTTCGCGGGAAAGGCGGGCGCAAAAAACCGGCGGCCGCGGCGGTTTTGACACTGGACAAGACTCGCAACTCTAATTGCGGCGGTTCATAGTCGCTGACATGGTTCGCAAGATGACCCACAAAAAGACGTCCCGCCCCCGCCCCCGGCGCCCCCGTATCGTCCAGGCGGTTCTAGATGCCTACGGATCCGCGGCCGCGGCCGCGGCTGCGTTCAAGGTTTCGCGGCAAGCAATCCAGAAATGGCGCTATGTCCCGGCGGAATATGCGCTGGCAATCGAGGCGTACACCGGCGGCCGGATCCGGGCGCATGACGTCGCGCCTAAAGCCTATCCGAAATGGCTGCACACCTGGCCGCGGCCGGCGGCCGATACGGCGAACGGCGCCGCGGCTCGAGCTCCGGCGCCACCGGCGGCGCCGCCGTGATCCGCGACGCGCTCCTAGACGTCGCCGGCGCCGTCCTGGCGCTTGTCCTATTGCCGGCGGCGCTTTCGAGCTCCGCGGCCGGCGCCTGGCGCCTGTCTTTGACAATTCTCAATCAGATTCGAATTCGGCCTGGACTCCGCGACCAGGTCGACCGGCGCCCCCTCTTTGCCGCGCCATCCGCGCGACACGCCGGCAAACAAAAAACGCCGCGGCTCGAGGTTCCACCATGTCTATTGACGCGCTTGCCTGGGCGTTTGACGCGCCGCTAACCGGTCCCAAAAAGGCTATTTTGGTCGCGCTCGCATGGCGCGCCAATTGGGAGAAGCACGGCGGCGATGACATATGCTTTCCAGGCTGGTCACAGCTAACCGCGGACTCCGGGGTCAAACGGCGCGCCCTGGCGGCGAACCTGGCGGCGCTCGAGCTCGCCGGCTATGTCCGCATTAACCGCGACGCCGGCCGCGGCAATACCTACCATTTGCAGACGCCGCTAGGCTTCTGGTCGACTGAACGCATAGACCGATACGGGGCAGACGGCGCGCCCCTGGGCGCCCCTGGGTCGCCGTCCATGACCGGTGCACCAGGCGCACCGGTGCACGACGCGCACCAGGGCACCAGGCGCACCGGTGCGGCAGATGCACCGGTGCACGACGCGCACCAGGGCACCAGGCGCACGGGACCGGTGCACCAGGCGCACCGACCGGTGCACGACGCGCACCCGAATCTTAAGAATCTAAAACTAAAGTTAATTCATGAGTCGGACGTCGCACCGGTGCGCCTGGTGCACCGGCCGAAACATCCCGGCGACAAGGCAGCGGCGGACCTGAAAGCCGCGACGGACAGGCGAGCGGCGACGGATGCAGAGGAAATCGGCTCATGGCTAAAGGCAAACGGCATCCGGCACTAGACCAGGCGGACGGCGCGCCAGGGCGCGCCGGAGTCTAGGTTCTCTCGAGGCGATAGCGGACGGCGCGCACGGCGCGCCGGAGTCTAGGATCCCGAATAGTGGAGTGCGGAACATGTCTAGGATTGTCTCTTTCGACGCCGCGCTCGAGGCTAGGCAAGGGAAGAGTCGAGTCCGCTCGCTCTATTTCACCCCGGCATGGAGCAACCTACGGAATAGGCACCTAAGCCGGCACCCCGATTGCGTATGGTGCGGAGCTCGAGGGCCGAAGCGGATGCATGTCGACCATAAGCAAAAGCTAAGGGACCGGCCGGACCTGGCGCTAGATCCGGCGAACCTTCAAACCCTATGCGCGCGCTGTCACAACGAAGCGAAGCAACGGCATGAGCTCGACCAGGGCAACCCATTGTCCGGAGGCGTGGACGTAGCAGGCAATCCGACCGGCGCCGGACACCCCTGGAATAAGCCGGCGCCCCGTGGGGGAGCTCCCATGAGGGGGGGGGATAGGTCAAAGTCCAGGGATGGCGCCTGACCGGCTGCCAACATTTACTTAAACGTGAGGACGAAATTTAACGTCCTAATTTTTTTTCCGGCCGGATGAAATCGAAACCATGACCGCGCGGAAACCTAAGTTGCGGCGGACGCAAACCCATACCACAACCGGCCTGCAACGGGACTTGCATCGCGCGGCAACTAAGGTTGACGCCTATCCGAAATGGCCGGACCTGGTCGATAAGCCGGAGGTTCCGCGCGACCGCAAGCGCGCGCTGCAATGGTTCGCGGACCTGGTCCTCCGGCGGATCCCTGAAAACTGGCAACCCGGCGACGCGGGACACCTGGCGCAATACTGCGTCGCGCGCGTCAACGTTGGGCGCGCGATGCAATCGGGCGACTCGACGGAGGCGACCAAATGGCAAAGCATCGCCGCGAAGCTATCGCGACAACTAGGACTCAACGCGGCGCCTACGGATCCCAGGCTAGAGCGCAATGCCGCGATGGCTCGAGCGGCGCAATCGGACCAACTCGCCGCGGCGGTCGATGAGCTCGGGCTACTGGCAACGCCGGCGCACCCCGCGCAATATAAAAATTAGGAGGAGTCGCCCATGCTGTATGTCGCTTATGCGCTCCTGTTCGTGGCGGCGCTCGCCTGTATCAATTGGTTTAGCGCGGTCTATCCGCGTCGACCGTATCGCTCGCGATGGGACTCCGAGTCGTATGACGTTACGCTTTCGGCGCTGGTCGCCGTTGGCGCGTTCGCGGCGTCGCTGTTCGTCCTGGTATGGAAGGCGCTCGGGCTATGAAGCTGGTCCTAGAAAGTACGGAAGTCATTTACGACCTGGGCGCCGGACAACTGGCGCGACTCTGGACGGGCTACACGAGCGGCGGAATCGCTGTTCAATGTATGGTGATGGGAATCGCCGTTAAGCGCGACGCCGATCAACGGCCATTCGAGCGCGAGCTAATCGAAACTGGCAACATTACCGGACCGGACCGGCGGGCGTTCGGATGACCGATGACCTAGACCCGCGCGACGCGCTCGAGCTCGCGGACCAGGTCGCGCCGCTGTTCGCCGGCAAAGGGCCGGCCGTCCAGGGCGCCGCGCTGGCCTGCCTTCTGTCGCTATGGCTCGCCGGACACCCCAAAGAGATTCGCGAGGATTTGATACGGATGCACCTGGAACGAGTCCGCGAGCTCGTTCCGCTTGACGCTAAAGCATTGGGGACGGACGCATGAAATCTCACATCGAAGGCATGTCAGAGGCACAAGAAGTAGCGAAGCGGCTGCGCGAAATCGGCGCAATCTCCGCGAATTGGGCGATGACCGACGAAGCTGAAATCCGTCGCACCTGCCGCAAAGCCGCTGACACCATCGAGCGGCAGATAAAGGCACTGGCGGAGGCGCTGAAAGCATTGGGGACGGACGCATGACCTTTCATCAACGCGCGCACAAAAAAGCCAATGGATCGACGGCAAACAAATATGGACACCTAATGTCGCCGCGGCTGTCTGTCGGATTCGACCGCGGCACGTTTCACAAGCTGGCGAACATGGCGGCGAAACGCGGTATCCCGGCCGGCGCCGTTGTGCGCGAGGCGGTCGACGGATACCTAGAAAAAATCCTAGAACCGCAATTGCCGCTAGAACCACCGGGCGTCGCGCCGCTCGCGCCGGACGATGAACCGCCATTGCCCTTTGACGCTCCGCCGGCCGATGGCGCGACGGGCTACTAAGCGGCTCGAGCTCGAGGCGCCGCCCAGGCCGGCGGCGCCGCGGACCAGGGCGGAGCGCGTTATTGCGTTTATCGAGCGGTATTGCCGCGTCCCTGAGGGCGCCCTAGTAGGCAAGCCGCTACGGCTCGCGCCTTTTCAAAAAGATTTTATCTTCGCGGTCTATGACAATCCGCACGCGACGACTCGGCGCGCGCTCCTGAGCATGGCGCGCAAAAATGGAAAGACCGGACTCATTGCCGCGCTATTGCTCGCCCATATCGCGGGCCCCGTCGCCGTCCAGAATTCGCAAATAGTTTCCGGCGCCCTGTCGCGCGACCAGGCCGCGCTAGTGTTCAACCTGGCGCGCAAGATGGTCGACCTAGATCCGACATTGTCCGCGCTCTGTCGCATAGTCCCGTCCGGAAAGCGGATCATTGGCCTAAGCGCCAACGCCGAATATCACGCGCTATCGGCCGATGCCGGCACCGCGCACGGGCTGTCGCCGGTCCTGGCGATATTGGACGAAGTTGGGCAGATACGCGGCGCGACGTCCGATTTTGTCGACGCGATAACGACCGCGCAGGGCGCCTACGAGTCGCCGTTGCTCATTGCAATTTCGACTAGCTCGCCTAGTGACTCGGACCTGTTCTCACTATGGCTAGACGACGCGACGCGCAGCGGCGACGCCGCGACCGTGATCCGCGAATATGTGGCGCCGAAGGACTGCGAGCTCCTAGACCGCGCCGCCTGGGCGGCCGCAAACCCGGCGCTCGGCTCATTCCGCTCGGAGGCGGATATAGAATTCCAGGCGCGCGAGGCGTTGCGCCTGCCGGCGCGCGAGGCGTCCTTCCGGAACCTGATTCTAAATCAGCGCATAGCGCGCGAGTCGCTGTTCATTGCCCCTACCATCTGGCGCGAAAACGGCGGCGCGCCGGACCTGGACGTTATCCGCAACGGGCCGGCGGTCCTGGCGCTAGACCTGTCGACCAGGGCGGACTTGACGGCGGCCGTAGTGGCGGCGCGCGACGAGTCGAACGTTGTCCATTTGCTCCCCTGGACGTTCACGCCGTCCGAAGGGCTCGAGGAACGCGGCCGGCGCGACCGGGCGCCGTATGCCCAATGGGTCCGCGACGGACACCTAATCGCGCTCCCCGGTTCGGCAATCGAATATGACCAGGTCGCCGCCTATCTCCGCGACGCGCTGGCGGAGCTCGGCATAGATCCGACCGCGATAGCGTTTGACCGTTGGCGGATAGACCATTTCAAACGCGCCGCGGTCGACGCCGGCCTGGCGCCGTCCGCCGTATGGAAAGAAGTAGGGCAGGGCTTCAAGGATATGTCGCCCAGGCTCGAGGCGTTCGAGGGCCTGTTACTCGAGACACGGATCCGGCACGGCGCGCACCCGCTCTTAACGATGGCGGCCGCGAACGCTATCGCGGTTTCGGATCCCGCCGGCAATCGCAAGCTAGACAAGCAAAAGGGGACGCTCAGAATTGATCCGCTCGTGGCGGCCGTGATGGCGGCGTTTGAAGTTTCGGACGGGCAGGGCGCCGCCTTTGACGTCGCCGCCTGGATTGCATGACGGAGGACTCGGTATGTCGCTTCTAACCGTTGCCCTGGTGCTCGCCGTCGCCGCGTTCGTTTGTGCGGTCGCCGCCGCGCTAGGCCATGCCCCGCTATGGGTCGCCGTGATCCTGCTATGCGTGGCGGACCTGGTCCGCGCCCTGCCTATCAAATGACGCGCCGCGCGGCGCCAAGGATCCCGGCACAACCTTGGCGCCCAGGCCGGCGGCCGGCGAGCTCGCCGCCAAGGATCCCGGCGGACGCTCGGCATAGAACCGGAATAATTCGGGCGGGATTTGCAAGCGGCAACCTACGTTGACAGAGTCGGAAACGAGTCTATTTAGGATCCTGGGCGGCCGTCCTGGTCGCATGGTGGCGCGATGGTTCAAAAAGTGAACGGCGGCGGACTGGTGGCGGATGACGTCCTACGGGCGACGCTCCGGGCGATGCCGATAGATCAACGGGCCGAAACCATTGTCGCGATTTTCCGCGTCATTAGCGGCGAGTTCGCCGCGATGGTGCTCGAGCATACGAAGCCGGCGGCGCCGAAAAAGCCGCGGCGCTCGAGCCCCGTCCGGCGGATCCGGCGCCGGTCTTGACCTGTTCCGCGCTCTCTGTGGCGCTGGCGCTGTCATGGTGTGGGACCGTGGCGGACCAGGCGCCCCCGCCGGCGGCCGTTGCCAGGGCGGCGCCGGCGGTTCCCCTGGTCGACCGCGTCCGTTGTCCTGAGCTCCTGGCCGGACCGGCGGACACCGCGGCGCGCCGGCGCGACCTGTGGGCCTGCGAGCATCGCCGGCGTTAAGATTCTCGCCCAGGTTAGAGGGCGCCCAGGTCACGGAATCTTGACACGCAAAAACCACAAAACTTGACAGGACATAGCTAGGGATGGTCTAGCGGGACCGGCGAACCTACCAGGGCTCGCCGGTTTCGCCGTTTGCGTGGGGAAGTTTCCATGCTGGTTCGGGCCTGGTCGACCCTAGAAATTAAAGCCGTCGACCGGAAAAGCCGGACAATTCAAGGCATTGCGTCGACTATCTCAACGGACCGCATGGGCGACGTTGTGGAGCCGAAGGGCGCGACCTATTCGCTCCCGTTGCCGCTCCTGTCGCAGCACCGGACGGACAAGCCTATCGGTCATGTCATCGCCGCGCGGCCGTCATCGACACAGATTGAAATATCCGCCCAGGTCCCGACCGGAACCGGGCTCGCCTACGTCGAAGAGTCCTGGTCGCAAATCGACTCGGGCCTGGTCCGCGGGCTGTCGATAGGATTCAAGCCGCTCGAATATGAGGCGATACGCGACGCGAACGGCGACCGCACCGGCGGCGTCCGCTTCAAGAAATGGCAATGGCTCGAGCTCTCCGCCGTGACGATACCGGCGAACGCCGACTCGAACATTTCGACCGTAAAGCTATTCGACCCGTGGGGAGCCTGGGCGGCGCGCCCTGGTCAAGATCCCTGGTCGCTCGCCGGCGAGCTCGCCGGCACCCCCCCGCCCAGGTTGGGCCTAGAAGCAAACGCCGTTCAACGCCGCGCGGCGGCCGCCATAGTCCAGGCTCGCCGCGTCGCGTTTAGGAAACTTTCGCCATGACACTTTCCGACCGTATCAAAGCGACGCTTAAGGCACTGTCCGACCGTCGCGAACAACTCGAGGCGCTAACCGTCAAGCTCGCGGAGGCGCCGGCGGACGATACGATTCTCGCCCAGGTCGACACGCTATCCGCCGAAATCGAAGCCGAAACGAAATCGCTCGAGAGTCTGCAACGCGCCGAAAAGGCGCTCGCCGCTCGAGCTCAACCGCTCGAGGGCGACCAGGGCGGCGCCGCCGGCGGCCGCGGTCCGCTGGTTCTCAACCTGGGCAACCGCGAAAAGGGGAGTCTCGAGCTCCTGGTTCGCGGCGCCGTGGTCGCGGTCGAATCGTTCCATACGCGCCGGCCGCTCGCGGAGGTCATGCGCGAACGCTACGGCGACGCGGGCGAGGCGACTCGGATCATTGTCGGCATGGTGACGAAGGCGCCGACAAATCCCGCCATGTCGAATGTGGCGGGCTATGCCGCGGAGCTCGTACAGCAAACCTACGCCGCGTTTATGAACGCGCTAACCGGACCGGCCGCGGTCCCGGCGGTTCCCTGGACGTCTGTAGGCACGTTCGACTCGGGCGCGCCGATTGTGATTCCCTATCGCGCGCAACGGTCCGCGTTCCCGGCAAACTTTGACGGCGCGTTCCGCCGTGAAGGCGACCCGATTCGAGTCGGCACGCTCGGCACGAATTCAAAGACGATGGGGCCCTATTCGATGGGCGTCATAGGGACGTTCACGAAAGAGCTATTCAAGCGGTCGACTCCCAATATCGAGGCCGTCATCCGGCAAGCGATTCTGGACGATACCGCGGAGGCGCTTGATGGCTATGTGTTCGGCAATAGCGCGGCCGTTGTCGGCGTCCGTCCGCCTGGCCTGACAAACGGGCTCGCCGGCGGCGACACGCGCGCGAGCTCCGGCGCGCGATGGGACCAAATCAATTACGATTTACAGTCCATGCTTATCGCGATGTACGTCACGCACCGACTCGGAAAAAATCCGGTGTGGGTGATGAACACCGCTAACAAAATGGCGCTAGTCGACATTGCGAATCCGATGGGCGTCTATGCGTTCCGCGAGGAAGTGAACGCCGGCAAGTTGAAGGGACTCCCGATTGCCGCGTCAATGAACATTGACCCGACTCAGGTTCTACTAGTCGACGGCGGCTCTATCCCGTTCGCCGGCGGCGTCCCGGTCTTTGAAGGATCCGACCAGGCGACGCTACACGAAGAGTCGCAAACGCCGTTGCCTATCGGATCCGCCGGAGCTCCGGCGACCATCGCGGCGCCGGCGCGTTCGCTATTCCAGACGAATAGCGCGGCAATCAAAACCGTTTGGGAAATCTCCTGGCTGCAACTCTACGCCGGCGCCGTCCAGCAATTGACCGGCGTTGCCTGGCATCCCGCGACGCCGCCGACCGTCCTAGCGGCGGACGGCGGACCGGCCGCCGGACGCGAGGCGCCGCCGCCGCCGGCTCGAGGCGGACCAGGCGGACGCGCGAGCTAAGACCGAAACGCGCGAGCTCGAGCGGATCCGCGCTCGAGCTCGCCGGCGAGGGGAAGGCATGGGCGTAGTAGATCGTTTAACGACATGGTGGCGCGGCGGCGCTCTAAAGGACGCCGCGGCCGAAGGATCCGCGCGGCAATCCTGGGCGGTTTCGGAATGGGGCTCGCCCTTCTCGATTCAATTTGGCGACGGGTTCCAACGCAACCTAGCCTTTGTCGACTCCCACAATGCGCGCCACGTTGCGACCGCTTACGCTTGCGTGATGGCTGCGGCGCGCGCCGGCTCGCAATGCTACGCCGCGCACAAATACGTCAACCCGCAAACCCGCAAACATGAAACGGTCTTGACGTCGCCCTTTGCCTTTTTGCTGCGGGCGCCGAACGACTACGAAACGTTTAACCAGTTCATATTTAACGTCATCGCCGCCATAGGATTCGATGGCGAGTGTATCGTGATGATTGTGCGCGACGCTCGAGGCGCGCCGGCGGCGTTGCACCGGATCCCGCGCGGTTCGGCTATGGCGCGAGTCGAGCCGGAGTCCGGCGCTATCTTCTATTCAATAGGCGCGGATCCGCTGGCGCTCGAGGGCCCCGCGGGCGCCGTCCTGGCGCCGGCGCGCGACGTCATACACTTTCGGCAATACACGCCGCGGCACCCCCTGATAGGCGAGTCGCCCATTGCCGCGGCCGCGCTCGCGCTCGGCATCAACGTTGCGCTATCGCAAACGCAAGCCGCGTTTTTTGAGAACATGGCGCGTCCGTCCGGCATCCTGTCGACCGACCAGGCGCTAAACAAAGACCAGATGACGAAGCTACGCGAGGCGTTCAAAGAGCAAAGCGTAGGCTGGTCGCGCGGCGAGATTCCTATCCTGGCGAACGGTCTAAAGTTTCAACCGCTCGCCGTGAATTCCGTAGACGCGGAGCTAATCAATTCGCAACGCATGAGCGTAGAGGAAATCGCGCGCGCGTTCGGCGTCCCGCTGCCTATCATTGGCGACCTGTCTAAAGCGACGATGAACAATACGGAGCAATTGATAAACCTATGGCTATCCATGTCGCTCGGCTCGACGCTCGAGAACATAGAGCGGTCTTTTGATAAGGCGTTTGGATTCGGACCGGCCGACTATGTGGAGCTCGACACGGACGCTCTACTCCGCACGGACACGCTGGCGCGGATCGAAGCCAAGACGAAGGGAATCCAGGGCGGACTATTCACGCTAAACGAAGCGCGCGAGTCCGAAGGGCTAGACCCTAAGGGCGCGGCCGGCGATGAACCGCTACTGCAATCGCAAATGACTCCGCTTTCGAAGCTAGGCCAGGCGCCGCCGGCGCCGCCCCCTGGTCCGCCTGGTCCGCCCCCTGGTAACGACACGCCGCCGGCGCCGCCGGCAAAGGCGTTTGACGGCGCCCTAGCGGCGTCCCTGGTCCGGCAATCCATAACCGCACGCATGGCGGCCGCGCATGTTCCCTGAGCAAGCCCTAGCGGCGGCGCTCGAGCCGCTGGTTAATGACCTGGTCGCGGTCAAGCTCGAGCTCGCCGCGCTCCGCGCCGCCGCACCGTCGCCGGCGTCCCTGGTCGCGCCGGCCTGGGCGCCTGGCGTCTATCGAGCCGGCCGCCTAGTGACTCATTTCATGGGGCAACTATTCGAGGCGGCCGCCGATACCGCGGAGGAACCGGGCGCCGGCGAGCAATGGCGCCGCCTGGGCACCGGCGGTTTCCGGCACCGCGGAGTCTATGACGCCGCGGCCGCCTACCAGGCCGGCGACCTATACGCGCGCGATGGGTCGACGTTCCTGCACGATGGCGCGCGCGCCTATCTCCTGGCCTGGCGCGGCGAGAAGGGCGGCCGCGGCGAGCCTGGCCTATCGGGCAAGGCGGGCCTGATCGGTCCGCAAGGGCCTACGGGCCCCGCCGGAGCTCGAGGCGAGGGCGGGCCCCGCGGTCCCGCCGGCAAGCGCGGCGCGTCCCTGGCGCGGCTGGACGTCCGCGACGGCGGCCGCGACCTGGTCGCCGTGCTGGACGATGGCGCGGAGCTCCCCGTTGCGCTGGCGATAGGCGGGCCGGCATGACGGACCAGGACACGAACGGCCAGGCGGTCGACCAGGTCGACCAGGACACGAACGGCCAGGCGGTCGCCCAGGCGGTCGACGCCGCCCAGGTCCGGCGAGCTCGAGCCGAACCGCGCGGCGTGCTGTCCGACATGCTGCCGGATTTTCTCGCCTGGTTAGGCGTCAAGCCGGACGATCCGGACTATGCGGCGAAACAAGCCGCGGCCGCGGCCGCGCTGTTCCTGGGCTTTACCGCTTTCGAAACCTACCTAGACCGCGACCTGGCCTATACCGCGGCGAGCGTCGAAACGTTCCTAGGGCCGTTGTCGCGCGTCAATCTCCGGCGCTATCCGCTCGAGCAAGTGTCCTTTGTGACGGTCGACGGCATGGCGATAGACGCGACGGCATGGCGCGCGAACCTACGCGCCGGCGTGGTCTATGTCGGAACGCCGCCCGGCGCCGCGCTCGAGGTCACAAGCGACGGCGGATACAGCGAGCTCCCGGGCGATTTGCAATATGCGCTGTGGCTAGTCGCCGGCGGGCTTTATCCGTCCATGCTGGCGGGCTCGAGCGCGGCGCTAATCGGCGCCCCTATCGCGCGCGTATCAATTCCGGACGTAGGCACGATTGAATATGCGACGCCAGGAACCGCGGGCGGCGCCGGCTCCGCGCAACTGTTCGGACCGATGGCGCCGTCTATGACGATGATCCTAGACCGCTACCGCGCCGAGTCGGCCGTAGGGGCGGGCTAGTGGATTACATGCTCCCCGTTGCGTCCCTGGCCGCCGCCTATAGCGCGACGCTCCGGCGTATGGGCGGGCCGGCAACGTTCGTCCCTGTCGCCGGCGGCGCGAGTGTCGACCTAATCGCGGGCTTCTCGAGCGTCGCGCCTACGGACGCCGAAGTTGTGAACGCCTACGGCATAGGCGCGAAAATCATAACCGTGCTCGCGGTCGACCTGGGCACGGCGCCGGACAAATTCGACCGGATCCAGATGCACGGCGCGACCTATACCGTCGACACCTGGCAACCCGTCTATATCGCCGGCGTGCTCGTAAGCTATCGCGGTTTCGTGCGAGGGCCGTCCGATGGATGAAGCCTATAAGCGCGACCTGGTCCGGCAATGGGCGGCGCTTTGCGCGACACCCTACGTCGACACGATCAACCGGCCGCCACCGGCGAACCTGGCGGAGCCGTGGTTCACGATTGTATTCGATACCGAGTCGACGGAGCTCGAGACTTACGCCGGCGCGACGCTCGAGCGCGGACTCGTGGACGTTGTATTCGCCGGCGCGCCAGGCACCGGCGACTCGAGCCTATTGCAAGCCGCGGCCGCGGACGTCGACACGCTCCTAGCGCAAAGCGACCCTAACGGGCGCCTGGTTCTCGAGCTCGCCCAGGCGCCGGCGGAGTCCACAAATGGAACGGCGGACCATAGTTACCGCGTGATGATCGGAATCAATTACACATACCGAAACCCGTAGGAGGGCCCCGACAATGACGACCGCGACCAGCACAAAGGGAACGTTGATTCACATGGGGAAGGCGGGCGCCATGCCGGCGGCCCTAGTCCCGACCGCGATAACGAAGGCAAAGCCGGCCGTTGTCTCCGTCGCGGATACGTCGACCATCAAGGCGGGCGACCTGGTCAAGTGTGACGTTACGGGGTTTCCGGAGCTCGACGGTAAATGGTTTGTTGCCGGCACCGTCGCCGTGGGGACGTTCGCGCTGGCCGGATCCGATACCACCGGCTCGAGCGGCGCGCTCGCGGCGTCGCCGTCGATTCACCACCTGGCCGACTCCGACCTGGCGAACCTGACAACTTGTCTGTCTGATATTGCGATGGCGCGCGAGGCGCCGGCGGCGATCGAGGCCGGCACCTATGCGGATCCGACCATGACCGTCACAAGCCAAGTAGTGAAGGCCGGCACGTTCGCCTTTAAGGGGCAGATTGACATAACGGATCCCGCGTATGCGGAGCTCCTGGCCGCGGAGAAAGACGGACTCGCGCGGCCGCTCAAAATTACGCTTGTCAATAACGGCGCCGTGATTGCCCCCGTTACCGTGGCGATGACGATGCAAGAAACGCCGCTGTCCGGCTCGCAAGCCTTCTCCGGCACGATGGTCATGGCGACCGCGCCGCGCCATCTGTTCTAGTAGGGAGGGCCGCGCATGTTCACGCGCTCCAAGTCCGTCACCGCGGACGGTTTCGAATTCGTGGTGAAGTCGCTAACGCTGGACGAGTCGGAGTCCTGGTTCGGAAGGACGCTCGAGCCGTTCGCGATGAATCGCGCGCTCTTGGCGCAAGCGGTCCTCTTTGAAGGCGAACCGCTAGGCGACCGAGTCGGGACACTATCCATCGCCGCGACGACGGCGCTCCTACCGGAAGTCCTGGCAATCAATGGACTCGACAATACGGCGGCGCCGGCGGCCGCGGTCGCGACGGCGGATCCGGCGCCGCTCGCGAACGGACACGCCGGCG
>Ga0157375_10001229_pt1 | contig 22105 bp, 16 predicted proteins | sample M35metaG_FD_115311 | JGI IMG/M metagenome (GOLD analysis project Ga0157375, IMG submission 115311) | Miscanthus rhizosphere microbial communities from Kellogg Biological Station, Michigan, USA - M3-5 metaG | ecosystem: Host-associated > Plants > Roots > Rhizosphere > Soil | place: USA: Michigan... | reverse complement strand
TAAAACTGCTTGAACTTAACGAATACACACATGTGATCCCCGCCTGGCTAACTGTGAATGTCTGACCACCAGCGGTTATCGTTCCAGAACGCAAGCTCGTGCTGGTGTTGGCGTCAACCGAATAGGTGACTGTGCCGTTCCCACTCCCGCCACTGCTCGTATGAATCCAACCCGACAATGTCGAGGCTGTCCCGCGCGGACAATCATCTCGCGTCGACGCTGAGTTCCAAAACTTCTTCATACGTGCTTCGTTAGCAGTGCTGATGCCAAAACGTCGGAATTGGATCCTTTTGGGACAAATTTGCAAGGTTTCAGGACAAATCGATGAGGGGCCGAAGGCTCGGACGCGAGGTTTTGGACATTCTTGGTATTGGCGTAGAGAAATTGAGCGGAACCGATTGTGAAGATTCCTTGCGTTTGAAAGCAGTAAGGGACGTCCTTTTCTTCAGTTACGTGGCAGAATGGACACCAAAAAAGGGGGCGCTCAAGAAGCGGGTGAGGTCGGCTCCACCCAACTACCGCTAATCGTGAGATATCCGCCCAGGCATATGTTGCCCAAGGCGCCTAATGCGATGGGGCGTACTGACTCATCGCCTACTCCGCCGAGCCGTGCACCTGCGGCTGAGTATTTGACGAGGAAGATGTCAGAGCCGCCGGCACTGGTCAGGATTCCGCCGCCCAAATCCACTGAACCCTGAAAATATCCGGCGACAAATATTCACGGATAGCATACCCATAAGCGGTTTGAACCGGCCACACCCGTATCGGTAGTTGTGGTCGACGACGCCGAGGAAAACTCCCCCCGCGATAGGCGCGGCTTGGGTGACTTGTCGGCTACCTAACAGCGGAACGACGTCCTCAACCGCCACCCAGGCGCGAAGTAGCCGCAACTAGGTAACCTGGCAAGTCGTTGATCTCGATGCGGTTATTGCATCGGAGGTGAGCAAACCTCAGGGCGTTTTTGAGCTCTTCGAGGTTTGCTGGCCAAGGATATCGCTTGAATACCTCCATTGCGGCCGGTACGATTTCGATGTCGCCCGGAATGAAACAGTCGACGAACTTGCGCAATTCACCAATTCGTGTCCTCAACGGCGCCAATTCAAGGTAGTTTTCCGACAGAAGAAAGAACAAATCGGTGGAGAAGGTTCCTCTTGGCCTCAGTTGCAGAGGTTCGGTTACTGTGGCCATGATGCGCACGTTGACAGATACGCTCTCTCGGCCACCTAGATACACGACGCGCATAAGGGGATCCTCGATTAGCGCCAGGAGTTTCCGTTGCATTTCCAGGCTGAGCTGATCAATGTTTTTAAAGAGGAGTGTGCCGCCATCTGTTTGCTGCAGCAGACCGGGCCTGTCACAAGTCGCCCAAGAAAAGGCCCCCGCTTTGTGCCCGAATAACTCGCTTTCCATGGTTTGGACGTCCATCGGTGGACATTGAAATTCCCGAAACAGGCCTCCCGCCTTGCCACGTGGGCTTGCGTCGTGAATCCGGCGCGCCAGCGTTCGTTTTCCCGTGCCTGGCTCGCCACAAACCAGCACTGGCTTGTCGTTGGCTGAAATCGGATCCACCAATCTTTCTATGTCTTTGGGGAGGAGCAGGCCTGGGCCATTGCGCCCATTTGGTGGAGGAGGTGTTGGTAGCGCAGGAGGAGGAGCCTTCGGACATTTCAAGAGAGCCTTCTTGATGACGCTAGAACTAAATTCCCAAGGAATGACCGTGTCAGCGCTGGGGATCTTTCGCTTATTAACCGTTCGCTCCTTGGTGGCTTCATCCGCCTCCTCCTCGTCTTTGACCATATCGATAAAGCAAGGACTTGGTTGCATGTCTCTGGCTTTGTACAGCACCTCTTTTTCGTCGCGATCGCTATAGTCGCAGAAAATGACATCAAATGACTCCGCGGAGAGCAGTTCCAAAGCCTCCCGGCCGGTTCTAACACACGTTACCTGGTGTTCCGGCTCGAGGTATTTTTGCAGAAGGTCACGCCTTCCGTCCTCAGAATCTACGACTAGAATCCTTGCCATACGTGGAAGCTCCGCCTCTGTCTCACACAGCGGTGTTTTCCTCCGATTTCACTTAACCGAGGATACAGGCTGCGCCCGCAGAATCAATCCGAAATGGTGCCCTAGCCCGCCCATTGATTACGGAAAAGCATACGTAAAAATACCGAATACTTCCTCACCGCTCTGAAGCCAGGTGCATTGCCGTTTTTGGATAAGTACACGCCCTTCCAACTTGGTAATCGGTTGTCCCCAAGGTGTCATGAAAGCCTTGCCCGTCTGCCGCGCCGGCCATCGACATCCTACGAGCTGCCCGCGAAAGCCGACGTATCTGAGAGCAAAGGCCGCCCTGTCACTTGACGCTTGCACCACCTCCTCAGTCGCATACCATACGACACAAGAGAGCATGAATCTGAACGCACTCAGGTAAGGACATTGCGATTGGCTTCTGATACAATGCCCGAAACCCCTGAACAAAAAGCCCGCCGCGACATAGACGCCAAACTTGTCGCGTCCGGTTGGGTCGTGCAGGACAAAAAGGCCATCGATTTCAACGCTGGTCCCGGTGTTGCCGTTCGCGAGTATCAGACAGATATCGGCCCAGCCGACTACGTGCTCTTCGTTGATAAGACAGCTTGCGGCGTGATCGAGGCCAAAAAATATGAAGTTGGCCAAAACATCACCACTGCCGAAGATCAGACCGCCGGTTATGGAAACGCCAAGCTCAAATGGATCAACAACCACAAACCGCTTCCCTTCCTCTATGAAGGCACGGGCATCATTACCCGCTTCACCGATGGTCGCGACCCAAAGCCCCGCTCCCGTGAAGTGTTCAGCTTCCACCGGCCCGAGACGATGCGGACCTGGCTGGAAGCGGGCACCTCTCTTCGCGACCGGTTGGTAGCCATGCCGGAGCTCAACCCCCTGAAACTACCCGCCGCCAAACTCGGCCTCCGCGATTGTCAGGAGGCCGCCGTCACCAACCTGGAAGTCTCCTTTAAGGCCAACAAGCCTCGCGCCCTTGTCCAGATGGCCACCGGCTCCGGCAAGACCTTCACCGCCATTACCGAAGCCTATCGCCTCCTCAAATTCGGGAAAGCCAAACGCATTCTCTTCCTCGTTGATACCAGGAACTTGGGTGAGCAGGCCGAGCAGGAGTTCATGGCCTTCACACCCACCGATGACAATCGTAAATTTACCGAGCTGTATACCGTGCAGCGGCTCAAGTCCCCCTTTATCGCCAGCGACAGCCAGGTTTGCATCTGCACCATCCAACGCCTCTACTCGATTCTGAAGGACGAGCCCCTCGATGAAGCCCCTGGAGGACGTCAACCCGGCCGAGCAAAAGACCAAACCCAAAAAGCCCCTGCCCGTGGTTTATAATGAAAAAATCCCGCCAGAGTTTTTCGACTTCATCATCATTGATGAATGTCATCGCTCCATCTACAACGTCTGGCAGCAGGTGCTCGATTACTTTGACGCCTACTTAATCGGTCTCACTGCCACGCCGGACAATCGCACCTACGGCTTTTTCAAAAACAACGTCGTCAGCGACTACAGCCACGAAAAAGCCGTCGCGGATGGCGTCAACGTCGGCAACGAAGTTTACACAATCGAAACCGAAGTCACTGGCAACGGCACCCGCCTCGTCGCCAAACAATTGGTGGAGATGCGCGAAAAGCTGACTCGGCGCCGCCGCTGGGAGCAGGCAGATGAAGATGCCGCCTATTCCTCCCAACAGCTCGACGACTCCATTGTCGTGCCGGACCAGATCCGCACCATCGTCAAAACATTTCGCGACAAGCTCCCTGAAATCTTCCCCGGCCGCACCGAAGTCCCCAAGACGCTCGTCTTCGCCAAGACCGATAGCCATGCGGACGACATCATCAATATCATCCGCGAGGAATTCGCCGAGGGAAACGCCTTTTGCAAAAAGATCACTTACAAGGCCGACGAAGACCCCAAGTCCGTCCTCGCCCAGTTCCGCAACGATTATCATCCTCGCATCGCCGTCACCGTGGATATGGTCGCCACCGGCACTGACGTGAAACCCCTCGAATGCCTCCTTTTCATGCGCGACGTCAAAAGCCGCAATTATTTCGAGCAGATGAAAGGCCGCGGCACCCGCACGCTCGGCCACGACGACCTGCGCAAAGTCACACCCTCCGCTGTTTCTGCCAAAACCCACTACGTCATTGTGGATGCCATCGGCGTCACCAAATCCCTCAAAACCGCCAGCTCGCCGCTCATTACCAAGCCGACCGTAGCGCTCAAAGACCTCGCAATGGGCGTAATGATGGGCGCGTACGATACCGACACCATCAGCACACTCGCCGGACGCCTCTCACGCTTGCACAAACAGCTTGAGCCCGCCGACCAGGCCCGCATCGCCGAAAAATCGGGTGGCGTCGCCCTGACCACCATTGTGAGCCAGCTCTTCAATGCGATTGACGCCGATGCCATCGAAACGAAAGCGCTTGAACTCACCAAGCAGGAGCAGGGCACCGATCCAGGCGACACCGCGCGCGAAAAAGCCCAGCAACTCCTGGTGGCAGATGCGGCTCGCATCTTCACCGGCCCCCTGATCGAGCTTCTGGATAACATCCGCCGCGAAAAAGACCAGACCATCAACCATCAGGAACTGGATAAAGTCCTCCGCGCCGAATGGGACAAAGACGCCAAAACCAACGCCGAAACGTTGACTCGGGAATTCTCCGCGTGGCTGCTCGCCAACAAGGATCAGCTTGCGGCCCTGACCATTTTTTACGATCAGCCGTTCCGCCGCCGCGATGTCACCTTCGGCATGCTGGAAGCAGTCATGACCAAACTCCGAGCCGACGCGCCCCGCTTCGCCCCGCTCCGCATCTGGCAGGCCTACCGCCATCTGGAAAATTACCAGGGCAAACAACCGCTCAACGAGCTGACCGCCCTGGTCGCCCTCATCCGCCGTGCATGCGGCCTGGATACCCACCTTACCGCCTTTGACGACACCGTCCGCAAGAACTTCCAAAATTGGATCATGGCGCACCACGCCAGCCCCCATCCAAAATTCACCGAGCCACAGCTCGCCTGGCTCCACATGATCCGCGACCACATCAGCACCTCCTTCCATCTAGAGCGGGACGACCTCGACATGGCCCCCTTCGACAGCGTGGGCGGCCTCGGCAAAATGTTCCAGCTCTTCCGCGAACGCACCAACCCGCTGATCGCCGAACTCAACGAAGCGCTCGCGGCATGAACGACCCTGTCGCACTGCAGCCCCCACCGGGATGGCACAAAACATCACTCGAAGCAGTCGCGAGCCGCATATCCAACGGGCTGACAAAGCCACAAACCAAGGACGGCAACGGGTTCCCTGTATCACGCATTGAAACTATTTCGAATGGGGTGATTGACTTCAGTCGCGTTGGCTATCTCAGGAACCTTTCAGCCGAGGAGGCCAAGAGATTCCGACTCTACCCTGGCGACATCCTCTTCAGCCACATCAATAGCGATGCGCACCTTGGAAAAACCGCCGTTTTCCCGAATGCGGGTGTACTCCTCCACGGGATGAACCTGCTATTAATTCGCGTTGACCTAGAACTGATCCAGCCAATTTACCTTCATTGGTTGCTTACCTATTACCGACGCTTTGGATTTTTCACGTCAATCGCCCAACACGCGGTGAACCAATCGTCGATTAACCAGGCAAAACTCAAGTCTGTTCCGATCTTCCTACCCCCTGTCTCCGAACAGCACCGAATCGTGTCGAAAATCGAGGAACTCTTTTCGGAACTGGACAAAGGAATTGAGAACCTGAAGCAGGCGCGGGCACAGTTAACCGTTTACCGCCAGGCCCTCCTCAAACACGCCTTCGAAGGCAACCTCACCGCCGACTGGCGCAAAGCCAACGCCGACAAACTCGAACCCGCCGACCAACTCCTCGCCCGAATACTCGATGAGCGCCGCCAAACCTGGCAGGGGCGTGGCAATTACAAAGAGCCAGCCGCACCGAACACAACAAATCTTCCAAAGTTGCCTGAAAGCTGGTCGTGGGTGTCGTGGGGAATGGTTTTGGCATGCGAGGACGGCGCGTTCAAACGCGGGCCCTTCGGCAGCGCGCTGACAAAATCGATTTTCGTCGAAAAGGGATTCAAGGTTTACGAGCAATATTGCCCAATCAACGACGACTGCTCATTCGCCCGTTATTACATCACCCCCGAAAAGTTTGAAGAGCTTAAGGCATTCGAGGTGAAAGCTGGAGATTACTTGATCAGTTGCTCCGGGGTCACACTTGGCCGCATCACACGAGTGCCTGAAGCCTTCGAGCGCGGTATCATCAACCAAGCTCTCCTGCGCGTGAGAATTAACGACGCTGCCATTAATCATCTTTACTTTCTCCATCTGTTCCGATCAGCGCTGTTCCAAAAAGCGATATTCGCCAATTCAACCGGCTCGGCAATCCCCAATATTAAAGGCGTCAAGGAAATAAAGGCGATGGCTATTCCCCTTCCCCCGCTCGCCGAGCAAAGTCAGATCGTGGCAGAAGTGGACTACATTCTCAGCGTTACCGCCCGTCTGGAATCCGACATCGACACCAACCTCCAAAAGGCCGAAGCTCTGCGCCAATCCATCCTGAAAAAAGCCTTCGCCGGCGAACTCGTCCCCCAGGACCCGAACGACGAACCCGCCTCTGAACTCCTTGCCCGCATCCGCACCGAACGCACTGCAAACTCAAACGGCAAAACGGCAGCCGCTCTCCGGGAGGGAGAATCGAAAATAGCCCACGGTTTCAACCGTGGGAAAACACATCCCAATCCAATCGCCTCTGACTGCGACGATCATGCCTCAACCGGCTCAACTCTATGTGGCTAAGAACCATCCAACTCAAAAAAATCAGTAGCTTTGTGGATTCTGGAGAAATGGAGCTGTCCAAAGGAATCAACGTCTTTGTCGGCCGAAACGGTGCAGGAAAATCCACCGTTCTAAAAAGCGCCTATCTTTTGCAAGGATCAGAGCAAGAATCCAATTTTCCAAATGTCTTCATGCAAGGCTCGATCAGGGTTGGTGAGCCCAAAGGGGAGGTTAGGATTCTCCTCTCCGATCCGAACAAGAAGCAGTTGAGGTGCTTGAAACCAGAGTTCGATATCCAAGGGTGGAGTCCTGAATTCTTTTTTTCTGCCACTCGTGACCGGCTCACGATTACGATGCGTAAGAATAACCCCGCCACGGATACGATGGCCGTTAATTTACCTATTTGCGCACAGCGCGAACCTGACAATTTTATCTACCCTTATTTTTCCAGAAGAAAGCCCTCCAAATATCAGCTCGTCATAAATCGTCAGAGTGAAACGATTGTTGAGGAGGTACCCGCTCATCTCCCAGCCAAAATTGACAGGCTCTTGTATCCCCAACACTCGGGCTTCCGCGATTTCCAACAGATCTGCTCCGATTGCCTCGGGTTTCAAATCGTTACGGCAACTCACAATGAAGGCAAGGAGGCAGGGATTATGGTTTCAGATCAAACAATCCTGCCAATCGACAAAATGGGAGAAGGGACTCCAGCTCTGCTCGCGCTGATAACCCATCTTTGTGTAGCGAAAGGAAAGCTTTTTGTTATTGAGGAGCTCGAGAACGACCTCCATCCCGCGGCCCTTAAAGCTTTACTCGAGTTCATAATCATCAAGTCTGCTGAGAACCAGTTCATCGTCTCCACCCACAGCAACATTGTGCTCAGAGTGCTTGGGGGAGCTCCGGGTTCGCGCATTTTTGCATTCAAGATGCACGCCGATTCCGATACCCTGATCCCCACCTCGACAAGCACTTTGCTTGACGACAATCCTGAGAGCCGCATCCGCCTGCTTCAAGATTTGGGCTACGACCCCTCCGACCTGTATCTATATGACGCTTACCTCATCCTCGAGGAATCCAGCGCCGAGCGTCTGATACGGGACTTCATTGTCCCCCATATGTTTCCTCGTCTGCAAGGTCGGCTCAAAACCATATCGGCTAGCGGGGTTTCGAAGATAGTTCCGGCGTTTTCGGACTACCACCGGTTGTTTGTTTATTTGCACACCTCTCCCCAGTACCACGATAAGGCTTGGGCGGTAGTAGACGCGGGCCCCGAAGGTGAGAAGGCTATGGCCGAACTCAAGAACAAATTTAAAGACTGGGATCCGAGCCGTTTCCGCTGCTTGGCCCAATCACAGTTCGAGGCCTATTATCCGACTCCCTTCAAGGAAGAGGTTGAGCAGACCCTTGCGTTGCCCAAAGGACCAGAAAAGAATCAGCAGAAAGGCAAATTAGCAGAAGCCGTGACGGTCTGGTCTCTGCAACACGCGGAGGATGCGAAGCAGTGGTTCACGAACAACGCCGCCGATTTGCTCACAATTCTGCAGCAAATTCAACGGACACTAAACCCCAACCCCCAACCCTCAACCCTCAACTCTCAACCATCAGACATACCTGGATGACCACCGATTCCATCATTTCCAAAGTCTGGGGCTTCTGCACCACGTTGCGCGACGACGGCGTCGGCTACGGCGACTACCTTGAGCAGCTCACCTATCTCATCTTTCTCAAAATGGCGGACGAATACAGCCGCCCGCCTTACAGCCGCCAGGTCGGCATCCCGGCGGACTACGCCTGGCCCACTCTAAAGAATCTCAAAGGCGCGGAATTAGAGACCCATTACATCAAAACCCTCCTCGAGCTTGCAACCAAACCAGGCATGCTCGGCCAGATTTTCACCAAGTCGCAAAATAAAATTCAGGACCCCGCAAAACTCGCCCGCGTGGTGGAGATGGTGGACGAAACCGAGTGGGTCATGCTCGGAACCGACACAAAGGGCGCAATCTATGAGGGCTTGCTGGAGAAAAACGCGGAAGATACCAAATCCGGCGCCGGCCAGTACTTCACCCCTCGCGCCCTGATTAAAGCCATGGTCGAGTGCATTCGCCCGCAGCCGGGCAAGACCATTGCTGATCCTGCCTGCGGCACCGGCGGATTTTTCCTCTCCGCCTACGACTACCTGGTCGCCAACCACGCTTTGAACAAGGCGCAGAAAGCCTTCCTTAAGCACGAAACCTTTTCCGGGCACGAGATCGTCGCCAACACCCGGCGGCTCTGCCTCATGAACATGTTTCTGCATAACATCGGCGAGATTGATGGCGAAAGCCTCGTTTCCTCCAACGACGCTCTCGTCGCTGACAGCGGCAAACGCTTTGATTACGTGCTGGCCAATCCGCCCTTTGGCAAGAAAAGCAGCATGACCTTCACCAACGAGGAAGGCGAAGAGGAAAAAGACGACCTCGTTTACAACCGCCAGGACTTTTGGGCCACGAGCGCCAACAAGCAGCTCAATTTCCTCCAGCATATCCGCACGATGCTGAAAACGACCGGCTCCGCCGCCGTGGTAATGCCAGATAACGTCCTGTTCGAGGGCGGCGTCGGCGAGACTGTCCGCAAAAAACTCCTCGAAAACACTGACCTCCACACCGTCCTGCGTCTGCCGACCGGCGTCTTTTACGCCCAGGGCGTTAAGGCCAACGTGCTCTTTTTCGATAACCAGCCCGCCGCCAAAGCCCCATGGACAAAGGAAATCTGGTATTACGATTACCGCACCAACGTCCACCACACCCTCAAACGCAAACCGCTTCGACTGGAGGACCTCGCAGATTTCATTAATTGCTACTTCGGCGGGTCGCCCTCCCTCTCCTCGGGGGGAGAGGGTCGGGGTGAGGTGGTCATCTCCCGCCGTTCTCGCCACACCCGGAAAGAGACTTGGCACGCGGAAAAGAACCCTGAAGGCCGCTGGCGTAAATATACCTACGCCGAAATCATCGCTCGCGACAAAACCAGCCTCGACCTCACCTGGCTTAAAGACAAAAGCCTCGCCGATCTCGACAACCTCCCTGACCCCAAAGACCTCGCCCGAAGACATCGTCGAAAACATCGAAGCCGGCCTGAACAACTTCCGCACCGTCCTCGCTGCCCTTGGAAAATGAAATCCCTTCCAATGAAGCCCTCAAAACATCATTGGATCGAAATAACAGCTCCCTGTATCGCAATTTGGGACTCTCCCACGCCAGGTCAACAAACTCAAGAAAGCTACAATCCCCCGGTGGAGGAACGAAACCGACAGAGCCACTGGTTTCGATGCACGTTGCAAGCGGAGACTAACTCGCTGAAGCGCTTCCAAGAGGAAACCGCCACCGAACTAGACGCCCTTCTGCCCTCCATCCTGGATCGCGCCTTCAAAGGAGCTTTTTGAAACCGAATACCAGAAACCAAATCTTATGACGCCCGAACTCCAAAATCTGATGGGTCAAGCACAACAGAACATGGTAGCCGCTCCACAGCATGCGCAGTTTCTTGGGTACTCCACGTACCTCGCCATTATTATCTGCGCAATATTCTCGGTGCTGATTTTTTGGAAGCTTTGCCAGATTCAGAAGCAACTCTCGGTTCGTCCGCAGCAAATGACTTCTTCGGCCTCATCATTATCGGGTCTCCCAAGTGCCGAATCCGCCGCGCAAATCAGAAGCAAATTAGCTCCGGACGATTCTCGTTACATGCCCAACAAATGAAACCCCGGACCCAAAAAAATGTATGCTCCCCGACTGGACATCCTGCTTCCGACAGTTTTGGACGGGGCGTCCAAAGGAGATTCGTGAACCTACCCGCCAAGATGCCTGCCACAATCCATTATGGGTTCAAACGCGTTTCGCTAGTGAACTTCCTGAAAGAGGACAACCACCCTTCCTACCGCTCTGGCCCATCGCGCGAACGGTGGGTGCAAGCCTGCCTCAAACCGCAATTGAAACCGACCGTGCCGGAGGAAATAGCCTTTCTCTTCGAAGCCGCGCGCGGTTCCATGATTTATGGATTCTTTTTTCTACCATTGGCATCTCTCGCCATCGAACAATCCTTCCGAGTGCTTGAGGCGGGAGCGCGGCATCGATGCAAGCAGCTCGGTCTCATAAAGAAAAGACCCGCCAAGACCACATCGTTGCCGGAGATATCGTTTGCGGAAGCGGTTGATGCATTGGAGAAAGTCGGCAGGATACCACCGAGTGACCTGGATAATTGGAAAACCATGCCGTTCTTGCGGAATCGCTTTTCCCATCCCACATCACAGACGATCCGAACTCGCCGGGACGCAGCAGCCGAGTTGGCCTATCACTGCCAGTTACTCAACCGTCTTTTCCAATGAACTCCCGACTTCAACCCCTCCCCGCCAAATTTCAGGTCGAATAACCAGTTAAAACAGTGCGCATTCACCCACCAAAGCTATCAATTGACGAAAACGATCCCTTCAAAAACGCACTTTTCAATCGCAAAGCTTTTGCCGGATCGCTGACATCTCTTCTTCGAAACGTGTCAGACAACCTGGTCATTCTTGTGCATGCGCCCTGGGGGGCGGGGAAGACCACATTCGCGCACATGTGGCGAGCCGACCTCAGAAGACAACATTTAAACGTTGTTTACTTCGATGCCTATGCATCCGACTATTTCAACGATCCTTTTGTTTGCTTCTCAGGTGAGATTCTTCAACTTGCAGAGCAGCGTTTTTCAGAAGGCAAAGGCCTATTGGCACGCGGCGAATTCAAGAAGAGCGCGGTTGAGGTTGCTAAAAGGCTCGCAGGACTTGCAACAAAGGTTGCGCTGAAGTCGGCAACCCTCGGTGCACTCGATGATACCCATTTGAAGGAGCTGAAGAACATTAGCTCCGAGCTCGCGTCCGGCATCGCAGAAGTAGGGGCAAAGGTTGTAGAGGACAGTATCAAAAACTACGCCGCCGAGAAAGACTGCCTGACTGTTTTCAAAAAAAGCCTGGCTAAACTCGCGGCCATCGTTCGCGAGGAGCAGGGCTTTCCGCTCACCATCGTTGTTGACGAACTAGACCGCTGCCGTCCGGACTTCGCTCTCGCCCTCCTCGAACGAATCAAACACCTTTTCGATGTCGATGGAGTAGCGTTCGTCCTATTAGTCAACAACCACCAAATCGAAAACTATATTAAGAGGATTTACGGTGAGGTTGACGCCCACGCGTACTTGTTGAAATTTGCTAATCTTTTCGTTGAACTCCCTCATGAACCTGATACCCATGGAACTTATCAACCAGGGCGCCAGCATTACTGCGATACGCTATACGCTCACTATGAACTTTCCCAAATAGTGACGGATGGACCATTTCAGACTTCCAGTCCGATCGGAATGCTGGCGATGGCTCAGGACCCAATCCGCAACGCCCTGACCATGGGATTCGGGGATGTGGCCGCGACAAAAAAGAAAGCGGAAGCCGGCGATGCACAAGCTCAGCGGTCGCTGGCCGACAGCCTGGCCTCTAATTTCCGCGGCGCCGACGCTCTTCAATGGTACCAAAAGTCGGCAAATCAGGGCAACGTCGAGGCCGCTTATCATCTCGGGAACATGCTTCTGTTCGGCGGCGCTGGCATCCCCAAAGAACAACGCGTGGAACCGAATCCACCCGAAGGAATCCGCTGGACCTTTCGAGCCGCAACGAACCGGCACGCTGACGCCTGTTGGAACATATCCAAGGACCTTCAACGCGGCATTGGTGTGACAACTAACTCGATTGAAGCATACGCCTGGCTGCAAGTTGCCGCGGACCTATCCCCGGCACCGATCGTTCAGCGTGTCCACCTCAACAATATGGCTCTCACCATGGACTCTCGCAGCTCATCCCCTCCTGAACGTCCTGATCTGGCAAGTGACCACTGTCGATCAATGATTTAGAAGCCGAAGGCGACGTTTTGACTTTTTAGAGTGAGAAAACGGAGGTTTTGACGAAAGAGGGTTTTTACGACTCAACGTCGGCACAACCGCTCCGGCGTCGATGAGACGTCTACTCGCGTAAAACGGCACGCAGCGCGGGTTCCAGTACCTCTGCCTGGCGCATGAAGCCCAAGTCGCTTGGATGGCCATCAACGACGCCTTCGGAGTCATCACCAAAAAAATGAGTGCCGGGAAGGTAATGGAGTTCACGAGTGTTTGCCTCCTGGAGCTTTGTGAAGGCGGCGCGTAGCGCTGCGTTTTTTTCGTCTTTCATTTTTAATGTGATGGGCTGGATCCAGGAGTTTGGGCTATGGTCCCCTTCAAGTAGAAATATGGGTGTGGTCGGCCGAACGGCGCGCAGTTGTTTTACGAGTGCAACGCACTTGCGTGTGATATCCGCGACAACCATGTTTCCGACACAGTCGATGACGTATCCAGCAGCGTCGATTTGGACCAGCAAATCGCCCATCGCCGCATCCATTCGACCATTGCCCGAGAAACCCAGGTTGACGATATGCCTGTCGAGCTGACGGCCCAGGATGGCGGTGCAGGCCATTCCCGGGCGCGAGGCACATGCCCCCTGCGTCGTTGAGGTTCCGTAAAAAACAAGAGGCTTTGGCCGAGGGGATAGACCCTTGAACTCCGCTCCAGCCGGCACGCCGATGCTAAGGGAATCAACACCATTATAAAGCGGAAGATAAAGCGCGTACTCTCGCTTGCCCGGACTCAGATCCCGCACTATTTCCGTTTTCATTTCCTGCGCCGTCGGCAGCACCACCATCACCCACCGCCAATGGCCGGCCTCATCGCGCGCATAAAGATCCACTCCACTGACGCCGGTAGGCGGCATGTGGGCCATGCCGAGATCCGGTTTCATTAATCGATAATGCACATGGATGGAATCCGCGTCGGTGAGGAAGCGAGCCATCATTCCCGTGCTGGGGCGGCTGCGATCCCAGACCTCGCGGGTCACGGTCTTTTCCGCGGCGGCAGGCAAGCGGTCGAACCAGCGCGCGCGTTCGCTGTCCGGCCAAGCGCGCCCTTCAACACCCCAGGCAGTCGCATCGTACCAGCGCAACTCACTGCCTTTTTCAACCGCGCCCTGAGCTCCGGCAACGGCAGAGTTGGTTGCGCCCTGTGTGAGAGGTGGAATGCATGCGCCAACCGCGACGCAGAAGAGAAAACGTTTCATAACTTCAAAAATAACTAGATTGGAAATTCGCCTTGGCTTAGTTGTCATTTGCCATATCCGTTCCGCGAATTTCACGGAACTGTTTGCTGCGGACGATGGTTTCAATTGCGACACTGAAACGATAACCGTGGTCGCACAGATTCCGTTGCATTTCGGTCAAAAGTGTTTTGTCCGAAAGTTGCACGCTCCGGCCCAGGGCGTAGCCCAGCAGCTTGCGGCAGAGCTGCCGAACCACGACATCGCGCTTTTTTGTCAGCAGGTACGCGCGCAAAGAATCCGCGCCTTCGACTTCCGTGCCGTCGAACAGTTTCGCGTGCGTGTCGATAGGCCTGCCTGCGAGGTCCTGCGTACGGGCTCGGCCAACAGCGTCATAGGCTTCGAGCGCGTAACCGTAGCCATTGATACGCACATGGCAACCTGAACACTGGGGATCACTGCTATGTTTCTCAGTCAATTGGCGGACAGTGAGGGTCTCGGTCTGTTCGTCCTCAGGCAGCCGCGGTACATCCTTTGGAGGACGGGGCAGCTTTTCGCCAAGCAGCACTTCGGCAACCCAGTTGCCTCGGAGAATCGGGCTCGTGCGCGATGCGCCGGACTGTTTTGCAAGTGTTGCGCCAAGTCCAAGAATGCCGCCGCGTCCAAATTGCTTCACGCCATCGACGCGCCGCCAATCCTCGCCAGTTACGCCCGGTATGCTGTAGTGTTTAGCGAGGCGCTCGTTGAGGAAGGTGTGGTCTGCATCCAGAATGGAGAGCACCGAGGCGTCGCTCTGAAATAGATCAGTGAAGAAAAGAATCGATTCCTCATACATAGGACTGCGCAGGCCGGTGAATGTGGGGAAGTGCCGCTCGCTTTTTTCATCAAGTGATTCAAAATCATGGATGTGAAGCCATGCGCAGCCGAATTCGGTTGCGAGCCGGCGCACGCGCGGATCTCGAAGCATCCGCTTCGCCTGTGCGGCAAGCACGTCAGGATTGCCCAGTTTTCTCACTTCGGCAGCCTGGCATAACTCGGTGTCAGGCATGGTTGACCACAGGAAGTAACTTAAGCGATTCGCCAGTTCCCAGTCCGATACGGGGCCCGGCTCCGCCCCCGGCGCTGCTTTTTCCAACCGATAGAGAAACGCCGGCGCAACGAAGATTCGCGCGAGCATGAGCCGGATCGCTTCATCATGCGGCGCTTCCTCCGCACGCAATCGGTAATATAGCCCGCGCAGTTCCTCTTTTTCAGGATCGGTCAGCGGCCGACGGTAAGCACGACCGGCGAAGTCCAACACAGCCTGCACGTGCTGCGGTTCTGTATTCGTGAGCACTTGTTGAAAAGCCGCTGCACGATTACGAATGGGTTCGCGCATCGGCTTGAAAAGCGTTGGGTCGTAGTCGGTGGATTCCGCGGCAAACTGCAAAAACTGCTCGAAGACGTCCACCAGCGTGAGGGCGTCGTGGCTCACGTAATGCAAGTCGTTCCACATGTGGTCGAGTTGGGCTTTCTGCGTGTCGTCGAGCATGAGTCGAACGAGGGGTTCGTCTTCCCGGTGGAACAATCGGAGCGTAATGACCTCATCGACTGGAACAATCTTGCTATAACAAAGCGCAGCCGGGAACCAGCGACGAAATTCATCGAAAGACACCTGGAGTTGTTTAGCCCTGGCACTACCCTCGGCGACCACAAACGGCACATCAGCGCGGACGGTGCTTGCAACGTGAGTTGGCTTGGTGGTGAGCACTTCAAGCTGCACGCTGCCTTCAGTACCCGTCTCTTTGTGCAAAACACCCGTGGTCACGAAATCCGCTCCGGCGACAAGGTCAGCCGGCAGCCGAATTTCGACCACAGACGGGGCGTGTACGCACAAACTGCCGGCCTCAATTGCTAAGCCCTTCGGATGCTTCCCAAAGGAATCAGGATCAAGCCCCCATTCCTTGGCAACCGCAGCAGGCCTCGGAGTTTTTGGCGAGGAAGTTTGCGATTTCCAATTCTCACTGGCACGATTTAAACGAGCCCCACCAAGCAGAGGTCCCGCGAGCGAACTCAATTCTTGATACAACTTCGCATCAGGATTGTCCCTGGCGATCGGCCCAGAGTCCAAGAGCTGCTGCACCTCTTGAGCGAGCGCGAGCTTTTTTGCAAAGCTTTCAGCGGAGTTCCATTTTGCCAGCAATATTGAAGCTGCTGGTATTACCGGGGCTGCCTGACTGTTCGACACTGATTCGCAATAGAAATGCCAGGTTGCGCGGTTACCAAAACTGTCCGCGTGGGGGTTCCCTGCCAGGAGATCAAGCGAAACATCGCGAGTGAGGCCCCAATCGGGCCCGCCATCGCGAGAAATAGACAATTGGACATCGGTGAGATCGCACGAATCATCGCCGTCACGCGCGCCGATAAGCAAAGAAACCAGATCACCTGCCTGCACAGAGACTTTCTCGAAGGGACCTACCCTGACTTCTCCAGGACCCTGCGCAATGCCGGTAGCCAGTCGCTGACGAATGCCATTGCGACGTAATTCCAGGGACCATGTGACTCCATTTCCGCATTCTGGCCGCGCTGGGGTTACTTTGGCTCCGATGTGGATCATTGCGGCGAACGGGCTTTGCCAGCCTATGCCCACGTTCCTTTGCGCCGAAGGATGCACCGTGATACCGTGCGGCCTCATATTACCGGGAAGCCTGACGTGCTGATCGGAGGAATTAGCGACGAGCATTGGCAATCCGCTAAAACCCCAGTCATTCACAAAGTCATAGCCAGAGACTTTACGAATCTGGTTTGTGAAATAATCTAATTTGAGCTCGGTGCGTGAGGCCATGCCCAGATAATCCAGCCATGACGACAGCACGTCTGGATCAACCTGGTGCTGGCGCGATAGCTCCGCCAAATCAGGCGGATGGGTTGCAGCGCTGGCTTCTGCCGCGGCAACGAGACATTTCTTGGCCGAGGAAAAAACATTTTCTCGCCGCCTGGTCAGCTCGCGCGTAAATTCACGCGCGTCCCGCAAGAGTAGATCAGGCCGGCCAGGCATTAGGATTCGGGGTTGCTGCCAAACGACAAAGTCGTTCGCATTGCCGTCCCCTCCATCATTTGCCACGAGGTAGATCACCACTTCATCGCTGTTGGTCGCTGCGGAAAGGTTCAGGATTGCGTCCTTTTTCGTGCTCAGCGGATTCGGTTCCATCCACGCCTTCGGGCCACCTGCCCTGCCAAGGTGCCCGACCCGATTAAATTTCCAGAGAGCCTTCTGCCATTGGACAACGTCGGCCGCCAGCGATGCCTCATCACCAGGTTTGGCGGCGCGCCAGTGACTGCGCAAATGATCGAGCGCTGGAGAGGGTTCTGTGCTGTTCAGAGTTTTTATCAATGAGTCGAGATACTTCGCGCTTAATCCCTTCTGATGCGCCACGGTTCCAGGATCTTTTCCCCCAGCACGCAACTCCAGCGCAGCGGCGAAATATCTTTCCAGCGGCAACCCGACACCTTGTTTCCTGTCTAATTCATCCATCCGCGCCTGGGTCCACTGCCGGGTTTCTGCTCCGGCCGCATCTGTGAACCGCGCGTAGAATGCGCGAATCTCGGCAAGGATTTCCTCCGTCCAATCGCGCCGCAGATTGCTCGGCGAGAACCGAATGCCATCCGGCAACAGCACCGCATGACTGGCGATCTCCTTTCCCGCATCGAGATACTTCGTCAGGAGAGATGGCGACATCACAAGCGAATTGCCTGTGTTCATGAAGCCCTCCCCCGCTGCACTGTCCGCCGGAAACTCCTTTGCGGGGTCGAGAGGTTCAACACCCGTTAGGTCGCGCACGGTGAAAGTGTATTCGGCATTGTTCAAACGCCGCAGCACCACCGGTCCAGGGTCCCCGGCGCGCGCGTGGGCGGCTTCGTCCAGGGCGGTCTCCACCCACGCAAGCAATTGCTCACGCTCGCCCAAGGTAGGCTGTGGTTTTTCCCTGGGCGGCATTTCCCCTAGAGAAAGTTGCTCGACCACGCGTTCCCAGACGTTTGGATGTTTCAGGACCTCGTTGAAAGAAGTAAACCGTTCAAGGTCGAGATCACCTTTGCGCTTTTCAGTCGAGTGGCAAACCAAACAATACTGCTTCAGAAGAGGTTGAATTTGCTTTGAATAAACCTGGCCGATTGAGACCCCGTCTTCCGCAGCCGCGACCGGGAACGCAGTGAGGATCAGCATCCCAGCCACAAGCGCTCGAGTTCGTTGCGGGAGTGTGCGCATGCGTTACTTATGAAGACTGCTAATTGACATTCAGTACGATGAGTCGTGGGCCCGAGCAAGCGCCCTCAACTGGTCTTTTTGGTTTACCGGCTTTCTCCCAACCTCCTAAGCATGGTTTCGAGCGCCGCCCTGAAACGCGCGAGAAGCTTGGGACACAGTTCCAAAGCCGTTCACCGCGCTTATACCACACGGGCCTTGCTTAAAATTCCCTCACTGGAAGAGTACGCGAAACGCGCAGCCCAGAAAGAGACGGCCATCTCCAGAGCGTTTTGCTCAACAGCCCTCAGCCGGCTCGAATATCGTGAAGTCAAGCGAGGCAGAGTTCAATGTCGCAGATATCGCGCCACTGCCATGCGCCGCCAACTCAGGGTGTGTGTTTGGACCGGAAACATTTTTGTAGCCGGAGAAGGGAGTAATGCAGCACTCTGGGTTGACATTTTGTCCAAATACTGGCGCGGCTTTGACTGTGACGGAACGCCGCCCACGCGTCGGCGCCGCTGCGCATGGCTCGGCGCGCTTCCCGGGCATAGATTCGGAATTGACCGGCACAACTCTGGAAGATGCAGAATATAATTGAATGCACTGCAACGGGCCTCGTGTACCACAACCCCAAGCCGTACCTGCGGTCGGTTCATGCCTGGCATCCTACAGTAGTCCGGATGGAGGACGGGAGCCTGGTGTGTGTGCCTTCGATCTGGGCCAGGCGGTCGAGAGCCTCGACTACGGATCATATTTGGCTCGATCGAGCAACGGCGGACTCACCTGGAGCCCGCCTGAGCCTCTGTTCATTGAAACTGCGAAACGGCTCTCGACACATGCCGTGCGGATTAGCCGGATGCGGGACGACACGCTAGTGGGTTGGGGAGCACGATTCTTGCGTGATGAACATCCAGACGAAGGTCTGACCAACCGCGCCAACCTTGGTTATGTGCCTACCGAGTTGATCTCGCTTAAGAGCTCAGATGGCGGGCGGAGTTGGGAGGGCCCCCGACAGATTCAGCCGCCTTTGGTCGGGCCTAGTTTCGAGATCTGCCATCCGGTGCTGGAGTTGCCGGATGGACGCTGGCTGGCGCCGATGGGCACCTGGAAAAACTGGAAGGGCGAGGCCCCCAATGGCATGAAAGCCATTGCCCTGGTATCCCATGACCATGGCGAGACCTGCCCGGAGTATGTGGACGTCATGGATGGGTACCACAATCAAGTGATCCATTTCGAGCAGTCGATAACTCGCCTGGTAGATGGGCGGTTACTCGCGGTGGCCTGGGCGCTCCACGAGCCAAGTGGGAAAAGCCGGCCTACACCCTACGCTTTTTCGAGCGATGCAAGAGCCTTTTCTCGACCGCGCTTAACGGGGCTGCGCGGCCAAACCGCGAAAATCACTTGCTTGCCAGATGGGCGCGTCCTGTGCCTCTATCGCCGGGATGATCAGCCGGGGCTCTGGGCCAACCTCTCCCGCATCGACGGAGACGATTGGGTGAACCTGTCGGAAGCCGTGCTGTGGCAGGGAGCGGCGTCGGGTATGGCCGGTGACGCATCGCGGGCGGAAGAACTTAGCCGCCTCAAGTTTGGATTTCCCAATATGGTAGTGTTACCGGAAGGAGACATATTCGCTGTATTCTGGTGCTGCGAGGATTCCTTGCATAATATCCGCTGGCTGCGGATCCGCGTGAGTGAGTGAACCAGAGGCTCGCATGTGACAAACGGTGATTTGATGAACTTTACAGATTTAAACTGCAGGCAGTGGCGAAGTATCGTATTTGCCCTGCTGGCTTTCGCTCCAACTCCGATTGCGACAGTGTTCGCACAATCGGCAGCGCACTTGAAGCCCGCCTCGACCGGCGTGGAGATTGACTCGCGTCTGACTGACCTGCCGAGGTTGAAGATGGGCCCGTTTGTACGGTTGGCCGATGGCCGTCTTCTAACTGTGGAAGACACAACGTGCCAGATCAGCAATGATGAGGGGCAGACATGGCATGGGTCTCGCATCTTCGATGATTCCAAGTTCAAGATCAGCCAGGAGCGAGCGCTGCTCCGGACGCGCAAAGGTGCCATAGTCGCGGCATTCATGAACAACGTCGAGGAGCATTGGACCTGGGACCGCAAGCTGGGTGACGCGCCGGGGGCGGTGCTGCCTACCTATGTTATGCGCAGCCTGGATGAAGGTAAGACATGGCAGCCGCCGCAAAAGCTCCACAATGAGTGGACCGGCGCAATTCGTGACATACTCGAGACAAAGAGTGGCCGCATCGTTTTCACTTCGATGAAGCTGCGGCACAATCCTGGCCGGCATTCCGTGATTACCTACGCCTCTGATGATGAGGGCCAATCCTGGCAAGCCAGCAACATTATTGATATGGGCGGCGCGGGCGATCACGACGGCGCAATCGAGGCAACTATAGTTGAGATGAAGGACGGCCGGATCCTGATGCTCATGCGCACGAGTTGGATGCACTTTTGGCGCGCGGAATCGGTGGATGGAGGGCTGACGTGGCATCCATTGGGACCGAGTGACGTTCTCACCAGCAGCTCTCCAGGGATGCTCCATCGCCTGGACAGCGGGCGCATCGCTTTGGTCTGGAACCGTCCATTTCCTGAAGGAAAAGAATCGTTCCCGTTGACCGGCGGGGACCGGCAGCAGACCGCGACTCCAGCAAGCTGGTTTCGCGGCGAATTGTCGATCGCCTTCTCCGACGACGAATGTCGGACCTGGACCAAACCCATTGTTATCGCTCGCGCTGCCAAGTCGCTGGCATATCCCTATGTCTTTGAAGCAGCGCCCGGCGAACTCTGGATCACCACCATGCAAGGAGGCTTGCATGCCAAGCTCCACGAAGTTGATTTTGTCAGATAATTGTTCGGGTTCGGCTGTCGGTTAATGCCGTGGTCTTAGACCCAGGCCCTCACACAGCGCAGCCACTCGTCGCATATCTTCGTCCGAACAACTCTCCGCCGGCGGGCGCACATAGCGTTTCGCCACGCCAAAATATTCCAGCAACGCGCGCCAGTAGGCATGAAACCCGCGCGGCCCCGCGCTGCAAAAATCAAAGACCGGCTTTTCGTATCGATCAACAATCGCGCGCGCAGCTTCCAGGTCATTCTTTTTGATCGCTTCATAAAACCGAACGGCGATTTCCGGGGCGAAGGTGATAAAAAAGCTGAAATAGGCCGGAGAACCGTACGGTTGCCCAACGAGATAACGACGCTTCTGGCCGCCGCAGAAGATGGCCAGACGCCGCCCGAATTTTTTCACGATCTCGACGTAGTAATCTTCTGTGCCATCCTCCTTCATGCTCACGATTGACGGTATTTGGATAAGGCGCTCGATCAGGGCCGGCGCCATGTTGCCTTGCAGCACAATAGCGATCCTCGTGGCAGAAGCGATTTTGTGAAAATGCTCCACGTAACCGTCATCCGAGCCATCTGGTGGCAAAAGCACCTGCACGGCGTCCGCGCCTATCGATTCAGCATAACGAGCATAGTCCACGGCTTGCCCCGTCCACCAGGGACCAGTCGCGGCGATGACAATTCCACGTCCAGCAACTGCCCCGACGACCGCCCGGGTCAATTGTTTTATCTGCTCGAAGCTGAGCACGTTGTATTGGCTGTTTCCCGCGGTTAATTCGTAGACCCCGACGCCATTTGCCAGGCCAAGCCGAATGATGTTGCGCACGCCTTGATAATCCACTTTGAACCGTGCAGTGAACGGCGTGGGGATCGTCAGGATTGGCCCACGAACACGCGCTTTGACGTCCTCCGGTGAAAGTCGGGGCTGTGAACTTGAGAGTGCCCACAGCGCGAGTTGACTCAAATTAAAAGACACCGGGAGGAGAAGTTGAGGGGAGGCAAGAAAGGGTCGTTGACTCATGGAAAAAAGACACCGGGGATCGGTGTAGATGAACATGAGCAAAGAACTG
>Ga0157375_10001227_pt1 | contig 22128 bp, 22 predicted proteins | sample M35metaG_FD_115311 | JGI IMG/M metagenome (GOLD analysis project Ga0157375, IMG submission 115311) | Miscanthus rhizosphere microbial communities from Kellogg Biological Station, Michigan, USA - M3-5 metaG | ecosystem: Host-associated > Plants > Roots > Rhizosphere > Soil | place: USA: Michigan... | reverse complement strand
GTCGCCGCGTCGAGCTTTCCGACGAACGAGATGTGTCCCATCGGGAACGGGAACTGGTCCGAGCCGAAATAGAAGTCGTTCACCGCAAGGGTCTTCTGGAAGACGGTGGGGTTCGGGCACTTGCTCAGCGCCATCAGCACGCTGTTGATGTGGCCCATGTAGTGGCGACCGACCACGTCCGAGCCGTTGGCGAGGCCATTCGGGTGATGCTCGTTCGAGGACCGGAGGAGCAACGCGGCCGAGTTGATCGCTCCCGCCGAGACCACCACCAGATCCGCGAAGAATCGCTCGGTGCGGTCGCCGCGCCTGACCACCACGGCAGTCACTTCCCGGCCGGAGGCGCCGGTCTCCAGCCTCTCCACGTACGCGCCGGTGAGAAGGCTGACGTTCGGGTGGCGGAGCGCGGGTTCGACGCAGAGCACCTCTGCATCGGACTTGGCCCGGACGAGACAGGGGAATCCGTCGCACGTCTCGCAGCGAATGCAGGGGCTGGTCCGCGGAGCGCGCTCGTCCAGCTGGACGCCCAGCGGCACGTGGAACGGCTTCAGACCCTGCGAGGAGAAAGCCTCGCTCAGAGCCTGGATCCGGGGTTCATGAGTGACTGCGGGGTGCCGGTATGGACCGCTGGCGCGTGGCTCGGTGGGGTCCTCCCCGCGATTGCCATGCACCTGGTAGAGGTGCTCGGCCTTCAGGTAGTACGGCTCGAGCTCCTCGTAGCTGATCGGCCATGCGGGCGAGACGCCTCCGTGGTGCCGGAGCTCGCCGAAGTCCTCCTTCCGGAACCTGAACAGCGCCGCGCCATAGAACTTCGTGTTCCCGCCCACGGCGTAGTTGGTGTGCGGATGGAGCGCGTTTCCCTCCCGGTCGTGCCAGACCTCCTTCGTCTGGTACCGGCCCTCGACGTTGACCCGTCGCGGGTCCCAGTTGGCCTTCTCCCGCGGGACGTGGTCGCCCCGCTCCAGAAGGAGAATGCGCTTCCCGGTGGGCGCAAGAGCATGGGCCAGAGTGCCGCCTCCTGCCCCGGTCCCGATGATGATGACGTCGAAGCGGTCCACGGATCGAACCTCCCGAAGGGCATCGAGCCGAAAGCTCAGCGCTGCTCGGCCGCTCGGGGCCGGAGGAGCGGCCGCGGCAGCTCGGCCTTCCGCGCGAAGAAGAGCCAGTCCAGCGAGGCCTTGCCCGCGCCCGCCACCAGAAGCCAGAGGAAGCCGGCGAGGTAGGTGAACTCCTCGAACGCCAGAAGTGACCGCAGCCCGTCGATCTCCGGACGCTTCGCGGTGAGAATCGCCACCACCATCGTCCCCATCAGCGGCAGGGCGGCGAACCGGGTGAAGAGTCCGAGCAGGATCAGGGTTCCACCGACCAGCTCGACCCCGGAGACGAGAGCAGCCTGAGCAGCGGGGAACGGGATCCCGAGATCGGTGAAGAAGCTCGTCACCTGACCGAGGTTGTGCAGCTTGCCCCATCCAGTTCCGAGGAACACGGCGCCCAGCGACAGGCGGACGGCGAGAGGGCCCACCCAGGAGAAGCCCTCGAGTCGGGTGAGAGCGCGGATCCGGAGAGCTTCGAGGTTCATCTTGGACTCCTGAAGGGGTGTCGCGCGACCGGCGCCGTGGCCCTGGTTTCCGGAGGGTGTGCGGGCCGCGGCATTCCGTTACAGGGCGGTCCGGACGACCCAGCCGCGTCCGGCCCAGTGCCCGAAGGCCCTCGTCACCTGCTCGGAAGACATTCCAAGAGCTCCGGCCAGCTCGCACAGCTCGGAAAGACGGGCTCCGGGGCTCATCGACGCGAGGACGGCGCCAGAGGCGTCCTCCAGCCACTCCACGCCGGTGCCCGCCCCGGCGCGCCAGACGGCGAGCCGGCCAGACCTGCGCGAAGGCAGACCCCGCTCCGGACGCCACTCGGCCACGTCCCACGACACGGAGACCAGTCGGGTCCCGGGAGACAGCGCGAGGGCGACTGAACCGGGACCCTCGCCATCCTCCAGGACCGGGCCACCCTTCCCCGACGGCCCGGAGAGCCACACCTCCGCGAGGGCTCGCTCCAGCGCAGCGAGATCGACCAGCCAGGGTCGCTCCTTGCCCCCCGGATGGAGGCGGAGGGTTTCGACGAGATCTTCTCCGACATCGGCGAGCGAGGGGCCGCGAGAAGGTGCACGCAGAAGGTGCGCAGCGATCAGGACGCGGAACTCGTCCTCTCCCAGCGCTCCGGCGAGCCGCGGGTACTCGAGCCGCAGCGTCCCGTGGAGACGAGCGAAGTAGCCCGTTCCGTGGACCGAGAGCCTCTCCGCGGCGTCTCGTCCGCCCAGGTCGCCGGCGATGAAGGACAGCGCCCGCGCATCCGGCTCGATGAAGCGCGCAGGGAGCCCCGGAAGATGCTCCCCCGCCGCTGCTCGGTGCACTCCGAGCGGATGGGTCAGGGCCCAGCGCAGCCAGCGCTGCAGCTCAGCCAGCGAGGGCGAGCGCTGCATCCGAGCTCTCCTCGAGGATGGTGCGGGCCAGGGTTGCCTCGTCGAGAAGAACCGAGAAGGGTGGAAGACGGTCGTCCCACTCCACGATGGTCGGCCGCGGGCCGAAGCGCCGCACCGCATGTCGGAACAGTTCCCAGACGTCCGGGCAGACCCGGCGATCGTGCGTGTCGATGCGAAGCGGGCCTGAATCGTCGTGTCCCGAGAGGTGGAACTGCATCACCGCCGGCTCGGGGAGCCCGTCCAGGTACCACCCGGGAACGAAGCCGTGATTCCTCGCGGTGACGAAGACGTTGTTCACGTCCAGTAGCAGACCCACGCCGGTCCGGCGGGCAAGCTCACCCAGGAACTCCCACTCGGTCAACGTGGAATGGACGTAGCTCACGTAGCTCGACGGGTTCTCCAGCACCAGCCGCCGGCCGAGCCGCTCCTGCACGTGCTGGACACGCGGCACGAGATGATCCAGCGCTTCCTCCGTCCAGGGGAGCGGCAGCAGGTCGTGCAGGTTCTCGCCGCCCTCGCCGGTCCAGCACAGGTGGTCGCTGACGCACGCAGGGTCGAACCGGTCGGCGAGGACCCGCAGCCGCGCAAGGTAGGTCTCCGAGAGCGGATCCACGGAGCCGAGGTTCATCGAGACGCCGTGCAGGCGAATCGGACGCAGCGCCCGAACCTCTTCCAGGATCTCCAGCGGTCGCCCACCTCCGCCGGACCGCAGCCCGAGGAAGTTCTCGGAGATGACCTCGAAGCAGTCGAGCGCGGGCGGGTCCTCCAGCACGCCGGCGTAGTGCGGCGGCCGGAGGCCCACCCCGACCTGGACGTCGTTGCTCATGGCGCTCGCGCCAGCGGCACCGGGCGTATTCCCGGGACGCCGAGTCGCAGCCGGTACACGCTTGTGCGCGCGGTCAGGTACAGGGTCCGACCGTCCGCATCTCCCCAGGCCATGTTCGCCGGGAGCTGGGGGAACTTCAGCGTCCCGAGGTGCTTGCCCTCGCCGGAGATGACCCACACCCCACCCGGTCCGGACACGAAGAGGTGCCCCTCGGCGTCGACCTTCATCCCATCGAGGGCTTCCTCGCCCGGAGCCGAGGTCATGTCGAAGAAGACCGACCCGGCCGTCAGCGTTCCATCGGCCTTCACCGGGTAGCGCATGACGACCTTCTTCCTCTCGTCCCAGTTCGTGACGTACAGGAACTTCTCGTCGGGGCTGAAGGCGACGCCATTGGGACCGGAGAGGTCTTTCGCCACCAGGGTCACCTGTCCGTCCTTCACGCGGTACACCCCGGAGAAGGACAGCTCCTTTCGCGGATCGTCGAAGAACTTCGGAAGTCCGAAGGGCGGGTCGGTGAAGTACAGGGCGCCGTCCTTCTTGTAGACGAGGTCGTTGGGGCTGTTCAGCCGCTTGCCCTGGTAACGATCCGCGAGGACGGTGATCGCCCCCGTCGGCTCGATGCGGATGACCCGCCGCTCACCGTGCTGGCACACCGTGAGCCGGCCCTCAGGATCGAAGGTGAGACCGTTGCTCCCGGGTTGCTTGAACTCGGAGATGTCCACGCCCGCGTAACCGCTCTTCGTCCGGAAGACCGACACCTGTCCGTCGCGGGTCCACCGGTAGAGGGTGTTTTCGTTCGGGTCACTGAAGAGCAGGTCTCCGTCGGGGCTCCAGACCGGCCCCTCGGTGAAGGCGAACCCCGTCGCGAGCTCCTCCGGGCGGGCACCCAGGGGGACGACGACGTCGAGCGCAGGATCCTTCCGGTCCACGCTGAAGGCAGGCGCCGGCAAGCGGCTCACCGCCGGGCTCCGGTAAACGTCCAGCGTCGCCGACCGGAACCAGAGGAAGTTGGTGGGCACGGCGGAGACCGGCCCGTTCATGGCGAAGACCGCCACCCGGAACGTCTGCCCCGGCTGCGCGTTCCGGCTCAAGACCACCCGGCTCGGAGCGTTGAAGCCACGTACGACGCCTCCCCCACTCTGGCCGAGGACGGTGGGGAGCTTTCCGTCGACCCAGATCTCGGCGTAGTCGTCCACGACCACCTCGAAAACCAGGGTGCTGCCATCGACCGGCACCGGCCCGATTCGCTGGGGAACGGTGAGCGTCAGGCGGTACCAGGCGAAGCTCACCTTTCCGTTCCCCCGCCGGGCCTCGAGCGCAGGGGGATCGATCCGCTCCCAGCCGCTGTCGTCGAACGCGGCAACGCCGGCACGAGGCTCGAGGTCCAGCGTCTTCACCGGTGTACCGGAGGGGCGCAGATCCGGCCCCGGCGCACGGTTGGTCCCCGGGACGACCTGTGCCTCGTGAAAGCGCCAGACGCCCTGCACCAGCTCGGTGCCCGCGCGGGTGCGAAGGTCGACGATGGCATCGGGGCGCTGGAAGGGCGGATCTCCGGTGACCTGGGCCCGGGCGAGCAGCGGGAGGAGACCCGTGAGCAGCGCCGCCGAGGCGGCGACCCAGCGCAGGGGCGGGCTCACTGGATCACTCCGTCACCCGCCACCTTCACTGCGAGGTAGAGAACCGGAGCCTTCACCTCGCGGAACCAGTGCGGCGTTCCGCTGGGGACGACCACGACGTCTCCAGGTCCGATGGTGCGGACATCGCCGCCCTCGATGCGGCTTCCGCGGAGCTCGTGCGGAGCCGTCGGCGCCAGGTCCGGGACCTTGCCCCCCGTCACCAGCGTCGCCGTGCCCTCGAGCACGTAGAAGACGTCGGTGTCGAGCTGGTGCACTTCGGCCTTTCCGGCCGAGTCGCGACGGCTGGCGTGGACCTGGTAGTCGCGCTGGTCGAGCAGCACCGAGCCCTTCGCGAAGCCGGCCTTGACCGTGGACGCCGGCAGCGTGGTGACGCCCGCGGCCTTCGTGGGCTCCGCGACGAGCTGGGCGACCGAGGCGACTGCCGCGCGGGCAATCGCCTCGTCCCGCGACGCGCTGGACGCCCCGCTGACGCCGACCGCGCCGATGACCTTGCCGTCGACGACGATGGGGACGCCGCCCTGCAGCGGGGTCATCTCCTTGACTCCGGTCAGTGCGCCGCGGCCGTTGTGGATCGCATCCTCGAAGTCCTTGGTCGCGTGCTGGAAGGTCGCAGCAGTGCGGGCCTTGTCGAGGCTGACCGCGGCAGCGGCCGGGAACGTCCCGTCGAGCCGTTCGAAGTAGACCAGGGCGCCGCCGGCGTCGACGATGGCGATCCCCGACGTGCGATCGGAGCGCGCCTCGACTGCGCCGGCCGCGGCGATGCGACGGGCCGCGTCGAGGGTGAGAACCTTGCTGGTCGCGAGCTGCGCGTGAGCCGCTCCGGCGACGAGCAGGGACATGGTGAGCAACAGGCGGAAGTTCATCGTGGAGTCTCCTCGACCTTCCAGGGTCATTTCTTTGCGATGACCGCGGTCAGTGAGCCGCCGATCGCAGCGCATGCCTTTTCCGGTACGGCGACCCATCCCTGCCCGCGGCAATCGTTCTGCCCCGCGCAGGCATGGCTCTCGCCCGAGCACTGACCGAGCGCCTTGCAGGTATTGACGCCGTAGCAGGGGACGACGGCCATCTTCTTGAGCTTGTCCTTCGGGATGGGGTCGGCCTTGGCAGTGGTCGCGGCACCGAGGAGACCGGCCATCGCGGCGCCGAGGAGGAGAGTGCGATTCATGTCGTGACTCCGTGAAAGAGGAACGCGCTCGAGCGAGATGCCCGGGCACGGCCTTCTCGTTCGACGGTCACGACCCGCCGTTACAGCCCCTTCGGGCTGGTGGCCCGTCGTCGAGGCGCTGTAACGCTCGCAGCCCACGTCCGTACCCACTGACATGCCGGCGGCGGTGTCATCCGGGGGTCCGTACGATGTCCCCGAGGGGGCGCAGGGGGGCGCGCTGGCCATGCTCTCCGCCGAGGACAGAGGGCTGGTGGAGCGGCTGCGCTCGGGCGACGAGCGAACCTTTCTGACCATGGTGGAGAAGAACCACAGGGCGATGGTGCGCGTGGCGCTGGGGCATGTCTCCTCCGAGGCGGTGGCGGAGGAGGTCGTCCAGGAGGCGTGGATCGGCATCCTGCAGGGCCTGGACAGGTTCGAAGGCCGCTGTCCGCTCCGGGCCTGGATGTTCCGCATCCTCGTCAACTGCGCCAAGCTGCGAGGCAGCCGGGAAGCCCGGTCCGTTCCCTTCTCCGCGCTGGAGTCGGAGAACGAGGAGGGCGAGAAGCGTCCGGCGGAGAGCTTCCGTCCCCCGGACGATCCCCGCTGGCCCGGCCACTGGGCGCACGGGCCCGAACGGTGGGTCGACGAACGGCTTGCCGATTCCGAGGCACTCCTCCGGATCAGGGCAGAGATCGAGAAGCTGCCGCCGAACCAGCGTCAGGTGATTACCCTGAGAGACATCGACGACTGGGATTCGTCGGAGGTGTGCGAAGCGTTGCAGATCAGTGAATCCAACCAACGGGTGCTCCTGCACCGAGCGCGAACGAAGGTCCGTCAGGCGCTCGCCGGGTGGGCCGCGGAGGTCGAGCCATGAGCAAGGTCCGGCCGCAGGAGCTGGCCTGCAAGGAGCTGGTCGAGCTCCTCACCGAGTTCCTCGACGGCGCACTCGAAGAGAGCGTCCGGACCCAGGTGGAGCAGCACCTGGTGTGGTGCCCTGGCTGCACCGAGTATCTGCGCCAGTTCAGGGCAACGATCGGCGCAACGCGCAAGCTCGCCGAGGAGGATCTTCCGCAGCGGGTGAGGGAGAACTTGCTCGATGCCTTTCGACACTGGAGACACGGGAGCTAGCGAGACGATGCTCGCCTGGAAATTCCTCGAGCGCGGCCGGGTGGCTCCCTTCGGAGGCCATGTCTGGCCTGCGCCGGGGACGGGCGCGCCGGGACCGTGGATCCAGCCGCCCGGTGGTGAGGTCTTCGCCTGCCGGCTCTCCGACGTTCCCTGGTGGGTCAACGCCGAGCTGTGGGAGGTCGAGCTCGAGGGGCCGATCCGCACGCTGCCCACCCAGATCGCGGGACGTCGGGGGCGGCTGGTCCGGCGCATGGACGGCTGGGACGACGTCGCACTCCGCGCCTACGGCGTGGCCTGTGCGGAACGGGCCCGCGACCTGGCGGTCTCGCTCTTCCTGCGCGAGGGTCGTACCGCGGATGCCGACGCGCTCCGGCAGACCCGGAGCCCGCTCGAGCTGCACCGCGTGGCCCTGAAGCTCGCGGCGGACGCAAACACGCCGGGAACGACGACGGCCGGCTACGTCGGCGCCTCGGCATACCGGGCTGCAGAGGGTGCGGCAGCCGCCGCAGCACGTCATGCTGCGGACGCGGCGATGGCTGCCGATGGGACGTCTGGCGTGCTGGAGCGCGAGATCGAGTGGCAGTCCCGATGGATCGTCGAGCGCGCCGGGCTGGGCGTTGCGACGGTGGCCGCCGTGTAACGCGATGCCCTCAGCCGCATACCCGGGGAGTGGCGAGGAGAGCGCCGCGTGCCCCGAACCAACGAGCCCCGACCCACCCTTCCTGCCGACCCGCGAGCACTGGCCCGCGCCGCCGCCCTCCTTCTCCTGCTCCTGGCCGGACCGGCTGCGGCGGCGGGCGTGGACGAGGTGGGCTGCATCGGGAGCACCGTCTCGGACCTCGCTCGTGCGCGTGACTTTTACGTGCAGGTGCTCGGCTTCCGGCCCGATGGGGAGTGGGAGGAGGTCGGGCCGGAGCTGGAACACCGGACCGGGGTGTTCGCCGCACGGACGCGCACCGCACGCCTCGCGCTCGGGACCGAGTGCCTGGAGCTGACCGAGTACCTCGCCCAGAAGGGTCGACCCGTTCCGGTCGACGCGCGGAGCAACGACCGAGACTTCCAGCACGTGGCGATCGTGGTCTCGGACATGGATCGAGCCTACGCCCGTCTCCGTGAAGCGCACGTCGAGCACGCCTCCGCCGGACCCCAGGAGCTCCCCGCCTGGAATCCGAGCGCGGGCGGCATCAAGGCCTTCTACTTCCGCGACCCCGACCGGCATGTCCTGGAGGTCATCTGGTTCCCACCGGGCAAGGGCGCCGCGCGCTGGCACCGGGCGGGCAAGGACGTCCCGCTCACGCTTGGCATCGACCACACCGCGGTGGTGGTGAGCGACACCGAGGCCTCGCTGTCCTTCTACCGGGACCGGCTCGGACTCGCCGAGGCCGGGCACTCCGAGAACCATGGCCCGGAGCAGGAACGGCTGAACGGCGTGTTCGGCGCGCGTCTGCGCATCACCCAGGTCCGGGCGGGGAAGGGGCCGGGCATCGAGTTCCTGGAATACCTCGCTCCGCGCGACGGACGCCCCTACCCCGCCGATGAGCGCGGAAGCGACATCTTCCACTGGCAGGTGCGGATCATCTCCCGCGAGGGACCCACGCTGGTGGCCGGCCTCCGAGCTGCGCGCGCGCGCTTCGTCATGGTCCCCGGTACTTCGCCGTCGTTCGACCAACTCCCGCTCCGGGTCCGCGACCCGGACGGCCACGTCCTCCAGCTGGAGTCCCGATGAGCCCGACCGTCACCAAGCTCCGTTCCACCTCCACCGGTGCGGAAGAACTCCGGCTCGAGGAGTCCCGGCGACGGGAGAAGCACTGGAAGCGGTGGGGGCCGTACCTGAGCGAGCGAGCCTGGGGCACGGTCCGGGAGGACTACAGCCCCGGTGGCACGGCCTGGGATGATCTGCCGCACGATCACGCCCGGAGCCGCGCATACCGCTGGAACGAGGATGGCATCGCCGGAATCTCGGATCGGCATCAGTCCTCTGCTTCTCCATCGGCCTGTGGAACGGAGTGGATCCCATCCTCAAGGAGCGGCTGTTCGGTCTGACGGGGCAGGAGGGCAACCACGGCGAGGACTGCAAGGAGCTCTACTGGTACCTCGACAGCACCCCGACGCACTCGTTCATGCGGATGCTCTACAAGTATCCGCAGCGGCCATATCCGTACGAGGAGCTGCTTCGCCGCAATCGGGAGGCTGGGCGTGGCAGCCGCGAGGTCGAGCTGATCGACACCGGCGTTCTCGGTGGCGACCGCTACTTCGACGTCCAGGTCGACTACGCGAAGGCCGACGTCGATGACATCCTGGTCCGCGTCTCGATCACCAATCGCGGGCCGGACGCGGCCCACCTCCACCTCCTGCCCACGCTGTGGTTCCGCAACGTCTGGTCCTGGGGACGCGGTGAACCGAAGCCTCGACTGGAGGCACTCCGGGACGCCGGTGGGCGCCCGGTCGGGGTCCGCACCCGGCACCCGGTCGAGGGAAGCTTCACGCTCCGGGCCGATGCCGAGGCCGAGTGGCTCTTCACCGAGAACGAGACCAACTCGGAACGCCTCTGGGGTGCACCGAACGCGTCGCCGTACGTGAAGGACGCATTCCACGCCCGGGTCATCGAGGGCCGGGCCGAGGCAGTGAACCCCGAGCAGGTGGGAACCAAGTCCGCGGCCTGGATCCAGCTCACGCTTCCGGCGGGAGCGAGCCGGAGCGTCAGGCTCCGCCTCACCCGTGGCGAGTCGACGGAGCCGGCGAGCTCCGGCGTTGGCCCGGACTTCGACTCGACCTTCGCCGCCCGGAAGGCCGAGGCCGACGCGTTCTACGCCGGGGTCATCCCGGCCGAGCTCAGCGACGACGGACGCAACGTCATGCGCCAGGCCCTCGCGGGCATGCTGTGGAGCAAGCAGTTCTACCACTACGTGGTTCGCGACTGGCTCGAGGGCGACCCGAGCCAGCCGCCGCCGCCCGGTTCACGAAGGGACGGACGCAACTCGGACTGGAGCCATCTCCACAACGCGGACGTCCTGAGCATGCCGGACAAGTGGGAGTACCCCTGGTACGCGGCCTGGGACCTCGCGTTTCACTGCATCCCGCTGGCGCTGGTCGACCCGGACTTCGCGAAGGAGCAGCTCGTCCTCCTGCTCCGCGAGTGGTACATGCACCCGAACGGGCAGATCCCGGCCTACGAGTGGGCCTTCGGCGACGTGAACCCGCCGGTGCTCGCGTGGGCCGCGCTCCGCGTCTACCAGATCGAGAAGAAGCGGCGCGGCTCCGGGGACCTCGCCTTCCTCCGCCGGGTCTTCCACAAGCTGATGCTGAACTTCACCTGGTGGGTAAACCGGAAGGACGCCGAGGGACGCAACGTGTTCCAGGGTGGCTTCCTCGGCCTGGACAACATCGGCGTGTTCGACCGGAGCGCGCCTCTGCCCACCGGCGGGCACATCGAGCAGTCGGACGGCACGAGCTGGATGGCGATGTACTGCCTGAACATGCTCCGGATCGCGATGGAGCTGGCCTGCGCCGACGAGACCTACGAGGACGTCGCCAGCAAGTTCTGGGAGCACTTCGTCAACATCGCGCACGCGATGAACACGCTCGGGCTCTGGGACGAGCAGGACGGCTTCTACACGGACGTGCTGCACCTACCGGGCGGCGAGCGCATCCCGCTCCGGATGCGAAGCATGGTCGGCCTGATCCCCCTCTACGCCGTCGAGACGCTGGATCCGGACCAGCTCGCGAAGGTGCCCGCCTTCGCCCGCCGGCTGGAATGGTTCATCGATCATCGGCCAGACCTGACCGCTGGAGTGGCATGCATGCGGACCCCGGGTGTCGGCGGGCGCCGGCTGTTCAGCATCGTCAACCCCGACCGACTCCGGCGCATCCTGCAGCGGATGGTCGACGAGGAGGCTTTCCTCAGCCCCTACGGGATCCGCAGCGTGAGCCGGGAGCACCTCGATCACCCCTATGAGCTCCGGCTGAACGAGACGACCTACGGCGTTCATTACGAGCCCGGGGAGAGCAGCACCGGTCTCTTCGGAGGGAACAGCAACTGGCGGGGGCCGATCTGGTTCCCGGTCAACTACCTCCTCATCGAGTCGCTCCAGAAGTTCCATCACTACCTGGGCGACGCGTTCACGGTGGAGTACCCGGCCCGGTCCGGAAAGCAGGCGACGCTTCGCGAAGTCGCGGCCGATCTCTCGCGGCGCCTGTCACGCATCTTCCTCCGCGACGGGAGCGGACGCCGTCCCGTCTTCGGAGGTCACCCCGGGCTCGACGACGACCCGCACTTCCGGGACCTCATCCCCTTCCACGAGTACTTCCACGGCGACGACGGCTCTGGAGTCGGAGCGTCGCATCAGACCGGCTGGACCGGGCTGGTCGCCAAGCTGCTGCAGCAGAGCCACGAGATGCCGACCGCGGAGACCCCGGCGGTGGAACCCAAGAGGAGAGCGTCATGAGAGCCGTCGCGGTTCATCCTGGCAAGGCGGGCAGCGCCCACCTGGCCGACCTTCCTCGTCCAGACGTTTCGGACATTCCCGGGGGCCGCGGCGTCCGGGTGGAGGTTCTCCGCGTCGGCGTGGACGGCACCGACCGGGAGATCCACGACGCCGAGTACGGCGAGGCCCCCGCCGGGGCCGGCTTCCTCGTCCTCGGCCACGAGAGCTTGGGGCGAGTGGTCGAGATCGGCCCGGCGGTCACCGAGCTGGAACCTGGCGACCTGGTGGTCGCGATGGTTCGACGTCCCGGGACCAGCGTCTACGACACGATCGGCATGCAGGACTTCACGACCGACGACGAATACTTCGAGCGGGGCATCAGCCGGCTCCATGGCTTCCTCACCGAGGAGTACGTGGATAGCGCGGACTGGCTGGTCAAGCTTCCTGCGACACTGTCCAAGGTCGGCGTGCTGCTCGAGCCGCTGACCGTCGTGGAGAAGGGAATCGGTCAGGCGTTCGAAGCTCAGCGGCGGCTTAAGGTCTGGCGCCCGCGTCGCGCGGCGGTGCTCGGGGCCGGCACGATCGGCCTGATGGCCACCCTGGTGCTCAGGCTCCGGGGATTGAGGGTGGACACGTTCGCCCTCGCCCCCAGGCCGAACGTCAACGCCAGCTTGGTCGAGGCCACCGGTGCCCGGTACGTCTGCGCCCAGGAACGTAACGTGGTCCAGGCCGCGGAGGCCGAGGGTGGCTACGACGTCGTCTTCGAGTGTTCGGGCTTCAGCCCGCTCGTCTTCGACGGCATGCGCGCGCTGACGAAGAACGGCGTGCTCGTGCTGTCCAGCATCACCGGCGGCGGGAGGACGGTGGAGGTCCCGTCCGACCACATCAACCAGTCCTTCGTGCTCGGAAACAAGCTGATGCTCGGTACGGTGAACGCGGGCCGGGTCGATTTCGAGCAGGGCGTGCGCGACCTCATCCACGCCGAGGCGGCATACCCCGGCTGGCTCGAGCGGCTCCTCACCCACCCGGTCCGGGGATTCGACAGCTGGCCTCTGCTCTTCGAGGCCCTGAACGGAACGAAGGGCGTCATCAAGGCCTTCCTCGAGGTCCGGCCCTCGTGAGGGCGCTCGAGACAGGTGCGGCGCGGGTCACCCTCGTGCGCGCTCCGGCGATGGTCACCCTGCCCGCGCCTATCCAGGTGCCGCAGGAGGTCTGCACCTTCTATCCGCGGGCCTCGCGGCAAGAGTGGCTGCTCACCAACGGCACCGGCGGCTTCGCGATGGGGACGGTGGCCGGCTCGAACACGCGGCGCTACCACGGTTTGCTGGTGGCGAGCCTGCATCCTCCGGTGCAGCGGGTCGTGACGCTCGCCCGCCTGGAAGAGACCGCGCTGACGCCGGAGGGTCCGGTGCCGCTCTCGGTCAACCAGTATCCCGGGACGCTCCACCCCGACGGACATCTGCGTCTCTGCCGCTTCGCGCTCGAGGACGGCCCGGTGTGGACGTGGTCGGTGGCCGGCGTCGAGGTGGAGCGGCGCGTCCTGCTCGTCCCGGGAGAGCAGACCGTCGTGGTTCGGTACGCGAGCTCCGCGCCTCTCCGGCTCCGAGTGGAGCCGTTGCTCGCCTTCCGCGACTACCACGCCCTCACGCACCGAAACTCCGGCGCCTCGGCCGGCTTCGAGGATCAGGAGCGACAGGGCGCGCGCGTGGTGCGATTCCAGCCGTACGGCGACTTGCCCTCGCTCCGCCTCTCTCACCGGGGAAGCGCGTTCGTCGCGGCGCCGGCGTGGCACGAGAACGTGGAGTACCTCGAGGAGCTGGAACGCGGGCTCGACTTCCGGGAGGACCTCTTGCTGCCGGGGAGCTTCGAGCTGGAGCTCGGCCCCGGCCGTGAACAGGTCGTCGCGGCGAGCATCGAGTCTCGTCCGCTCGACCTCGACACGCTGGGTTCGCTGTTCCGCCGAGCAGGAAGTTCAGGACGCCCCGGCGACGAGACCGCCGAAGGGAGGGCGCGGCTGGAGCGCGCCGCGGATGCGTACCGGGTCCGCCGCAGCGACGGGACGGCGACCCTCATCGCCGGGTATCCGTGGTTCACCGACTGGGGGCGAGACACGATGATCTCCCTCCCCGGCCTGCTCATCTCCCGTGGCCGACTGGAGGAGGCCCGCGAGGTGCTGCAGGGCTTCCTCGCTCACCTCGACCGGGGTCTGGTGCCGAATCGCTTTCCCGATGCCGCGGGCCCGGCCGAGTACAACACGGTGGACGCGACCCTGTTCATGTTCCAGGCGGTCCACGCCTGGGAGCAAGCCGGCGGCGCTCCCGCGTTCGTGCGGGACGTCTTTTACCCGGCGGCCTGCGAGATCATCGATGCGCACGTTCGCGGGACCCATCACGGCATTCACGTGGATCCGGTGGACGGTCTTCTCGTCGCCGGCGAACCCGGAACGAACCTGACCTGGATGGACGCCCGGGTGGACGGGGCAGCGGTCACGCCTCGCCACGGCAAGCCGGTCGAGGTGAATGCCCTCTGGTACAACGCGCTCCGGCTGGCCGAGCGATGGGCACGCCAGCTCGCGGATGGCCCACGGGCACGGTCCTTCGGCCGCGAGGCGGATCGAGTTGCCGGCGCGTTCGACCGCGCCTTCTGGAACGACGCGCGGCGCTGCTGCTTCGACGTCATCCTTCCCGAGGGTCCCGACTCGCGGCTGCGACCGAACCAGCTTCTCGCCCTGGGGCTGCCGTTCCCGCTGCTCGACGGGAGGCGCCGACGGATGGCGCTGGACACGGTCGAGGCTGCGCTGGTCACCCCGGTGGGCCTGCGCACGCTGGCTCGCGGCGACCCCGGATACCGACCGACCTACCGCGGCGGTCCCGCCGAGCGTGATTCCGCCTATCACCAGGGACTGGTCTGGCCCTGGCTGGTGGGTCCCTACGTGGATGCGCTCTTCGCCGTCCGCGGGGACTCGCCGGAGACCCGGGCTCGGGCCCGGTCGAGCATCGCCGCGCTTCTCGGCCGGATGGAGACGGGGTGTCTCGGACAGCTCCCCGAGTGCTTCGAGCCCGAGCCTCCCTTTCGCCCAGTCGGGGCGCCGGCGCAGGCCTGGAGCGTGGCCGAGGTCCTCCGGGTCATGGTCCGGCTCGGAGGCGCCTGAGGCATGCGTCGCTTCCTGGACCATCTGCCCGAGTACGCCATCGAGGCCGCGCTGCTCGGCGCCTTCATGGTCTCCGCGTGCAGCTTCGGGGTGCTGCTCGAGCACCCCGAGTCCCCGGTGCATCAGGCGATCGGCAGTCCCCTGCTCCGGCGAATCCTGATGGGGCTCGCGATGGGCACGACGGCCATCGCCATCATCTACTCTCCATGGGGCGGCCGATCCGGGGCCCACATCAATCCGGCCACCACCCTCACCTTCTGGCGCCTGGGGCGGATCCGGAGCGCCGACGTCGCGGGATACATCGGCGGCCAGCTCGTCGGAGCGGTGCTCGGGGTCGCGCTCGCCTCGGCCCTCCTCGGCCCGCGACTCGGACACGCGTCGGTACGCTTCGTGATGACCCGTCCAGGACCCTGGGGTGTGGCCCCGGCGCTCGCCGCCGAGGTCGTCATCTCTGCGATCCTGATGTCAGCCGTGGTTGCGCTCACCGGGTCGCGCTGGGCGCGCTTCACGGGACTGGTGGTCGGGGCGCTCGTCGCGACGTACATCAGCGTCGAGGCGCCGGTCTCGGGGATGAGCATGAATCCGGCGCGCTCGTTCGGCTCCGCCTGGGGCGCCGGGCAGTGGGACGTGCTCTGGCTGTACGTCGCAGGCCCTCTGCTCGGGATGAATCTGGGTGCCCTTCTCGCCACGCGCGCGCGTCCGGCATGCCCGAAGCTTCACCACCCGGAGTCCCAGCGCTGCATCTTCTGCGGACACGCGCCGGTCCCCGTGGGCTCGTCGCTCCAGCGACCCGGGTTCGTCACCAGGAGCTAGTTCGTTCCTCGAGGACCCGGCTTCGTGACGGCTGCCACCCAGCCGTCGGCGAACCAGCTCAGGACGGTCCGGAACGCGGCCTCCGCGGGTTCGGGCTCGCCAGCGCACGCGGCGCAGACGTCTTCCAGGGTTCCGCCCTCGCGGGCGACCTCCAGGGCGTCTGCCTCCGATCCGGACAGAGCGGTATGGAAGACCTTGAACTCCTGACGCCAGACGGCGAGTGTCGTCGGCCGTCGCGCCGGGATGGGAAGCTCGTTCCGGTTCGCGTCCAGGGCGTCCCAGAGCGCGCGCACGTCATGGTGAAGACGAAGGACCCGGAGCGAGGGGGAGAAGACGAACCGCGTGCCCGGAAGCGCATCGGGTGGAAGAGAGTGCAGCTCGTCGGCGCCTGCGACCGGAGCATCGGGTGCGCTCCGTGCCTCGGAACGCACCCGCTCGAGCACCGCCAGGTCCGGTAGGTCCACGCGGAACCCGTCCCGCCCCCGGAGCCAGGCGCCGAAATGGCGGCCGACCTGGCCGATGTCCGGCGAGCGGCTGGGATGGTCGCGCAGGTACTCGCGCACCAGGTCCAGGAAGCTCTCGTCTCCCAGCAGCGCCGCGGTGTGCGGAACGTCCTCGGCCACCGCGTGCACGAGCCGGTGGAGGTACATCTTCTCGTAGATCTCCACCCGCTCCAGCGCAGGCAGGGAGGGGCGAGGCAACAGCTGCTGCCGGAGCTCGCACTCTCGATCCTGGACGATGCCGGTGATTCGCCCGTGAAGGAGCGCCTGGAGCTCGTACAGCGTCACGCCGCACGCTCGAGCACGCCACTCGCCAGGCTCCTGGCCTTCTCCGCCTCCGCAAGCACCTCGTCCAGCGGCGGGATGCGATCGTCCCACTCGACGAGCGTGCTCACGCGGCCGAAGCGACGGACGGCGTCCCGGTAGAGCGCCCAGACCGGGTCTGGCACCGGGGCGTCATGGGTGTCCAGGAGATGCGTGCCCAGATCCTGATGTCCCGCCAGGTGCATCTGCGCCACTCGATCCTGGGGAATGCCGTGGAGGAACGTGAGGGCGTCGAAGCCTTGGTTGGTCGCGCTCACGTACACGTTGTTCACGTCGAGGAGGATGAGGCAATCCGCCCGGCGCGCGACCTCCGCGAGGAAATCCCACTCGGAGATCGTCGAGGCCGCGTAGCTCAGGTAGCTGGAGACGTTCTCCAGGAGGATCCGCCGGCCGAGGCGCTCCTGGACCTCGACGACCCTCGAGACGACGTGGGAGAGCGCCTCCTCCGTGAAGGGCATCGGGAGGAGGTCATGCGCGTTGTGGCGTCCGAAGGTCCCCCAGCACAGATGGTCCGAGACCCAGGCTGGTTCCACCGCATCGGCCAGTTCACGCACGTCGCGGAGGTACTCCTCGTTCAGCGGGTCTACCGAGCCGATGGACAGCGAGACGCCATGGAGCACCACGGGGCGATCCGCACGCACCGCCTCCAGCACCGCCCGGGGCCGCCCGCCGACGTGGAGGAAATTCTCGGTGATGACCTCGAACCAGTCTGCGCGTCGCCCCTGCTCCAGCAGCTCCGGGAAGTGCTTCGTGCGCAGGCCGATGCCGTGGCCGAGGAACGGAACCATGGGATTTCCAGGCGTGACGAGGGGACACCGGAGCCGTCCGCCGCAGGTCGGCAGCTCGGCTCCGGCATCGCCGCCACGCGCTACTTCTTGGCGACGACGACCTTGCCGCCCTTGTCCGTGCACTCCTTCTCGGTCTTGGTCGGGACCCAGCCCTGACCCTTGCAGCCGTTCTGGCCGCCGCAGCCATGGCCGCCGCCAGCGCACGATCCGGTGCCCTTGCAGGAGTTGATCCCGGAGCACTTCACATCTCCACCAGCCTTGTCGTGGCCGGCGGCCTTGTCCCCGGCGTGCGCGGCGGTGGCGAACATCGCGCAGACCGCCGAGGCGATGAGGGCACCCTTGAAGCTCTTTGCATTCATGTTCGACACTTCCTCTCTTCGTTGGAACTGCGGGTGGACGGCCGCGGCAAGCACGGCGCGTTGTCTCGGCCCGCGCGGGGGCGGGCGGAAGCCTCGGGGACGGAGGCGAAGAGGGTCAGCTCCAGCGTCCCCTCCTCCGCGACCACCTTCGCCAGCGACTGCACGCGCGCGAGCCAGCCCTCGGTGAACCGTGGGCCGATGCGGTAGGCCTCGCGGTGGAAGTGCTCGACCCGGGCCCGGACACGAAACCACCCCTCGTCGAGGCGGGTGACGGTCCCCGTGACGTGCTCCCGGCGGCCGTCCTCACGAGGCCGGCCGCACACCGTGAACGGAACCTCCGCCTCGAAGTCGGTGGTCTCGCCAGGCGTTCGCGGCAAGGAGAGCGCGACCTTCTCCAGACTCGCCGCCAGCACGCATCGAGCGGGGTCGACCTTGCGGTTGGTGGCCCACTGCCGGAAGTGGTCGCTCTTCGTCGAGTCGGCATCGACGGTGATGCTCTCCAGCGGCACGGAGCAGCTCCCCATGAGGCTCCGCCCCTCGGGACCGAGCTGAAGCTCGCAGGCGACCGCGGACGAGGTGGCGGTGATGCGCTCGCCCAGGGGCGCGTCGAAGACCCCGTTCAGGGTGTTGTTTCCGGCCTTCCCGTCGACGTGAAGCGCCGCGGGGGCGGCCGAGAGAAGGGCGAGGGTCAACCGGGCCAGCATGAAGCTCAGGTGTTCCCGCCCGCTCGAAGCGTTACGTGAACGTCCCCGGCTGCGGACCGAAGATCCTGACGGGTGGCGGAGATCTGGCTGATGCTCCTCTCGACCAGCAGGTCGAGAGTCCAGTCGAGCATCACGCGGACCTTGTTGCCGAAGCCCACGAGCTTGGTGAGGTACAGGGTCCGCCAGATGAACCAGGCCAGCGCGCCCGAGAGCCGGACGCCGAGCAGGTCGATGGCGGCGAAGTGCTCACCCACCGAGACCAGTGCGCCGTAATTGAAATAGCGGAACGACTTCAGCGGCTCTCCCCGGATCAGCCGGACCAGGTTCCGTCCGGTGTGCGTCCCTTGCTGGAACGCGACCTGTCCCAGCGGCGGTAGTGGCTTTCCCTGGTGCTGCGCGAGGGAGGCGTCTCCGAGGACGAAGACGGCCGGGTGCCCGGGGACGCGCAGGTCCTCCCCGACCGGAACTCTCCCCGAGGGGTGCTTTGGAAGATCCACCGCAGCCAGAAGTCCCGCTGGCTTCACGCCGGCACACCACACCGTGGTCCGGGTGGCGAGCGTCTCATCCTGGTCGAGCGAGACGCTGAACTCGCTCACCGAGAGCACCTTCCGGCCGGTGAGCACCCGGACGTCCAGCGCATGGAGCTGCTCCGTGGCCCGTCGCGCGACGCTGGGATGCCAGCCCGGGAGGAGCTGCGGCGCCGACTGCACCAGCACGAGTTCCACCTCGGTGGGATCCACCTCCGGGTAGCGGACGAAGAGAACGTGCTCGATGAGATCCCGGATCTCCGCCATCAGCTCGACACCTGTGGGCCCACCGCCGACCACGACGAACCGGAGCAATGCCCTGCGACGCTCCGGTGAGGTCTCCTGCGCGGCGAGCTCGAAGCAGTCGATGATGTTGTTCCGCACGGAGACCGCATCACCGAGCTCACGCATGAAGAACGCGTGCTCGGCGACTCCGGGCGTCCGGAAGGTCTGCGTGTCGCTCCCCGGGGCGAGGACCAGGGCGTCGTAACGGAGCTCCCGGCGGCACGCCGCCGACTGCTCGTCCACGTCGGCGCGGGTACGCACCATCTTCGCCGCCAGGTCGATGGATTCGACCGACTCCTTCCGGAAGACGACGTTCGTGGCTTCGAAGATCCGCCGGAAGGGGTAGGTCACCTGCCGCGTCTCGATGGCCCCGGTGGCCACGGAGGGGAGCAGCGGCGGGAACAGGAAGTAGTTCCGCCGATCCACGACGGTGATCTCGAGCCTCGGGTGGTGACCCAATCGCCTGTCCAGCTCCATCGCCGTGTACAGGCCCGCGAATCCCCCACCGACGATCACCACCCGGTAAGGCTCGCTCCGCTCGCGGGCATTCCACCGCTCGTAGAGCCACATGTCCTGGAGCGGCCGACCCACCAGGTACGCCAGTCCGAGGCCGAGCAGCAGCACCACCGGGCCGAGGAGCGCCCGGGCGACACCGAGCATGGGGAGGAGCACCCAGCAGAGGACGTCGAGCATCCCCAGCCCGAGCAGAAGCCCGGTGACGGCCGCACGAGCCCGGCGCCCCAGCGCCACCCTCCGGAACAGCTGGGAGGCCAGTCCGCCCACCAGCCCCAGCGAGACCAGGTGTGCGGCGAAGATCCCCTGGAACCAGGCGACGTCGTAGCTCCGCACCTTCATGAGCATCGATCCCCAGCCGAGGAATCCACGCACGCTGAGGGTCCAGCTGGTGAGCAGCACCGACAGGCCGACCCCGGCCGTGAACAGCGCTGCGCCGGCCAACAAACCCAGGCTGAACAGGAGCTTGCGTGACAGGGACAGGTTCACCAGGGCGTGCGCGTCGCGGCGGATCATCGACCCTGGAGAGAGGACGGACGAGCTGAGCGTTACGTTTTCGGGCCTCCCTCAGACGACCTCATGTGCCCTCGGGGCACTGGCGTGACCTCACAGCCCCGCGGCCTCACCGTGGGAGGGACCATGACGGGATCCGTCTCGATCCCCAGGACTGCTGATCCGGTGGTGGGGACCGCGGTGGTCCTCGCGATCGCCGTCGCCGCGCTGGGCTATTTCGTCGACGTCTTCGACATCCTGCTCTTCTCGGTGGTCCGGGTGAGCAGCCTGCGTGATCTCGGCGTACCGGCAACGGAACAGCTCGGGACCGGCCTGACGCTCCTGAGCATCCAGAACGCCGGATTGATGATCGGCGGCATCCTCTTCGGCCTCTATGGCGATCGAGCCGGCCGAAGGTCGGTGCTCTTTGGGAGCATCCTCCTCTATTCGCTCGCCAACCTCGGCAACGCGATGGTGCACTCGGTCCAGGCGTATGCGGCCTGCCGGTTCATCGCCGGTCTGGGTCTCGCCGGGGAGCTGGGAGCGGGGGTGACGCTGGTCAGCGAGCTGATGCCGACACGTAGGCGCGGGTACGGCACGGCGATCATCGCATCCGTCGGACTGGCCGGCGGCCTCGTTGCTCCCTGGGTCGGTACGACGCTGCCCTGGCGAAGCGCCTACGTCGTCGGAGGCGTCGCAGGGCTGGTGCTCCTCGGGCTCCGTCTCGCCGTTCAGGAATCGCCGCTCTTTCGCTCGCTGGCGAGGACCTCGGTTCCGCGAGGGAATCTTCTGCTGTTGCTCGGCTCTCGTGAACGGGTCTGGCGCTACGTCCGGGCTTTCCTCACCGGCCTGCCCATCTGGTACGCGATCGGAATCCTGATCTCGCTCGCACCCGAGATCGGCAAGGGCCTCGGGCTCGCCGCTCCCCTTGCGGTCGCCCCTGCCCTCTTCAACATGTACGTGGGGTTCGTGATCGGCGACATCTCCAGCGGCCTGCTGAGTCAGGCGCTCCGAAGCCGCCGAAAGGTGATGCTCCTCTACCTGGTTCTGCTCGGGGCGACCATCTGGGCCATGCTCGCGTGGCGCGGCCTCTCACCAGAAGGGTTCTACGCGCTGTGCTTGCCGCTCGGCATCGGGAGCGGCTACTGGGTCCTCTTCGTCACTGCCGCCGCGGAGCAGTTCGGGACGAACCTCCGGGCAACGGTTGCGACCTCGCTGCCCAACCTGGTGCGCGGGTCGATCATTCCGATTGCGGCGGCCTTCCACGGCCTGGTGCCGTCCCTCGGGCTCCGCGGCAGCGCGGGCTTGCTGGGGGCAGGGTGTGTGGGCGTTGCGATGGCGGCGGTGCTCGGAACGCCAGAGACCTTCGACCGGGACCTCGACTACGTCGAGACGTGAAGCCGCGGGTGTCGACGAGCGGGAGCCCTCCGACCGGCACCTCGATGCTCAAGGGTCGGGCAGAGCTCCGGCACCGACCTTCGCGATGTCCTCGTCTTCCTGTGGCGTGTTGCCACTCACTCCGATCGCACCGATCACCTTGCCCCGGTGGATGATCGGGATCCCGCCCTGGAGTGGCGCCGCACCCGGCAGCCCGAGGGCTGCGACCCGTCCGTTCTTGACCTGGTCCTCGAAGACCTTGCTCGGTCGCCGGAAGATCGCGGCGGTACGCGCCTTGGCGATGCCCACCTCGACGCTCGCGACCTGGGTGTCGTCGAGGCGGTGCAGCACCAGGAGACTTCCTCCATCGTCCACCACGACGATGACCACCGCTGCACCACGGCGTACAGCCTCCGCCTCCGCAGCGTCGGCGATCGCCCTGGCCACGCGCAGCGTCAGGACCTCCTTCGTCGGCAGTCCGTCGGCGAAGGTCGGCGGGACCGCGAGCACCCACAGCAGGGAGAGGATCGAAGGCTTCATTCGGGCTCGGTGGCCCTGATCCCCGCCGGCGTTACGGACCTGGACCCGGCGTCCGGAGCGAACCTCGAACGGTGGCGCTCACGGCGGATCCGCCAGCAAGGCGGCGACGTATCCCGACAGATGCTC
>Ga0157375_10001216_pt1 | contig 22182 bp, 9 predicted proteins | sample M35metaG_FD_115311 | JGI IMG/M metagenome (GOLD analysis project Ga0157375, IMG submission 115311) | Miscanthus rhizosphere microbial communities from Kellogg Biological Station, Michigan, USA - M3-5 metaG | ecosystem: Host-associated > Plants > Roots > Rhizosphere > Soil | place: USA: Michigan... | reverse complement strand
TGCATCGTGGACGAGATGGCGTAGTAGTCGTCGCCGACGCGGATGCAGTCGAGGTCGCTGTAGTCGGCGGGCAGGACGAGGTTGCGATACGTGCCGTCACCCTGGTCGCCCCACTTCGGCCAGTCGCCCCATTTCGAGGGGGCGGCTTGATCGGCGGCGTGGAGGCTGGAGGCCGTCAACAGCGCAAAAGCGAGGGAGGCGACGTGGCGGGAAAGGCGGGGGCGTGAGGCGGGGGTATGCATATGCAAGGGGTAGAGTTTTTAATAGACGCGGAATTCCCAGATGCCGGGGGTGCCCTGGAGGATGGTCAGACGGAGGTAGCGGGTGCGGATGGGTTTCTTGTCCTGATGCGGCGACTGGATGCGGACGTCGGCGTGCTCGACGTAGGGTTGCCAGGTTTTGCCGTCGAGCGAGGACTCGATCTTAAAGGCGTGGCCGTGCGTGGGCTGCACGAAATACGCCTCGGTGCCGAGGATGTCGCGGGGCGCGCCGAGATCGACCTGGAGCCAGGGTGTCTTGTCTTCGGGCGCGGCCATCCAGCGGCTGCCGTTGCTAGCGTCGGTCGCGAATCCCGGCACGAAGGACTCCGTGCGCTCGTGCGATGGATCGTCCACGTGGACCTTGAGCTCGGGGCGGACGGACGACGCGGTGACGGTCGCCGCAAGCGCGCGATTGGGCAGCGGATGGGACGTCGGCCGAATCGCACCGACGCCCTCTTTCGTGAGCGTGATGGGCTGGATGGTGCCATCCGCATTGAAGTTCATCTTGTCGGCGTAGATCGCGCGGTTCGTGCTGCCACGCCCGTATTCCAGGTAGACGAAATACCACTGGTCCGTGCCCTTGGGATTGAAGAAGCAGCCATGCCCCGGGCCGTAGATTTTTTTCTCTTCGTCGGAGATTGCGATGAGGTCGTGCTCGGGAGCGATCCAGGGGCCTTTGATGCCCGTGCGGCTCATCATGTAGGCGTATCGGTAGTTTTCGCCGCCGCCCTGGGTGTAGAGGAAGTAGTAAATGCCCTTGCGTTTGAAGATATACTGCCCCTCGGCGTAGGCAGGCTGCTTGGCGGGGAGAACGATCTGGCCCGCCGGCTCGAGGTCGAGCAGGTCGGGGCGCATCTTCCCGAAGCCGCGCCGCTGCCAGACCATGTAGCCCTGGCCGTCGTCATCGATGAGAACCTCCGCGTCGATGCTGCCGCCGGCCTTGGGAGTGATCGGTTTCCAGCCGGGTGCATTCGTCTCGGGATTCAGGAACGGGCCCTCGGGGGACTTCGCGGTCACCACGGTGAGCTTCCCATCAAGCGTGGGGTAGAGGTAGTAGGTGCCGTTGCGAAAGATCGGGCTGCTCGGCGCCCAATACTTGGCCGTGAAACCGGACGGAAAGATCGAGCCCTCGAAGTGCCAATTCTGGAAATCGGTGGATTTCCAGACGACCGGCAGGCCGGAAGTGGAGAGATGATGCCCTTCGCCGTCGGTGGTCGCGTAGCAGTAAAATACGCCGTTGAACTCGACGATGCTGGGATCCGCCAGGAGGTCGGGAATCAACGCATTGCCAAAGTCATTCGGCGGAAGTTTCCCGTTCCCGGTCGGGGTTGGGTCGGCGGCTCCGGCGGTCGCGAAGGTCAGGACGGAGAGGAGAACGGGAACGAGCAGAAGTCGTGGGTTCATGGGGACGTACGGATTCGAAGAGGTGTAGCTGTGACGGAGGCTAGGGTCAATTTGCGAGGACTCTGGAGCTGCCTGGGTGCGCGAAGCCTTTAAGGTTTTACGAGATCCTTCACCTCCAGATTCACCAGCGTTGTTTTCTGGTCGCGGAGCACACGCATCTGCAGCCTGCCGTCGCTCACGGTCTGGAGCGTCTTGCGGAGTTCCTCGATGCTGCTCGCTGGCCTGCGGTTCAGCTCCAGAATCAGGTCACCTCTTTTCAGGCCTTGGGGGCCGGCGAGTCGGGAGTCGTTTTGGATGTCGTCAACCGCGAGGCCCTTGGTGTCGAAGGACATGCCATATGCGGACATCTCGCTGCCAGTCGCCACATGGAGGTGCGCCCCCATCCAGACGATGGCCGGTGTGAGCGTGCCCGTTTGGAGCTGCCCATTGATTTTCACCTGTGGCATTTCGGGCGTTTCGGCGATGGCTTTGAGCGCGGGCTTCTGGACGCCGAAGCGATCCATTGGGAAGTTTTTGAAGCCGATCCGATTGGCGAGAGCCGTGTTTTTCACGGTGAAATCGCCCGCGGCGGGATTGGCAAACTGCGGGTCTCCGACAACCGAGTGGGCATCGGCTCCATTCGCTGCGAAACGCGTGCGGTCCTGATCGTTGCTGGCAAACAGATTGCGGTCGATCTCCTTCCCCCACTTGCCCTGGGGCATACGAGAGGGACTGTAAGCCTTCATCACGATGTTGCCGGTGAAGACGTCGCCGCTGTTCGGATACCAGACGTGCGGATGAAGCGTGCCGTTCACCATGATGTTGTTGGTGACGATGCGCCGGTAGCCCTCGCGGAGTTTGAGGCCGCCGTTGAGCATGAGGTTGTTGGTGATGACGTAGTTGGTGGAGGCGTCGTCGAGGTCGATGTCCCAGCCGTGGTCGCAGCGCCAGCGGCTGTTGCGGATGGTGATGGGCTCGATGACGTCCAGGAACGGCAGCTTCGGATCCTTGGCGACTTCGCGGGCGGTGACGCTGGTGTCGGGCACCCAGAACCGGTCGCGTCCCCAGGAGTTGAACGAGCCGTGGTCGCCCGTTTCCTGCACGGTCTTGAAGACATCGCAGCCGTCGATCACGTGTCCGCCCCAGGTGCCTTCGTTGATATTGATGCCCGAGCGGGAAGTCTCGTAAATCGAGCAGTTCTTCACGGTGATGCGGCGCGACATGGAAATCTGCACGCCAGCACCCTGCTTCTCCACGGTGCCGACCTCGTGGATCAGCGAGTCCTCCAGAACGCACTCCATCGGGTAGTTGCCGGTGATGGGGCCGGGAGTCCGGTCCACCTTGGAAACATCATGCGGGAAGTCGTAACGGAAAACGGGATTCCGCACCGCCTTGGGATCACCGACGAAAGCGACGCCGCTGGCTCCGCAATCGAAGATGTGAAGACCCGACAGAAAGACGCGGCGGTTGTAGTTGTTGACGAAGACGGCGTTGGCGCCGGGCTGATCGATGAAGCAATTCATCAAGGCGCAATTTTCCGCGCCGTTGAAAAGGACGGTTCCGCTCCGATTGATCGTCCAGTCCGAGCGCAGCAGCGGCTCCTTGTTCTCCATGAACGTGCGCGCGGTGTGACGCAGGGTGAAGCCGTCGAACGCGACAAAGCGAACCGGTTTTGACGGCGAACCCTGGAACTCGATCAAGGTGGGCAGACGCACGCCTTCCACCGTCGCCTTTGCAAGGTCGAGACCGGCCGGCGGATAGAAATAGAGGGTATCCGTCTTGCGGTTGTGGAACCACTCGCCCGGAGCGTCCAGCTCCTCGAAGATGTTTTCCACCATGCGGAACTTCGGATGCATGGGGGAAGGCCGGTTGTTCTGCCAACCGCCTTCATACGTGACGTCTCCCGCGGCATTTTTCCCGGTGATCCGATAATCGAATCCACCCCACAGCTCCGCATGCATGGCATGGATAAAGCCTCCGGTCGGGTCCGCCCATCGCGCGACCCGTTCCCGGGAAATGGCGTCCGCCGCCGCACCGCGGTAGGGCACGGCTTTTTGGGTCGGATCGTAATTCGGATAACGCGCCATCCGCTGCCGCACGCCATTGACGAAGAGCTGGTCGATCTCCAGACCGGGCGGAGTTTTGGCCTGATAAATGCCATTTTGATAAGGCGTCCACTGCAGCTGGAGCGGCACGCCGCCACTGAGCACCGCCTTCCCTTCGTGCGCGGCGCGGTAAATGACGGGAGCGCCGGGAGCGCCGGAATCCTCGCCATGCAGCACCAGCGGCTTGTCGAAGTAGTAAACCCCGTCCTGCACCGTGATCGTGACGCGCTCCCTGCCGGCCTTGGCGCGAGCGAGCTTGCGGGCGGCTTCCAGCGTTTTGACGGGGGCCGTCGCCGTGCCAGGCTGCGTGTCGGAGCCGTTCGGGGACACGTGAATTTCGAGCGCGGTGGCCGACGAAACCATCGCCACCAAAATCAAGGGCGGCACGATCCAAAGGAGGTGTTTCTTAAGGGAGAGCAGCTGGGAAACGATCATATAGAGGTGGCGACCATGATTCCGGCCTATCATTTTGCGGCAATCAAAACACACGCGCCGCCACCGGGGGCCAATTTAAGGTGCAGCGTGTCGGCGTGGGAGACTGCTCCGGTTTTCGATTGGTAATCTTCCGCGTGGGTGCGGTAGTCGGACTTCGGTCCATCCTGAATAACGAGCGCCTCGTATTTTCCAACAGGCAGGAACGATAAGGGCACGTCGAGTTCGTGGGGCGATTCGTTGGTCGCCGCACCGATCAGCCACGCGCCGTCCGCGGCCTGGCGGGCCATGACGATGTATTCGCCGATCTCGCCGGCGAGCGTCCGGCTCTCGCGCCACGGCATTTTCTGAGCCGCGATGAAGCGAAGCAGCTCGGGGTGCTTCCGGTAGTATTCCGGAATGTCCGGAATGACGGTGGCGCCGGAAAACACGATCAGCATGCGGGCGGCCTCGCCGGTGAGCGTGGACGGCACGGGCACGCCATGGTCCACGCGGCCGGCCTGCGTGAGGTCGGCCAGGCCGTTGTTCATGTCGAGCGGGCCCGCGAGCATGTTGACGAACACGCTGGTCACGAAGGTCCGCGGTTCGAAAACGTGGTGACCGTCGAGCTGGGAGTGGCAGAACTCGCGGGTCACGGCGTTCGGCCACGTGCGCATCTGGCCGTAGGGATGCACCGGACCGTCATGGTAATCGCAGAGCAACTTGTTCTTTGCGCACAGTTCGGTGATCAGGCGGGTGCGCTGGTTTTTTTCTTCGGGCGAACCCTTCATGAAACCGTATTTCACGCCCGCCGCGCCCCATTCGCCGTATTGTTTTAGCGTTGCCTCGAGGGGGAACTTCCGACCGCCGATGTCGTTCAGATAAAGCCAGACGCCCACGTTCTTCGTTTTGCCGTAAGCGATGATTTCCCGGACCTGATCGACCTTGCCGCCTTTCGTGGGATCCGAGTCGTGGCCGAATTCCGGGCCATACCAATTCGCGTCCAGCACGAGATAGCGAATGCCATTCTCCGCCGCAAAATCGACCATGCGCTTCCACGACGGCAGCGACATCTCGTATTTAAAGCCGTCCACCTTCGCGCCGTTGATGCGCCAGTCCCAGACAGCCACGCCGGGTTTCACCCAGGAAAAATCCATGCCCGCAGCCGGCGGCGGATTCAGGAGCTCGATGAGATGGGAATCCACCAGCGCGCCGGGCGTGCGCCCGAACATGACCACGCGCCACGCGGAGCTGGGCCTGGATGCGATGCGGAGCGTGGTTTCACCCGATTTGCCCGCCAGAATCAACGGTTCTCCGTCGGGAAGATCGGCCTCGTGGAGGGCGAGGTAGCCGAGGTCGTCGGCCTTGATCGTCACCACGGGCCTGCGTTGGCCATTCACGGCGCTGATTTTTTCCGGCCCGATGTTGGGATTCTCGCCGTTGTAAGACCAGGCGGTGTAGTCCCCGGCAAAGTGGAAGGCGGTGGCTTCGGCTCCGGTTGGCTTTTGGCGCGGCAAGACGTAGCGGAAAGCGATGCCCTCATCGTAGGCGCGGGCCTGGAGTTGATAGCTGCCGAGGTCGATGGTCGCCTCGCGATAGTGGTCGGGCACAACCGAGCGTTTGCCCCACACGGGCTTCCAGACGGTGTTTCCAATCCCGCGCTTCACGCCCGCGAAACGTCCACCCGCAAAGCCGACAGGCGAAGGCAGAATCACGGGCTTGCCATCAACCGCCAACGCGTGCGTCACGCTACCGTCGGCGGCGACTTCCAAGGTCAGCCGGAGATGACCGTCCGGGGAATCGATCTGGACGGTTTCGGCGAAAACAGCCGAACCGCCCAACAGGACGACGACGGCGACGGCCGCGAGGTTTTTCACGAGCTTATTGGCGGGGCGCGAGAATGGTGACCGCTTTGCCGGTGTAGCGCCCCTCGGCGTCGACTCGATCGGAGTTCAGCGCACCGACGCCGCGGCCGGGTTTGACGAAGACGACGCGGTAGATGCGCTCGCGAACGAGGCTTGGAAATTCGCCGACGCGCGCGCCGATGGTAAGCTCCCGGCGTTTATCATCCCACTTGAGCGGAATGGTGGCGTGGGCGCCCTTTTTGTAGGCGTTGGTTTCGTTGTCATCCTCGTAGATGGTGAAGCGTCCGTCGGCGCCGGGATACACGCGGATCTCGTAGGGCGCGGCGGGCTTCTCGGTGGCGTATTGCATCACCGGGCCCATTGGCACGATGGAGCCGGCGCGCACGAAGAGCGGCAGGGTCTCGAGCGGCGCGGGCGTGGTGATCTCGCGGCCACCGGCGACCTTCTCACCGGTCCAGAAGTTGATCCAGTCCGCGCCGGCCGGGAGGTAGACCTTGCGGGTGCCCGAGGTCGTGCTCACGGGATCGGTCACGGGCGTGACGAGGAAGGCCGGGCCAAACATGTAGGAGTCGGAGATGGCGAGCGCCCGCGGGTCTTGCGGGAAGTCCATCGCGAGCGGGCGCAGGATGGTGTAACCCTCGCTCGTGACCTTCCACGCCACCGAGTAGTTGTAGGGCAGCATGCGGTAGCGGAGTTCGTCGTAGGCCAGGAGCACCTTTTGGGTCTGGGGGAGCCACTTCCAGAACTCAGTTTCGGTTTGGAAACCGTGGATGCGGAGGATGGGGCAGAAGGTGCTCCACTGGAACCAGCGCGCGAGAAGTTCGTTGTAGTCGGCGTTTTTGTATTGGTCTTTCGGGTGGAAGAACCCGCCCGCGTCCGTGGTCCAATAAGGGATGCCGGTGATGCTGAAGTTCAGGCCTGCGGGGAGCTGGCGCTTGAGCGTGACCCAGTCGCCGTTGATGTCGCCCGACCAGGAGGCGGCGGCGTAGCGCTGCGCGCCAGGATAGGCGGAGCGGGTGAGAATGCAGACGCGTTTGTCGGGGTTGCTCGAAAGCTGGCCTTCGTAGAGCGACTGGCTGGCGAAGAGCGGATACGCATTGCGCAGGCGGGAACCGGGGCCGGCGCTGGTCTGCCTGCCGGCGAGGCTTTCGCCGTCGTCGCCGGGCTCCGTGGCATCGGCCCACCAGCCATCGGTGCCGTGCCGGTAGAACCCGTCGTCGATGTATTTCCATCGGAGGTCGCGACCTTTCTGGTTGAACACGTCGATCCACTGCCCGATGAGGAGATTGTTCTTTTTGAGATCATCGCCGGCCTTGCCGTGGGGGTTGCACCAGACGGAGATCATGAACTTCGCGTTTTGATTATGGATGCCTTTGAGCAGGGCGGCGGGATCGGGATAGTTTTTTTCGTCCCATTGGTAGGCGCCCCAGCCATACCGGCCCCAGTATTGCCAGTCCTGCACGATCAGATCCATCGGGATGCGGCGCTTGCGGAACTCGGCGACCGTGTCGAGGATCTGCTGCTGACTCGAGTATCGTTCCCGGCATTGCCAGAAGCCATAGGCCCACTTCGGCCACATCGGTGCCGCGCCGGTGGCCTCGCGGTATGCGGCCACGATCGCATCGACGGACGGACCGTAGAAAAAGGTATAGTCGATGGCCTCGCCCATTTGGGCCCGGAAGGTCGTGGTGTCGCCAAGCGAACGACCGAAAAGTTTGGCAGAGGTGCCGCCGCCGCGCAGGCCGACGGTGACGGTGGTGTGCGCGGGCAGCTCGACCTTCGCGCTGAGGGCGCGAGGCGTCCACATGTTCGTCACCCCGGCCACTTGTTTTCCGTCGACCAGAATGGCGAAATCGCCGCGACGGTCGCCGTCCTTGGCCAGGAACACATATTCGCCGGCCTCGCCGGTGGTGAAGGTGCCGGTCTTCTGGCCGAGTTTGCTGATGTCCATCGGCGTTTTGGCAAGGTCTTCGGTCGCATTGGGCTGCTTGCCCGCAGTGTCCGCCGCATTGCCGCCATTGAGGGCAATTTCCTGGTCGGCCGGATTGAAGTCCGTGAGCGAGGCGTTGTCCCAGAGAAGGCCGTAACCCTTGCTGGATATCAGCATCGGGACGGCGATCTGCGTGTTTAGCTGCCGCAGTTCAAGCGGGATGCCGCGCCAGTTCCAGATGCCGTCCTGAAACTGGCCGAGTCCGTAGAGAAACTCGTCGGGAGGGGATTGGAAAACCTGTTCGACGGTGAACGTCTTGTCGGGGCCGACCTGCGTGGGCGTGAGCTTGCGCGCGCCGATGAGGGGTTCGCGGAGAAGAACGCGGCCGGAAGCGTCAAGAAAGGCCAACGCTCCCGACTCGCGGTCCACGTTCACCTGGAGTTTGCCGGTGGAGACCTTGATCGTCCGGGTGTCGTCCTCGACTTTGAACGCGGGTGTCGGGAGCGACTGCGTCAGGACGAAGCTCGGTGTCTCGGGCAGCGGCGCGGCGCCGAAGCGCACGCGAATCGTATCGTCGGCGAGCGGACGCAGGACGAGCACGCCGTCGGTGTAGCGGACGCGAACCTCGGCGGAGGTTTTATCGACTCCTTGAACCGCCTGCGGCGCCGCGTGCAGCTGCGGAATGACAATCAGGGCGAGTGCGGAGAAAAACCGGAGGGATGGTTTCATTATTAGGGTTGCAGGTTACTGGAGGCTGATGACGGCGGCATAGCCCCCGTCCGGTTGAAGGGTCAAAGGCAGGGTGCGAGTGTCGCCGAGCACGCGAGTTTTTTCCACCACCGTTTCGGGCGCGGAAGGGTCGGTGCCGTCGGCAAATTCGCGCAGGTTCCAGGCGCGGCCCTTGGAACCGAGGAAGTCGAGCGGAACGTCCAGCGTGGCGGCGGCATCGCCGTTCATCGCGGCGACATACCAGCGTTCGCCGGAGCGGCGGGCGATGACGATGTGTTTCCCGACTTCGGCGGAGAGGACGACGCTTTCGTCCCAGACGGTGGGAAGTCCGCGGAAGAACTCGACGCCGGGTTGCCCACGATAGTTGGCGGGGCTGTCGCAGAGAACGAGCAGCGGGCTGAAATACACCACCGTCATGGCGAGCTGGCGGACGCGCGTGCCCATGACCTGGGCCGGATACGTGACCTTGAAGGTGGACGGCGTGCGGTTGAGGAAGCCGCCGGGGGTGAAGTCCATCGGGCCGAGCAGGCCGCGGGTGAAGGGCAGGATGAGGGTGTGGCGGGCGTTGACCCGGTTGCCGCCGAGCTTGTTGTATTCGTTGCCGAGGACGCCTTCCTGGGTGACGTAATTCGGGTAGGTGCGGGCAAGGCCAGCCGGCGTGAAGATGCCGTGAAAATCCACCATGAGGTGGTGGCGGGCGGCGGATTCGAGCACCCGGACGCACCACTGGACGGCCTCCTGGGAGTCGCTGCCGATGAAGTCGATCTTCATTCCGGCCACTCCAAGGGAAGCGATATAGGCGAGCGTTTTGTCGATGCCGGCGGTCTGGATGTCCAGCGAATGCCCCCAGACGAAGAGGCGGACGTTTTTGGCGCGAGCGTATTTGATGAGGCCGGGCAGGTCGATGTCGGGGGTGCTATGGGTAAAGTCGCCGGAGGGATTGTTGGGCTTGGAGAAGAGGTTCTTCCGCTCGTTGGTCATGTGCTGATACCAAAACCAGTCCACGATCTGGTAGGGCCACCCCATCTCGCTGGCGAAATCGATATATTCGCGGTGGGAGCGGGTGTCGCCGCGAGCCTGAAGCCCGGTGTATTTGGACTGGGAAGGGTTGACCCCGGTCCACCACGCGTCCCAAGCGCTGATGCCGGGCTTCACCCAGGAAACGTCGGCGACACGGGAAGGCGTCGCGAGGGTGGCGACAAGGTCGTTGGCGACGAGGTCGCCGGGAGTGCGGCCGACCATGAGGACGCGCCAGGGGCTGACCATCGGGACGCGTCCGACGACGGCGCCGCGTTTGTCCTGGCGCGGAGTGAGCTCAGCGCGCACGGCGGTTTCACCCGTGCCGGCGAGGTAGAGGCCGGCCCAGTCGAGGAGATCGGACTCGGCCACGGCGACGTAGGCGGCGGGCGTCTCGACGAGGAGCGGAAGAACGGAGAGGAATGGTTGGCGCTTATCGGGCGTTTGTTGGGGGATTTCGGAGAGCTTGCGTTCGAGGTAGGTGGTCTCGGCGCCGCTCGATTTTTCGCTCGACCAGACACGGTAGTCGGCGGGGAAACGGAATTCGGTGAGTTCGCGTTGGAGGGTGAATTCGCCGAGGCCGGAGGCCTCGGGCAGGTCGTAGCGGAAGGCGACGCCGTTGTCGTAAGCGCGGGCGACGAGGGCGAACGTGCGGGCGGACTCGCGAAGTTCGATGCGAAGCTCGCGGAAGCGGTCGGGCACGGTGCGGCGCTGGCCGAACGGGTCGTCCCATGTGGCATTGCGAGCCGTCGCCTTGGTCGCGGTGATTTTGGCGGAGGGGCCGAGGGTGGTGCCGTCGGCGAAAGCAAGGCCGAGGACGGAGTTTGCAACGAGGGGCTTGGCGTCGAATTCGACGCGGTAGCGGAGACCGGCGTCATCGGAGATGACGAGCGTGAGCTTGCCGTCGGGCGAGCTTACGCGCTGTTCAGCGGCAGACGCCGAGGCGGCAAACAACGCGGTGGAGGCGAGAAGGATGGGGACGAGACGCACGGGGAAGGGAAAGCGAAAGCGTATTTTTATTTCTGGGTATTTTAGGAAAAGGAACAGACAGGTTGGGGCGCAAAGAGCAAGGTCACGGGCTGACGCGGCTTCCCGTCTCCTTTTCTGACGTAGGAGCCTGCACCGGATACGTGGAGGCAGCCTTCATGATGTCGCCGTAAGCCCAGTATGAGGGATTCATGTCCGAGAAGGACGGCATGCCCTCGCGCGGGCGCTGGGTCCGCTGGATCAAGCGGTTCGCGGCCACCGCGAACTCCGCGCGGGTCACCGGAGCCTCCGGGCGAAACGTGCCGGATTGATTCCCAGTCAACCAACCTTCCCGCGCCACGCGCCCAATCTCGGTGGCATTGGGCGTGTCGGCGCTCACATCCCTCAGCTTGGGTCCGTCGCCTTTCAGCCCCCCCATACGCGCCATCATGGCGGCCAATTCCCCGCGCGTGATCGGAGCGTCCGGATAAAAGCGCTTTTGCGAGTCGCCGGTGACATCCTTCATCGGGTGCTGCGGCGTCTGGCTGAACTCCTTGCTCGCCATGTAGGCGAGGTCGTCGAAGTAGGGCGCATTCCGAGGCACGTCGACGAAGTCGCAGGAGTAAGCGCCCTTGTCGGTATAGTCATCCACCAAGCCAGCGAGCAGGGAGACTGCCTCGGCCTTGGTCAGCTTCTGATCCGGGCGGAAAGTGCCGTCGTCATATCCCTTGATGTAAGCCGCGCACAAAGTGGGAGTGTCATCCTCGATGCGCTCGCCGACGATGCGAAGTTCCGAGATTTCGAAAATGGGATATGGTTTGGCGGGCATGAAGAAGCGGAGATACCGATAAGCCTTCGTCTGCTCCTCCTTCTTCACCGTCAAAGTCTGCATCTCGGCGACGCTTTTGGCCTTGTTCTCGGTCAATAGCGTCCAGTGGTTCCGGTCGTTGGAGCCATAGACGACCGCCTCCGAGACCCGGATGGGGAAACCATTCCGGGCCTGGATGCGGAACGCTTCGGATCGCACCTTGAAGGGCGCTCCGAAGTCCAGGGTAAAGTTCTTGTCGAAGCCCCAGAGGCCGCCATAGCTCAGCGGGTCGCCATCGGCCATCTTGCTGATTCCGTAGTCCTGGCGGAACGATGCGATCTTGCGATAGTCGAGAGTGCCGTCGGGCAGGCGCGGATTCAGGAGTTCCAACCCGTCCGCAGCCTTTTTCAACGCCGCCAGATCGCGGGATTTCAGCGCCTCCTTGAACGCCTTTTCGGTCGTCGAGACATATTGCTTCGCCGGATCGTAGGCGCGCGCCACGTCGTCCAGCGCAGCCTGCAGGTTGTGCGCCACATGGATGTCCACTCGCTGCGTCTCCACGGTGTCGCCGGCACGCGCGGTGACATAGAGCGCATGATCGCCTTCCTGCTCCGCCGAGGGAAACCACGAAAGAGCGCCCGTGGCGGAATCGAATTTTGCGCCAGCGGGGAGATTCATCGCGCTGTAGGTCACGGTCCCCTCCCCGCCCCTGGCGGTGAACACCTGCCGGATGTTTGCTCCGATGAATGCAGGGATCGACACGGCATCGGCAGCGGGTTCAAACGCGAGAGGTCGCAGGGTGGGCTTCTCCGTCTCGGCGCGGTCGAAATCGATGATTGCGGGCCCAGCAAGAGGCGTGGCCTGGACGTAAAGATGGCCGCTGCCCTCGAAGGTAGTGAGCACATGCACCCACTTGCCCTTCGTATCGGGAACGGTGAGCTCCTGGGTGCGTTGTCCCCGGAAAAAATCGTCGTCGCGGGAAAAGCTCAACTTCACCAGACCATTGGAACGAACGCGCAGCCCGGCGCCGCGCGGGAAACGGCTGAAAGCCACGAAGGAGCGCGGCTCCTTGTCGAGCGTCATTCGGAGATAGCCCGTGCCATCGGCATCGCGCAAAACCTGCAAGGGCTTGCCATCCGACGAACCGGGATGGCTGTCGCCCGGCTGGGCGTGGGCGGGCAAATCGACGAACTCGAGCTCGAACTGCTCGCCCGTTACGGGGACGCCGTCACGGGTTACTTCCAGCGGAGGAAGCTTCACCGCCAGCGCACGCTTCGCCTTCTTCGGGTCTGGCGCGGCGTCGGATGCCGACGCGGGCAGCCCGATCCAGAAATCGAAGGCGTAGTTGTGGAGTTGATCGATGTATTTCCCTGACCGCGCCGACTGCTCCCGGCCGGCGGCGACGGCGTCCAGCGCCACCTTGAGATACCCATACGGCCCCGAGTCCACGTCGAGACCGATGCCCTTGTAAAAATAATAGCCGGCGGGGATTCCGTTGCCGCCGATCGAGCCCCGACCGAAGTAGCTGATCTGGTCGTAGGTCACCATGTTGTTCTTCGCGGTCTCCGACCACGTGGGAGTCCACGGCAGCTCGTAGCCGATGTTATATTTCGCGAATAACGCCGCTCCCTTGGGCAGGCGATCGTCGAGAAAATGGACGACCGAAACTCCGTCCTTCGCGTCGGTGACCGTTCCGTTGACGGGGTCCACCTTCGTCCCTTGAAACTCGATCGTCTTGGCCATCATCAGGAGATTGTCGATGTTGCCGGCGGCGTGGGGTTGATCGCGCCCCATTTCCACCAGCTGCAGGTGCGGCTCCACGGCCTCGCCGGTCTTGTCGTTGCGCGTGACCAAGCGGATCTGCTGCTTGATGGAGCCGTTGCGTCCCTGATTGGCGCTCGTGGCATTCACGGTGGTCCATTCCACGGCCTGCCTGTAGGCTTCCACCTCGTTCCCGAGAATCGCGGACGCCAGATATCCCATGACCGCATACGAGTGCTGGTTCATGAAATACCCGTTGTTCTGGATGCATTTCTCCCGGATCGGGCGGAAGCAAGACTTCTGCAGCGCATCGACCATCGCCTCCGTCACCGTGAGGTGCGCATCCTTCGGCGTAGTTGACCGCAGGATGTCCACGGCGGTGCAAAGGGTGTAAACGTATTTGCCGATCTTGATGTGGCTGTCAGTAAAATACTTCGGGAAGAAACTCTCCTTCGTGCGCGAGCCATACCAGTTGATGATTTCCACCGGCGTCTTGCGATAGGCCTCGTTGCCGGTGACGACGTAGAGAATGGTCTGTCCCCAGGCCAATTGCGCGTCCTGGGCAAACGCGGCGATGTCGTTGTCGTTCGTGATTTTCGGAACAAGCTTGGGGCGCTGCTTCAAATCCGCGAACTTGGTGCGGCGCAGTCCCTCGAAGTAATCAACCCACGGCGACACGCCGGCGATCACCTTCTCCCGCATGGTGGCGAGCGTCTTCGCGTCGCAACTGATGCCCGGATGAACGAATCCCTGCGGCGAGACCGTCTCCCGCAACTCCACCGGATGATCAGTAAGAATCGTTTGGTTTTGGGCCGCCACCACCGACGCGAGCGGGAGAATGGAAGCCCCGGCGAATACCCACAGCACACGAAAAATTTTACTCATACGACGTCTTCTATAAACCCGCCTTCCCACGATTGGTCTCACCCTAAATAGAGGGGATGTGAGCTCGTAATCCCCTCACAAACAAAACCCGCCGCCGGGCGGCTTCGTAGGATCCGGACCTTGCGATTTACGCAGGGAGTTCTATGGGAGGACTACGGTTCTGTAAAAGCGTTTGGGCTGGAGAGCACCGCCGGCATCGGTAACCTGCACGGTATTGCCGGTTCCAGCGATGTTGTCCTGCACTGTCGTCCAGGAGCCGCTTTGCAGAGTGTCGGAGCGCTCCAGGCGATAGGTTTTCCCGGCTACCGAGGGAAAGCTGACAAGCATGTTGTTACCGCTTGCCTGGATCTGGGTGACCTTCAGCGTGCTCGACGAGGTGGTCGGATCGGTGCCGGCGGCGTATTCCTGCGCGTTCGTCAGGTCGTCGCCGTCGGGGTTGGCGCTGTAAGCCGAGGTCGGAGTGAGGCTCAATCCATTGCCGAAATACTGATAACGCCACCAGCCCGGTATGCCATCGCCGATCCCGGCCGGGGTGGATTGCGTGATGGTGGCGTAGTCGGAAGCGAGCGTGTTTTCCGCGCGAACCCGGAAATCGTAGGCGAAGGAAGCGGCGAGGTTGGAAACGAGGACGCCGGTGCTTCCGGCCGGAAGGGTGGCGGCATTGTTCCAGCCCTGGGTGTTCGCGGGCGAGACATCGACGACGTATCGGGTTTCGTCGGTTGCGGCGTCCGTCCAGGTGAGCTGAATTTGCGATTCGGAAACGGGCGTGGCAGCGAGGTTGGTCGGCGCATTCGGCGGGACGGCTCCAAAACTGACATTGTCGAAAGTGGCGGTGGCAATGTCGCTCCCGCTGGTGTGGGCGGTCAGCGCGAATCCCACGTAGCAGGTCGAAGGGATCGAGAGCGTTTGCGGCGTGCCCTGCTGGGTCCATAGCACGCCATTCGGGGAATGGTAGGCGGTAAACACGTTGCCTACGCGGGTGAGCCTTATCCAATACGGAACGGTGGGGGAGGCCGTTGCATTCCAACTGGAGGTTGCTCCCGCGGTCGCCCGCCATTGGAAGGTGGCGCCGTTGCCGGGCGTGATGGCGATCATGCAGTTGACGGCGCCTGCGTCGGCAAGCGAACTCCGAACCATGATGCCGGCTTTCGTCCACAGATCGGTGCGGGTCTCGCTGGTGACCCGGGCCACGAAGGCTCCGTTCCCAGTCCAGGATTGCGAGGCGAAATGAAATTGATCGGCCGTGCCCGAGATGTCGGTCCCGGATGCTTGAAGGGTGAAAACCCCGTTCTCCGCGACGCTGGAACCGGCGGCGGTGACAGCCCCGATGTCGTTCGCACTCCACACGGAGGACGGAAACAATCCCACGGGGCCGATGACCGCCGTCGTGGAGGCGGTGTTGATATGGCTGGTGACCGCGAGGCCTGCCTTCACGGCGGAGGGCATGGAGATCGTGGCCGATCCGCGACTCGTCCATGTGATTCCGTCCGTAGAGGAATAGCCGGTGAATGTGTTGCCTGAGCGGACGAGCTTCACCCAGACTGGCGCACTGCCGCTTGCCGTCGTGAAGTTGGAGGCAGCATTGCTTCCCGCGCTGGTTCGCCATTGGAAAGTCAGGCCATGTCCCGGAGTCACGAACATCGAGGCATGGGCGGAATCCGCATCGTCGGTCGCCCGGAACATCACGCCGGCCTTGGCCCAGCTGTTCGAGTTTTGAAGGCTCGTGACTTTGGCAAGAAGGACGCCGTCGCCGGAGAAATCGCGCCGGACGAAGCGAAAGCTGTCGCTGGTGCCGGTGATATCCACTCCAGAGGCGCCTATGGAGTAGGCGCCATTGACGAGCTTCGTCGAGCCAGGGATTCCGACCGGGCCGATGTCGCCGGGGAGCCAGCCGTTAATGGGAACATCTCCGGTCGGCGTTGCGGAAACGGGCGCCGACGCGGAGCTCTGGCCGGCGGAGTTTGCGGCGATCACCTGGTAGAAATACGTATTGGTCGTCGCGAGGTTGGTATCGACGTATCCCGGGGTATTCACAGAGGCGATCGTGTAATAGGGATTACCGGACCCGATGGCGCGTTTGATGAGGTAGGACGTCGCGCCGGCGGGAGCGGTCCATGCCAGAGAGATTTCTCCAACGCCCGGAGTGGCGGCGACATCGGTGGGCGCATTGGGCGTCGTGGCGCCTCCCGGCATGGGCACGCTGGTGGCGCTGCCCGAGTAGGTGACGGTCACATCGCCTGCCGCATCGGCGGGCGCGCCCACGCCGTGGCCGGGATAGACCCACACGACCTTGAATGTGCGGCTTGCCAGCATCCCCGGGAAGCTGCCCTGCCGGGTTCCAATGGTGAGCGTTTTCCCGGCATCGTCCCAGTGAATGGGAATGGTGGAATAGCTCCCGGATTCGTAGTCGTAGGAATCGCCCGCATCCTCATACAGGGTAAAGTCGCCGTCGGCTCCGGGATAGACACGCAGTTCGATCGGGTCGGCGGCCTTTTCCGTGGCGTATTGCAGGGCCGGGCCGAACGGCACGATCGAGCCTGCACGCACAAACAATGGCATGATGCTGATCGGCGCGCTCGCGATGATCGTCTGGCCGCCGTCATATTTTTCGCCATTCCAGAAATCGATCCAGCTCGTGCCGGAGGGAAGATAAACCGAGCGTGTCGTCGCCTGCGCGGTCGTCACCGGACATGCCAGAAACGCGGGGCCAAACATGTATTGATTGGAAATGGGCAGCACGTTCGGGTCGTTCGGGAAGTCCATCACGAGCGCGCGCATCGGCGTGTAGTTGGCATTGGTCGTCATCCAGGCCCAGGAGTAATTGTAGGGCAGCATCCGGTATCGCAACGTGTCGTAAGCCAGGAGCTGTGTTTGCGTCTGCGGCAGCCAGTTCCACATCTCCGTCGCGGTCTGATAGCCGTGAATGCGGAGAATCGGGCAGAACGTGCTCCATTGATACCAGCGGGTGAGCAGCTCGTTGAAGTCCGTGGAGGTGAATTGACCGCCGGGATGAAAGAAGCCCGAGGTATCCGTGGTCCAATACGGGCTGCCGGTGATCGTGTAGTTCAGCCCTGCGGGAATCTGGCGGCTGAAGGTGATCCAATCGCCATTGATATCGCCCGACCAGACCGCTCCCGCATAGCGTTGAATCCCGGGGTAAGCGGAACGCGAGAGAATCACGACTCGTTTGCTGGGATCCTGGGCGCGCTGCCCTTCGTATGTCGCCTGCGTCGCAAACAGGGGGTAGGAATTTCTCACACGATTGGCGTTCCCCGCGTAACACTGGATGCCGCTCACGGAATTGCCGTCATCACCCGGTTCCGTCGAATCCTGCCACCAGCCGTCCGTGCCGATGCTGAAAAACGCGGAGTTCATGTAACTCCAGCGTAACGAGCGAACCGCGGGATTGAAGATGTCCATCCAGGTTGTCCCCGGCAGGCGACCCTGAGGCATATTGGCGAGCGCATTGCCCACGATCCCCTGAGGGTCCGACCATACCGAAATCATGTATTTGAAGTTCTGGGCGTGGAGCTGGCTGATCATCGCGGACGGATCGGGATAACCCGTCGCATCCCACTCGTAGGCTCCCCAGCCATGGGAGCCCCAGTATTGCCAGTCCTGAATAATGAAATCGACCGGGATGTTGCGGGAGCGAAACCCCGCGGCGGCATCGAGCATCTGCTGCTGGCTGGAATAACGCTCGCGGCATTGCCAGAAGCCGTAAGCGGTTTTCGGGAAGAGCGGGACGGCTCCGGTCGCCTGGCGAAAGCCGGCAACGATCTGGTCCACCTTCGGGCCATAGAAAAAATAGTAGTCGATCGCATCGCCGATTTCGGACCGGAACGTCGTCGTATTCCCGAGCGGGCGGGCATAGACCTTCGCGTTCGAGCCGCCGCCAAAGAGCTGCACCGGAACGGTCGCCCCGGCTGGAAGCGTGATCTTGCCTGCGATCGTATAAGGCACCCACCGATTGGTGATGCGCGCGACGGTCTGGCCGTTCACGGCGACCCCGATGTCGTTGTTGCGATCTCCGTCCTTCACAATGAAAGCATATTCCCCGGCCGCGCCGGTGGTGTAGGTGCCCGTTTTCGCCGTGGGGTCGATGGTGACCTGGCTGTCGGCCGGGTTGAACTCGCTCAGCGAGGCGTTGTTCCAGAACAGACCGTAGCCTTTGCTGGAGACGATCACGGGCATCGCGATCTGGGTGTTCACCTGCCGGAGCTGCTGGGGCATTCCGCGCCAATTCCAAATCCCTTCCTGATACTGGCCGAGGCCGTAAATAAACTCGTCGGCGGGGCTGGTGAAGGTCTGTTCCGGTCGATACGAGGACTCGCCGTTCACGGTCACGGCGGTCATGGTTTTTCCACCACCGGAAATCTCCTGGAGAAGAACGCCATTCGACGTGTCCAGAAACTGGATGCCTCCCGTGGTCTTATCGACGACCACCTGCACCTTCGCGGTCGCCAGGGTGACGGAAGTCGATCCGTTTGTGAGTTGAAAGGGCGCGGAGGGCCATGCCGCTTGATTGACCGCGAATCCCTGGCCAGTCGGCAGGGTGGAACCCGGCGAATACATCACCCGGATGATGCCGTCGGTGCAGACCTTGAGCTTCAATTTCCCGGGAGACATCGTGAGAGTGGCTCCGTCCGCATCCTGTTGCACGGCCACGACTGGAATTGCCCCTCCCTGCGCCGCTGGCGCGACAAAGAGAAAAGCGAGCTGGGCAAGGCACGCAAAAAGACCAAACCTGATGCCAGGTAAAACAACGCGGGGGGACATACGCAGCATCAAGGATGAGTGCAGTCGCGAAAACAAGCAAGCGGTCCCTGTCGGAACTTTTCGTAATCCGCCACATCACCCACTTTCAGCAAAGCCGGACCGGGAAGCTACAGGTCCGAAGAGATTGCCCCCTTCTCCGGTTGGTCCAATTGATTCGCCTGCATAAACGCGGCGTAGCGTTTGGCGAACTTAGGAACGATTCAAAACACCGGCAGTGCCGCCGACGGCGCCACGCACAAACAGCCCTCTGCCGTAACGTTTCCGCCCGTTTGCCTCTGCATAAGATTGGAGACCAAGCCATGCCCTTTCTTTATCGCATCACATCCGAAGGCGTCGCGCTGCGGCGCTGGGAAATCGACAGCCAGCCGCTCATTATCGGCCGCAGCGAAAGCGCAGCCGTATGCGTCCCCGACTACCGTTTGTCCGGCGAACATTTTTCGATTGCCCGGGCAAATGGTCAATTCGTCGTCGAAGATCTCGGCTCGAAAAACGGGACGTTCGTGAATGGCCGGCGCATCACGCGGCAGACATTGCACTGTGACGATCGCATCGTCGCGGGGCACACGTTGTTTTCCTTCGAGGCGGGACTGAGCACGATGATCCACGAGCTGGAAAAAGCTGGACCGCGGGAAGAGCGCGATGCTCCGCTGTCCCCATGACCGATCGGCGCGAGGACATTTTCGTCACCACGCGCTGGACGTGCGTGATCCGTGCCGCGGGCAACGACACTCCGCGCGCACGCGACGCGCTTGCGGAGCTTTGCCAGACGTATTGGTATCCGCTCTATGCCTACGCGCGCCGGCGCGGACACGGGCCGCATGACGCGGAGGACTTGACGCAGGGATTTTTCGCGCGGCTGTTGCGCCTCAACTCGCTCGCGGGCCTCTCGCGCGAGCGCGGGAAGTTCCGCGCGTTTTTGCTCGCGTCGATGAATCACTATCTCGCCGACGAATGGCAGCGCGCATCCGCGCAAAAGCGCAGCGCGCAGCGGACGATTTCGCTCGACGCCGAGGCGGCGGAAAACCGCTACCGCAACGAGCCGGTCGATCATCTCACCCCCGAGCGGGTGTTCGAGCGGCAATGGGCGCTGACCCTGCTCGAAACCGTCGTCCAGCGGCTGCGCGCCGAATACGAGGCGGGCGGACGCGGCCCGCTTTTCATGGAGCTGCGCTTTGCGATTACCGGCGAGAAAAACGACGCGCCGTATGCCGACTCCGCAAAAAAACTCGGCATGAGCGACGAAGCGATTCGCGTCGCGGTTCATCGGCTGCGCCAGCGCTATCGCCAGATCCTCCGCGCCGAGATCGCGCAAACCGTCGCCGACGAGTCGGAACTCGCCGACGAGCTGCGCGATCTGCGCCGCGTGTTGTCGAAATAAGGCGCCTGGGTTTTCGGAGAAGCGTTTTCTTCTCCAAATCCGGTAACATCTCCGCCGCGATGCCTCTGACCTCAGGTGAACCCTTATGACTGCGGAAACCCTCACCTGCCCCACCTGTGGAAAATCGATCTCCGACAACGCGCTCATGGGCCTTTGCCCCGACTGCCTGCTCAACGCCGGACTCGGCACCGTGACCGGCGACGCGCCGGCGAAATTCGTTCCGCCGACGCCGGAGGAACTCGCGCAAAAATTTCCACAGCTCGAAATCCTCGAACTGCTCGGGCGCGGCGGAATGGGCGCGGTTTACAAGGCGCGGCAGAAACAGCTCGACCGGTTCGTCGCGCTGAAAATTCTCCCGCCGGGCGTGAGTCACGATCCGTCGTTCGCCCAGCGGTTCGAGCGCGAGGCGAAGGCGCTCGCGAAACTGCAGCATCCGCACATCGTCACGCTCTACGAGTTCGGCGAAACCGCGGGGCAGTTCTACTTTTTGATGGAGTTCGTCGATGGCGTGAACTTGCGGCAACTCCTGCACGGCGAACGCATCGCGCCGAAGGAGGCGCTCGCGATCGTGCCGCAAATTTGCGACGCGCTGCAATTCGCGCACGACCGCGGCATCGTTCACCGCGACATCAAGCCGGAGAACATCCTGCTGAATAAAAACGGCGACGTGAAAATTGCCGATTTCGGCGTGGCAAAAATCGTCGCGCGCGGCCTCGCGGAGGACGCACAGCAAACCGGCGCGGGCGGCGCGGAGTTTGGACAAACCGAAGCCGGAAAAGTCATCGGCACGCCGCAATACATGGCGCCCGAGCAGCTCGCGAATCCCCTCGCCGTCGATCACCGCGCCGACATCTATGCGCTCGGCGTCGTCTTTTACCAGATGCTCACCGGCGAGCTGCCAGCCGGAAAATTCGAGCCACCCTCGCGCAAAGTGCAGATCGACGTGCGCCTCGATGAAGTGGTGCTGCGCGCCCTCGAGAAGGACCCGGAGCTGCGTTACGAACAGGCGAGCATTTTTAAGACGCAGGTGGAAACGATCTCGGAGACGCCGGCGGCAAGCGAGGATGCCGATGCCGCGTCAAAAACCGAAAGCGCACCGGTCGCGGATCTTTTCAAAAAATGGTTTTGGAAAATCTTCACGCTGATTGCGCTCGCGTTAATCCTGATTCCGTGGGACCCGAAATCGTCCGCAGAAGGAACCGCGTGGGGCATCTTCATCGGGGTCTCGATGATCATCATCGTTGCGCGGGAAATGCTCGGCATTCGCTACACGAAAAAGGACGGATGGCACCTTGTTGAAAAAGCGAAACCTTCGCCGCCGCGGAAAGCTGAAACAGGAATACGCGCCGTCTTCTTCTCGGGGAACCCATCGCCGCTGTTTCAACAAATCAAGTCGCACATGACCGCCGCGGAAAAGCGGGAGCTGTTCATGCGCAGTGTGATGTATGCGCTTTGGAATGTGGCGACCTGTTTTTCGCCGATTTTCATCGTCCTCATGGGACATGGGCCGGCTCGGTGGGCTTACGCAGCGCTCGCTCTCGTAATCGGGTTCGCGGCCTATCCCGTGTGGTTCAAAATTTTGCGCGAAGGCGGGTCCAACACGGCCTGGGCGAGAGCGCGCGGGATCACCTCCGAACAACTCCGCCAATCTTTCGCCGAGCATCGCGCGCCGCTCTGGATGCAGGCTCTTTCGATGCTCACACTCATGGCAGCGCTGCTGAGCCTCGAGTTCTTCGTATATCCGAACTTCCACTGGTCGAAGCCGGTTTCGGAATGGGTCCGGTTCGCCGTGACGTCCCTGGTCATGCTGTTCTACCCTCTTTTTTTCTGGAAACGTCCGAAAAGGGCAGCAGACGCGGCTCGCAGTGAGCGTCCCTGTGATGCACGCTTCTCGCGAACGGCGAT
>Ga0157375_10001215_pt1 | contig 22188 bp, 33 predicted proteins | sample M35metaG_FD_115311 | JGI IMG/M metagenome (GOLD analysis project Ga0157375, IMG submission 115311) | Miscanthus rhizosphere microbial communities from Kellogg Biological Station, Michigan, USA - M3-5 metaG | ecosystem: Host-associated > Plants > Roots > Rhizosphere > Soil | place: USA: Michigan... | reverse complement strand
GCCTTGATGACGGGTGTGATGACGGTGACGAACGGGAGCACCTGAGATTTCAGGTTGAACTTCACCATGTCATCCTGCTCATCGAACGGGGCGACTTCGCGACCGGCGTTGGCGTTCATCGTCTCCCACACCTTGGCTGCTACGGCGTCGGTAAGGGCCGTGTAATCTGTTTCCATTGCTTTCTCCTAAGTCTTTGAGTGTCGGTTACGGAGTCGAGTCTACCACGTCAGTGGCAGGCAGCACAACTTTGGCGTAGCGCTTGTGTCCCTGCTCAATCACGGAGTTCTTCTCGGTCAGCGGGTCAAGAACCTTGATCTTCAGGACCGTCCGGTTGTACTTCATCCGCTGGTCCTTGGGATACTGGAAATTCTGGACGATGCCGAAGCGCATTGCTGCGGTATCTCCTGCCCGAATCGCGTAGACAATGGCATCTCCGGGCCGGACTTCGTTGCCTACGTGGTCGGGAACAAAGTCAGGGATGTGCGGGTATTCATATTCGCTGTCGTTCATGTTTCTCGCTCTCTACCAAGAAGAATTCTTGATGATGGGTGCTTTATATGTTCCGGGTTTAATTTTGGTCAGATGCCAGCCGAAGCAGTAGGGGCAATCGTACGGGTAGACGCGTCGTCCGCGTCCCCGAACCTCTTTTGAGTTGAGAATAGCCTGCTTTTTCTGTGCTTCCTGCTTGGTATCGAAATATACCTTTGCGGTTATACATTTCGAACGGTCACCTTTTTCCAGTTTGGGTGCTGGCTTGGGTGCTTTCTTCGTCGGAACGTGTTTCGGTTCCAGTTTTGGTGCCTCGACCGGGGGCTGTTTGACCCTAGCCGAAGGGCTGTAGGCCCCCATGGAGTGCTTGAGCACGAGGTGGGAGAGCTTGATGCACTTCTGCTCTCCACAGTTCGGGACCAGCCCGTTGGCTGTTTCTGGAAACTTCCGGCCTTCCATCCACCAGACAATGTGCTTGGCGAGGTTGGTTTCGGTTCCCTTCAGCGTCCGGATGTGTCGGCGCTTTTGATCTCCCCAGTAATAGAAGACGTGATCCCCTTCAACTCTTACCCCCTTGATAAGTTGGTTGATGAGGAAGTCGGTGTTTGGTGGTTTGGGTGAGGGAAACGGCCACTCGTGTGGGATGTTGAAGCCTGTCGGCTTCGGCTCTTCCACAGGAGCGACAGCTTTCTTCCCGAAGATCCGCCTTAGGAAAGAAAATATTGAGACCATGTTAAGATGTGAGTACCTTTCGTGTGGAGCTTCCTTGAGTACTCTAATTTACATGCGGACTACTGGGTTTGTCAACCCTGACTACTCGTCCTTGTCCTTCTTTTCCACGAACTCAACAACGTAGCCGGTTACGGCAATACCCGCAAGGAACAGGCCGCACAGGATCAGAAGGAAGGAGAAGATGAAGTACTGTGCGCTCAGCAGAAACCCTCCGGTGATGGTAATGATGGCGAAGAACAGCAGGATCGCGATCAGAACTACGGACTCGCGCTGGTCTTTGGTGAGGTTGTCGAACATTTTTTCTCTTTCTGTTGATTGAATTTACTTTATAGTCTACCATAATGGCGACGAAAATGGAAACCCCGCCCTGCGTAAACAGGACGGGGCGTATATTCCCACTGAGTTATGTACGGGTTCGGTTTCCCGTCAGGTACGAAACCAGCCAGACGACTGCGACGACAACAAGAATCCATCCAAGAATTTGGACGACCAAGTGTACACCCCAGACGAGAGCTAGAAGGAGTCCAAGTACAAGCAGCAAAGCTGCAACGGCAATATTCATGATTCTCCAATCATCGGGAGTATCAATTATACCATAAGCTGACTTATGATTTTGCCAGCGTCTTGGGCGGGTAGTCGCCATAGATCGACTCCCGCATGGTCTTCTTTGCCCGCTCTGCTTCCTCCCACTTGTCAGACTGTTCCTTCTGCTCCAAATACTCGTACCGCATTTTCAGGGCAAGCCACGAGGTTCCCTCATGGTTGACCGGGATCTCGTAATGCCACTGGGTGGTCTTACCGTGCATGCTCATGGAGCCGCATTCCACACCGATGTCAGGGATGTCATCTTTGCTATAGGCGGTGTGGCCGGTAAAGAGTCGGACATAGACAGGTACAGCTTCCTGTTCTGTCCATGTCACAGTCTCGTGGTCAACAACAATTGTCTTGCTGTACCAGCGCGTGCCAAAGATCGGTACCTTCTTTGACTTCTTCACATCCTTCATCTTCATGATGCCAAGTCCCGGAAGGAAGTCACCGAAGCCGGAAGACCAGCCCCCGGAGGCGTAATGGCGGTTAAAATCCCCCACCCTCCAGAACAGACCTTCAGGCAGTTCCGGGAGACCGGTGAGAGGGTCGGTATCTTTAAGCTCCACAGTCTGCTCCGTCAAAGTCTCCCCCTTCATCAAGCCATTCGTCCAGTATATCCAAGCCGCTTTTCCTGTGCTTTACCATGATTCCTTCCGCTAAAACGATGAATTGATGAGATGCACGATTGCCACAATTGTCCCGATGAGGCCTGCAACGAACAGGGCAACGAGTCCGAAGACTGGGAAAATGATTCCCACAACGACAAGGACAAGGGCGACCAGCGAGAGCCAGACGACAGCGACACGCTCTCCGGTGTCAAGGTATTCCCACCAGTCAATGATGTCTTCGATAATGGGGGACCGCTTAGTTGATTCCTTCATAAACCTTTACTTTTCCGTTTTTCTTGTAGAACATGACATCTTTGAAGTCTACATCCTCACCTTCCCAGACTCGGACGAAGTAGACGGTGACCGGACCCAGTGAGTCCGGATTTCCGATGATGGAGAATTTCTGTTCTTCCGTGGACAATTCGTTCAGGGCGTTCTGAGCTTCACCCTGTGTAATGAGAGCCAATATTCTCCTTCTATGCTTTTGTTCCTGCTGTTGGTACTAGCTTACTTCTTGTCCTTGAGTTCGTCAACTTGGGTCATCAGGCCCACAACGACATCGACTTGTTTCTTGGTCTCGGGAGTAAGGTCTTGGTAGCACCACATCGGGGCCATGTTGGGGTGCAGCATGCGGAACGCTTCACTGCGTTTCCCTGCAAGCTCGCGCTCTGCCTGTTTCTCCTGTTCCTGCTCAGCGACCTGTGCGATAGCCAGAAAATCCAGTGCACGCTGGAAGTAGCGATCCGGCTTGCCGCCGTAGTACGTGCTAGTTCGGGCACGTTTAGCGTCTGCACCACGAGTGTGGCTGTAGTATTCTTCCACCACAGGCAGATCGGACCTCCGGATGAGGATGAACTCTTTGTCAATCCTCCGCGCCGTCTCTTCAGCAGCCGTTCCGTTGCCCACAACCGCCGCGTGTAGCGCATGCTCGGTGACCTTGTCGATGTCCTTCTTACTGTTAGCCAAATTTTTCTCCTTCTCGTTGGTTGACACCATGATATAATTGTGTTATGAAAACTAATGACTTTGCCGGTGCCGTACTCGTATTGACTGACCCCACAACTGCTGAGGAAACAGCAGCATATGTGGCCTCGGGTTACTTTCCTGATTCACCTTACCACTACACGGTAACTGAGTCAAGTCCCACATCTCTTCCATCCTCCACACGTGAAAGCACTGCTGCGCTACAGGAGAAGCTTGGAACCGAATCGGTCGTACTGACAGTATACCCTTGGGCGGCTACCGAAAGTATCCTATCCGAGAGGTCTACCAATGGCCAAATCCCTAGCTGAAGAAGTAGCAGCACTCCCACCTGAAAAACAGGCAGAAATCTTTGCCGGTTATACCGAACAGGACATGGAGAACCTGAAGTACGATGCCAACTTCTGGCTCCGTCCCGAACAGAAGATCCCAGACGGTGACTGGTTCATCACAGCCCTAGTCGCTGGCCGTGGTTTCGGTAAGACGCTGACAGCATCCCAGTGGATCAGGCGCAAGGCTCTGGAGAATCCCGGCTGTCGTATCGCCATTGCCGCCCGTACCGTGGCCGACGTTCGTAACACGATGATCCTTGGCGAGTCCGGTGTCCTTGCTGTGCACTCAGCAGACGAACGCCCAGAGTACAAGCCGTCCACCACCTCACTGCTGTGGCCCAACGGGTCACAGGCCCTTCTGCTGTCCTCCGAAAGCCCTGACGGTGCTCGTGGTCCCCAGTTCCACTACGGAGTCGGTGACGAGTTCGCGGCATGGAAGACCAACGTGGATGCTTCTGGCGCTACCCTGTTCTCCAACCTTGTCGCTGCAACCCGTCTGGGAGAGAACCCCCAGCTTCTGCTGGCAACAACACCGAAGCGCACAAAGGTCATGCGAGATCTGATGGCCGACGCCAAAGATCCGAAGCGTCGAATCAAGATTATCACAGGTTCCACATTTGATAATACCTCTCTGTCAAAGAACTACATCGACAACCTTGTGGGACAGTACGGAAACTCCGATCTGGCCAAGCAGGAACTCAACGGGCAGATGCTTGAGGACGCCACAGGCCTAGTCTTCACCAATGAAATGCTTGACAAAGCACTGGATGAGTCAGGCGTGGTGCCCCGATTTCCCCTCCGATTCGTTGCAGTCGATCCTTCGGTTGCGGAGAACCCCACGGACGAATGCGGAATCATGGTCATGGGTGTCTCCCAAGAAAGAGATCTCACCCAGAGAACGGTTTATGTACTTGAAGACTGTTCTATCAAAGCCGGACCAGACGTATGGTCCAAGCACGTTGTAGAAGCCTGCAAACGATGGAACACAAAGTTCGTAGTCTATGAGAAAAACCAAGGCGGTGCCCTTGTTGGCATGGCTTTGACGGCCATTGATGAGTCCCTGAAGACCTTCCCGGTCGTGGCGACCAAAGGTAAGGCAACTCGTGCGGAGCCTGTCGTCGTTGCCATGCAGCAGGGGCGCGTACGTTTCAACGGACTCATGCAGGATCTGATGGACCAGTGCATCGAGTACGATCCGGAGATCTCCCGCTTCTCGCCGGACAGGATGGATGCCATGGTCTGGGGCGTCTACGCGGCGATCCTAGCGCCTCCACCGGGCCTGAGGGCTGGCAGGTACCAAGCGACCTCAGCAGCCTCCAGACGGCTCCCACAGGGGCTGGGATCAGGACGCCAGCGAATCAACGGAAGCATCCGAACCAACAGACGATAAAAGAAAAGCCCCTACAAAGCGTAGGGGCTTTTCTCTTGGAGCTTACTTCTTACAGATGAGGGTGGACCTGTCGATATACTCCATGCGTCCACCATGCTCGATGCATTCAATCTCTCGCTCATGCTCTACCCTGTTGTTGTGGGCATTGGCTGAACCAATCATCCAACCTCCAATGAGGATGATGGCCCCAACCAGAGCAATGCTGATGATGATTGAAATGTTCTCTACGATCTCGCGGCCCACTACTTGGCAACCTCCGTGCTCTTGGTGATCTCCTTGAAGGACGAGAAGAATCCGTTGCGGACACCGACCGTCTCAAACTTGTAGGTCTTGCCTACCTTGATCTTGGCGTACATGTCGGAAGCATTGAAGTTACCGACCAGCCAGTTATCGGCCAGACCGTAGGTGTCATCACAGCCTTCACCTTCGGCGTAGATGCGGAACACGGACTTGCCGTCCTTTCCGGTTGACCGGTCATGATCCGTCACGGTACAGGTAACCGGTGCGTTCTGCACGGCGTTCTGACAACCGGTGAGGGAGACGAGAAGGACTCCGGCGACTCCAAGAGCCGCTACTGATTTTGTGGTTTTCATATTCATACAGTACCACCAAAACGCCTGCTGGTCAAGCCCGTATCGGCAAGAAGCGTCGAAGCTGTCGTGACTGTGAGCCGCCCGCCAGTTCCCGGATCAACCGATGCTGCCACCTGAAGAGCGTCCCTCACGGAGCCGCCAGCCGCCATGGCACCGAAGGCGTAAGGGCTTCCAGAGCCGACCGTGTAAAGGCCGTCAGTACGTCGGTGCCAGCCAGTATCTCCGGAGATCTCGTAGACCTTGTTGTGGATGACGATCAGAATCTGCATACCGAAGCCGTCGCCATTGCGGCGCGGTGCGATCTCGTTGAGAAGCTGTCGGATCTTGGGGACGAGACGTGCTGTGAGCCACTTCTCGACTCCGGTCTCCGGTGGAGTGGGCAGGTCAGCGTGCTTGAGTTCGGTGGCCAGAAGCAGGCGACCGGCCACACCGAAGACCATGCCAGCGTTGACAAAGACCTTCTTCTGGTCGAGGTCGAAGGAGTCGTAGCCGGTGCAGAGGGAGTCGAATCCAATCTCTACACCCTTGGGGGTTTCCTTAGCGATAATCGTTGTCATGTGGGTCCTATTCTACTTCTGCGGCCTTGGTCAGTACGCGGTTGAGTGCTTCTTTGTCTTCCGAGAAAATGTTGATGATCGGGAACTTGCGAAGTGTATCCTTTTTGGAGCGCTCTTCGTAGGTGACCGGCTCATCACCGATCAGGTTCCTAGCCACTGCACGCCAGTTGGATGTGTTGGCGACGAGTGCAACGGAAGTCTGGAAGACGGGGGGCTTTCCGTTGACAGTTCCTGCCGTGAGTTCCGACTTTTCGACGGAAGTGACAGTGATTTCAGCGGTGCCGATGATAGCTGACAAGAGATGTGTATCCTTTTCTTTGATGTGATTGATAATGCAAAAGTGGAAAAGAAGGGACCGCCCGGAGCAAAAGGCTCAGAACGGGCGATCCCTCTCCGTGTCGGGTACCAAACCGACACTATGCCAATGAGGTTAGGAGGAAGATCCTCACTGGCTACCAACGAATCTATTCTAACACGTTGGTAAGTTCTTTGTCAACTCTTCGAGCAGTTGGGACAGTTGCACGGTACGTGAGGCTTCACGTAAGGCTGGTAGACATGCTTGGACCATGGAAGATCCTCGATCTTTGTCCCGGATTTGATGTGCCACATGACCTCGTACTTGTCGCCCTTGAGTTCATAGGCCCACAGTTCCGGTGCAGTAGCTCCGGGCCTGCTAGGTATATAAGCTCCCAGTGCGGATTTCAGATGATTGCTCTGCTTGTGCGTCTTGAACTGAGGGGACCGCTGCTGGATATAGGACATGTACTGTGGAGGCTTGGGAGGCTCCGGTGGGGTTCGGGCTGTCACAGTTCGTTGGCCTCCTGCTGTGCCACCGTGGCGGGCTGGAAGGCCCAGAAGCCATCATCACTCGATACGATAAACCCGAGAACCGAGTGGTCATCATCGGCACGGACAATGAACTTCTCAGGGAAATCCAGATAGACCCCCGAAGCCTCCTGCTCATGCCAGACCTTGTTGAGACCATCCAGCCGTGCGCTGATGCTGCGTAGCTGATCATCGAAGATCATTACTGTAGTAGTGTGTTTGCTCACTGTTTGACGAGCCTTCCCTGATTGATGCTGATGGTTTTTCCTTTGTCCCAGCCGGTGCAGTCGGTGCGCCGTCCAACGCTGAGTGTGTCCTGCCTGCCGTCTGGCAGCTTGACAACGACTTTGCAGCCGCTCTTCCGGCTGTTGCGGTAGGAGTGATCGATGGTGGCCTGCCCGGTGTAGCCGTTAGCCGGACCCGGAGGACCGGCACTACAGCCGGTCAACAACAGGCCAACGGTCAAGATGATAAGCGTTTTCTTCAATTACTCTCCTTCTGGAACTGGGGACATGACAGGCTGGCCGTCAAGCTCGGTGATTTCGTAGATGTCTTTGTGTTGCTGGAGGGTGGCAACCGACGCCGCACTCATCCAAAGGACAATGGGCCGGTTGAACTTCTCACCGCGCATGTTGAAGGCGACGGAGAACGAGGTAGGGCCAAACTTGCCCGGACCATACTCGTAGCCGCGCATCAGTACACCCACCAGTTCCTGCGCCTGACGGTGAGACACCAGCGCGAAGTTCGGGAAGACTTCCGACAGATGGCGGTCATAGCTCGGGGCACTGCTGATGCGCGGGGCACCATTCTCCATGACCTCAAGAGTGTTACTTGAGTAGACTTCAATCTTCATGCGTTCCATTATTGCTCCTTCTCTTTGAATTGTCAAACGGAAGGGGCGACAGTTCCCTGCCGCCCCTTGGTGTCACTTGGAGATGCCGAAGAGCTTCTTCCAGTTGACCCGCTTGCTCTTGTTCTTGGTGATGTAGAGGGCCGCGATCTCGGGGTAGTCCTTCTCCAGAGACTTCCAGTCCGTCGTGACGGTGGTGTACGTGTCTCGGGAGACAACCTCGACGTTGCGCTTGGTCAGCACGTCAACGCCCTTGCGGTCCATCTCCTTGTAGATGAAGCCCTGATGGATCTTGATCTCGGCCTCGATCTCGTCCTTCTTGGCCTTGAGTTCGTGAACCCGGTTGACCCGCTTGAAGTTCGACGGGGTGATGGTGGCCGTGGGGCGCTTCTCTTCCGCCTTGGCTGCGGCCTTCTCTTCTGCAAGAGTGGTCGGCCCCTCCGGTACCTTCCGGAATGCGTCACGGAGTGCTGCCCGCTGAGTCTCAAGCTCTGTTGCTGTCATTTTCTTTGTCCTCCCAAGAGTGGTTGATTTGCTGATATAGAAAGACTACAGGAGATGATTCCCTATGTCAACACCACACCTACCTGAGATTTCCGGACGATTACCGGGACATCAGGGGCGTCCTCGAACCGCACTCCCACACACTCATCGGACTCGGCAATGACGATGCCAATACGCATGCTGCCGCTCTTGTACTTGACCCTCACCTTAGTGCCTTTCAAAGGTCACCACCAAGCTTCAGGATGTGCTCTACAAGCTCTTCCTCATTGGCGAAGACTTCAAGGTCTTCATCAACCTTCTCGCCATCCACAAGCTTCTCCAGCACGAGAGTTTCCGTGTCGGCAAACCACTCGCCCTCTTCGAACCATGCCTCAGAAATGATCACTTTCGTGTCCCCCACGGTCACTTCAATTGGACTGATCTCTTCGAGTCCACCGTCATGCGCTACTTCGCAGCCAGCTTCCCACAGGAGTTCTTCGATCTTTTCACCGGACAGTTCAGACAATTTGTTACTCTCTTTCAGGTTAGTACTTTAGTGTATTGCTTATAGGAAATGCCCTGACAAAGCAGGGCATTACCTCAGTATCCGCTCTTGATTGCGTCGATACCGTTTCCTCCATGAATCCTACGGAACTCAGGTGTCACACAGATTCCCTTGAACCTTTGGACACCGCCCGCTCGGACCTTGCCTGAGTAGTGGTTTTCAATGTCCTGCTGGAAGAACCTCAGGGTAAGAGGGTGCTTCTCACCGGCCATCACTACCCAAGTCTGGTAACGCTGGTATGCATCCTTGATGGGAAGGAAGTACTCGTCAGCCTCGTCCGGCTTGATCTCCAACAGACCGTCTTCGATGAATTCGGTGACCCAACGAAGGGCTGTTGAAGCTTCGGTTACAACTTCGGACTGAAGTCGGGTGACTTCTTCCGGAGGGGTAAGCTGGCGACCCGCTGCTACATACTTCAGCATTCCCTGTATGACCCACTCTAGCACGCGTTCGCGGTCAAGCATAATCAAATCTTCAAGACCTTTGACACGCCTGCGTTCCTCGGGAACGTGCGGGCCAGCCTCGAACTCGATAGGGAATTCGATCATCTGGACACGCTCAACAATGGCCTTATCACGTGTGTTGATTTTCAGCGCCTTGTTGGACGCAACGAAGATGACACACTGCGGAACCCAGCCCGAAGACTTCACGTTCAGGGTACGGGTCTCAACCCAGTCATCACCGGTTACCTTCTTGACGAACTCGTTGTCAATCGCGTCCCCCATGGGAGGCTCCGAGACACCAACGAAGCGTGCCCCGCGCATGGAGTCCTGTTCGAAGTTCTGGCCGGAGACCTTGATGATGGCCTTGGAGTCGGGCATGACCGAGTAGCTTGCCCCTCCCTTGCCCAGCTTGAAGAAGGTACCGATGTACACGGACTTACCCGATCCGGGCGGGCCGTGCAGGTTCAGGATGGTACGGAGCTTGGACTCACCCATGAAAGCTGCTCCTGTGACGATCTGAAGGTACTCACGTGCGGCATCAGACGGGATGGAGCGCTTCAGAAAGGTGTCCCAGTGTCCGTGATTCACAAAGTTGCCCTTACCGGTGTAAGGTGCATCAAAGAACTTGGTCACGTTACGGGAAGGGCTGTGTGGCAGCAAGGCCCAGCCTCCCTCACGAACAACATCAAGGTCGATGACACCGTTCTGAACCACCAGCCAGCGCTGGTCATTGTCGTAGTAGTCACTCTGAACGTCACAGACGATCTTCATGGTACGGATCAGTGCGCCAAGGCCAGCACTCCGGGAGATGTCGTCACGGTAGCGTTTGTGCTTTGAGATCTCTCCCTTGTCGTAGAACTGGCGCATCTTCTTGGCTTCATCTTTAGCGTTCGCTGCGTTGGACGCCTCAATCTTGACGGCTTCCTTTTCAAGATACTCTTTGATGAACTCAAGGGCCGTACTCATGGCGTTGTAAAGCTCCCTTGCCACCTTCATGGCAATGCCTTCACCGTCACAGGGCGTATGGATCATGCCGTCCCATAGGTACCACTGGTTTCGTGCCTCAGTGTACGTTAGCACATTCTTGAATTTAGCGTGAATCGCTTCAGCAGCTTTCACTTCCGTACGCGGAAGCGTGTCGATTGCCTTGTCCAAATCAAAGTTGTCAAAGCTTGGCTTCTGACCGAGAAGGTCGTGCCACCAGTTGGCTAGGTTGAGCTTGTCCTTACCGGCAAGCTCACCAAGAATTTCTGTTTCTCCCATAGTGTACCTTTATTGTATTGAATCATATATACCTTGTCGCTGCGTCGCTTTACTTTTTGTATTGGCGGGGTCCAGCGAACCCAGCCGAAAATGCATTCTCTGCGAAGCCTGTGTCGGTGAAGCGCTTCAGGACATATCTGCGGGAACGCGGAATCTCGTTGCCGTCAGCGTCAAAGCCTGCCTCTTCCCAGACCCCATCGATCCATGCACCCTGTAGCTCTTCAATCGCAATGAAGTATACACCGGGCGGGAACTTCTCGGAGTCGGCTTCCATCTCTTCAGGGAGGAAAACCTGTGCAGCGGACTCGGGACGCCATACCTTCTTTTCATTGGGGGCGTAGTCTGCTTGCTTCTTGATCTTGTCGTTCATGTGGTCCTAAATATTTTTTGTAAGTGCTTGTCTTTGGTGACATTCAATGATACCATAGTTTTTGATCTGTGGCTAGCTGGAGGCCTCCATCTCACGGAGCATGCGACGTTGCATGGCGAGTTCGCCGCCGTCCTTGCTGTTGTGATAGCCACATGCGGGCCGGATGTTTCCACGGATGTAGCGACCGCCTTCAATTCCGGGAATGGGAAATCGATCCACAGTGATGGTGTTGAAGGTCAGCATGGTTGAGCAGTTGTCAAATGCACACTGAGCCTCCTTGCCGTCTCCGAAGGTGTCGAGTAGCCATTGCCGACGTACTCTCCGGTCCTTGGTATTTCCTCGCTGGTTTCTGCTGTCAGGTATTGTCATAGTCTTTCGTAAATGGTAGTGTAATGACAAACCCTCCCTGCCAGAAGGCAGAGAGGGCATGCGTCAGAGTTTGAACGCGTTTGTCTTATTGGTTGTCAGGGGTTGAGGTAGAAACTTGATCTGGTTTGCTGACAGATTCTTTGCGATAAGAGTTCCGCCAGCGATATTGCCCGCGTCAAGGGTGGCGACTCGTGAATCCCCTTTACCATAGGCGACATTCCGGAGGAATGCTCTCTGGCTTACCCCTTCCCCGGTTGCCCTGATCCGCTCCTTCTCCAGCCAAGGGAAGCGCTTCAGAAGGGCAATGAACATGGTCTTGGCCCCGAAGAGTTCACCCACCGTGTGCTGGTACTCTGCTGTGTCCTCATCGTCATCCGCGTACTCCAGACGCTCTTCGGCCTCTACGATCTCGTCTGTTATCGTCCAGAGCATGGAGATGATGACGGAGAAGCCGTAGCTGACAGACTCAATGTCAGGGCAATCACTGGAAAGCCTGCCGTACCCGTTCCTGTGATACTCGGTGTACACCGCCCGGTGATTTTTGGCATAGCCGTCCACCGTCTGGTCGATGTGGTAGCAGAAATCTGTTAGAAATCTCCTGAAGTCCTCTGCCTTGGAAGCTGTCGTGGGTTCGCGGTAGCCGACGCTAAACATCGTCCCTGCCCTTGTACACGCCGTTCTTCTGAATCCAGCGAACGTTCTTCCGGAAGTCGTTGAAATCATCGACCTTCGACCAGAACGCATTCTCCATCAGGATATAGCGGTAGAGTAGTATATCATACAGTTTAATTTTCTTGCCTTTCCTTAGATGATTCCGTCACGCTGCATGCGCGGAATAAGATAGTCAACCATTTCTTGCTCGTGGTCGTCCCCGAACTGGAGCCTCAGCATTGCTCGGTACTTGGTGATGGGGATATGGGCATCCTTCAGATCATCAAGCCGTGTCTCTTCGGAGGAAGAGAGCAGGGACATGACAGGGGAATCCTCATAGTCCACCACAGCGCTTCTCTCATCCCGACCGGGGCGTGCCCACTCATTGGACCCGTCCCTCAAGGTGCGCTGCCACTTCCAGCCATGAGGCTCAAGAATCTCAGCCCACGAGATGTGAGTGTTGACGTAATCCTCGACCTCAGAAATGGCACGGTACATCGTCCACTTGTTGGCCTCCTGACCGGCCATCCGGTCTCGGGCGAACAGGGCCACATCCAGACGGCGGTTGGCGTCCTCACTGATGAGGCGCTTACGCTTCTCGTGCTTCTTCTTGAAAGCATCCTCAGACATGACCGTGATCTCTTCAACAGAGTACGTGCGGTCGATCAGGTACATGATTTCAACTGATCCAATTTTAGCAGAAGAATCCGCTTTTGGGAAGTACACGGTTCCGGGGATACGGAGAATGCGCGTCAGGTCAACCAGCTTGTCGATCTTCCGGTCAGGACCGGCTTTCTCGTCAAGGTAGGCCCACCACCGCTCCACCAGTTCCTTGTCGCCTTTCTCTTCACGGTTGAGCTTCCAGTACGCGTGAATGCCTCCGGAGCCTGATGCAACCACAACTGTGGGAGGGAAGGCGATCTCCTGAAACAGGAAGGCTAGGATTTCCTCACGCGAGCCGAAGGACTCCGGCTTGAGGTCAAGGTCAGCCCAGACGCCTGTGACGTGGGAGACGTTATCCTCATTGCCACGCTGGGTCAGGGAGACGTGCTCCTTGATCGGAGCCACGCCAAGGTAGAGGTTCCATTTGGTCCCGTCACTAAAGATGAGTCCTTCAAGGTCTTCGTCAGTGTACCGGCAAAACTCTGCTGCCGTGATGGAGTGTGACAGGGTATCATTTTTGCCGGTCTTCTCCGATCTGCGGCCCACCACGCAGATAATGTCCTCAGGGTCAAACCATGTGGAGACAAACGCACACGCATGGCGGGCAGAGATCTTGACCTGACCGGTAAGATCTGATAGCTTCAATTTGAATGTTCCTTACTGTAGAAATGCTTTGACGGCTGCTACGTCCTGAGTCACAGGGGAGCCAAGAGATGTCACACCCAGACGGGCCGTCTTGTAGACGTTATCCGTGACATCGTTAGCTCTGAAGTCTAGCAGAGCCACGACGCCTTTGCAATCCGAAGAACGAATGAGTCGCCCGGATGCCTGCTGGAAGATCGTCAGAGCCTCACGTGCGTACCAGTTCGGGAAGCCTCGGGAAGCCCAGTGCTTGATCTGCTGGCGGCACTCAGCCGAGTATCGCGGGAGCGGAAACTTAGCCAGTGCCACGAGGGACAGTGACTCTCCCGGAACGTCGATGCCAACGAAGAAGGACTTGGTTGCCAGAAGGACAGAATGGGTGTCATTCTTGAACGACTCCATCAGTTTGGCTTTGTTCGAATCCTTCTCCTGCACGTACAGCGGGTACTGGAAATGCCCCATGTGCTTCAGCTTAGTGATCTGCTCTGCGGCCCAGTCAAGCTCCTTACGGGATGTGAAGAGCACAAGAGCGCGGCCACGAGAGACGTTGATCAGGTCCAGAAGCTCACTGAAGGAGTATCGGGCACCCTCCACCTGTTCCCGGTTGGCCGGGGTCACGTAGATAAGCTGCTGCTGCTGAAGCTGGAACGGGGTATCGACATTCAGTTCCGGGCTGTGCGGGAATCCGATGCACTCACGTGCGTAGCGGAAAGAGCCGTCCGTGAGGTCAGTCAGGGTAGCAGAGAGCAAAATGTTCGTCTGGCCACCCTCCTTGCCCCACAAGGCCTTGGCGCGTGTGGATACATCCAAGGGTACCAGACGGATTGTCATCTGGGGAGTCTTGTCTTTGAAGGTCTCCCATCCATCGACCAGTGCACCGTAGGTGCCGTAGTCCTGAATGATGCCGTCCTTGGTCTCGATGGCCTTAGAGATGATCCTGACAATATCGAGCAGATCCTTTGCAGCCGTCAGACCCTTGCGGATGTCACGGACACCCTTGATCTTGTCCTCCTGTGCTTTCTGGATGACCGGGATCAGGTACTCAGAGGCCTTCTGGAGGGCATGTTCGGCCCTCAGAAGCCGTGCAGGGTTCTCTACCTCAAACTCATTCATTGCGTACTCCAGAGGCCCGCTGGGGCGTCCCAGAGGGTACTTCAGGGACAGAGCAGTGGAGCTACCGGCCCAGTCCTCTCCGGTCTTCTCATTGAGCAGCATGAAGTAGGACTTCACGTTCTTCAGAAGTGCCCGAAGCTCGTCCATGGAGTCGTTGACCAGCTTGCCGATCTCATGGTTGGTGGAGAGGGATTTGGCAAGCTCGACACCATTGGTGACGTTACCGGCCATCTTCTCAAGGTCACGCTCGGAGAGTTCCTTGGTCCACTGGGAGACTAGCACCGGCTCTAGCTGGTGACCCTCATCAACCACAAGGACTTCGAATCGTCCCAGCATTCCATCATTGAGGATGTCGCCGCCCTTCATCTCAAGGTCCGTGGCGAGAATGGCGTGGTTGACTACCACAAGGTCAGCCTGCAAGGCAAGTGCGCGTGCACGAGTGGAAAAGCATTCCGTACCTGCACACTGGTTATCCGGGCAGAACTGGGAGGAAGAGGCAATCTTGGACCACTGCTCATTCGTCAGTTCATGGCCCAGTACGCGCTCCACGTCCTTACGCTCACCGTCCCCAAGGTTGGAGTAGCGCATCTTCAGCTTCTCGATCTTGGTATTCATCAAGAAGTCACCCACTGCTGCGGACTTCGCTACCTCAAAGCAGAGGTAATTGGTTCGTCCCATAAGCTTGCGGAATTCGAATCCGGGGTATAGTGTAGAGAGGAAAGGGAGATCCTTCTCACATAGCTGGTCCTGAAGGGTCAGCGTCTCAGTGGAGACAATACCACGGAAGGACTTCTTTGCCTTCTTAGCTTTCTGGATGGCAACGATGATCGGGATGAGGCTCGCGAAGCTCTTGCCCGTTCCGGTGCTCGCCTGTGCAATGAGGCTGGTCTTGTGGTTGATTGCGTCGATGATGGCCTGACCAAGCATGGCCTGCCCTGCTCTCGACTCACGGCCCTTGGCCATGACAGGCGCAAAAGCCTGATTCCAGCCATCGACCTTAGTGTTGTGTGCGTCAAGAGCCTGTTTCCAACTTTGTGCCATTTCCTACCTTTTTCTTTATCTTAGATGTAATATTCTAGAGGTAGGAGTGGCTTAAGTCAAACCTACCAGTTACTGCGCTTGTTATTGATACCCTTACGTGCCCACCAGTCAAGGCCGCATTTACCGCACTCGATGTGTGTTCGGGTACGCTTGCGTTCTTTGATCGTCAGGTTCTTTGTAGAGTATGGTCCGCAAAGTGGGCAGCGGATCGGTCCCAGCTTGGACACGTGCGCTTCCCCGAAGGAGTTGATGGCCTGCACGCGACGGAGTTCTGTCTCGTCAGCGCCACCATGGATTCCCCAGCGTTCCTTGTTGTCCAGAGCCAATTGGAGGCACTGCTTCTTAAACGGGCATTCAGCACAGACGGCCTTGGCCCTGACCTTTTCATCTGGCTTGCTGCTGTAGAAGTCGAGCATTCGAGGTTCTACAGAATCATCCGTCTTTTGAGGCAGGGCGCAAGGCGCGTCTTTTATCCAGTTAGCATTAGTCATTTACGATGAGTCCTTCAAGGATCTCGCCGGTGTCTTCAACAAAGTGGTCTGTGCGCGTTAGAGGCTTCTGTACTGCGACGACCTCGTAACCGCCAAGCTTTCCGATGTGTCGGGCGATTTCCTTGAATTCTTCATCCGTCTCAGGAATCTTGTCCGTCTGGAGAGGAATGGAGCCGTTGCCCCATCTCTGATCTTCAGGCCTTAGGTCCGACTTCGGGTATGCGAAGGAATAGTTGACCAGCCAGTTGAATGGTGTGGGGTGATTGGAATCAGTCATTGCTGTCCTTTGGTAGTAGCTTATACTACCATTTTACACTACAGACCTAAATCTGTAAAGTTACAGCGTACTCGATGGCTCCAGCTTTGTCAAGACCCTGTTCGTGACGAACTCAACAACATCATCCCCAGCCGCCGAGAATTCCGGAAGGTGCTTGCGGATGACACCCATGACCTCAGCGGACGTGATACCATCCTCCGATGTGATGGAGGGCAGTTTATCCGGAACGTGCCCCATGAAATACTGGCACAGTCCGCGAAGCTGGTGAGTATCAAGGCAGTCAAGGTTCTCAATCAGATCCACTCGACCCGGACGGATGATCGCCGGATTCAGCGTGTGCAGCCGGTTGGTGGTCATGATGGTGATGACTCCCGGAGGGGACTGGAAGCCGTCAAGAACGTTCAACATGCCCTGCATGGTCACACCCTCATCGTCATCCACGTCACGGTTCTTGACAGCCTTGGCGATATCAATATCCTCAAGGATGACAATGGAGTGTGGTGGGATGCCGGAGAAGCAGTCCCCCAGCGCCTCGTCGTTGTGCAGCGAGGTAATCGGGATGATGAAGACGTTCATCTTCAGTTCATTGGCGATTGCCAGCGCTGTGGATGACTTGCCCGAACCGGGTTCGCCGTGCAGCAGGATTCCGGTACGGAAGGGGATATCGGCCTTGGTGTAGGCTTCCTTGTGCTTCAGGAAGTCCTTCAGGTAGCTGATGATGCGCTCCATCTGGCCCTCCTTCAGGACAACAGATCCGAGAGAGCGCTTCTGGAGGTCTGAGCGCTTACGCCAGTCGCCGTAGCGAGAAGAGACGAACATCTTGGGCTGGGAGGCCACAAGGTGCTGTGAGGCCTCTTCAATCTCCTTCAGCACGTCGTTACGGGCCTGAACCGTTTCACACTCAATGTTGATCGAACGTGAGTTCCAGTAGCTCTGTTTGGTACCTTCCTTCTTGCTGCCGTAGCCGTCCGGGATCACCGTGTAGACCTTGACCTTATGGCCTGCAATGGTGACCTCCTGATCAATGGTCCCATCGAAGGAGTAGTCGATGGCCACCCGATCCTTCTCAGGCTCATCCGGGCCATCCATGTCTGAACCGGCGAAGCGACGACGTGTCCGGTCTTCCCGCTTGAGCACCGTTGAGTGGGCGTAGACGCTGCGCTGATCTTCTTCCGGCAGCGCTTCCATGAACCATGCCTCAACGATTTCGAAGATCTGATCGTCTTCTGTGATTTTGATGACATACTTCTGCATGTCGTTGCTCTTCTTGTACAGCTTCCAGAAACCCTTGACGGCTGTACCGATAGTGAAGGCTGCGGAGCCGAGAGCCACCGCTTTGGAAAGCTTGGGTGAGCCTGCACCTTCAACGGCGCTCATCACAAGGTTGATCAGGTCACGTGATAGCATCTGTGCCTGCATCTGTGCCTCGCGGTCCTCTTTCAAGAGACTGCGGACACGTACAATTTTGTCCTTTTCCACTTTCCTTCTTTCTAATCTATGTAACTTCTTCTAACATCCTTGAGGAATTCCGCGACCGCTCGGGTATCCGGCTTATCTGGCAGCACCGAAGGGATTTTGTCGAGCATGACGACGTACATATCCATGATGTTGCAGAGGTGTCCAAAAGGCATGGTGTCCAGCGAGAAGTACCAGTCAGGGTTGCTCACCTTGACGTTGGTTGTACCAGTGCTCAGGAGTTCTACTCCTTGAGTGGCGATTCTCACAGCATGACGGGCCATCTTCGGCTTGTGGTCGGGGTATTCCCTCTTGACGCGTTCTACTTGGGCCTTGGCATATCCGTGATATGCGCCCCGTACCCCATCAGTATACAGCACTTTGTCCCTCAAAGCAACAAGCCCCTTGCCGGTATCGTCAAGGATCTCGTAGTTCTCCAAGAACATCAGTTCAAGTAGCGTCGGGTTCGACTTTAGCACAAGACGTAGGTACTTGCCAATCTCGTGCGCCGTGTTGTCGTCCCCTGTGGGGCCAGCATCAGAGAAGGACTCATTCTTGGATGCCCAGTGCAGACCCGCTACCTCAACGGTGGGGGCCACGAAGATGGACATCTTGTCGATGTCAGATGCGGCGTGATTAAGGCCATAAGCGTGTGAGCCAGTAACGGCTTGGAGGATTGTTTTTGTCATTGGTTGATTCTATCACATACCGCTGAAAACAACAATGCCCACCGAAGTGGGCATTGCTTAGGGACGGTTTTTCGAGTCTCGTTTGAGCAGCATGACCAGCCCAACCACGACAAAGACTACTCCAATTACTGCCAGCACCTGAGAGCCGACAGCCAGACCAGTAGCTGCCAGTGTGGTAGCCCCCGTAGCTGTAACATTTCCGTACATTAAACTCCTTCTGCCTTGTATTGAGCCGCCCAAAGGTCTCGCTCTTTTCGAGTGATTGATGATCGGAGCACTTCAACCCATGAGGCGAAAATCCATCCGCCTTGGATACACTGAAGAAACTCCATTGGTATGATCGTAACAGCGAGAACCAAATCCCACTTGTCCCGGTGAGGGATTCGCAAGGCGGATTTCACATTCAGCGCAACATAGAGCAGAGGGATAAGCCAGCCCCACCATGCAAATGCAAGCGCGTCGAAGTATACTGCGAGAACCATAACTAGTACCCATAGTACACGAATCGAGGGAATAAGTAAACCCTTGGCCTGAGAGGTCCAGTCATGCATCGTAAGCCGGTTGAGTCCGAAGCGCATGAGATCGTACAGAGTTCCGGTCTGCCACTTCATGCGCTGCCCCCAAAGAGACTTGAGATCCTTCATGCCATCGGTGTAGGCTCGAACCGTAGGAGAAACCACCGTTGACTTACGAAGCTCTCGAAGCCGGTAGGTGATCTCGTAATCCTCCACAGCGCTCTCGTAGGACCACGGCCCAACCCGATCCGGGCGGGAGGCCAGAAGACGCATTGCAGCACCGGAGAAGGCAGATCCTGCCCCAGCCAGTACGTTTGTCCATCCTCTGTTCAGGCCCTGCTGGATGTTGGAAGAGTACTCAGCCTTTTGGAGACGGCCAAGGAAGCCGGACTGCTGGACCGTAAACTTGGAGGTCGAGCCGCCAAAATCCTCGTCTGCAAGGAACTCCTGCTCCCAGTCATGCACTGCGTTAGGCGCAAGGATAGTGTCAGCATCCACACTGATCACAATGTCAAAGTGCTGACCATATTCAAGCCAAGCCCGATTCATGGCCTCACTCTTTCGGTGCTCCAGCTTGGGAAGCTCCAGTACCGTTACAGGATACTCGCGTGCAATGTCAGCAGTATCGTCCGTGCATCCGTTCGGAATAACGACGATCTGGTCAAGAGTGCGCTCCTGAGCGAGCAGCGACTCGATGGTGGCCCTGATGCTGCCCGACTCGTTGTGAGCCGGAACCAGAGCAATAATGGAAGTACCCCCGTTTGTTTTCATAACCATAGGCTACAACAAACGGGGGCACCTGTCAAACTGTATTAGAGTTCGAAGTCGTCCAGTACTCGGGAAACAAGCTCTGCAACGTCGGAACGCTCAGACTTCTTGAGGCTGGTGTGCGCGAACAGCTTCTCACCTAGAAGGCGGCTGGTGACCTCGTAGACGCCATCGTGACGGCCAACCCTGAAGTTGTCACGCTGGGACACGTCCCAAGACATGACAGCCTTAGAGTTCTTTCCAAGGCGGGAGAGCGCGGTCAGGATGGTTGCACGCTCAAGGTTCTGGGACTCATCAATGAGGATGAAGGCGTTGTTGAAGGTACGTCCACGGATGTGGGTCAGTGGGAGAACTTCAATGGCCTGCTTCGTCTTCAGCTTACCAATCTGCTCTTTGGTCAGGAATGAACCAAGGCTATCGTAGATTGCGGCTGTCCACGGATCAAGCTTCTCAGCCTCGGTTCCCGGAAGGAAGCCAAGCTCTTCCCCACCAACGGCGTGCATGGAGCGGAAGACAATGATCTTCTTGTAAATGCCCTTGTTGACCTGTTCAATTCCGGCAGCGAGTGCTAGAGTGGTCTTACCTGTACCGGCACGTCCACCAAGGGAGACGATTTTGACAGACTCATCCATGAGGTAGTTGATAGCGAAAGCCTGCTCAGCAGAGCGGGATTCAAGTCCGGAGACGTTGTACTGCTCGATCAGGTCGAATTCGTACTGCTTGCCGGAGATCACCATGGCGGTGTCCTTAGGGTTCTCAACATTCTTGAGAATCACACCCACGTTACGCGGAATGTCAAAGTCAAGGCGGATGGTTCCATTAGCGTAGACCTCATCGATCTGCTCGGAAGAGACCCAGCGAATTTCTGTGTTATCGATGTAGTCACCGGAAATGTTCTTCGGGACAAAGCCACGAGTCTTGACGCCAACAATTGACGCCATGATCTTCAGTGGGATATCCTTGGTAACAAGGAAAACTTTATCATCAAGCTCATTTTGGAGGTTGAGAGTAACGGTAACAATCCGCGTATCATTCGACGGATAGCTCTTCAGGGAATCCGGAATATCATTGATGTGGTTGGTCTCAATCCGAATAGTGCCGTAGCCCTCTCCAAGAGAGACAGGATCGCGGAGATCCCCCATGTCCAACATCTCATCCAAAGCCCTCAGGACGGAGCGAGCAGCGAGACCAAGATCAGGGTCATTTCGCTTAGCTTCAAGCTCACGTACTACTACAAGAGGCAGGACAACGTTAGCGTCTTCAAAGGAAAACAGCGCCGTCCTTCCTGCGGAGAGAAGAACACTGGTATCCAAGACTACGATAGTTGCCATCTGGTATTCACTTACTTTGGTAGTTACCCTCAACGGGACTTACCCCTCTATTCTACCACTCTTTTGTGACATAAAGCAAGTGTGCCCCGCCGAATACTCAACGGGGCACACGCTTTATTTACCTTCTACTGTCGGCTTCAGCCAGATATTGGTCTCCCTGAAGATGTAATCCTGAAGGTGAGGAAGTCCTTGGAGCGTGCGAAGTGTCTCCAACGTATCCTTCTTGAAGCACTTTGTCAACTCGTCCCGAATCCGGTTTTCGTCAACCTTCTTCAGCAGGACAGCATTCTCCCACTTGTACAGGAAGGCCCAGATCTCGTCATCGATGTAGAAGTCAAGCTGGAGCGAGAAACGGATTGCGCGGAGCATCCTCAGAGGGTCCTCCATCAGCCGCTCGGGACCGCCCACCAGCTTGATTTCCTTGAGACGAATGTCCTCCTGCCCACCAAACGGGTCGATGATCTTTCCGTCCTCCCCCATGGCCATGGCGTTCATGGTGAACTCACGGCGTGACAGGTCAGACTCCAGATTGGCTACCTCAACGGTGTCCGGGCGACGGCCATCAGAGTACTCCCCATCAGTGCGGCACAGGGCGAAGTCGAACGTGCGTCCGGACATGTCCATGCCAGCGAAGATGAAGGGCTTGGAAGCACGTGCACGGATGGTCATGTACTGGGGAGTCTCCACGAAGATTTCGAACCCTTGGTATTTGATCCAGTCACGCATCTTGTCAAAGGACTCGGCCTCGATGGCGAAGTCCCAGTCCTTGACCTTCTCCGGGAACCCACGAACGATCTCACGGACAGCCCCGCCGACAAGGTAGATGTTGACCTCACCGAACAACTCGCGCTCCAGCATGGGCTGGATCGGGGAAGGCAGGATGCTTACGTCACGAGGGTAGGCGGTGAGAGGCTTGGAGAGGACTTCCATGATCTCATCCTCGAATGTCTTTACGTCCTGCTCGGTTGCACCCGAGTCTTGATATGCGTCCTTAATTTTCTGATCCTGTCTTTCGGTCTTCGATGAGTCGTGATTCCTCAGTGTACCACTCCTTGCACAGAGGCTTCAAGACAGGCGCAACGGCTTCGGCGTGGTGCTTGCAGAAGAAGAGTTC
>Ga0157375_10001213_pt1 | contig 22205 bp, 23 predicted proteins | sample M35metaG_FD_115311 | JGI IMG/M metagenome (GOLD analysis project Ga0157375, IMG submission 115311) | Miscanthus rhizosphere microbial communities from Kellogg Biological Station, Michigan, USA - M3-5 metaG | ecosystem: Host-associated > Plants > Roots > Rhizosphere > Soil | place: USA: Michigan... | reverse complement strand
GATGCCGGAGGAGGGACTCGAACCCTCAAGCCCGCAAGGGCAATCGATTTTGAGTCGATCGCGTATGCCAATTCCGCCACTCCGGCCCGGCGCCAACGATAGAGCGAAGCGCTCCGTCGGGCGGCACTAGACTGCCCGCGGGGATGAGGATCCACCATCTGAACTGCGGCTCGCTGTGCCCACACGGGGGGCGCCTGATCGGCGGCGACGGCGGCCTGCGCGAGCGCTCCCCGATCGTCTGTCACTGCCTGGCGATCGAGAGCGGCGACGGCGTCGTCCTGGTCGACACCGGCTTCGGCCTGGAGGACGCGCGCAACCCGCGCCAGCTCGGCCCGATCTTCGGCCTGATGAACGCCGAGCCGAAGCCGGAGACGACGGCGCTGCAGCAGCTCGAGGCGCTCGGCTTCGGCGCCGCCGACGTGCGCCGGGTCGTCGTCACCCACCTCGACCCCGACCACAGCGGCGGTCTGCCGGACTTCCCCGAGGCCGAGGTGCACGTGCTCTCGACCGAGCTCGACGCGGCCCTGCACCCGCGCCTGCGCGACCGGCCGCGCTACCTCGGCGCCCACTGGAAGCACGGCCCGCGCTGGGTCCGCCACGCGACCGGGGGCGACGAGTGGTTCGGCTTCGAGAGCGTCCGCATCCTCCCCGGCCTCGACGCCGAGATCCTGCTGGTGCCGCTGTTCGGCCACTCGCTCGGCCACACCGGCGTCGCGATCCGGACCGGGGACGAGTGGCTCCTGCACTGCGGCGACGCCTACTTCAACCACGGCGAGCTGGCGACCCCGCCGACCTGCCCCCCGGGGCTGCGCTTCTTCCAGAACCTCAACGCCGCCGACGGCAGGTCCCGCAAGGCGAACCAGGAGCGTCTGCGCGAGCTCGCCGCCCGCCACGGCGACGGGATCTCGATGGTCTGCTCGCACGACCCGCACGAGCTGGCGCGCGAACAGGCGGCGGGCGCCGCCGCCCCGGCGTGAGCGCCGCCGCCCCCGAGCCGCTCTGGCGCCCCACGGAGGAGCTGGTCGAGAACGCCCGCCTGACCGAGTTCATCCGCTGGCTGGCGGCCGAGCGCAACCTCGACCTCGACGGCTACGAGGCCCTCTGGCAGTGGTCGGTCGACGACCTCGACGGCTTCTGGCGGGCGATCTGGGACTTCTTCGGAGTCCGCGCCGACGGCGACCCTACGACCGTGCTCGGCGCCCGCGCGATGCCCGGGGCACGCTGGTTCCCCGACGTCTCCCTCAACTACGCCGAGCACGTCTTCGCCGGCAAAGACGACGCCGAGACGGCGATCCTGCACGCCTCCGAGCTGCGCCAGCTCGGCGAGCTCAGCTGGGGCGGGCTGCGCGCCCAGGTGGCAGCGCTCGCCGCGGCCCTGCGCGGGCTCGGGGTCGAGCGCGGCGACCGCGTCGTCGCCTACCTGCCGAACATCCCCGAGGCGATCGTCGCCTTCCTCGCCAGCGCCTCGATCGGGGCCGTCTGGTCCAGCTGCTCGCCGGACTTCGGCCCGGCCAGCGTCGTCGACCGCTTCGCCCAGATCGAGCCCAAGGTGCTGTTCGCCGTCGACGGCTACCGCTACGGCGGCAAGGACTTCGACCGCCGCGAGACCGTCGCCCGCCTGCAGGCGGAGATGCCGAGCCTGGAGCGCACCGTCGTCCTCCCCTACCTCGACCCCGAGCCGGACCTCTCCCCCCTGCGCGACGCGGTCGCCTGGGAGGAGCTGCTGGCGGGCGGCGAGGGCGCCGTGCTGAGCTTCGAGCGCGTCCCCTTCGACCACCCGCTCTGGGTCCTCTACTCCTCCGGCACCACCGGGCTGCCGAAGGCGATCGTCCAGGGGCAGGGCGGGATCCTGCTCGAGCACCTGAAGAAGCTGCACCTCCACGTCGACTCCCACCCCGGCGACCGCCTCTTCTGGTTCACGACGACCGGCTGGATGATGTGGAACTTCCTCGTCTCCGGGCTGCTGACGCGGGCCGCGATCGTCCTCTACGACGGCAACCCCGGCCATCCCGACATGGGCGTGCTCTGGGATCTGGCCGAGCGCGCCGGCGTCACCATGTTCGGGACCAGCGCCGCCTACATCGCCGCCTGCATGAAGGCCGGGGTCGAGCCCGGCGCCGGCCGCGACCTCAGCCGCCTCGGCGCCGTCGGCTCGACCGGTTCGCCGCTCTCGCCCGAGGGCTTCGACTGGATCTACGAGCACCTCGGCGCCGACACCTGGCTGTTCTCGACCAGCGGCGGCACCGACCTCTGCACCGCCTTCGTCGGCGGCGTCGCCCTGCTGCCCGTCTACCGCGGCGAGCTGCAGGCGCGGGCGCTGGGCGCGGCGGTCGAGGCCTGGGACGAGAATGGCGACGCGGTGGTCGACGAGGTCGGCGAGCTGGTCGTGACCGAGCCGATGCCGTCGATGCCGGTCCGCTTCTGGGGCGATGCCGACGGCAGCCGCTACCGCGAGGCCTACTTCGAGATGTTCCCCGGCGCCTGGCGCCACGGCGACTGGATCGAGATCACCTCGCGCGGGACGGCGGTCATCTACGGCCGCTCCGACTCGACCATCAACCGCGGCGGCATCCGCATGGGCACGAGCGAGATCTACCGCGCCGTGCTCGACGTCGACGCCGTCGTCGACGCCCTCGTCGTCGACCTGCCGCGGGCGGGGACCGACGGCTGGATGCCGCTCTTCGTCGTCCTCCGCGAGGGCGCCGAGCTGGACGCGGAGCTGCCGAGGGAGATCGCCCGCCGGGTCCGCGAGCGCTGCTCGCCGCGGCACGTGCCGGACGAGGTCTTCCAGATCGCCGAGGTCCCGCGCACGCTCAGCGGCAAGGTCCTCGAGGTGCCGGTGAAGCGGATCCTGATGGGCACGCCGGCCGAGCAGGCCGCCAGCCGCGACTCGCTCGCCAACCCCGCCGCTCTCGACTACTTCGTCGAGATGGCGAACCGGCTCGCGGCCTGAGTCCGCGGCGCCGGGTCCCGCGGGCGCGAGAGCCGCAGCGCCGCCACGGCGGCGAAGCCCCAGCCGGCGGCGACGAGGATGCCGCCGAGCACGTCGCTCGGGAAGTGCCACTCGAGCGCGATCACGGCGATGCCGACGAGGCCGGTGAGGACGACCCCGGCCGCCGCCGCCAGCGGGCGCACTCCCCGCGGCGCGACGATGATCAGCGCCACCGCGATCGAGGCCGCCGCGGTCGCATGACCGCTGGGGAAGGCGTCGGGCCAGGGCTGGTGGTAGCCGACGTAGGGTTGGAAGCGCGGGTGCGCGAGCAGCCCCTTGAGGATCTGGGTGGTGAGGTTGGCGCCGGCCACGACCCCGACCGCGGCCAGCGCCTGCCGGCGGCGGCCGAGGGCCAGCGCGAAGGCGCAGACGGCGGCCAGCATCGCGATCAACGGGAGCGGGTCGCCGAGCTGGGCGACGCCTTCGGCGGCGGTGTAGCTGCGCGATTCGAGCGCCACCGCGAGGTGGACGAGGATCCGCGCGTCGACGCTCTGGACCGGATCCAGCGTGTAGGCGCAGACGACCAGCAGCGCCAGCGCCACGACGCAGGCGGCACAGGCGAGAAGCGGGGCTTTGACTCTCTCGGCCACCGGGAAACGGTAGCGATGCCGCTTTAAGGGAGTCTTAGGCCGGGGTGACCGGGTTGCGGCGCGCGGCGAAGGCGCGGCTCTTGCCGGCCGCGTGGGCGAAGCGGCGGATCAGCTCGGCGCGCAGGTCCGCCGGCTCGACGACGGCGTCGACGACCAGCTCCGAGGCGAGGTGGAGGACGTCGATGTCCTCGGCGTACTCCTCGCGCTTGGCGGCGACGAAGCGCTCGCGCTCGGCCTCGTCGTCGATCGCCTGGATCTGGTTGTAGAAGACGGCGTTGACGGCGGCCTGCGGTCCCATCACCGCGATCGAGGCGCTCGGCAGGGCGATGCAGCAGTCGGGCTCGAAGGCCGGCCCCGCCATCGCGTAGAGGCCGGCGCCGTAGGCCTTGCGGACTATGACGCTGAGCTTGGGCACGGTGGCCTCGGAGACGGCGCTGATCATCTTGGCGCCGTGGCGGATGATCCCCTGGCGCTCAACCGCGGTGCCGATCATGAAGCCGGGGACGTCGGCGAGGAAGAGCAGCGGCACGTTGAAGGCGTTGCAGGTCTGGATGAAGCGGGCCGCCTTGTCGGCAGAGTCGACGAAGAGGACGCCGCCCTTCTGCTTCGGCTGGTTGGCGACGACGCCGACGACGCGGCCGTCGAGGCGGCCGTAGCCGACGATCAGCTCTTTCGCCCAGCGCTTGTGGACCTCGAGGAAGCTGTCGGCGTCGAGCAGGGCGTCGAGCACCTCGCGCATGTCGAAGGGCTGGTTCTCGTCGGCCGGGACGATCTCGGCGATCGCCGCCTCCGAGGCGGGGGCCGCCGGCGGCGCGGCGGGCGGCTCGTGGCTCCAGCTCTCCGGCATGAAGGAGAGGTAGCGGCGGGCGAGGTCGATCGCCTCCTCGTCGCTCTTGACCAGGAAGTGGCCGCAGCCGGAGACGGCGGTGTGCATCTTGGCGCCGCCCATCTCCTCCAGGGTCACCTTCTCGCCGATCACCATCTCCGCCATCCGCGGCGATCCCAGGTACATCGAGGCGTTGCCCTCGCGCATGACCACGACGTCGCAGAAGGCCGGGATGTAGGCGCCGCCGGCGGCGCTGGGGCCGAAGAGGAGGCAGATCTGCGGCACCTGGCCGGAGAGCCGCACCTCGTTGTGGAAGATCCGCCCGGCGCCGCGGCGGCCCGGGAACATCTGCACCTGGTCGGTGATCCGCGCCCCCGCCGAGTCGACCAGGTAGACCAGCGGCACCTGCAGGCTCAGCGCCCGCTCCTGGATCCGCAGGATCTTCTCGACCGTCTTCGGGCCCCAGGAGCCGGCCTTGACGGTCGGGTCGTTGGCCATCAGGGCGACGCGGCGGCCGTCGATCGTGGCGAGGCCGGTGACGACCCCGTCGGCGCCCAGCCCCTCCTGCTCCCAGTTGGCGAGCGCCCCCTCCTCGGCGAAGGAGCCGTCGTCGACGAGCCGGGCGACGCGCTCGCGCACCGGCAGCTTGCCCTGCTCGGCGGTCTTCTCGTGGTGGCGCTGGGGGCCGCCGCCGAGGGCGGCCTCGAGGGCCTTGGCGAAGTCGGTCACGCGGCCAGCCTATTCGGCTGGCTGGCGTGCCAGCCGACGGTCGGCGCTAGCCATCGCGGTCGGGGTTCCAGTCGACCGGGCCGGCGCGAAGGACGTGGGCGCCGAGGGGGCGTCCCAGCACCTCCTGGGCGGCGCGCGAGGCCGCGATCAGCCGCGGCAGGTCGATCCCCGTCGCGATCCCCATCTCGTGCAGCATCGAGACCACGTCCTCGCTGCCGACGTTGCCCGTCGACCCGGGCGGCACCGGACAGCCGCCGAGCTCGCCGAAGCTCGACTCGAAGGACTCGACGCCCTCTTCCAGCGCCGCCAGCAGGTTGGCGAGGCCCTGGCCGCGGGTGTTGTGGAAGTGGGCGGTCAGCTCGACCCCGGCCAGGCGCTCGCGGGCGGCGGCGAAGAACTCGTGGACCTGGCGGGGGTTGGCCATCCCGGTGGTGTCGCCGAAGCCGATCTCCTCGGCGCCGGCGGCGATCAGCCGCTCGGCGATCTCGAAGACCCGCGCGGGCGGGACGTGGCCCTCGTAGGGGCAGCCGAAGGAGGTGGCGATCACGGCCTCGCGCCGCAGGCCGGCCGCGCCGGCGCTGGCCAGGGTCTCCCCCAGCCCCTGGAGCGACTGCTCGACCGAGCGGTTGACGTTGCGCTGGTTGTGGGTCTCCGAGGCGGAGAGGAAGACGCTGACCTCGTCGAAGCGGTCGCGCATCTCCAGCGCCCGCTCGAGCCCGCGCTGGTTGGGGATCAGGACCGAGAAGGAGACCCCCGGGCGCCGCTGGACCGCCATCAGCACCTGGGGCGCGTCGGCCAGCTGCGGGATCACGTCCGGGCGCACGAACGAGGTGATCTCCATCCGCCCCACCCCGGTCGCCGAGAGCAGGTCGACCAGCCGCACCTTCTCGGCCGTCTCGATCGTCTCCGGCTCGTTCTGGAACCCGTCCCGCGGACCGACCTCGCGGATGCGGACGGCTTTCGGCAGATCGGCCACGGGCCAAGCTTATGCAGGCGCCGGCGGCGGGCGGGGCGGGGTCTCGCGGAGGGATCGGAGCCGGCGCGCGGTCGCGCCCAGCGTCGCCCGCACCTGCTCGGGCTCGTGGCGGACCTGGTCGTGGGTGAAGCGGAGCTGCGTCAGCCCGGCGGCGGTGTGCGCCTGGTCGCGCCTGCGGTCCCGCGCCTGCTCTGCCGGGGTGCGGTGATAGCGCAGCCCGTCGGTCTCGACCACGAGCCCGAGGTCGGGCCAGTGGAAGTCGACCTCGAACCCGTTGAGCCGCTGTTTCGTCAGCGGGGTCGGCAGGCCCGCCTGCGCCGCGATCGGGAGGAACAGCCGCTCGAGCTCCGACCGCGTCAGCCGGAAGGTGGGGCGGTCGAGCAGCTCCCGCAGCGACTTGACCCCCGGCTCGCAGCGGTGGACTTCCAACGCGACCCGCAGCGCCGGCGGAGCGACGTGGTCGAGCCGGTCCGCCTCGTTGACCGCTCGCTCCAGCGCCCGTGGCTGCAGCGACGCGGCGAGATCGACCAGGGTCTGGACGATGCCGGTCACCGGGATCTCGTCGCGACTGTCGACATTGCAATCGGCCAGCGTCGGCCGCCGGTAGACCCGCAGGCCGGGGCGCCGCCGCGGCGAGGCCATGCGCGCCGTGACCTCGATCCCACGCCGCTCCCCGCCGATCCCCCACAGCGCCGCGGCGCTGCCGTGGCTCAACATCGCCCCCGGCCCGCAAGCGAGCACCGCCGCCATCCAGTGTCCGTGCCGCGTGAGTTCGGGCCGGCCCACGGCATAGATGCCCCGGTCAACGAGATGAAGACGGCCCCGAGCGAGACGGTGCTCGATAGCCCTCGCACCCACTCCCAGATCCAGCAGCTGCCTGCGCGAGACCACACCGTGCTGCCCCTCGACCAGTCGCCACAGATCCACGCCAGCTCCCTAACCGCGCCGTTCGTTCGATTGACCACACCCTGGTGTGGTCAATGCATCGCGCGGCGGGATCTCTCCCCCCGGGACCTCGGAGCTCTTTGGGACCGCTGGGGCGGTCTAGACCATGCCGAGGCCGCCGGAGACGCCGAGGGTCTCGCCGGTGACGTAAGTGGCGTCGCCGGAGGCGAGGAAGGCGGCGGCGGCGGCGACCTCCTCGGGCTGGCCGAGGCGGCCGATCTGGGTCGAGGCTTTCATCGTCTCGATCACTTTCTCGCCGATCTCGCCGAACTCCTTGGCGCCCATCAGCAGCGGCGTCTCGATCGGGCCGGGGGCGATCGCGTTGGCGATCACGCCGTAGCGGGCGTTCTCGCGGGCGATCGCCTTGGTGAAGCCGATGATCCCGGCCTTGGCGGCCGAGTAGACGGCCGAGCCCTTGGAGCCGACCCGGCCAGCCTCGGAGGAGATGCTGACGATGCGGCCGTATCTCGCCTCCTGCATGCCCGGCAGCGCCGCGTGGGTGCAGTTGAGGACGCCGACCAGGTTGATCGCCAGCACCCGCTGCCACTGCTCGGGCGTGGTGAAGGTGAAGAAGCCGAACTCGTCGGTGCCGGCGTTGTTGACGAGGATGTCCAGCGTGCCGGTCGCGGCGAGGGCGGCGCGGGCGGACTCGATCTCGGTCACGTCGAGCTCCAGCGGATGGCCGTTGACCTCGCCAGCGACCTTCTCGGCTCCGGCGGTGTCGACGTCGCCGACCCAGACCTCGGCCCCCTCGGCGGCGAGCCGGGCGGCGATCGCAGCGCCGATGCCGCTGGCACCGCCCGTGACCAGCGCTTTGCGTCCCTCCAGCCTCATGCGGCCATGAGCATAGACTGGCGCGCCCATGGCGGAGCACGAACCGATCCCGATCATCGGCGGCACCGGCGCCCTCGGCGCCGGGCTGGCGACCCGCTGGGCGGCGGCCGGGGTGCCGGTCGTGCTCGGCTCGCGCTCGGCCGAGCGGGCCGAGGAGGCGGCGGCGAAGGTGCGAGCCGCGATCCCGGGCGCCGACGTCAGCGGCCTCGAGAACGGCGCGGCGGCGCGCCAGGGCGAGGTCGTCGTCCTCACCGTCCCCTTCCGCGCCCAGTCGGAGAACCTCAACAACCTGCGCGAAACCCTGCAGCCGGGCCAGATCCTGGTCGACTGCACGGTGCCCTTGGCCGCCGCGGTCAGCGGCAAGGCGACCCGCTCGCTCGGCGTCTGGCAGGGCTCGGCCGCCCAGCAGGCGCAGGAGATGGTGCCGGAGGGCGTCACCGTCGTCGCCGCCCTGCACACGGTCGGCGCCCCGACCCTCGCCGACGCCGGCGCCGAGCTCGGCGAGGACGTGCTGGTCTGCGGCGACAAGAAAGCCGACAAGGCGCGGGTCGCGCGGCTGATCGAGCTGATCCCGGGCCTGCGCGCGGTCAACGCCGGCGCCCTCGAGATGGCCCGCATCGTCGAGCAGCTGACGCCGATGCTGATCTCGGTCAACACCCGTTACAAGGCCCACGCCGGCATCCGCCTCACCGGCCTGCCCGACGCCGACCACTGGGCGTAGGCGGGGATGCGCGTAGCGCTCCTCGCCGGCGGCACCGGCGGCGCCAAGCTCGGCGCCGGCCTGCAGGAGGAGATCGGCGCCGAGCTGAGCGTGATCGCCAACACCGGCGACGACGTCGAGGCGCTCGGCGTCCACGTCTCCCCCGATCCCGACCTCGTCACCTACTGGCTCAGCGGCGAGATCGACGAGGAGCGCGGCTGGGGCATCCGCGACGACTCCTTCACCACCTTCGAGCGCCTGCAGCAGCTCGGCGCCCCCAGCTGGTTCGGGCTCTCCGACCGCGACCTTGCCGCCTGCCTCTACCGGCGCCAGTTCCTCGAGGAGGGCGGCACCCACACCGCCGCCCAGGCCCAGATCGCGCGCGGGCTGGGGGTGCGGGCGCGGGTGCTGCCGATGGCCGACTCCCCGGTCCGGACCAAAGTCCTGACCGCTGCCGGGCGCCGCGACCTGCAGGAGTACCTGATCGTCGACCGCGCCGAGCCCGACGTGCTCGGGGTCGAGCTGGACGGGATCGCCGAGGCCGCGCCGAGCCGCGAGGTGCTGGACGCCCTGCGGGCGGCGGAGGCGATCGTGATCGGGCCCTCCAACCCGGTGATCAGCATCGGCCCGATCCTCGCCGTGCCGGGGATGCGCGAGGCGATCGCCGCCTCCCCCGCCCCCGTCGTCGCCGTCAGCCCCTACGTCGCCGGCGCCGTGGTCAAGGGGCCGACCGACCGCTTCATGGAAGCGATCGGTCGCCCGACGACCGCCGCCGGGGTCGCCTCGCTCTACGCCGGGCTGATCGACGCCATGGTCGTCGACGAGGGCGACCCCGACCCGCCGCCGACCGACGTCCCGACCCTCGCCACCGCGACCCTGATGGAGGGAGCGAGCGGGCGCGCCCGCCTCGCCCGGATCGTGCTCGACTACGCCGAGAGCCTGGCGGCCTGAGCCGCCCCGTCGCTACTCTCGCCGAGAGTTGAAAGCAACCGCCGTCCTCCCCGTCAAGCGCTTCCACGCGGCCAAGCAGCGGCTCGCCGCGGGGCTCGGGGGCGAGCAGCGGCGGACGCTCGCCGAGGCGATGCTCGGCGACGTCCTCGAGGCGATCGGCGCGGCGCGGACGATCGAGCGCACGATCCTCGTCAGCGGCGACCCGGGCGCCCAGGAGCTGGCCGCGGCGGCCGGAGCCGAGGTCGTGCCCGACCCGCAGGACGCCGGCCACGTCGAGGCGGCCCTGGCCGGCATCGCCCGGGCCGAGGTCGAGGGCGCGGGGTGCGTGGTCCTGCTCGCCGGCGACTGCCCGCTGCTCGACCCGCGGGAGCTCGACCGGCTCCTGACCGGGGTCCCCGAGCGCTACGTCGGCATCGTCCCCGACCGCCACGGCAGCGGCACCAACGCCCTCGTCCTCAGCCCGCCCGGCGCGATCGTGCCCGCCTTCGGCGAGGGCAGCCGGGCCCGCCACGTCGCCGCCGCCCGCGCGGCCGGGATCCCCTTCGAGGTCGAGGAGCTCGCCTCGCTCGGCCTCGACCTCGACACCCCCGCCGACGTCGTCGCCCTCACCCGCGCGCTCGAATCCCAGCGCGGCCGCGGCCGCCGCACCGCCAAGGCACTGGGGATATGAGCGAGCCGGCGGAGCTGCGCGTCAGCGCGGTCGCCGGCCTGCCGGAGTTCGGCGAGGGGATGGCGGTGGGCGCCGAGATCGCCGCCCGCACGGAGCTCGGGGACGGCGACGTCGTCGTCGTCTCGCAGAAGATCGTCTCCAAGGCCGAGGGGCGGCTCCGCAGCCTCTCCTCGGCGATCCCCGGAGCCGAGGCGCGCAGGCTGGCCGCGGTGCTGGGCAAGGACCCGGCCCTGGTCGAGCTGATCCTGGAAGAGAGCCGCGAGGTGCTGCGGGCCGAGCGCGGGGTCCTGATCGTCGAGACCCACCACGGCTTCGTCTGCGCCAACGCCGGCATCGACAGCTCCAACCTGGCCGAGCCCGGCACCGTCTGCCTGCTGCCCGAAGACCCGGACGCCTCCGCCCGCCGCATCCGCGAGGAACTTACGACCGCGCTTGCAGGGGGCCCCGCGATCGCCGTAGTGATCGCCGACAGCTTCGGCCGCGCCTGGCGCCTGGGCCAGGTGGAGGTGGCGATCGGCTGCGCCGGCCTGGCCCCCCTGGACGACTGGCGCGGGCGCGCCGACGGCGGCGGCCGCGAGCTGGAGGCGACGCTGATCGCGATCGCCGACGAGGCCGCGGCGGCGGCCGACCTGGTCCGCGACAAGGCCAGCCGGGTGCCCGCGGCGGTCGTCCGCGGCCTCGGCCGCCACGTCGGCGCCGCGGACGGCCCGGGCGCCGCCGCCCTGCCGCGGCGGCGCTCGGAGGATCTCTTTCGCTAGTCCCGCTTGAGGGCGTCCTTGACCTTGTCGGCCGCGTTCTCGACGCCCTCCTTGACCTTGCCCGTGGCCTGGTCGACCTTTCCCTCCCGCTTCAAGTCCTTGTCGCCGGTGAGGTCGCCAGCGGCCTCCTTGACCCGGCCCTTGGCGTCGTCCTTGTTCTCGATCTCGTCGCTCATCGCGTCCTCTCGGTGGCTTTCGTCTCTGTCGAGAACCCACCTACCCGGTTGGGCGCTGCTCAAGCGGGGCTGGGAGCGGGCGCCGGGTAGCTCTCGAGGATCTCGTAGAGGGTGCTGCGCTGGGCCGGCTCGCGGCCGGCGGCGCGGGCCGCCGCGATCAGCTGCTCGGGCTCCAGCCGCACGCCGTGCTGGGAGCCGGCCATGCGGGAGATGTTCTCCTCCATCAGGGTGCCGCCGAGGTCGTTGACGCCCCAGCGCAGCGACTCGGTCGCCCCCTCCAGCCCCATCTTCACCCAGCTCGCCTGCAGGTTCGGGACGCTGCGCCCGAGGGCGAGGCGGAAGGCGGCGGTGTGCTTGAGGTTGTCGGCCATCGAGATCTCCTCGATCCCGTGGGTGCGGCCGAGCATCGTGTTGAAGGGGATGAAGCTGAGCGGGACGAACTCGGTGATGCCGCCGGTCCGTTCCTGCAGGGCGCGGACGACGCGCATGTGGCGGGCCAGCTCGCGCGGCTCCTCGATGTGGCCGAACATCACCGTCGAGGTCGAGCGCAGGCCGGCCCGATGGGAGGCTTCGACGATCTCGACCCAGCGGTCGGCGGGGAGCTTGTTGGGGGAGATCCGCTGCCGCACGCCGTCGTCGAGGACCTCGGCGGCGGTCCCCGGGGTCGAGCCGAGCCCGCACCCAAGCAGGTACTCGAAGACCTCTCCCGGCGGCTTGCCCGAGCGCTCGCACATGTAGTGGACCTCCATCGGCGAGTAGGCGTGCAGATGCAGCTGCGGCGCCACCCGCTTGGCCAGGCGCAGCCACTTGCCGTACTCCTCCAGGGTCAGGTCGGGGTGGATGCCGCCCTGCATGCAGAGCTCGGTGGCGCCGAACTCGACCGCCTCGCCGATCCGCGCCGCGAAGTCCTCCTCGCTGACCTCGTAGGCGTCGGGCGAGCGCTTCCCCTGCCCGAAGCCGCAGAAGGCGCAGCCGACGACGCAGACGTTGGTGAAGTTGATGTTGCGGTTGACGACGAAGGTCGCCCGGTCCCCGTGCAGCTCCGCCCGCAGCTCGTCGGCGGCGATGCGCATCTCCTCGACTACCTCGGGCCGATTCTCGGCGAAGAGGGCGGTGAGCTCGTTCTCGGAGAGCTCCAGCCCCTCCCGCCCCTTGGCGATCGCGGCCTCGGCCAGGCCCGGCGCCAGCGCCTCCTCGCTTCTGCGCCCGGACCCGCTGCGCGGGATGAAGCTCCAGTACTTCAGCTTGATCACGTCGAGGACCCCCTGCTCCATCCACTCTGGGTCCATGTACTGCGGGTAGACGCAGAGCCGCTCGGTCAGCGCGTACCCCTTCGGCGCCAGCTCCTTGCGCACCTGGTGCGGACTCGGGAACGGCTCCTCGGGGGAGATGTGGTCTCCGTTGGCGGAGAGCCCACCCAGGTCCGTGGCTCCGGCCTCGACCAGCTCCGGCCACCAGTCCGAGAGGTTCGGCGGTATCTGCACCCCGACGTCGGGCATCAACCGCTTGCACTCCCCGATCAAGCGCTCGATCTCCTCGATCCCGACCGGGCTGGCCCATTCCGGCATCGGCACCTCGATCTCCGTCGACCCGCCGCCGCCGGCCCACCTCGCCCGCGAGGCCTCGTCGGCGATCTCCGCCACCTCGGCTCCGTAGTAGCGCGGGTGGGGGACGAAGTTCTGCAGGATCACCTCCTGCAGGTGGCCGTGGCGGTGGTGGACCGCTGCCAGGGCTTCGAGGGATTCGACCCGCTCGTCCTCGGTCTCGCCGATGCCGACGAGGATCCCGCTGGTGAAGGGGATCTTCAGCTCACCGGCGGCCTCGATCGTCGCCAGCCGCGCCGCCGGATGCTTGGTCGGAGAGCCGGCGTGGACGGTGTCCATCAGGCGCTCGGCGACCGACTCCAGCATCAGCCCCTGGGAGGCCGTGACCTCGCGCAGCCGGGCCAGGTCCTCGCGGCTCAGCACCCCGAGATTCGTGTGCGGGAGCATCCCCCGCTCCAGCGCCCGCTCGCAGGCCCAGACGACGTAGGAGGTGAAGTCACCGTGGCCCCACTTGGCCAGCCGGGCGGCCACCGCCGGGTTGACCTCGGGCCGCTCGCCGGTGAGGACGAGCAGCTCCTTGGTGTTCCGTTTCAGCGCCTCGTCGAGGAGCGCTTCGACCTTCTCCGGCGCGTGGATGTGCGCCTGGTGAGTCGCGAAGGCGCAGTACTTGCAGTAGCACTGGCAGGTGCGACTGAGGGAGAGCGTGTAGTTGCGGGAGAAGGTGACCCGGCGCACGCCGATCAAGCTACTGCAACCGCCGGGCCGGCCTGGCCCGGCGGTTCACTGCGGAGTTCTCAGCTGGCGGAGCCGGGCCTCGCCGCCGCGGCGGTGCCTTTGGTCTTCTCCGGCGGTTCGGTCGGCGCCGGGCCACCGGGCTCGAGCACGAAGCGGAAGACGAGCGCGGCCAGCAGCGAGCCGACGATCGGGCCGGCCAGGTAGGGCCAGACGCCGCCGAAGCTGTTGCCGACGAGCGCCGGGCCGAGCCAGCGGGCCGGGTTGAAGGAGCCGCCGGTCAGCGGGCCGCCGACCATGACGATGAAGCCGAGGGTGGTGCCGATCGCCAGCGGAGCCCAGTCCTTGAGGCTCTTCTTGGAGTAGACGGCGGCGAGGATGACGAGGACGAGGCAGAAGGTTCCGACGGCCTCGACGATCGAGCCGGCGAAGTTGCCGGCCAGGAGGCCGCTGACTTCGGCGGCGCCGTAATGGGTGGCGCGACCCTCGTCGAGCAGCAGGCCCTTGGTCAGCAGGGCGCCGAGGATGCCGCCGGCGAGCTGGGCGAGCATGTAGATGGCGCCGTCGAGGGCGCTGATCCGCTTGATCACCATCGCCGCCAGGGTCACGGCCGGGTTGAAGTGGCCGCCGCTGACGACGCCGAACATCACGATCAGCCCGAACAGCAGGAAGGCGTGAACCAGACCGATCACCGCGAAGTCCGAGCCGAACTGCGCCTGGCTACCGGTCGAAACGAACAGCACCACGACGCTGGTGATGAAGAAGACCAGCAAAAGCGTGCCGATCAACTCAGCAAGATATGCGGCTAGACCTCGTTCCTGCACTCTTTCCCTCCTCGATCCCGTGATCAGGTAAGCGGCGGCAGTCTACTCATATTCGCTTAATGGATTAGCTTCCTCGCCAGATGAGTCGAGTCGTGTCGCTGCTGGCGGCCGCTCTCCTGCTCGCCGGCCTCGTCGGCTGCGGCGGAGGCGGCGCGGAACCGGGCGTGCCGAAAGGCGCGAGCGTGGTGCTCGATTTCACCCCCAACGCCGTCCACAGCGGCATCTACGCCGCGCTCGGCGAGGGCTTCTACCGCGACGCCGGCGTCGACCTGACGGTGCGCCAGCCCGGCGAATCGACCGACGCGCCGAAGCTGCTCGCCGCCGGCCGCACCGACTTCGCGATCCTCGACGTCCACGACCTCGGCATCGCCCGCGAGCGCGGCCTCGACCTGGTCGGGGTGATGCCGATCGTCCAGCGCCCGCTGGCCGCGGTGATCGCCCGCGCCGACCGCGGGATCGAGTCGCCGCGCCAGCTCGAGGGACGCACCGTCGGCGTCACCGGCCTGCCCTCCGACGAAGCGGTGGTCGACTCCGAGGTAGGCGCCGACGGCGGCGACCCGGCCAAGGTCGAGGAGGTGACGATCGGCTTCAACGCGGTCGCCTCGCTGGCCGCCGGCAGAGTCGACGCCGCGACCGGGTTCTGGAACGCCGAGGGGGTGGCGCTCGAACGTCAGGGCGTCCCGATCCGAGTCTTCAAGGTCAACCGCTACGGCGCCCCGCCCTACCCCGAGCTGATCCTGACCGCCTCCCGCCGCACCCTCGACCGGGACCCCGACCTGGTCGAAGCCGTCGTCGACGCCACCCGCCGCGGCTACTCCCTCGCCGAGCGGGACCCCCAGCGGGCCCTGAACGACCTCCTCGCCGCCGACCCGGCCCTGAACCGCGCCGAACAGGGGGCCCAGCTCGAAGCCCTTGGCCCCGACCTCCACCCTGCCCCCTTCGACCCGGCGGTGCTCCGGGAATGGGCCGCCTGGGACCTCGAACACGGCCTGCTCCAACACAAGCTCGACGTAGACAGGGCGTTCGACCTGGGCTGAGCGGGACGTGCCTCTGCGGACACTCGGCCCGAAGGGCGTCCGCAGGGGTACGTCCCTCAGCCTTGAAGCAGCCCCTCGACCAGCTGCGGCATTTCGCGCGCCAGGCGCGAGCGCGGCACCACCAGGTCGACGCCGGCCGCCTCGGCGGCGGCGCGGGTGTCGACGTCGACGTGCGAGTAGTAGCCGAGGACCGGGATGCCGAGACCGACCAACGCCTCCGGGTTCTCGGTCTCGAGGTCGGCGACCAAGAGCTCGGCCGCCTCCAGCGGCGCCTCCTGCAGCGAGGGGGAGAGAGTTACCTCGTGCCCGGCCGCGGTCAGGGTCGCCTCGACCTTGCTGCCGAGCATCAGGTCGGCGGCGACCGCGACCACGCGGGCCATCAGCCGCGCACCTAGATCGACCGGCGCTGGCGGAACTCCTCGCGCACGCTCTCCGGCCGGCCCCACATCTGCACGACCTCCGAGCGCCCCTCGCGCACCTCGGCGACCAGCATCTCGCCGGCGACGCCCGCCTCGTCGAGGCGGGCCAGGACGCCCTTGACGGACTCGGCCGCGGCGGCGTGGCCGAAGCTGTGGGCGACCAGCAGCCGCCAGTGCCACTCGGCCCGCGAGTAAGGCTGGGCGTTGACCTCGCTCAGCGCCACCGCGGTGTCGACGTACTGGCTCTCGTCGTCGATCCGCAGGTCGACCTCGAGGTCGGTCCAGTCCGGTGGCAGCGCATCGACGATGCGCTGGAAGTCGTCGGCGAGGGCCACGGGGGCAAGCCTAGCGCTGTGGCAGCGGGACGCCGCCGAAGCGGCGCCGCAGCCGCCGGTGGCGGTGGCGGAAGACGGCCGCGATCAACGGCCGCAGCGCCCGTCCCGGCAGCGGCAGCCGCGGCTCCCAGGCCAGGCGGTCGGCGATCACGGTCCCGTCGCCGGCCGCCGCGAGCGTCCGCTCGTGTTCCCAGAGCCGCTGCGAGAGCATGGTCGAGCGCTCGAGGAAGCCGCGGCCGGGCTCGATCCGCTCCAGCCCGATCTCGTCGTAGTCGATCGGGAGGAGGCCGAAGAGCAGCAGCCAGCTGCGCCCCAGCGGGCCGGGCTCGAGCCCCCGCAGGTCGAGGCTCGCGGCCCCGCGCGGCACCGTCATCCGCAGCAGCGGGCCGAGCTCGTGGTTGATCCCCTCGGCGCTCACCGCCCGCTCCCAGACCGCCGCCGGCGCGGCCGGCAGCGCCGAGGCGATGCGGAACTCGGCCCGGCGCCGCATCAGCCGAGGAAGACCTCGTAGAGGAGGAAGACGTTGAGGGCGATGATCAGGGCGGCGAGGACGCCGGCGAGCGCCGAGAGCCAGCCGGGGTTGACCAGGTCCCCCATCACCTCGCGTTTGCCGGCGATGATCAGCAGCGGCACCAGGGCGAAGGGGATGCCGAAGGAGAGGACGACCTGGCTGCCGACCAGGGCGTCGGTCGGGTCGACGCCGATCGCCAGCACGAACAGCGCCGGCGCCAGGGTGACGGCGCGGCGGACGAAGATCGGGATGCGGCGGCGGATGAAGCCCTGCATCACCACCTGCCCGGCCATCGTCCCGACCGAGGAGGAGGCGAAGCCGGAGGCCAGCAGGGCGATGCCGAAGACCATCGCGGCGCGGTCGGAGACCAGCTGCTGCAGCCCTTCGTAGGCGCCGTCGATCGAGTCGACCCCGGTCAGGCCGCTGGTGTGGAAGAGCGCGGCGGCGACGATCATCATCGAGAGGTTGACCAGGCCGGCCAGCGAGAGGGCGATCACCACGTCGACCTTCTCGAAGCCGAGGATCCGCTTCTTCTCGGCCTCGTCGCGGCCGACTATCCGCCGCTGGGTCAGGGCCGAGTGCAGGTAGACGACGTGCGGCATCACGGTCGCGCCGATGATCCCGGTGGCGAGCAGGATGCTCTCGGTGCCGGCGAAGCCGGGGACGAAGAGGTGCTTGCCGATTTCGCTCGCTTCCGGGCTGGCGTCGAAGAGCTCGTAGACGAAGGAGGCGACGACGACGCCGACCAGGACCGAGATCCCGGCCTCCAGCCGCCGGTAGCCCTGCTGCTGCAGGGCGAGGATCGCGAAGGCGCCGGCGCCAGCGATGATCCCGGCCGGGAAGAGCGGGATGCCGAAGAGCAGGTTGAGCCCGAGCGCGGCGCCGACGACCTCGGCGATGTCGGTCGCCATCGCCACCAGCTCGGCCTGCAGCCAGAGGCCGATCGAGGTGCGGCGCGAGAAGCGCTCGCGGCAGAGCTCGGCCAGGTTCTTGCCGGTGGCGATGCCGAGCTTGGCCGACTGCGTCTGCACCAGCATCGCGATCAGGTTGGCCGAGAGCACCACCCAGAGCAGCAGGTAGCCGAACTTGGCGCCGCCGGCGATGTTGGTGGCGAAGTTGCCGGGGTCGATGTAGGCGACGGCGGCGATGAAGGCCGGGCCGAGGAAGGGCCAGAGCCGGCCGACGCCGCGGTTGTGGCCGTCGAGCGAGCGCCGCGCCGCCTCGGCGACCCGGGCCTCGCCGGGCAGGACGCTCTCGACCGTCGCCTCCCTCCGCTCCACCTCCGGGGGCGCCGCGGGCTTCACCGGCCGCCCCGCTCGGCCGCCGGCGGCAGCAGGTCCGGGCCGGGGATCGGGGTCCCGTGGGGATCGTGGCTCGGTTCGCCGAGCTTGGCCGCGATCAGCATCTCCAGCTCCTCGGAGATGTAGTGCTCGAGCACCTCCGCCTCCTCGTGGACGCGGTCGGCCGGCATCCCCAGCGCCTCCGAGAGGTAGGCCTCGATCAGGCGGTGGTGGCGGATCACCTCGAGCGCGACCTTCTCCCCCGCCGGGGTCAGGCTGACGCCCTTGTAGGGCATGTAGTCGACCAGACCCAGCCCGGCCAGGCGTTTCAGCATCGAGGTGGCGGTGGCGGGGGTCACCTGCAGCCGCTGCGCCACCTCGCCGTTGAGGACGAGGCCGTCGCGCTCCTGGGAGATCGCGTAGATCGCCTTCGCGTAGTCCTCGATCGCCTCGGTTTTAGCCTCTGGTTTCGACACGTCTAAATCGAGAGTTTGACACATCTAAAAAAGCGCGGCGCCTGGGGTTCCTAGAATCAGTCGCATGAGCGAGCAGGCGGTCGTCGAGCTGGATGCGCAGTACCGGCAGCTGCGCGAGGAATGTGGGCTGGTCGATCGCTCCGACCGCGGGGTCCTGCTGGTCCGCGGACCCGACGGGGCCGAGTACCTGCAGGGGCAGCTGACCAACGACGTCGAGGCGCTGGCGGTCGGCGAGGGGCAGTACGCGGCCCTGCTCGACCGCAAGGGCCACATGCAGGCGGACATGCGGGTGCTGCGCCCGGCCGCCGAGGAGATCCTGCTCGACACCGAGCCCGGCGCCCTCGCCGCCGCCCGCCGCCACCTCGAGACGTACTCGATCGGCCGCGAGGTCGAGGTCGTCGACGTCGGCGCCGAGCGCGCGATCCTCTCCCTGCTGGGGCCGCGCAGCGTCGAGATCGCCGGCACCGCGGTGCTGCCGGAGCACGCCTGCGAGACGACCGCGGTCGCCGGCGTCGAGTGCCTGGCCGTCGGCACCCGCTTCGGGGTCGACCTGATCGTCGCCGCCGCCGCGAGCGAGCGCCTGCGCGCCGCCCTGGTCGGGGCCGGCGCCGTCGAGGTCGCCGCCGAGGCGGCGGAGATCCTCCGGATCGAGAGCGGGACCCCCCGCTTCGGGGCGGAGATGGGGACGGAGACGATGCCGGCCGAGGCAGGCATCGTCGCGGACGCCGTCAGCTTCACCAAGGGCTGCTACATCGGCCAGGAGACGGTCGCCCGCCTCCACTACAAGGGCCGGCCGAACCGCCACCTGCGGGGGCTGCGGCTGAGCGGCCCGGCCGCGCCGGGGGATGCCGTGCGCCTCGGCGAGAAGGAGGTCGGCCGGGTCGGCGGCAGCGCCGTCTCCCCCGCCTTCGGGCCGATCGGGCTGGCGATCCTGCGCCGCGAGGCCGAGCCGGGCGGCGAGGTCGCCGTAGGTGAAGATGGCGTTACGGCTCGCGTGGTCGACTTGCCCTTCGGTTAGATTCCGGCCCGATGGGTCGTGGGAGAGCCAGAGCAGCCGCGGCGTGCGCCCTCGGCGCACTCGCGCTTCTCGCTGCCGGTTGCGGCGCGCAGAGCCACCCCAACGGCCCGCGGCCGCAGGTGGCGCTGCGGGTCAGCGTCACGATCACCCCGAAAGCGGTAACGGTGGATCCGGAGCGGATCGGGTTCGGCCCCGCCCGCACCCAGCAGATCCCCCAGAACCAGAACCACGCGCAGCCGCCGATCAAGACCAAGGCGCCGCTGACCGCGGTGATCGTCGCCGCCAACCAGACCCGCACCGACTCGCGCCTGGAGCTGCGCGGGCCCGATGACGCCAGCTCCGGCCCGATCCTGGCCGGCAGTCCGGGCACGATGCAGACCGACCTCCCCACCGGCACCTACACGGTCGTGGCCGCCGACATCCCCGGCGCCCGCCCCGGCAAACTGATCGTCGGCCCCTACCGGGCCTCCTCCCAGAACGACGTCCTGCTGCCCTAGCCGGCGGCCGCCGCTTACTCCGCTGCAAGCGGCATTTCAGATCCGCGATCGCGTCTGGCGGGACCGTCACCATCGCTGGCGATGACCATCGTGCTCGCAATCGCCGTCGTCCTGCTCGCCGCGGGGCTCCTCTACCTGCTGTTCGCGCGGCGCGAGGAGCCGGTCGAGCAGCCCGATTTCGCCCTTGCCGTGCAGGAAGCGGCCGCCCGCGCCGTCGCCGACTCGCTGCCCGGCCTGCTGCAGGCCAACGACGAGGCCCGCAAGCTCGACGCCAAGACCGCCGAGGCGGCGCTCGACAAACGCCAGGCGGAGATCAAGGGCCTGGCCGAGCGGATCTCCGAGGGCCAGAAGAAGATCGAGGCCGAGGTGCGCCGCCGCGGCGAGACCGACATGGAGACCCGCACCCTGCTGGAGCAGATGGGCCAGACCGTCGGCAACCTCAACTCCGAGACCGCCGGCCTGAAGAAGGCGCTGCGCCAGCCGCAGACCCGCGGCCAGTGGGGCGAGCTGCAGCTGCGCCGCTGCGTCGAGATCGCCGGCATGACCGAGCACGTCGACTTCGAGCTGCAGGAGACGCTGCGGACCGAAGAGGGGCGGCTGCGGCCGGACGCGCTCTTCCTGCTGCCCGAGGGGCGCAGCTTCGTCGCCGACTCGAAGGTCCCGCTCGACGCCTTTCTCGACGCCCAGGAGGCGGAGGTGGAATCCGAGCGTCAGGTCCATCTCCAGCGCCACTCCCGCCAGGCCCGCGAGCACGTCCGCGCGCTCAGCTCCAAGGACTACCAGGGCCAGTTCAAGGCCGGCGAGATGCCGGACCTGGTGATCTGCTTCATCCCCAACGAGCCCGCCCTGCACGCCGCCCTCGGCGCCGACCCCGGCCTGTTCGAATACGCGCTCGAGCACAAGGTGCTGCTGGTCAGCCCGACCTCGCTGATCGGGCTGCTGAAGACGATGGAGCTCGGCTGGCGCCAGGAGCGGATGGTCGCCGAGGCGGCCGAGATCGCCGACGCCGCCGGCACCCTGCACGCCCGCTTCTCCAAGTTCCTCGGCGACTTCGAGAGGGTCGGCAAGGGCCTGACCACCGCCGCCAACGCCTACGACTCCGCCGTCGGCTCGATGGATCGCCGCCTGCTCCCGCAGCTGCGCAAGGTCGAGGGCCTCGGGGTCGCCCCCGGCAAGGAGATCGAGCCGCCGGAACCGGTCGAGATCACCGTCCGCGAGATCTCCGCCCCGGAGCTGCGCTCCGACGCCGCCTGACGCTGCGCATGCCTGCGTCCTCCCTCGCTTGTGTGCATAAGCACACGGCGCTCGGTTGTGTCCCCGGCCCGCTTGGCCAGGCGGCGTCGGAGGAGGCCCTCTTTTAACTAGGATTCGCTCCGCTCGCAACCGACCCGCGGAGGACTCTCTTGGCAGTTGACAGCAGCGCGATCTCGAAGCTTGACGTGGAGCCCGGAACCCTGCCCGACACGATGGCGGCCTGGGTGATCCGCGAGGAGCGCCAGGGCGAGCCGAAGGACGCCTTCCAGCTCGAGCAGATCGAGGTGCCGGAGCCCGGCGCCTTCGAGGTGATCGTCCGCGTGATGGCCGCCGGCGTCAACTTCAACAACGTCTGGGCGGCGCTGGGCGAGCCGGTCTCGGTCTTCCCCTATGGCGACCACCCCGAGTACGGCCACCACATCGGCGGCTCCGACGCCTCCGGGATCGTCTGGAAGGTCGGCGAGGGCGTCACCCGCTGGAAGCCCGGCGACGAGGTCGTGGTCCACTGCAACCAGGCCTCCTACGAGGACGTCGAGGTCCACGGGCTCGACCCGCTGGCGGCGCCGAGCCAGCAGATCTGGGGCTACGAGACCACCTGGGGCTCCTTCGCCCAGTTCACCAAAGTGCAGGCGCAGCAGCTGCTGCCGCGCCCCCAGAACATGAGCTGGGCCGAGGCCTCCTCCTACGGCCTCACCTACTTCACCGCCTACCGGATGCTGATCGACCAGTGCAAGCTGCAGCCCGGCCACAACGTCCTCATCTGGGGCGCCGCCGGCGGCCTCGGCGTCTTCGCCGTGCAGCTCTGCAAAGCCGCCGGCGCCAACGCGGTCGGCGTCGTCTCCTCCGACGAGAAGGGCGAGCTGGTGAAGCAGCTCGGCGCCGTCGGCTACATCAACCGGTCCGAGTTCGGGGAGATGATGCGGACGCCGGAGAACCTCGTCGACAAGGCCGCCGACAAGGAGCGCTTCAAGGCCTCGCGCGGGTTCGCCAAGCGGGTCAAGGAGATCCTCGGCGACTCCCCCGACATCGTCTTCGAGCACGTCGGCCGCGCGACCTTCCCGACCTCGGTCTTCGTCGTCAAGCCGTTCGGCAGGGTTGTGATCTGCGGGGCGACCTCGGGCTTCCAGCTCG
>Ga0157375_10001212_pt1 | contig 22228 bp, 20 predicted proteins | sample M35metaG_FD_115311 | JGI IMG/M metagenome (GOLD analysis project Ga0157375, IMG submission 115311) | Miscanthus rhizosphere microbial communities from Kellogg Biological Station, Michigan, USA - M3-5 metaG | ecosystem: Host-associated > Plants > Roots > Rhizosphere > Soil | place: USA: Michigan... | reverse complement strand
GCGCCGATCCAGCCGCCGACGAGATTCGTGGCCACGCCGAAAATCTCGTAGAAGAGAAACAGGAACGCGATCTGGAACGCGGAATAGCCGAGGAGATAGAACTGGAAGAGGACGAGCATTCGTATCGCCCCGTCCGTGATGGTGAACCCCCAATAGGCAAGGGTGACGAGGGCGTACTCCCAGACGCCGTCGCGCTTTGCTTTGAGATCTTCTGCGAGGAGCCGGAACTTCTTCACCTTTGCCGCCAGCCACGTCCGGAGCGAGGCCCGGCGCGGCTTTGGAGGCGCATCGCCGTCAGCAGTTTCCTTGGGCGGTTCTTCCGAAGCGATCAATTTCTCGGCGACGCCGAACACGAATGCGAATCCGAATCCGATCGCGTACGCGCCCGCCGCGACGAGCCCGTGGCGAGCCTTCCCGCGCCGCGCAGGTTCGCCCTGCACCACCCGCGGTGGATCCTCATGGACGGACGTCGTGCTCAGCGCATCCATACTCTCTCTTCACGTATCCACATATACGTTGGAGGTGTTTCGCTTTATCGGTTTACTCGCTGAAAGCTGGACATCGGTACTCTCGCACAAGTATCTTTTGGGAGTCAATTCCAAACATTCGCAAGGCGGTGGTGCGTGACAGTCTTCTGGCTATCGGTCGGTCTGGTGTTCCTCGCCGAGATGGGCGACAAAACGCAGTTCGCAACGGCGGCACTGGCAACGCGCTATTCGGTGCGCCTTGTGCTCGGCGCGCTAACCATCGCCACCCTGGTCAGCCACCTTCTCTCCGTCTACCTCGGCCGCGTCTTCCACCTGATCCTTCCGCAGCGCACGATCGGGTTGCTGGCCGGCCTCGCGTTCATCCTCTTCGGCATCTGGACGCTGCGCGCGGACGACTCCGCCGATGAAGCCGAGAAGCCGACGCGCATGCGACCGTTCATCGCGCTCATGCTCACGTTTTTCATGACGGAGATGGGCGACAAGACGATGCTGGCCACCGTCGCGATCGCGGTGCAGTATCCGAACATCGTGGCGGTCTGGCTCGGAAGCACGCTGGGAATGTTGATCGCCGACGGGCTGGCCATCGTGGCCGGCCGATCGCTCGCTGCGCGCGTGCCGCAGCGCGTGACCCGCCTCGCCGCCGCCGCAATCTTCCTGATCACCGGCGTGCTCACGATCGTGCGGGTTCTGTTCTACAACACGCCGAGCGTCGCGTGATCGCCGCACCCGAAGAGATCGAGCAGGTTCGCGCCGCATGCCGGGTGCTGGTACGCCGCCGTGCGCGCGCGGCCGCGGCGCTGTCCGCCATCCCGGTGCCGGGCGTCGACATCGCCGGCGACATGGCGCTGCTGCTGGAGGTGATCCCGGCCATCAATCGCCGCTTCGGACTCGACCACAAGCAGATCGAGAATCTCGACAACACCACGAAAGTCGTCGTCTACCGGATCATGCGGCAAGCCGGTACGCACTTCGTCGGCCGGGCCATCACCGCGGAATTGATCGGGAGCGCGCTGTCCAGCCTCAGCGTCCAGATCGCGGCCGAGACGGTCCTGAAGTTCGTCCCGATCGCGGGCACGATCGCCTCCGGCCTGATCGCGTACCAGATGTTCAAGCGCATCGCGTACGCGCACATCGAGGAGTGCGTGAAGGTGACGCGCAGCGTGATACAGAAAGAAGAAACAGCAGACTAATCGCTCACGGCCGCCTGGAAGCTGCGCACGCGCTGCTGAATGGCGTCGCGCACGTCCCGAAAAACCTGCAGCCGCTGTTCGTCCGTGCCGTCCGCCGCGCCCGGGTCGTTGAAGCTCCAGTGAATCCGCTCCGCCTGCCCCGAAAAAATCGGGCAACTTTCTTTTGCGTCATCGCAGACGGTGATGACGTAATCGAACCGCTGATCCGGAAGCGCATACAGCGTCTTCGACGTCTGCGCGCTGATGTCGATCTCCGTCTCCTTCATCGCCTCGATGGCCAGCGGATGAACGCGCGTCTGCTCCGTGCCGGCGCTGAAGACCTCGAATCGATCCCCGGCCATGGCGCGGAGTATCCCCTCCGCCATCTGACTGCGCGCGGAGTTGTGGGTACAAAGGAAGAGCACTCGTTTCTTCATCGCAAGTCACCTTCGCGCCGGCCGTTTCCGAGCCAGCGGAAGAGCAGCGTTGCAGCGAGCGCGCCGAGAAGCTGCGCGGTGATGAAGCCCGGGATGCCGGCGGGCGCGATGCCGGAGAATGTATCCGTCAGCCCGCGCGCGACGGTGACCGCCGGATTCGCGAAACTGGTGCTCGCCGTGAACCAGTACGCGGCCGTGATGTACGCCGCCACCGTGAGCGGAACGACCGCCGCGCGCTTTCCGGTCCCGTGCACGACCACGAGCAGCCCGAACGTGGCCACGAATTCGCTGAACAGCTGCGACGCCCCGGTCCGGCTGTGCTGCGAGATCGCGATCAACGGATGCGCAAACATCGCATGCGCCGTGAACACCCCCAAAACCGCCCCCATCATCTGCGCGGCGATGTACGCCGGCACCCGCCGCCACGCGAACCCGCCCTCAAACGCCGACGCCAGCGTGACCGCCGGATTGAAATGCGCTCCTGAAATCGGTCCAAACGTAAAGATCAACGTAGCCAGCACAGCCCCCGTAGCGATGCTGTTCGCCAGCAGCGCCAGCGCCATGTTTCCTCCCGCCAGCCTCTCCCCCATGATCCCCGACCCAACCACGGCCGCGAGCAGAAGAGCAGTCCCAATGCATTCCGACACGGTCGCGCGCATGCGCCGATAGTCGCACGAGCGGCGGGCGGGTGCCATGAGAATCGGCGTGGGATGCTGTGATGGGACTAGGTCTCTACGCAGCCCATGGGTTCATTGGCTGCCTAACTCGAGCTCAGATTGCGAATACGGTCGTACTCATCATGTCCGGCGGACCTCTCCAACTGATCCTGCACTACGCCACGGCGCGCCGTCCTTTCACCGGTGGAATTGACGTGTGTTCGCGCTGGCCTTGTATTGCGAACATCGCCGATCTCTACATGGTCTGGTTCCGTAGGAACCGCCGGCGATTTTCTCCAGCACGTCGGCGTCAGCCTTGATTCAACCCTGATTATGATCTCGGAGGCGTCGTCGTCCGCTACGCCATCGCGCGCGACGTCAAAACGCGTCGCTGGGCTCTCCGCCTCTTCATGGTCGTCAACGGCGTCTGGTTCTTCCGCGTCGGAATGATGCTCTGGCTCGTAATCAATCGCGGGCAAGTTCGGTTTCAACCCACCTTCACTGGCTCATTCCTGACGTTCTGTTCATTCGCCTACTACCCTCAACCCCTAGCCATTATCGAGCTTTTACCTCCCGAGCAACCGACCGTTTGAGATCGTTCGCTCGTTTTGCCATAGCCGCTGGTCTGTTCGTAGTGACGTTACCGATCGGCATCGGCATCCTCGTAGCTACGAAGGTCATGTGGCTGTCGCGTCTGGGGTGGTTCGATTCGAGGTCAGCTCGATCCCCAGCGGTGCTCGCGTAACAGGGTTACGGTGAGAACGCACTTGCGGGGAGGAGGTGACCCAGTCGCTGGAAAACCAACTCGGATGGAATTCCCCGATTTGGACACCCAAGGCATTCATGAATCGCGATCACAGCGTGATCTCCTGCCGGTTGCAGTGAGATGACGGGCGATCCCGATGACCCGCCACGCGTATCGGCCCGATAAGCGATTGTCGCCGGCAGGCCGACGCCGCACGGCGCGGCGGCTCTGGACCGTACATTATCGATGCTGTACTTGCGGCTCTCCCCGCGCGGATGCTGAACGATGCCGATGTTCTCACTGTCAGCCGCTTCCGATTTGCGCAACACGAGATGACCGACTGTTTGCGCCAGCTGAGCTGGGAGCTTAACAATCGCGATATCGATCGTCGGATCGCTGCCTACCCATTGCGCGCCGCGCTCGAAGCGTTCGGCTGTCGCCTTCAGAATACGCGTGCAGTCGGTGGAGCAGTCGGCCTCTTCGGCGCCAAACTCGAAGATTGCATTTCGCGCCTCCGTTTCATTCGCGATGCAATGAACATTTGTGATTAGGTGCCCTTGATCGCCGACGAGGAATCCGCTGCATGTGTCAGTGCCAGCCAGAAGAATTCGCGCCACTGCCTTCTTCCGTTGTTGGAGTGCGGCGGGAAGATTCGGGCAACTCGTATCCTCGAGATCGCATTCATCACAGATCTGACGTAGCCCGACGGGCGGCTCGTTCGCCGTCTCAATCTGTTTGAGAGCGTGTCCGCGTGCGAAGAGGTCGATCACCGCGTGGCAGTCGCACGACGCCGTCGTCGCGTTCTCGCAACGCAGAATAGCTTTTTCGCCGTCGACCGGAGGCAACCAGAGATCTTCTGTGTTGATGGCCGTCGCGCGTTGCCAGATCTCGACGTCGTTCGCATCCCGCAGTGAAAGGCGTGCGCCGCCGCGCAGGACGATCGACCTCAAATGAATCGCGATGTAACTGCTCTCCTCGCCGGTTTCGACAGCGCCCGGCGAACCAACCGTCACAGTGACGGGATCGAGCAGATGACGCGTCTCACCCGCCTTGCCACGAAAGTTGCGCAGCTCCTGAAGTGATGACAGCGCGTCCTTCAGTTTGTCCGCGGATGCGTTAGCCGTGACCAAGAGAGACACCCCGAGTAACGCCACGAAACGATTGTTCATGGACACACCTTCCCGGTCGTGAACTCACCGAACCTCGCGATGAACTTGTCGAGGGGCAGATCTTCCGGCTCAGCGACGCCAGATTGCTGCAGATGAGCCATTCCTTTTGTCAATTCGACGACGGCCCCTGACGTGTCCGCAGCCAGGTCTCGTGCACGCCTCCAGAGAAACGTTTTTCCGTCCGATTTGAAGATCGCGAAATCGCCTTCGCCCTGACCACAGAAGTCGATCTCGTCGTCCACGTCCTTGTTCCGCGTACGATCGAAGAACGTGAATTCGATGCGGCCCCCGACGATCGACGAGGTTAATTCGTCGGCAGCAACGATCCTGCGGCTGTCGGGCACGAGGAGCAGAAAAGGATCAAAGAAACCGCCACTGGTGACCTTCGAGAAGATGTCGGCATGAACGGGGCGACTGGCGCGAATGATCTCGCGACGAATGTCTTCGCGGCCTGTCGAATCCACAAGCCGCTTCACCCACGCCGCAGTCGCCACCCATGGTGACGCGAAGCTCGATCCGGCCGTGTCCGGTGGAAGGTCATCACCGGCAAAGCCTGCACCGCGTGCCAGTACGGCGACCTCGGAACGAGCGTTCTCGTCGGTCGACGACACAGCGCCATTGATCGTCCCCTTGCGGTCACCAAACGTTACGTTCACGACTCGTTGTCTCTTGACAAGCGCTAGCCCTTGCGGCGACGCGTCCACGTCGACGACGCCGCTATTGCCGGCGGCCGCAAAAATCATCGACCTCGACCCTGGGCGCCGGTCGATCGACTGGCGGATCGATTCCGCCTGATCGAGGCGCATGTCGAACGAGACGTTCATCCACGCTCCGGTATTGAGCGTGCGCTCGAATGCAGCCTGGAGGACATATTGGTCGATCTTCTGCTGCAGACCGTCAGGCGGTTGCGCGGTTCGGATCCAGCAGAGGGCGTCGAGATAGCGGATCTCTTCCATTGTCAGGTCCGCCGCGGCGTCGCCTTCCCGCTGGCAAACATTCGCGAAGCGTGCCTCTTTTTCCGGCTTGCACGCGTTGCTGTCCAGACATTTCAGCTTGACGAGCGCTTCGAGCGCCTGTTGATTGCGGCGCGGGTGCAGATCGATGATTGCCGGCTCGATTTCCGGAGTCCCGAGGCAGTGAAGCATTCGACGGGCGACCGTACGGACTTTTTTTCCGTGTCCGCTGGTGAAGTCCCAATCGATGAGCACTAAGCTGAGTGCCGGTTTTCCTGCATCGGCCTTCAGCTTTTCTCGATCGATGCTCCGTGCCTTCCATGCCGACCGGAAGGGCGTTTCCTCGCAATCAGGCTCCGGCGAATCGAGAGGGCCGAGGAATTTCACGTCCATGAGGCGCGCCTCGGGGTCGGTGAGGCTTCCACGGGACGTCACGACCGCTGACACGTTCTCAGGCGGTGCTTGGTCGAAGGCTTTCCGATATTCAGCGAGCGTGTAACGGACGAGCGATTCGTTTACCTTGCGGCGCGGATCTTCCGGCGAGGTTGCGTTTGTAGCCGGCAGCGTCGCGGTTTGGCGCTCGGCCGTCTTGCCGAAAGTGATGGCGCCGCAGGGGACGACGATACGAGATCCGTTCGGGATCCGCCGGTCCTGCTGCGGACTGACGGGAACGCACGGCAAGACGATCGGCGTGCCCAGTGTTGCACCGCCTGCCTGAAGCACATTGGCGTTATTTTTCCGTACCCATAGCGACAACTGCCCTGCGCTTTTCGGGAACTTGCTCGCGTAATAATCAAAGAACGCGTCGACGATCGCTTCCGCACTGCATGGTGGCTTCTTGCAAGTGGCCTTGGCTGTGAAGTGGCGATTGCTGCGATCGGCAAGCTTCAGCGCAGGCTCGACGATATTCGTCTGAGCCTGCGCATCCGCGTTTGCACTCGACAGAATCTTCCGGTCATTCCGAACGATATAGACGTAGACTTGATCGCTGCTCTGTTGCGCCTGGATAAGAGGTGCGGCCAGCGAGCAGGCCGTCAGTCCGGCGATAATGAACGAGCGGATCTTCATTACGGCTGTACTTCGAACTCCGTCGAGCCGACTTCGACGTCGTCTTTGATGACCGTGACCTTCACCTTTCCGGCCTGCAACTGCGGGACAGAAAGGTTCTTGATTGCGTCCTTCGTCCAGTTGTCAGCGATTGTTTTGGATTTGATGATGGTGTCGTTGAATTTGACGCTGCTCTTGTCCGCGATGCCGCCGAAGTCAGTGCCGGCCGGCGGAGTGATCGTAATTTTTGTTCCGACTTTGCCAGCCGGCGGGTCGATTTTCAGCGCCGGCGTCACCTTGAACGGCGCATTGAATGTCTTGTCGGCCGTTTTGACGACCACATTGAAGTCTCCCGGCGGGATGATGGGTACATTGACTGTAATCTCATTCGCCTTCCACTTGTCTCCAAGAGTGGTGGACTTCTGCGGGTCCTTGTCTCCGAACTTGATGGTGCTGGTCTCCGCCGGATCTCCGAAGGTACCGCTTTTCGGTGTGACCTTGACCGTGTCTCCGGCTTTCCCGGAGACGGGGTTCAGCGTGAGTGTGGCGGCCTTGTTTGCGGCCTGACCGCCTTCTTGCGGCTTGGTCGTGGCGGGCGTCGTCGTGTTGAAGGCGGACGCAAAGGGTCCGGTCGGCCCGCCGAAGTTCCGCCCCAGGAACGAGTAGGAGACGGAGATGAAGAAGCCAGCCCGGTTCCGCGTCGGGAGGTTGTCCAACGCAGTGGCGGATGTAGTGAACGAGTGAGCTTCACTGAGCGTCAAGTCGTTCGGGAGACGCTTGACTGGACCAAACGCCACGCCGCCGGTTAGATAGAGGTGCTCGTCAAATCGTAGTGACGTGCCGAAGTAGTACTTGGTCTTTGAATCCGCGCCGACGCCGAGCCCGAAGCTGATCGGAGCCCAGTTGCCACCGAGGATGGGCCAGCGGTCTGGATCCGTATGCTGGAGGTGCACCATCGCCGCCGTGCCGAGGCTGGCAGTGTCTTTCCCTCCGCTGTTCTGATGAACGGTAAAGCCCGGCGTGTCGACGTTGTTGATTTTTTTAGTGCCTGGCTCGAGGAAGTAGACCGGGTCGGTGAGCGTATCGGCAGTGAATGCTCCAGCGAAACCGAGGGCCCAAGTGAGCGGCTGCACAGGGATCGTGACTGAGTCCTCATCGAGGCGGAGATCTTGTTTGCATTGGTCGCGAAGGTCGGTTGAGAGTCCAGATTGGAACTTGATGTCCAGTTTGTATCCCGTCGCCGTGCCGTCGTAGGTGTTCGGGAGGCTGATGGTGTCGTACTGGAGGCCGCCCCGAAAACTCTCGTTGTTTGTAGCAGCCGCCTTTTGCTCTACGGTGATAGGGTAGGTGAAGCAAGTAGCGGCGTTTGTGTTTGTGACGAGAATGATTAACGTGTCGCCCTTCGCGAGCGCGACGGGACCGCCGGGCGTCACTGTTCGGTGGATGTGGTCGTAAATGACCGTCTTCTCTTTGTGATTGGTCTGTGCCAACGTCGGAATCGATAGCAACGCTGCTGCAATCAGCAGAACTACGGAGCGGGCAACTCGGTAACTCATGTTCGCCTCCTGCGACGCTTAAAGTCGTCAGAAGTCAGAGACGGACCGTGTTGCTGCTTTCGCGGGAAGGACGGAGATTTGTTTTGTTGGTCGGGCGGACTACGAGGTGGGTGTGGTGACCGTTTGGTGGAGGCGGCGGGAGTTGAACCCGCGTCCGAGAGCAGTGAAGTCTGGCTACTACATGCTTAGCTCTCCTTTTAAGTCTCGTCCTCATCCTGCCCGGAGAGCGGGGAACGAATGTGGACCAGCCTCTGAGGTTTTCGACGTCTGCGCCGAGACGGTGCGCGGACGCTTAGCTCACATTAATGACATCCGGACCCGACGGCGTGAGCAACCATCGGGCGGACGCTCACGGGTTTTTAGGCCGCGAGGGCGAGTTCGCTGTTGTTCGCAGCTACTCAGTTTTGATCAGATTTGCGAGGTAATCAGCTCGGCATGCAACCATGACCCCGACGTGTCCCCGTCGAAGCCGGTACGCCCCCAAATTGTCAACGATCAGGCACTTCAAAACGCCGCGGTCCATGGCAGCATTCCTGTATGACTTCCGCAGATTTTCAACGTGAGATCGATCTGATCGTCCGACGAGCGCTCGACGAGGACTTGCCCGACATTACCAGCGAGGCCATCTTCGAAGCTGGCGACCGAGGACGAGCGCGCTTTCTGATGAAGGCGCCGGGGATCCTGGCGGGGCTGGCATTCGCGGAGCGGACGTTTGCGGCCATTGATCATTCGTCGTCGTTTGTCGCGAAACGGAAGGATGGCGATGAAGTCGTTGCCGGCGATGTCGTGGCCGAGGTGAGTGGGAGCGTGGTGGCGTTGCTGGCGGGGGAGAGGACGGCGCTCAATTTCATGCAGCGCGCGTCGGGCATCGCCACGACTACGCGGCGTTACGTCGACGCCGTGCGCGGGACGAAGGCGAGGATCTACGACACGCGCAAGACCGCGCCGGGGCTGCGCGCGCTCGATAAGTACGCCGTGCGCTGCGGCGGCGGACAGAACCATCGCATCGGGCTGTACGACATGTTTCTCATCAAGAACAATCACGTCGATCGCGCCGGCTCGATCACCGCGGCCGTCGAGCGCATTCGTTCGAAGGCGATGCCGCAGAAGATCATGGTCGAGGTGCGCAATCGCGCGGAGCTGGACGAAGCGCTGGCGTTGCGGCCGGACTTCATCCTCATCGACAACATGTCACCCGCCGAGATGCGCGCGGCGGTCGACCACGTCGCAGGCGCGGTGCCGCTCGAAGCCTCGGGCGGCATCACCATCGACAACGTCCGCGAGATTGCTGAAACGGGCGTCGACCGCATTTCGATCGGCGCGCTGACGCACTCGGTCGTGGCTCTCGACATCTCGATGCGAATCAACGAGTCAGCGAATTCATAACCGCAATGGCGGCCGAGCCTGCGGCAACCAACGCTCCCCGCCGTGCGGGGTGGCATCGTGTTTGCGGCTGCCCTTGATTAATGTCCGATCCTCAGCCGTTTCAGGTTGCTGTCGTCGATGACGATCCGGCCATTCGCCGGCTCGTGCGGCTGCTGCTCAAGCGCAGCGGGTACGAGAGCATCGAGTTCGGGATGGGGGAGGAAGCGCGGCAGCAGCTCACGCAGATCGCGTGGGACCTGGCCATCCTCGACCGTCGCCTGCCCGACATGGACGGCGTCGACCTTTGCCAGCAGCTCAAGTCCAATCCCGAATTGCGCAACCGCTACATCATCATGCTCACCGGCGAGGACGATCAGGAGGACAAGATCCAGGGCCTCGACCTCGGCGCGGACGACTACATCACCAAGCCGTTCCAGTATCCCGAGTTGATGGCGCGCATTCGGGCCGCGAAGCGGATCGTCGATCTGCAGAAAGAGCTGCTCGAAACGAATCACCGGCTGGAGTTGCTCTCGATCACCGACGGACTTACGAAGCTCTTCAACCACCGTCACCTGCAGGATGAACTGGCGCGCGCATTCGAGGAGTCGGTCCGCTACCAGCGGCCGCTGTCGTTCGTCATCGTCGATCTCGATTTCTTCAAGAAGGTCAACGACACGTACGGCCACGCCATCGGCGACGAGGTGCTCAAGGCCATTTCGTCGATCTTCCAGAAATCGATCCGCACCACCGACCTCGCGGCGCGCTACGGCGGCGAGGAGTTCGCGCTGATGCTGCCGGAGACGATGCTCGAAGACGCGCTCACGTTCGCGGAACAGATCCGGGCCAGCATCGAAGCGTCGCCGGTGCAGACGCATGCCGGCGCGATCCCGGCCACGGTCAGCATCGGCGTGGCCACCGTGCCGAATCCGCGCATCCACTCCGCGAAGGAGTTGATCGTGGCCGCGGACAAGGCGCTGTATCGCGCGAAGAAGAACGGACGCAACCAGGTGCAGGCGGCGGAGTCGGGACGAACGGTTCGCGCGAAAGGGACGGACGCGGCGTAGCCGTCATCCTGAACCGCCGGAGCCTATGGAGCGCGAAGCGCGGAATGGCGCAGGACGGTGAAGGATCTCAAGATGCGCAACTCCGGCTGAAACCCGCTGGGATTCAACGCATGTTGGGAAGCTTGAGATCCTTCGGCGTCCTCCGGCGACGTCGCCTGCGGCTCCGCGCCTCCGGCAGCCTCAGGATGCCTACGTCGTCGCCGTCACCGCGAACTCGCGCATGCGCTTGTCCACTTCCGCGCGGAGGTTGAAGACGTGCTGCTGGATGCGGTCGTCGATGCCGGGACGCGTTCCTTCCTCCGACAGCGACTCGACGGCGGACTCCAGTTCCGCGGCGTCGGTGGAGATGCGCTGAAACCCGTAGCTGCCGCCGGAGCCTTTCAACTGATGCGCGAGGTACGTCAAGCGCTGCAATGCCTCGGGCGACTGCTCGCCGTCGAGCTTCGCCTGAATCTCGCGCACCTTCTCGTCCGCCTCGGCGAGAAACTCGCGCTTCAGGTCATCCAGTTCCAGATCCACCATCATCTCGGGCCTCACCGGCATTGCATGCGTGATGCCGCGCCTCCCGGCACCGTATCATTCCGGCGTGCCGGTCTCAGTCTTGGATGTGCCGAGGGGAGAGTTCTCGATCGAAGAACCGTGGGCGATTCCGGATGGGTGCGTTCCGGTCGCGCTGAAACGGGCCACCGATGGCGGCGCGCCGCGGCTGGCAACCACGGTTGCCGCGTACTACGACGATGACTTCCTCACCGTCGTCTTCGATGCCGACGACGATGAAGTCGTAGCCACCTACCTCGAACACGACGAGCCGTTGTGGGAGGAGGACGTCGTCGAAATCTTCATTGCTCCCGAAGGCCTGACCCCGTACTTCGAGATCGAGGTCAATCCGCTCGGCACCACGTTCGATGCGCGTATCGACTCGCCGGACGGCGTCCGCGCCACGATGACGACCGATCTGGCGTGGACCTGCTATGGCCTCTTCGCGGCGCTACGGCGCGACGACAGAAAGCGAATGCAGGTCGTCATCCGCATCCCTTTCGACTCGCTGAAAAAGTATCCGAACCCCGGCGACGAATGGCGCGCCAACGTCTTCCGAATCGATCGAAGCGCCTCGCACGGCGACGACTTCAGCGCGTGGCAGCCGACGATGAAAACGCCGCCCGACTTCCACGTCACGGCGGCGTTCGGCACCCTTCGCTTCGGGCCGCACAAAACCAGCTAACCTCTTGTATTACAGGGAATTCATTCTACATTTTCTGATTTGTAATCAACACCTCGGCCATTGCAGACTAGATTGAGCGTCGGCCAAGGACCTCGCTCCCAAAAATGATCGTTCGACTTTCCCATCTCTCTCTTGCAGCGCTTCTTTTCATCTCCGCCGCTCATGCGGAGGATCGGAAGATGTGCACCGCTCCGGCGAGCGAATGCGAGAAAGCCATCCGCCAGCTTTCCAGCGGACGCCGCTACCTCGGCGCCGAAATCAAAGAGCTCGAACCGGGCATCATCATCAAGGCCATCATCGACGACGGTCCTGCCTCGCGCGCCGACCTCAAGCCCGGCGACCGGCTCATGTCGGTCAATGGCCACTCCACGGTCGAGGCGAGCATCAAAGACTTCAAACAGATCCTCTACAGCGCGAAAGCGACCGGTGTCCTCTGGGTCATCGTTCTGCGCCAGGGGGTCCTGAAGAAGGTAGACGTGCGGCTCGAGCCGTACACGAAGGCGCAGATCGACAAGATGGTGGCGCAGCACCTGGCCCAGGCGCACGGAATCCCCAACACCACCGCAGCGGCGCCGCAACAGTGACGACGAATGGTCCGAGACTTCCTCGCGAAGTGGAAATCAAGCCCGCGATCGGGTGACCGGCCCGACCACGTCTCCCCGATCCTTGTCCCCTTCCTGATCGTCGCCCTCGGACTCGGCGTTCTGGCCTGGCGTTCGTACGTTCTTTCCGAACGCACCGAGCGCGGCGTCGACACGCTGGCCATGCAGTACGCCGGCTACGCCGCGCAGATCAGCGCCAGCCGCATCGACGCGGCCGTCAGCAGCGAGCAGGCGCGTGCATCCGAGGAGTGGCAGGCAGTGGAGCGGCACTCGCCGTCGTCGGTCGAGCTGCAGAAATGGATCAACGACAACGACTGGATCATCTCCGCGCTTTATGTTCCTGACGCCGATCCATCGAGCGCGATCTACGCCAGCGAGCCGCAGGGAACGGCGCACACGGGCGCGCGGCTGACGCGCGAGTTCTACTCGCCCAAAGGCATTGTCCGCTACACGTACGATCCGGCGATGCTTCTGGCGCGCGTGTATCCCGCGCTTGCGCGCCAGCCGCTCGTGCAGGCGCAAGGGCTCAAGCAGGAGGCGCAGGTCTCCCTGATCGAGAATCCCTCGGCGACCGGTGCCGTGAAGTCCGGCAACGGCTACGCCTTCATCGCGCCGTTGAACGCGCCGCTGTCGTCCTACGCCATTCGCGGGTTCGTCGAGATCGGCTACGGAACCACAGGATGGGAAAACGCGCGCCTGATCAGCATCATGCTCAGCGCGTTCGCGCTCTTGCTCCTGGGACTCGGCGCGTATCTGGCGATGCGCGGCCTCGCGCACGAAGCCGACACGATGAAGTTGCGCGGCGCGCTGGTAGCGAACGTCTCGCACGAACTGCGCACGCCGCTGTCGATGATCCGCCTCGGCGCGGAGACGCTCAAACGCGGCGCGCGCCTGCCCGAAAAGCAACGGATCGAGATCGAAGACTCCATCCTGCGCGAGGTGCTGCACCTCTCGCATCTCGTGGAGAACGTGCTCGACGTTGCGCGCATGCAGAACAGCAGCGCGAAGGCGCTCGCGTTCACGCCCGTCTATCCGCGCGACCTTCTCACCTCGCTTGTGGCCACGTACGAGTCGTGGATTCGCAGCCGCGGCTTCGACGTCAAGTTGCACATCACCGATACCGTCGAAGAGCAGTCGTGGGATCGCGATGCGGTCTCGCGCGCCGTGCTGAACCTGATCGACAACGCCATCAAATACTCGGGCGACGAAAACAAACTGATCGACGTCATCCTTCGTCAAACAGAAGAGTCGGTGGTCATCGAAGTGAAAGACCGAGGAATTGGGATCGACGCGAGCGACCTCGCGCACATCTTCGAGCCGTACTACCGCGCGCAGTTCTCCGACACGCAGACCCGCCGCGGCGCCGGACTTGGCCTCACGCTCGTGCAGCAGATCATCGCTTCGCACGGCGGCACCATCGAAGTCGAATCGAAACCGGGCAGCGGATCGACGTTCCGGCTGCTCTTCCCGCGGCCGCAATCCCACGCAACCACATCCCTGGCGCAGCTCACCCCGCAGACGCTTTAGAAACTCTGCCTCATCGAGAGCCGTACAAACAGCACCGGAGATTGCGATGACGAAAATACTGATCGTTGAAGACGAAGCAGGATTGCGGCAGGGACTCGAAATCAATCTGCGCATGGAGAACTACGAGACCGTGCTCGCCGGCGACGGCGAAGAAGCGATCCGCATCTTCCACGCCGAGTCGCCCGACCTCGTGCTCCTCGACCTTATGCTGCCGAAAAAGAGCGGCTTCGAAGTCCTGGACCACATCCGCAAGTTCTCGAAGATCCCGGTCATCCTCCTCACCGCCCGCGGACAGGAGACCGACAAGGTTCGCGGCCTGCGCGGCGGCGCGGACGACTACATCACCAAGCCGTTCGGATTGCAGGAGCTCTTCGCCCGCATCGACGCCGTGATGCGCCGCAGCGACGCGACGTCGCTGACGACGAAGACCATCTGCGAAGACACGCTCATCAAGCTCGACCCTTCCACGCGCGAGGCCTCGGCCAAGGATCAGAAACTGAAGCTCTCGCCGAAGGAGTTCGACCTGCTCATGTATCTCTTCCGCAACAAAGAGCGCGTGGTGCCGCGCGACGAGCTGCTGTCGCGCGTCTGGAACTACCGCGTCGATCTCAATCTCAACAGCCGCACCGTCGACACGCACGTGACGCGGCTCCGCCGCAAGCTGCAGAAGGCCGTCGGCACCGACGCCGCGGTCATCGTCGCCGTCGCGAAAATCGGGTACCGGTATTTGGGTGAAGCGAGCAACGCGGCGTGATGCCAACTGCCGCGGAGCGGCTTCAGAAGGTAGCGAGGGGTGAGAGCGAAGCGAACACCCCTCGAAAACAGAGAACGCCCCGATTCGTGCCGCGTCAGCGGCACTGGAAAAATGTGACACTCCATCCGGTGCCGCTGACGCGGCACAACTTTGTTTGCGACTCTCGGTCGAGGAGTGCTCGCGATGAAGCTGCTCGCACCCCTCGCTACCTTCTTGAAGCCGCTGGCGCGGCGGTGTGGCATTTCGCACGACTTGCGCGACAAGCTCCGGCTCTGTGTGCCACACATTTGACTTTCACCACGAACCGTTTTAGCGTCACCGCCCACATGAAACGCACAACCTGTTGCTGCCGCCACAACGGTCCGTTCGATCGAACGTAGGCGCACCCACAGCCACTTTGTATCGAATGAGACCCGGGCGTACCGCTCGGGTCTTTTGCTTTAGGAGGAAACATGCACGGCAAGATCTACAACAACATCACGGAGCTGATCGGGCGCACGCCGCTGGTGAGGCTCAATCGCATCGTCCCCGAAGGGGCGGCGGAAGTCATCGCCAAACTCGAGTCGTTCAACCCGCTCTCGTCCGTCAAGGACCGCCTGGCCATCTCGATGATGGACGAGGCGGAAAAGGCCGGCGAGATCAAGCCTGGCGACACCGTCGTCGAAGCCACCAGCGGCAACACAGGCATTGGCCTGGCCTTCGTCGCCGCGGCGAAGGGCTACAAGTGCACGCTGGTGATGCCCGACACGATGTCGGTCGAGCGCCGCAAGCTGGCGCAGGCCCTCGGCGCGGAGCTGATCCTCACGCCCGGACCGAAAGGCATCAAGGAAGCGCAGCGCGTGGCCGAGGAGTATGCGGCGAACAACAAGGGCGCGTGGCTGTCGAAGCAGTTCGACAATCCGGCCAACACGAAAATCCATCGCGAGACGACGGCGCAGGAAATCCTCCACGACACCGGCGGCAACGTCGATGCGATCGTGGCGGGCGTTGGCACCGGCGGAACGGTGACGGGTGTCGGACAGGTGTTCAAGAAGGAGAAGCCGAACACTCTGATCGTGGCCGTCGAGCCTGTCGAATCGCAGCTGCTCAAAGGCGGCACGCACAGCCCGCACAAACTTCAGGGCATCGGCGCGGGAATGGTCCCGGCGATCTACGACGCGAATGTCGTCGACCGAATCATCGACGTGACGTGGGAAGACGCGCAGGCGACCGCACGGCGGCTGTCGAAAGAGGAAGGGATCTTCGTCGGAATCTCATCCGGCGCGATCTGCTGGGCGGCGATCGAAATGGCAAAAGAGCTCGGCGCCGGCAAGCGCGTCGTGGTTGTCCTTCCGGACACCGGCGAACGCTATCTGTCGACAGCGCTCTTCGAATACACGGATCTGGTCAATCAGCCGGCCACCACTCCCCAAATGCTTGCGGCTGCGGCAAAATAATCATTCATGAAACGCTCCCTGCTCCTGCTTCTTCTTGTCGCGACGCCGGCGTTCGCCACGGACATCACGCGGGCGTCGGTCGTCGCGGCCATGAATGAGTACCGCGCGGAGCATCACCTCCCGCCGCTTCGCGAGGATGTCCGCCTCGATGCCGCCGCCGGCGACCGCATGCGCGACATGGAGGATCAGGGCTATTGGGCGCACGAGTCGCCCGACGGCCGCTCGCCCTTCACGTGGCTGGAGCCCAACGGCTACACGTTCCGCTACGCCGGCGAGAACCTGGCCACCGGCTTCGATACGACGGAGTTGCTCGTGGAAGGATGGATGGAGTCGCCCGGCCACCGCGCCAACATCCTCTCGCCGCACTTTGAAGACTGCGGCATCGCCATCATCGACGGCATGACCATGCGCCGCGGCGTGGGGAAGTCGATCGTGGTGATGTTCGGAGCCACTCGATAGTCAACGGTTGAACGGGAACTCGTTGATCCAGTGGAATCCGCGCGTCGTGAGCAGGAACTTCGGGATCGGCTCGCGATGGCAAAGCGCGCGAATTTTCCGGTTGCCCAGAGTGCCGTCGATGGTGAGTGTGTTCGGATCGGGCTGCGCGTATGAGAGACGTCCGTCCCACTGCGGCTCGTTTCGGCGGGAGACCGCCAGCGAGCGATTCTTCTCGTCCAACTTCGCGCTCAGCCGCACCCGCACGTCGTCCATGAGCTGAACCGACATCATCGGACGGATCTCGAAAATGACGCGTCGCCAGCGCGACGTATCGGCGCCGGCCGGAATCGCCTGTCCATTGACCGCAAAGTCGTCGACGCGCCAGATGCCGTAGAGCGGCGACCGGTTGGCCTGTCCGTATGTCTTCAGATTCTCGCGAACTTCGCGAACGGACATGAACAGAAACGCCGCTACCGCCAGCGTGCGCACGACGATTCCGGCGACTTCGAGGGCACGGTTTTGTGTGAGCCGCGGCAGCGGCGCCGGCGTGACCGGCCGATGGCGAATGAAGAAATCGACGAGCCGCGGAACGTCCGGCAGTGCGATTACGATCGCTTCGAGCAGCAGTTGTGTTGAGTAAATCTTCACGGGCACGTCGTACGCGAAGTTCAGCATCACGATGTTGGCCATTGCGCCCGCCGACACGAGTGCGCCGAGGAGTGCGGTGCGGCGTGTGGTCAGCAACAGGCCGCCGAGCATCTCCGCCGAGCCGGAGAAGATGTTGTACGCGACCGACGCGCCCATAAACGTCCAGAGCAGTCCCATCGGCGAGGCGTCGCCGAAGCGCTGCATCAGCCGATCGAGCGTCGGCGCCGGAAACTGCGATGGGATCACCTTGGCCATGCCGTAGCTGATCATCGCCACCGCCAGCACGAAGCGGAGATACGCGCGAAAGAGGATCCAACCTTTGTCGTAGCGAGGCCGGCGCCTGTCGAGGATGCTCCAGACGATCGTGATGAGAATGGCGATGACGAAGACGCAGAGGAGATTGACGTAGTTGTACGTCGTGTCGCCGCTTCCATTCGGCCGAACGTCGACGGAGACATGCAGCATGCGCGCGGCCAGCTGCACCGGCGCATCCGAAATTTTCTGGAAGACCGGCTCTAACGCGCCGACCGGGATAAAGTCGAACGGAAACGGAAAGTTGATGAGGACGAAGAACGCCACCGCAAAGCGGAAGAGGATCCGTTTGGCAAGCGGCCACGACTGCATGGGGACATTTTGCCATCGAGCAGGCTGGTGAAGAGCGGCGCCGGGTTAACAGTGGCAGTCGCTGCACCTGGCCAAAGCACAGACAAGAGTGTCTGTGCCACACCATTCTTCCCTGCATCCGCATCCGCAGGTGCGGCAGGGTGAATGTGGCACAGACACTCCTGTCTGTGCCACACCGCTCTCCCTGCATCCGCATCCTGCAGTGCGGCAGGATGAATGTGGCACAGACACTCCTGTCTGTGCTGGTGAGGCTCGGGATGCCTGAGAAGATGAAGAAGCTGGCGGTTTAGGCCGACACCATCAACAACTCACGCAGCCGTTCCGGATCCCCTGTCGGCTCCGCGCACATGTACGCCTCACAGACGTAAGCGAGCACGCGATCGTGCGGTCGGTTCTGCATCAGCGGCAGATCGGCCGAAGCCTCACCTGCGACGAGCACGCGATGCGGGATGTACTCCTTGCCGGCGACTTTGCGCAACGCACGGAACGAGTCGTCATCGACCGAGCCGGTAATCGCGATCTCCTTCGGCTGTCCCGCGCGCCACTCGGCCACACCGAGCAGCAGTCCGAATCCCGAGGGATAGCGTTCCGCGAGCGGCGCGATGGCCGCGATCGTCTTCGTCGCGGCCTCGGCATACCGCTCCTCGCCGAAAAGCAACGCCAGACGCAACAGGACGTCGGCCGCGACGGAGTTACCGGACGGCGTGGCGTTGTCGAACAGGTCCTTCGGACGGGTGATCAGCGTTTCGTGATCGATCGGCGTGTCGAAGAATCCGCCGTTCGCGTCGTCGCTGAATCGTTCGAGGATCTGGTCGGTGAGCTGACGCGAGGCGTCGAGATAGCGCCGTTCATGCGTCGCCTCGTACGCGAGTGCGAGTCCCCACGCCACGCCGCTGTAATCCTCAAGCAAGCCGGCGATCTTCGGCGTGCGCATCAGCCGGCCGTCGACGATGCGCGTCAGCAGAAAGTCGGCGTTGCGGCGGACGACGTCGCGATAACTGTCGCGATCGAACGCAACCGCCGCCTCGGCGAACGCCGCGAGCATCCAGCCGTTCCAGCCTGCGAGGATCTTTTCATCGCGCGCCGGCCAGACGCGTTGCGCGCGCACGCCGTACAACTTGCACTTGCCGCGTGCGGCGACGTCGCTGAGCTGATCGAGGGTGATGCCGAGGTCCGCGGCGACGGATTCGGGATCGCGGGGAACGTTGAGGATGTTGTGATCCTCCCAGTTTCCGCGCTCGCTGACGTCGTACAGCGCGCAGAAAATCCGCCCTTCGTCCTCCCCCAGAATCGCCATGACCTCGGCGCGCGACCAGACGTAGAACTTTCCCTCTTCGCCTTCGCTGTCAGCGTCCTGCGTCGAGTAGAACGCGCCGTCCGGTGAGGTCATCTCGCGCTGGACGTAGCCGAGGATTTCGTGCGCGATGCGGGCGAAAAACGGATCTTTTTTCCACTGCCACGCGCGCGTGTAGAGCCGCGCCAGCAGCGCGTTGTCGTACAGCATCTTCTCGAAGTGCGGCGCCAGCCAACGCGCGTCGGTCGAGTAGCGATGAAAGCCGCCGCCGACCTGGTCGTACATCCCGCCGCGCGCCATTTTGGTCAACGTGTTGATGATGATGTCGTCCACCGCGCGGTCGTTCGTGCGCCACGCCACCTGCATCAGAAAGTCGAGCGTCATCGACGGCGGAAACTTCGGCGCGTTGCCGAAGCCGCCGTTCACGGGATCGTAGCTCTGCGCGATGCGCGCGGCCGCGCGATCGAGCGCGTCGTGCTCCAGCGTCCCGCCGCCCTGAAACTTGACCGTGCTGATGCCGCGGATCACTTCCGCTGAGGCCGCGTCGACGTCGCCGCGGCGCTCGCGATACGTGTGGGCGACATGTTCGAGCACACGGCGGAATCCCGGCATGCCGTGACGATCGTCGGGAGGAAAGTACGTTCCCGCGTAAAACGGCGCACCGTCCGGCGTGAGGAACATCGACATCGGCCAGCCGCCGTGCCCCGTCATCATCTGAACCGCTTCCATGTAGATCGAATCGACGTCCGGCCGCTCCTCGCGATCGACTTTGATCGAAACGAAGTGCTCGTTCAGCACCGCAGCGATCGCATCGTTCTCGAACGACTCCCGCTCCATGACATGGCACCAGTGACACGCCGAATACCCGATCGACAGAAACACCGGCCGATCCTCGGCGCGCGCCTTCGCAAACGCCTCATCGCCCCACGGGTACCAATCGACCGGATTGTGCGCGTGCTGAAGGAGGTAGGGAGAGGTTTCGTTGGCGAGGCGATTCATAACTGCAAGTGTGGATCAGAAAGAGTGAAGGGTGAAGGGTGAAATGAGTTCGTCTTTCTTTTTCACTCTTCACTCTTCACCCTTCACTCTTTTTAGGCTTTCGGATGCGCTTTCCTGTACACCGCGATCAACTGGAAGTCGTTGAGGTGCGTGTACTTCTGCGTCGTCGAGAGCGAGACGTGGCCGAGGAGCTCCTGGATGCCGCGGAGGTCGGCGCCGGCGTTGAGGAGGTGCGTGGCGAACGAGTGGCGCATCGTGTGCGGCGAAACGCCGGCGCGCAGCGACGCCTTGCGCACGTAGCCATCGAAGAGGCGCCGCACGCTGCGCGTCGTAATCCGCGCACCGCGGTAGTTGACGAAGAGCGCCGGCTCTTCAACGTCCGCGACGAGCGTGCCGCGGACCGCGAGCCAGGCGCGAATCGATTCCTCCGCTTTCGAGCCGAACGGCACGATGCGTTCCTTCGATCCCTTGCCCCGCACTTTCACCAGTCGCGCGCGAAGCTCGACGTCGTCGATGTTGATCCCAACCAGCTCGCTGATGCGCAATCCCGAGGCGTAGAGCACTTCAAGAAAGGCGCGGTCGCGGACGCCGAGCGGGGTCGACGTATCCGCCTGATCGAGCAGCAGTACGACGTCCGAGGGTTGAAGGACGGACGGCAGATGCTTCTCGCGTTTCGGCGTGGCGACAGTACGCGCCGGATTCGCTTCGACCCTTCCTTCGCGCATCAGGTATTTGAAGAACGACCGCATCGCCGACAGATGCCGCGCCGCCGAGGCGCGCGCCAGTTTGCGTCGCGCGAGATGCGCAAGATATGAGCGGACCGCGAGATGATCGACGCGCTTCAGATCGAGCTGATCGCGTCCGAGCGTGAAGTAGTCGTTGCAGAGAAATCCGACGAACGATTCGAGGTCGTCGCGATACGCCGTGATGGTGTTGACGGAGACGTTCCGCTCGTAGGTGAGATAGTCGAGAAAGTCTCCGATTTCGTTCGTCACGCCCGCGCTCCCAGTGAGGATGATACGCCGCTCAAGTTACGATTCGGTATGCCGCTGATGGTCTTTCTCGACGAGGCGGGTGATCACTCACTTGATCCGGTCGACAAGGATTTCCCCGTTTTCGTTCTCGTCTTCCTGTTGTGCGAGCAGGCTGACTACACGGATGTGATCATTCCTGCGTTCACCCGCTTCAAGATCGACCACTTTGGACACGACGGCGCGATTCTGCATTCGCGCGACATTCGCAAGGCACTCGGCGACTTTTCGTTCCTGCAGGTTCCGCAGCGGCGGGAGGCTTTCCATGCTGATCTGAACCGCCTGATGCGAGAGGCCCCTTTCGAGTTAATAGCAATCGCCATCCGCAAGGACCTGCACAAGCAACGTTACGGGAGTAGCAGTCGCAATCCTTATGACCTCGCGCTCGAGTTCGGGATGGAGCGGCTCAAAGCATATCTTGATGAGCTAGGTCAGGTGCAGGTTACGCTGCTGGCTGAAGCACGAGGAAAGAACGAAGACAACGCGTTGCGTCTCTCCTTTCTTCAACTTCTGAAGCACGGTTCCTTCTACCAGAAGTTTGATGGCACCCAGTTCGATTTGAAATTCGTCCCCAAGAAAGCGAACGTTCTCGGCCATCAACTGGCCGACCTCTGTGCGTATCCAATCGCGCGTCGACTCATCACTTTCACGAAGAGTAGCCGCGCGTTCGATATCGTCTCGCTGAAGTTTCTTGAGCGGCCAGGCTGGCGTCACGGATTCAAGATCTTTCCATAAAACAAAAGGCCCCGATCGCTCAGGGCCAGTTGCCGACCGGGAGTTCCCAGTCCCAAATCGCTTTGAGTAACGAAAGGTAGGCTTAGACGATTCCGGCGTCAAGTACTCCCGCGTTGCACCCACGGCATAGCGCGTGCTAGGTTCCGTCCCTTCCCGGAGGCTGTGAATGAGCGACGACGCTGCGAACCTGAAGAAAACTCCCCTGAACGGCGTCGAGCATGAGCTTGGCGGGAAGATGGTCGATTTTGGCGGGTGGGAGTTGCCGGTGC
>Ga0157375_10001210_pt1 | contig 22261 bp, 22 predicted proteins | sample M35metaG_FD_115311 | JGI IMG/M metagenome (GOLD analysis project Ga0157375, IMG submission 115311) | Miscanthus rhizosphere microbial communities from Kellogg Biological Station, Michigan, USA - M3-5 metaG | ecosystem: Host-associated > Plants > Roots > Rhizosphere > Soil | place: USA: Michigan... | reverse complement strand
CGGGCGCGCTTTCAGAGAGCGGGGTCGAGTCCTCGATCCGGTGCTCGTATGGCTCGGTCGTGATGCCCGATGAGTCGACTGATGCCGACGATGCGCTGCGGATCGCCGACCTGCGCCTCTACGCCCAGAAGCGCAGCAGTCGGGTCTCTGCCGGTAAGCAGAGCTGCGACGTCCTGCTGCTGGCCCTCGCCGAATGCGATTCGGCGCTCGCAGACCACGTCGGCGGGGTCGCCGACCTGGCCTGCGCGACTGCGGTGGCGCTCGGGGTTCGCAATCGAGACCTCGAAGACGTCCGCCACACCGCCCTCCTGCATGACGTCGGCAAGGTGGCGATCCCCGATGAGATCCTCTGCAAGGCGGGACCCCTCGATGCATCCGAGTGGGCTTTCATGCAACGACACACCGTGATCGGAGAGCGGATCGTCTCGGCGGCGCCGGCGCTGGCTGGTGTCGGGAGATTCGTGCGCTCCACGCACGAGCGCTTTGACGGCGGCGGCTATCCAGATGGGCTGGCGGGCAAGGACGTGCCGCTGATATCGCGCATCGTCTCAGTCTGCGACAGCTACGACGCAATGACCACCACCCGCCCCTATCGAGAGGCGATCGACTGTGGCGGCGCCATGGCCGAGTTGAGGCGCTGCTCGGGCACCCAGTTCGACCCTGACGTGGTCGACGCATTCATCTCCGCGTTCGACTCAGAGGTCTCCGCGGCGATTCAGCGTCTGACCTAGACCAAACCCGCCGGCGCCGACGGTGGCGATCGGTCGCGCCGAGACCCAGGAAGGTCATGACTTCGAGTCCTCGGTCGGAGCGGCTCGGCTCCTTCGACGTTTCAGTGGTCCGCGAATCGGTGTCTCTATTCCGTGTAGACATTGTCGAACGCTCGGCAGTTCTTTGTGTTTCTTCGCACAAAAGCGCTATGGTGACAGCGCAGGGATCAATCCGGACGAGCACCCCCGAGAGATCGGCAGGGCTCGGCAAGACGGAGGTCCGTAGTCACCGACCTACAGCCCAGCGAGCGCCGCCCGGATTCAGAGGGCGGTGAGGCCAACGGGCAGCCATCTATAAACACCTCGGCTTCTCAAGACCTTGAGGCCAGCCAGACCCTGTCCGAAGGCGACCAGACCCTGACGGACAGCGATCAGACCGGCGCCGACGGGGACCAGTCGGCTGCCGACGCCGACCAGGGTGCGGCTGACAGCGACCAGGCGGCAGCCGATCACGATCAGGCCGCCAGCGACCGTGACCTCGCGGAGGGAGGCGACCCCGGGGTCCACGACGCCTCCCGTGACATTCGCGATCGCAGCGCCCATCGACGCCGCCGCGCCAACCAGCAGCGCAGCGAAGCAGCGGCAGCGCGCGACTCTGTGGCTCATGCCCGCGACCTCGCGGCGGAGGCTCGCGACCAGGCTGCCGCCCTGCTCGATCGCGACCTGGAGGATCGCGATGCCACCTGGGCAGCTGACGATACGTCCCAGGCCTCCGGCGCGGAGGAACGCGCCAGTGCCAATCGCGATCGGGCAGTGGCGGACCGCTCCGCTGCGGCCCAGGCTCGAGCTCGGGCGGCCGCGGATCGCAGGGGCGCGGCCGAAGACCGCGAGCAGGCTGCGGGAGACAGGGCGAAAGCGCAGGAAGATCGCGACGCTTTACTGCGCGAGCTGGCTATTTCCGAGATGGACGCACTGACCGGAACGCGCAGTCGCGCTCCCGGCCTGGCGGATCTCGACAACGAGATCGATCGGGCCCGGAGGACGACCGGCCTGCTGGCGATCGCCTATGTCGACATCGTCGGCCTCAAGGCCGTCAACGACGCGCATGGGCACTCGGCGGGCGATGCGCTGCTGAAAGACGCGGTGCGGGTGATCCGCAGCCATCTGCGCTCCTATGACGCGATCATCCGCATCGGAGGCGATGAGTTCCTGTGTGTGATGTCAGGCGCGGCTATCGAAAGCGCCCGGCAGCGCTTCGATTCGGTTGAAGCCTCCTTGGCCGCCGATTCCAGCGAGTGCGAGATCAAGGTGGGAATCGCCGCACTTGGCCCAGATGACAGCGCCACCGAGTTGATCGATCGAGCCGACGCTGCGCTGCCGCCCAGCCCCACCTAGCCCGTCGTGTCCTCCGCATGAGGAGTGCCAATGACCCCTGACACCAAAGCCACCAGCAGCTCTACTTCAATCGGAGATCCGCGGCTCACCCGTATTCTCGTGACCGCCGACGAGGCTGGGCTGGAATTCGTTGTCAATCGCGCGTTGAGCGAGCGCTATATGTGTGAGTTTGCGAGCAGCGTCGAGCAGGCCCGCCAAAGGCTTGCCGATGGCGCCTTCGACCTCGTCCTTTGCGACGTTCATGCGGGGGGCGCTTCGGCGATGACCCTGGCTGAGGAGATCGCCGGGGGGGACCTCGACACCGCCGTCGTGCTGGTGGCCGAGAGCGACGATCCGGACCTGGCTAACAGGGCCTTCGAGGCCGGCGTCTATGGCTACGTCGTGAAGCCACCCTGGCCGGGCCAGCTGCTGATCACCGTGATGAACGCGCTGCGGCGACGTAGGCTGGAGGGCGCGGAGCGGGGACACAGCCAGAACCTCGCGGACCGACGCCAGACGATCATCGACATGGCGCCGATCGCCATCTACGCCAAAGACGCCTCCGGCCGCTACATCGTCGTCAATGCCAAAGCGGATGAGCTGGCGGGGTTGACGAGCGGGGAGCTGCTCGGCCAGACCGACGAGGCGTTCTTGTCTCCCGAGGAGCTGACGGTCGGCAGCGACAGCGACCGCCGGGTCTACGACGAGCGAACCTCCCACGAGAGGGAAGACACGGTCGAGATCGGCGGAGAGAGGAAGACCTTCAAGACGATCAGGTTCCCTCTCCTTGGCGAGCAGGGTGAGGTCTCCGCCGTCGGTGGGGTCTCCATCGACATCACCGCCGAGCGTGAGGCGATTCGGCTCAGAGACGAGCTGGCCGCATCTCAGCTGAAGGCAATCGAGGAGCTGCGCCTGTCTCGCCTGGAGACGATCGAGGGGCTTGCCAAGGCGATCGACCTGCATGACTCCCCGACCGCCGAGCACGTCAACCGCATGGCCGCGATCGCTGCCTTTCTGGCTGCCAGCCTGGGCCTCGAGCCCGATCGCGTGGAGTTGATCCGGGCCGCCGCTCCAATGCACGACGTCGGGAAGATCGGGACTCCGGCCGAGATTCTCCGCAAGCCTGGCCCCCTGACCGTTGAGGAGCGGGCGGAGATGGAACGCCACACGATCGTCGGTCACCAGATCTTCGCTCACTTCGAAAGCGAGCTGTCTCGCCTCGCCGCGTCGATTGCGCTCACTCATCACGAGCGCTTCGACGGCAGCGGCTATCCACATGGACTGGCCGGCGAGGAGATCCCACTCGAGGGCCGGATCACCGCGGTCGCCGACGTCTTCGACGCCCTCCTCACCGATCGCAGCTACAGACCCGCGATGACCGAGGAGGAGGCAGTCGCGGTGATCAAAGAGGGCAGGGGAACCCACTTCGATCCACGGGTCGTTGACGCCCTCGTCGATCACCTGCAGGAAGCCCTCGCCTTACGTCACCCTAAGCGGTCGGGATCGCGATCAGACTGTTGAAGTTGGCGCCCCGTCTGCCGCCAGCACCTTGCGTTGAATGCCCGGCTGGGTCGACGATGCCTTAGTGGCGGCTGCTTGCAGCGACGCCGGGATGGCGGCGAGTGCGGTGCTGGGCCTCCCACGCTTCCACCATCGCGATTCGCTGCATGATCGTCGGGTGGTTCTCGTAGAGGCCGTATACCCAGCTCGGCGGATCCGGGTCGCTGAGGCTCTTGATCGCCAGCTGGCGCATCACCTCGCGGCCGGCGGCCGGATCACGGGTCGCCTCCAGGGCCGCCCAGTCCGCCGCGGCCTCGATGCGGCGGGAGACGACGTTCAGGGCGGGCGCCGTCAGCAGCTGCAGCAGCACGAGGACCAGCAGGGCGACCGGCACGGCCTCCGGCTGGGCCATGCCCCCGCGGCGGCGGGTGAAGAACGCGATCAGCCCCAGCGTCGGGATCAGGAACAGCGCCAGCCAGCCGACCTGCTTCAGGGGGTCGTCGTGGGCCAGGTGGCCGACCTCGTGGGCCATCACGAAGCGGATCCCCGAGCGGCTGAAGCCGCCGTGCAGGAGCGTGTCCCAGAGGATCACCGTGCGGGTCGGCCCCAACCCGGTCGAGACCGCGTTGGGCGCGGTGGTGGCGCGGTGGACGCTCTGGATCTCCAGCCGCGCCTCGTCCGTGCCCTCGATCCGCTCGAGCGTCCTCGCTTCGGCCTGGAGCGAGGGACTGCGAGCGGCTGAGGTGTTCGGGATCAGATAGGGGCTGAGGAAGGCGAAGAGCAGGGCCAGCCCGACGAACACGGGCGCCGCCGCCAGCCACCACCAGCGTCGCATCACGCCGGCGAGCCCCATCGCGATCGCGACCGCGGCGCAGACGAAGACGAAGACCGCACCGAGGCTGAGGAAGCTTTCGAGCAGCCAGCCCAGATAGCCCTGGTGGGAGACGTGGTGGCGGCGTTCCCACCAGAGGGCGGCGAGGCCGAACGGGGCCTCGACGAGCCAGACCACGGCAAAGCCGAGCATCGCCAGCAGCATCCCGGTGCCGACCCGCCCCGCCGCCGACTCGCGCACCAGCCGCTGGCCGCGGCGCGCGTAGACCAGCAGCGCGACGACCAGGGTCACCGAGGCGAGCGCGCCCTCGATCGCCAGGAAGCGCTCGTAGCCGGCGCTGCGATCGAGGAAGGAGCTGCTGAAGAAGCGGCTCGGGTCGAGCCGCGGAAGGTGCAGCGAGGGCAGCTCCGTCGACGCCCACAGCGCCTGCGCCGCCCAGAGCCACAGCGCCGCGCCGGCGATCAGCGCGAGCGCCGCCGGCCAGCGCGATCTCCGGAGCGGTTTCGCCGCCTCGGTCGAGGTCGGCTCCTCCCCGTGCATCTCAGGCGGTCATGCGCCTGGAGCGGTCGCGGCCAGCTCCGGTGCCGGCGCGCGTTCCAGGCAGGGCCCGCTGTAGGGATAGGCGGGGCTCGCCAGGAGGACGTAGGCGCTGGTCTGGGCGGTGTAGCGCAGGGCGAAGGCGCCGGCGTTGCGCAGGCCCACGGGCATCCGGCCGGTCGCCAGCGCCGCGAACCAGCCGAGGACGGCGACGACCCCGAGCAGCCAGCCGAAGACGCCGGCGAGGATCAAGGCGGGCACGGCGAGGATCAGCCGGAACAGGACCGTCCACCGATTCTGGGGCCGACGGGCGGCGACGTGGAGGTCGATCGGGTACGTCCCCTCGGCGCCGACGAAGCCCGGGAACGGGTTGCCGACCAGGTAGAGGAAGGCGCCCACCTGGAGCTGGTAGCGCACGTAGGTGGAGAGGAAGCGGTGCAGCCACTGGGGCGAGGTGCCCTTGATCAGGGTGGCGATCCAGTTGACGATCGCGGCGAGCAGCGCCAGGACCCCCCACAGCGAGAGCCAGACGAGATGGGGAAAGGCGAGCACCAGCCGGAAGAAGACGGTGAGGCGACTGCGCCGCAGCTCGTCGCGCACCTCCATCGAGACCGGGTCCGAGCGGGTCGGGAGCGGTCCGATCGCGGTCAGCGGGTCGCTCGAGGGGTAGCGGTCGGTGACGAGCAGAAGGTAGGCCCAGAACTGGGCTGCGTAGGAGAGCGCGTAGGCGATCAGGTCGCGCAGGCCGCGCGGCATGCGCGCCTTGGCGATCGCATAGAACCAGCCGAGGACGGCGGCGGCGACGAGCAGCGAGGCGCCCCCGAGCGCGCCGCCCGATTGAGCGAGGTTGGAGGTGGGGCTGCCGGAGCCGGCGAGGATCGTGACCAGGGCGAGCGCCGGCACGGCGAGGACGGCGCGGAAGGCGATCGTCCAGCGGTTCTGCCGGCGCGGCGGGCCGATCTCGACGTCGACCGCATAGCCGGGCTTGCCGTCGAAAGACGGCATCGACTCGGCGGCCAGGTTCAGATAGGCGTAGGTATGGGTCGCGTAGCGGATGAACTGGGCGAGGAAGTCGTGCAGCGAGGTGGGGGACACTCCCCGGAACAGCGTCACGAGCCAGTTGGCCACGGCGACCAACGACGCCCCGATCGCCCATACCGCGAGCCAGATCAGGAACGGCAGGGCGAAGATCAGGCGGAAGAAGACGGTCGCGCGGCTGCGCACGAGGTCGTCGGCGAGGGTCAGGCGCACGGGGGCCTCGGCGGGGGCCTCCTGGGGGGCGGGGATCGCGTCCACGGGGGGAGAGATACCCGGTGTCGCGGACGGAGGCGACCCCCGCCCGGCGCTGGCTGGGGCTCCCGGGGCCACAGAGATGGAGGCGGAACCGGGATAAGCTCCGACCAGGATGGGGCAGCTGGTCTACTCGACGATCGCCTCGCTCGACGGCTACGTCGCGGACGCGGAGGGCAGCTTCGAGTGGGGGGCTCCCGACGCCGAGGTGCACGCCTTCGTCAACGATCTCGAGCGGCCGATCGGGACCTATCTGTACGGCCGCCGCATGTACGAGGTGATGGTGGCGTGGGAGGACATGGAGCTCGAGGGCGAGCCGCCGGTGATGCGCGACTACGCGGAGATCTGGCGGGCGGCGGAGAAGGTCGTCTACTCGCGGACGCTGACGGAGCCGGCGAGCGCCGGGACGCGGATCGAGCCGGACTTCGAGCCGCGGGCGGTGGCGGCGATGAAGGCGGCGGCGGAGCGCGACCTCAGCATCGGCGGTCCCGGGCTGGCGGCACAGGCGCTCGCCGCCGACCTGGTCGACGAGTGCCACCTCTTCCTGGCCCCGATCGTGGTCGGCGGCGGCACCGCCTCGCTTCCCGACTCGGTCCGCCTGGAGCTCGAGCTGCGGGACGAGCGCCGCTTCGGCAACGGCATGGTCCACCTGCACTACCGCCGGCGCCGGGGCTAGCCAGGGCGCTTCGACCCGGCCCGCGCCTGCCAGGCGTCGGCCACGAACCCGGCCAGCTCGGCGTCGAGCCGCTTCGGCGAGATCCGCCACTCCAGCAGCGAGTCGGCCTCGACCAGGCGTGCGTGCGGCAGCTCTTCGGCCAGCATCCCGGCGTCGCTGAAGGGGTGCAGGGGGTCGCGCGGGTGGCCGACGATCAAGGTCGGCTGGGTGATCCGCCGGCGCTGCTCGCGGTGCGGCGCGGTCTCGCCCAGCAGCAGCCCCTCCAGCACCGCCAGCGAGGGGCCGGGGCGCTGGCGGATCCAGTCGAGGCCGATGTCGATCAGGAAGTTGGTGCGGGGGAGGGCCGAGGAGACGCGGGAGACGACCTCGAGCGCGGGGCGGCCGAAGCGCAGGCTCAGCATCACCGGGGTGAAGGCCCCGGCGACGGCGGAGAGGGCGTTGTCCAGAACCGGCATCTCCAGGAAGAGGCCGCGGGCGCGACCCGGGTCGTGGGTAGCCAGCTCGAGGGCGACGTTGGCGCCGAGCGAGGTGCCGCCGATCACGGCGGAGCCGAGCTCGAGGTGGTCGAGCAGCGCCACCACCTGGCGGGCGAACAGCGGCATCGAGTAGAGGCGCAGGTCCTCGGGCCGGTCCGAGCGCCCGTGGCCGAGCAGGTCGACGCAGATCGCCCGGTTGCCGCGCTCGGCCAGGGCGGGCCCCAGCCGCTCGAACATGCGGCGGTTCATCAGCAGGCCGTGGACGAGGACGACGACGCGCTCGCCCTCGCCGTAGCTGTCGTACTCGATCCGGTGCTGCTCGTAGCGGAACGCGCCCATGGCGCCGCAGCCTAGCCGCGCCGTCAGCGCCGGGTCGGTTCGAGTCCGACCAGCACGTAGTAGCCGATCAGGTAGAGCTTGCGACCGTCGGAGACGACCGGGGTGTAGCCGGCCTGCTTCAGCTCGAAGGTCTTGCGGTGGGTGCCGGTGTCGAGCCCGATCGTGCGGTCGGCCTTGAAGCTCGAGGTGTAGACGGTGTGGCCGATCACGGTCGCGGTGCCGGGGATCGCGCCGCCGACGTCATAGCTCCAGCGCAGCTTGCCGCTGCTCGCGTCGAGCGCGTAGAAGCGGCCGTTTTCGGCGCCGACGTAGACGGTCGGCGGGGTGCCGGGGACCTGGGCGACGGCGGGGGAGCCGTAGATCGCGCCGCCGGCGGCGAAGGACCACTCGACCTTGCCGGTCTTTTCGTCGAAGGCGTAGACGGTGCCGTCGTCGCGGGCGGCGTAGACGCGGCCGTAGGCGATCGCCGGCGAGGAGAAGAAGCCGCCCTTCCCGAACGGCGCCACCTTGCTGGTGTTGGTGCGCCAGAGCGGCCTGCCGCTGGCGGCGTCGAGGGCGAACATCGAGCTCTGGTAGTCGGCGACGTAGAGGCGGCCGTGGTGGAAGCTGGGGCTGGCTTTGATCGCGGCGGGGGAGTTGAAGCGCCAGCGGGTGCTGCCGTCGCTCGCCCGCAGCGCCACCACGTCGGTCGTGTCGGTGCCCAGGTAGAGCGTCCCCGCGGCCGCCATCGGCGAGGATTCCAGGTGGCCGTGGAGCTTGCGCCTCCACTCGGTCTTGCCCGTGGCGGCGTCGCCGGCGACGACTTCGCCGCCGAGGAAGGCGCCGTAGACGCGCCCGTCGTAATAGACCGGCGAGGTGACGAAGTTGGGCGTGCCCCGATCGCTGGCCCGGTTCGTCACCTGCCAGAGGACCTTGCGGTCGCGCAGCCGGATCGCCTTGACGTTGCCGTACTTGTTGACCAGATAGGCGACGCCGTCGTGGATCGCCGGCGGGAACTCGATCAGGGCGTGCGTGTTGACCGACCAGGCCTGGCGCAGCGGCGGGTCCAGCAGCCGCTTTTCGGTCGGCAGGTAGTGGGTTCGCTCGGGCACGCGGCCGAAGTAGGGCCAGTCGACGTAGCCGGCGTTGCCCTTCGTCGCCGCTTCGCCGGCGTTGCCTTCGTCGTTGCCGCCGCACCCGGTCATCGCCAGGGCTGCCAGGACCAGAGCGGCCAGCAGGCCGGCGACGGGGAGGCTGTTCCAGCGCAGGCGCACGAGGAGCCTGTATCGGCAGCCCGGCCGCAACCAAAAGGGGCCTGGACGGCGATTGGGCCGAAAGGAGAGAGCGGCGGACGGGAATCGAACCCGCGTCATCAGCTTGGAAGGCTGAGGCTCTACCGTTGAGCTACCGCCGCGGACGCAGGGGAGGGTAGCCGCCCTTCCGCCGATTCGTCAGAATGCAGGGAACTCCACGGGGAGTGGCGCAGTCTGGTAGCGCACTCGGCTGGGGGCCGAGCGGTCGCAGGTTCAAATCCTGTCTCCCCGATTACGAAGATTCCGCCTGGGAAGCGGGCTGGTGACCGACTCGTTGCGCTTGAGGCTGCTGGCACCTAGGATCATCGGTCGTGCGTCGCTCGTCCATCTCAGGTTCGCTCGCGTTGATCGTGCTCTGCCTCTGCGGGGCCTTCGCCGCCACCGCCCAGGCACTGCCGCCGTTGATCGGCCAGTGGCCGCTCGAATCCTCGACCGTTTCCGGCGCCACCGAATCAACCGCAGACGTATCCGGCAACGGACTCTCGCTCGCCGGCCCGGCCGGCACGATGCATTTCGGGACCGAAGGCGGAAAGTTCGGCGGTTACCTGGCGGCGAACAGCGCCACCACGATGCAGGTCACCTCCCCTTTGCTCGCCCCCCCACGGCTCACCCTGCTGGCCTGGATAAAACAGAGCGGCTACCCCGGCCTGCTGCGCTATATCGCCGGTCGCGGCAACGACGGGCCCACCTGCAGCGGTTCCTCCTACGCGCTCTACACGGGTTACAGCGCGATCCCCGGGCTTCACTTCTACGTCCGCCAGCCGGACGCCGGCGCAACCTCGGTGGTCACCGACTCGCCACCCGACTCCGCGGTCTTCGACGGCAACTGGCACCTCGTCGCCGGCACCTATGACGGCGCCAGCATCCGCCTCTACGTCGACGGCGTCCAGGTCGGTCCGGAGAAGCCGGCTTCCGGAATCGGCTACGGGTCCCCGATCACCGATCCGTCCTTCTATGTCGACGGCTACCCGCCCCAGGCGTCGTGCCTCGGCGCCTCCGACTTCCCCGGCCAGATCGATGAGGTCCGGGTCTACGAACGGGCGTTGACGGCGACCGAGCTCCAGCGCCTTGCCGCGGCGCCGGGGCCGGCCGCTCCGGACCTGGTGCCGGACTCGGTGCCAGGCCCGGCACCGGCCCCACGAGACAAATGCTCCGCTTCCGCGAAGGACTCTGACCACGACGGGATCGTCGACGTCTGCGACGAGGACCCCTCGATCCCGAACAACTGCACCCTGCGGGTCGCCCGCTCCCGCGTCTTCGTCTACAAGTCCAAGCCCAAGGCCCGCCTCGTCGTCAAATACAAGACCCGTGCCCCGGCGCAGGTCACCACCATCTACAAAGCCAAGCTCGCCGACGGTAAGACGCTGGAGCTCGGCTCTCTCCAGAAGAAATTCAAAGTCGAGGGCATCTTCAAGCTCCCGGTCACTCTCTCTGCGGAGAGCGCCGACGAGGTCCGCTCCGCCAAGTCCTTCACGGTCTCCTTTTCGATCCCCGGCACCGGCAAAGCCTGCGCCCGCGCCTACTCCAAGACGCTGACCAAGAAGAAGAAGGTCGCTAAGCAGACGATCTGGTTCCAGTCAGACGCGCTGCTGGGCGGCATCTTCTAGCTGCAGACGCCTCGGGACGCATGTGGCAGGCCTTTTCCGGCTGGGGGCCGAGCGGTCGCAGGTTCAAATCCCGTCTCCCCGATTAGAAGCTCCTCATTTGAACCGCCGCCAGAAGAAGGGCCGGTTTTGGTGACGGCCTCGCCACCTAGCCGCTTCGGAAGCTCCGGATCGGCGAGCGTGGCGAATGGCTCAGCCACCTCCGCGTCAGCGATGCGCTCGTCGTAGACGACGAGGCGCTCGAACAGCGCTTGGTTCCATTGGCGGCGCAGATGACCTGGTGCGGCCAGGTAGGCACGCTGGCAGTCGGCGAGCAGATCGAGCGCCTAGCGAGGGTGTTGGCAATGTCGCCGAAGGAGGCCTCGGCAGCTTCCAAGTGGCGCTCGGCCTGCCTAGTCTCGGCGGCGAGGCGGTCCTGCTCAGAGCGCATCTCTTTACGTCGGAGCGAGTTGGAACTGTTCGCACTGTGCTGTCGCGTCCAGACTCCCAGAGCTTCACGAAGTTCTTGATATCCGCCGGGGCCCTTTTGATAGTAGCCGCAGTCGTGGTTCCTGCATTCGCCTTGCGAGACACCGACGTCTTGGAGGTCTCGCGTGACGAACTCAAAGGGCTGACCGCGACCGGGCGTACCGAGATTGAACGGCGACAAAGCATTGCGACCGACCTGGGTCATGCAGCTCCGTGGGTCGCAGGGGCTCTCTTTCTTGTCGGCATCGGGTTGCTAGGGGCAGGCCTTCCCCGACTTTGGCGGCAGGAGAGAACTCAAGATGAGCAACAAGCCATGGAGATGGCACGCCTTCGGGCGGAACTCAAGCCGCAGACTCCTGCTGAGAGGGAGAAGCGCCTTCGGGCGGAGGTCGTTGAGGATCTTGAGACCGACGAGCCTGTAATAGGGCACGTTCTGCCGCAAGACTCCCTGGCCTCCGAGGTCTCAACTCGGGAGCACCTGGAAGAGCGGGTTGTTTCAAGGCTCGCAGTAATTGCTTCTCCTCTCTACGAGCTCCAGAGCCAGGTCAAAGCACCTGACAGCAACCTGTTCCTCGATGCGTTGCTCGTGGGTCAGGTTGACCAAGTGCCGGACATCGTTGTTGAGATCAAAACCGTGGGGCGGCACGCGGTCCGCAATGTGAACAACAGAATGCGTGAGGCCGAGTCTCAGCTCTTGCGCTACATGTCTCGGTTCAGGCGTCAGTCGATCGGGTGGCTCATCTTGATACTGGCCGAGGAGATCCCGCTGGCCGAGCGAGAGCGCGTTGAAGCCGCTGCGGCCAACGTCCGCGATGTTTATGAGGTCTCGATCGTCCGCCCCGAAGAGATCGATGACCTCCGTCTCCCTATCGCTGTTTAGTGAGATGCGGCCAACGCGAGCCTTCAAATACCGTCCAGTTAAGGCGATGTAGACAATAAGTTCCGACGCGTTTGCCATCATGTTCGTATGGCCGACTCGGCAGAGGAGAAGGCGGGGCTGCAAGTGGTTGCGGCGCCGACGATCGAGAACCGGATCCTGGTTGTTCGGGGACGCCAGGTGATGCTCGACGAGGATCTCGCGGAGCTTTATGGCGTTGAAACCCGCGTGCTCGTGCAGCAGGTCCGGCGCAACGAAAAGCGCTTCCCGGCGGACTTCATGTTCCAGCTTTCGACTGAGGAGTTCAGCAACTTGAAATCACAATTTGTGATCTCAAGCGGTGGGCACGGCGGTCGGCGCAAGCGTCCCCTGGTCTTCACCGAGCAAGGTGTGGCGATGCTCTCCGGGGTTCTTCGCAGCGATCGGGCCGTCGCCGTGAACATCGAGATCATGCGTGCGTTTGTTGAGCTGCGGCGCGTCGCCGGCTCGTTCGACGAGCTTCAGAAACGGCTTGATCAGATGGAACTGGACATCGGGGCGCGTCTGAGCGAGCACGACGAGCAGCTTCGTCAGATCTTCGAAGCGCTACGACAGTTGATCGCGCCGCCGCCCATTACGAAGCGGCCCATCGGGTTCAGGGTTCGCGAGAGTGACGAGTAGCGGGGCTGTCGTTCAGCGCCCTAACGCGGTTCAAATACCGTCCAGTTAGGGCGACGTAGGCAGATCCCGCAAGGCGACGGTCTCAAGCCACGGCAGTAGCCTAGGCTCGCCCCGTGGCGGAGCTTCTTTCCTATGACGTCAAGCCTCGCGCTTTCGAGTGGGAGGTGCCTGACTCGCTCGATGCGGACGTGGTTCCGATAGCGCGTGAGATGGTCCGTCTGGGACGTCGCTACGAGTATTGGGGAGATCGGCAGGACCACTGGAGAATGGCGTGGGAAGCACTGAATTTCGCCCTCGGCGTTCCTGCGGCTGTCCTGGCGGGAGTCGCCGGGGCAATAGCGCTGGGCTCCGGAGGCTCTGCGGTCGTCGGGGTACTGGCGCTGACCTCGGCGGCGCTTGGGGGCGTCCTTAGCTTTCTCAATCCCTCGCGGCGGGCTCTCGAGTCGGCAGTCAAGGCGCGTTCCTGCTGGGCGGTGGTTATGCGGATCCGCCTCTTTGTTGCCGCTGATTTGGCCCACGCGGACGCTGTTGTGGCGCGCAGGCTGCTGATCGAGATCCAAGAGCTGGAGGCCCAAGCGCTCGATTCGCTGTCCCGGGCCTCTTAGATGCCCGAACCGAGATCGATTCCAAGCTCGGCCAGGCAGGGTCTCTGTCACCGTAAAAGGATGCTCGGCGACGACCTCAAAGCAGTCGACGGCGCCGAGGCCGGAGCCTGGATCGAGCCGGGCCGCGGCGGCGAGTTCGGCGCCGTGTCGCTGCAGGTTCCGAAGGTCTTCGAGGCCTACGCCCGTGTCTTCCACCGCTCCACCGACGAGGACGGCAACCACGTCACCTGGGCCGAGGTGGCGCGGCGGCTGGGCCGCACCGCGCACCGCGAGATGCAGTGGCACCAGCTGGTCGGCTCCTCGGACTCGGCCAACTTCACCGGCTCGGACTGGCCCGGCGGTCGTCCGGAGCTGGGGGAGATGGAGGTCGAGGAGCTCGACCGCCTGGCTCGGGTGCTGGCGGACCACACCGCGGACCCCGGGCACTGCTTCTTCGGCTTCTGCCTGATCAACAAGAGCTCGGTGCTGGAGACCCTCTCGGCCGAGGAGCGGCAGCTGCCGCAGCTGATGCTCCGAACCGGCCGCGATCACGTGGTGCTGGCTGGGCCGCTCTCGGCCCTCGTCGGCGAGGCCGACCGGGTCGACGTGGCCGCCCTGTCGGCGAGGTTCGAAGCCGGGGAGCCGGTCGGTCGGGAGTACTGGGAGGACCCCTTCTGGCGCGAGGCGCCGAACCTGATCTGGCCCGGGGACCGCTCCTGGCTCGTGGTCAGCGAGGTCGACTTCGACTCGACCCTGGTCGGCGGCCGCCGGGAGCTGGTCGACGCCCTCGTCGCCGCCCCCAACCTCGAGGTCCACGAGGTCGATCCCGACACCTCGCTCGCCGCCTTCGCCGACAAGCGCAACCCGGTCGCCGAGCCGGACGAGGGGAGACCGCTCCGGTGAGCCTCGGGTCGATCTGCGTTTTCTCCGGCTCCGCCGACGGCAGCCGTCCGGACTACCGGATCGCCGCGGAAGCGCTCGGCCGCCTGCTCGCGGAACGGGGGATCACCCTCGTCAACGGCGGCTCGGGGATCGGCCTCATGGGCAGGGTCGCGGACGGGGCGCTCGCCGCCGGGGGACGCGCCATCGGCGTGATCCCCGAGAGCCTGATGGCCCAGGAGATCGCCCATCGGGGCCTGACCGAGCTGCGGGTCGTCGGCTCGATGCACGAGCGCAAGGCCCAGATGTCCGAGCTCGCCGATGCCTTCGTCGCCCTCCCGGGCGGCCTCGGCACCTTCGAGGAGCTGCTCGAGGCCGCAACCTGGTCCAAACTCGGGCTTCAGGCCAAGCCCTGCGGCGTGCTCAACGTCTGCGGATACTTCGATCCCCTGATCGCGCTGATCGACGGCGCCGTCGCCAACGGGTTTCTGAGCGCCGAGTACGAGCGGATCTTCCTCCCCGGCGACGATCCGCGGGAGCTGCTGGATCGGCTCGCCGAGTGGCGGGCGCCCGTCGAGTGGCAGCCGCCCGCAGCGGAGCCTCGCCAACGCTCCGCTTAGGCCCCGGGGATTGTCGTAGGCTCGGGCCGGTGAGGCAGGGGCACGGGGATTGACGGAGGAGAGGCCGGGCCGGCGGAGGCTGGACGGGGCGACGATCCTGCTCACCGGCGGCTCCGGCTTCCTCGGCAAGGCGGTCCTCTCGGCGCTGCTCGCGCACGCCGACGGCTTCGAGCGGCTGATCCTGCTGATCCGCGCTGCCGACGACGCCGCCGCCCAGCGGCGGCTGACCGAGGAGGTCCTCGCCAACGACGCCTTCCTCACCCTGCCCCAGGGCTGGCTGCGCGAGCAGCTGGACAGCGGCCGCCTCGCCGCCGTCGCCGGCGACCTCTCGAGCGAGGAGCAGGGAGCGCACCGGCGCCGGGACTGGGCCGCTGTCGACGTGCTGATCAACTGCGCCGCCTCGGTCTCCTTCGAGGAGCCCCTCGACGACGCCCTCGCCCTCAACGCCTTCGGGCCGGCGCGGCTGCTGGAGGGTCTGCGGGCGGTGGGCTCGGACCCCTACGTAGTCCACGTGTCGACCGCGTACGTGGCCGACTGCCACGTCGACGTCGTCCACGAGGACGGCCTGCCCCACCCAGCGGTGGCCGGGCTCGATCCGCGGGCGATGCTGGCCGAGGCGAGGGAGTGGCGGCGGGCGGTCGAGGCCGAGTCGACCCGTCCCGGCGAGGCGAGGGGCTTCGCCCGCCAGGCCGGCCACGACGTCGATCGCCGGCCCGAGCTGGACCGCGAGGAGCGGGCCGAGACCCTGCGCCAGCGCTGGGTGAGGGCGCGGCTCTCCGAGCGGGGGCGGCGGCGGGCGTCGGAGGTCGGCTGGCCGGACACCTACGCGCTGAGCAAGGCGCTGGGGGAGCGGGAGCTGACCGCGGCGACGCGGCGGATCACGATCGTGCGCCCCTCGATCATCGAGTCGTCGCTGCGGGCTCCCCGCCCCGGCTGGCTGGAGGGCATCAAGGTCGCCGACCCCCTGATCCTCGCCTATGCCGCCGGCGGGCTCACCCACCTCGCCGGCCGGGGGGGCAACCTGATCGACATCGTCCCGGTCGACTGCGTCGCCAACGCCTGCGTCGTCGCCGCTGCCAACCCTGGCGGGGAGGAGGTGCGGGCGCTGGCGATCTCCAGCACCGCCCGCAACCCGCTGCAGATCGGGCAGCTCGCCGGACACATCAAGGCTCACTTCCGCCGCGAGCCCTTCCATCGCGGCAACGGCGCGGCGATCAGGATCGGCGACCTGAAGTTCGTCGATCGCGCGGTCGCGATCCGCCACACCGCCCGCCGCGAGCGCCTGGCGGCGCTGGTCGCGGCCGGCCCGCTGCGGGGAGCCCCGAAGCGGAGGCTGCGCAAGAACGCGGCGCTGGCCGCGCAGATGACCCGCATGGTCAGGATCTACGCCCCCTACACCGAGCTCGACTGCGTCTTCGACGACGCCAACGCGCAGGCGCTGAGCGCCAGCCTCGGCGACGCCGACCGGGCCGAGCTGCCGTTCGACACAGCGGCGATCGACTGGACCCAGTACCTCGAGGAAATTCACCTCCCCGAGGTGCACCGGATGGCAACGGCCTAGGGCTTGCTCCCCGGGCCGAGCTGTGCCTGCAGCTACCGTTGAGGGGTGTTCCGACCCGCGGAGATGCTGTCGTCGATCCCCGGGCTGGCGCCGGGCCGGGCGCCGCAGGCCGCCGAGGTCGACGGGTTCTTCGGCCCGGACTCGATGGTCCGCCGGCTCCACCGCGAGCGCCTCGTCCTCTTCTCGGGGGTCCGGGCCCTGCTGATGCAGGCGTGCGACCCGCTCGGGGTCGTCGGCTTCCAGCGCCACTCGATCATCTTCGACGACCCCCAGACCCGCCTACAGCGCACGGACGAGCGGATGTCCCGGATCTATTTCGGAACCGCGAACGAGGCCGAGGAGACCGGCCGCGTCGTCCGTGCGATGCACCGCCGGGTCAAGGGGAAGACCGCGGCCAGGTACGGGCCGATCGCCAAGGGGACGCCCTACGACGCCTCCGACCCCCAGCTCGGGCTCTGGGTCCTCGCGACCCTGGCGGACTCGGCGCTCGTCTACTACGAGCGCATCTTCGGCCGCCTCGGCGCGCCCGAGCGCGAGCGCTACTGGAGCGAATACCGGCAGGTCGGCGAGCTGTTCGGCCTGCCTCCGGACTCGATGCCCGCCACGTATCTGGGCCTCAAGAGGTACGTCGACGGCCGGCTCCGCGACGGCAGCCTCTGGATCTCCGACGAGCGCCGCGAGCAGGCCGTCGGCATGATCCTCGAGCCGCCCTACTCCGGCTGGCTGCGCCTGGCGGTGACTCCCGTCAGCGAGACGGTGAAGCTGATCTCGACCGGGCTGCTGCCGGCCGAGATCCGCCAACTGTTCGGGTTCTCGTGGGACCCGGCGCGCGACGCCCTGCTGCGGTCGGCCCTGCTGCAGCTGCGGATCGGCACCCGCTTCTGGCCGGACGCCGTGCGCCTGCACCCGGCGGCACGGGTGGCGGCCGGCGAGCGCTACGGCGCCCTGACCGGGTAGGGCCCGGATGGCCGTCCCACCCAGCGACCCCGGGCGCTTCCGCCGCCAGCAGCGACGACGCGCCTTCATCGGCTGGGGCGGTGCCGTCGTCGCGATCGCGCTGGTCGTTCTCGGCGCCGTCCTGGGCGGCGGCGAGCGCAGGCAGCAGCGGGTCTTCAGCGTCCCCTACGGCGAGACGATGACCGCGGCCGAATACGACGCGATCGAGGAGGGGGAAGCCGAAGCCGACGTGCTCGAGCGCCTGCACAAGAGCGGCCGCCCGGAAGCCCTGACCGAGAGCTTCGTGCTCACTCTCTTCCCACCCCTGCCGGAAGGGGTCGTCTGCAGCTACTGGGAGCTCTCCGACGAACCGCAGATCTTCGCCCGCCTCTGCTTCGAACGCGCCGGCGGCGAGCTGGTCCAGAAGCTGGAGCGCGACGTCCACGAAGGGATCGAAGAAGGCTCGGGCACGGTCGTCTGACCGCCGCGGTCGGAAGCCGCGGCCGCGGCTAAGGTTCCCCCATGGCTCGATCCGGCGACCGTTTCGAGATGCCCGACGGGAGCGTCTACGAGGTGATCGCGGCCGCCGCCGACAGCGACGGCGGTTTCGTCGAGATGGAGTTCACGCTCCCGCCCGGCTCGGTGGCACCGCCGGCCCACGTGCATCCCGGGCCGGCCGAGGAGTTCCGGGTTCTGGAGGGGGAGTTCGACCTGATGGTGGACGGTCGCTGGCGGACGCTGGGCGTCGGCGAGTCGGCGTCGGTGCCCGCCGGCGTCGTGCACACCTTCAAGAACAGATGCGGCAGGACGATCAGGGTGCACAACGTCCACCGCCCGGCCGCCCGGTTCGAGGACTACATCGAGCACATATTCAAGCTGACGGAGGCACGGGGGATCGGGGGCGCCAAGGACCCGAGGCTGCCTTTCTACCTCTCGATGCTGATGCTCGAGTACCCCGAGACGATCCGCCCCGGCCGCGCCCGCGAGCGGATCGGCATCGGCGCGCTGGCCCGGCTCGGGCGCCTGTTCCGGCTGCGGACCTCGCCGTAGCGGTGGGAGCGCTCGCCTGCCTGGTCAGCCGGGTCGGGACGGCTCGGGGCTGAGCGCGCGGTCTTCGCCGCCGCCCCGCAGACCGGCGAAGCCGGCGGCGAGGGTGATCGCGGCCGCCGTCGCGATCGGCAGGGCGATGCTGCTCTTGACCATCAGGGCGCCGGCGACGGCGCCGGCGAGGATCGCGACCAGGGCCGCCGCCCGCGTCGCCAGGTCGCCCCCCGAGGCGACGCTGAGCGGGGCCGAGGTGCTCAGCCCGGTCACGGTCAGGTTCAGGACCGTGGTCGCGAGGTTGGGGCCGCCGAGGCCGCGCACCGCCGTGTTGCGGACGCCCATCGCCAGGGCCAACAGGGCGATCAGGGCGTAGGCCGACGCCGCGCCGACGCTCACCTCCACCGTCGCGGCCACAAGCGCCGCGACGCCCAGCAGCAGCGCCTCGATCGCCAGCGCCGCGCCGAGGCCGTCGGCCAGCAGCGCCGCCACGGCGCCGCCGGCGACGAAGGCCAGGAGGGCAATCGCCGGCGCCAGGAAGGGGGCGCCGGCGGCGCCGGACGTCCCCAGCCCGAGGAAGATCACGTTGCCGGTCTGCATCGCGGCGAAGACTTGACCGAGGCCGAGGAAGGCGGTCGCGTCGACCACCCCCGTGACGAAGGTCAGCGCCAGCAGGGTCCGCTTCAGGCCCGGGCTCACGCCGTCATTAGTAGCCACGCCCTCCGACGTCGATTTTGAAATAGGATCCGCGCGCCCCCGGGGGTCCCGTCCATGAAGAAGCTCGCCGCCGCCATCGTCCTCGCCCTAGCGCTCGCGCTGCTGGCCGCTGGCTGCGGTGAGAGCAAGGACGAGTCGACCGCGACGGCGACGGCCTGCACGCCGGACAAGCTGCCGACGCAGACGCAGGGGACGCTGACGATCGCCACCGACAAGCCGGCCTACCCGCCCTACTTCGAAGACGAAGAACCGGCCAACGGCGAAGGCTTCGAGAGCGCCGTCGCCTTCGCGGTCGCCAAGCAGCTCGGCTACAAGCCGGCCCAGGTCAAGTGGACGGTCGAGCCCTTCAACTCCTCCTACGCGCCCGGCCCCAAGGACTTCGACTTCGACGTCAACGAGATCTCGATCACGCCGCCGCGCGAGAAGGCGGTCGACTTCTCCTCGCCGTACTACACGGCCAACCAGGCGGTCGTGGCTCTGAAGGACTCCGACGTCGCCGGCGCCGAGTCGCTGGACGAGCTGAAGGACGCGAAGCTCGGCGTCCAGATCGGCACCACGAGCCTCGCGGCGGCCGAAGAAGTGATCCAGCCGAACGACAAACCGGACGTCTTCAACAGCTCCAACGACGTCGTCACGGCGCTCAAGAACAAGCAGATCGACGCGATCGTCGTCGACCTGCCGACCGCGCTCTACATCACCGCCGCCCAGGTCCCCACCGCGACCGTGGTCGGCCAGTTCGCCGCCCCCGGCGGCGACCGCTGGGGCGCCCTGCTGGCCAAGGGCTCGCCGCTCACCGCCTGCGTCTCCGAAGCGGTCGACACGCTGCGCGAATCCGGCGAGCTGGGGAAGATCACCCAGCGCTGGATGAGCCAGGCCGCCGGCGCTCCCGAGCTGCAGTAGCGCCCCCGCGGCGCCGGCCCGCGGCCACCCGCGCCCCGCCCCGGCGGCGTCCCCGGCCACGGTCAGAATCCGCGGCGCTTGTCCGAACCCGCCGTCATCAGCGACCGCCGTCTCGAAAGGGAAACGGCGAAACGCCGCCAGGCCCGGCGCGGGCAGGCGATCGCCGCCATCTCCACCCTGGTCGTCCTCGGCGGTCTGACCGCCCTGGTCCTGACCAGCCCCGGCTGGCCGACGGTGCGGGAGACCTTCTTCTCCTGGAGCGTCTTCAAGGACTCCTTTCCCGAAGTCCTCGACGCCTTCTGGCTCGACGTCAAGCTCTTCGTCGCCGTCGAGGCGGCGGTCCTCGTCGTCGGCCTCGGGATCGCGCTGCTGCGCACGAGCCGGGCGGCGGCGCTGTTCCCGCTGCGCCTGCTCGCCGTCGTCTGGGTCGACCTCTTCCGCGGCGTGCCGGTGGTCCTGCTCGTCTACCTGATCGGGTTCGGGGTGCCGGCGCTCTACCTGCAGGGGCTGCCGACCGACCCGGTCGTGCTCGGCGGCATCGCCCTCGGCCTCTGCTACAGCGCCTACAACGCCGAGGTCTACCGGGCCGGGATCCGCTCGATCCACCGCGGGCAGCGCGACGCCGCGCTCGCGGTCGGCCTCAGCGAGGGGCAGGCGATGCGGCACGTGATCCTGCCGCAGGCGGTGCGGCGGGTGGCGCCGCCGCTGCTGAACGACTTCATCTCCCTGCAGAAGGACGTCGCCCTGATCTCGATCCTCGGCCCCCAGGAGGCTTTCCGGGTCGCCCAGATCGTCCAGGGCGCGACCTTCAACTACACGCCGTTGATCGCCGCGGCGCTGCTCTACCTGGCGGTGACGGTGCCGCTGGCCCGCCTGGTCGAGCGCATGGGCGGCCCCGAGGGGGCGGCCCGGTGAGCGCCGATGCCGCTCGGGCGCCGGCCGCGGCGGCGGGGACGCCGGTGCTCGAGATCCGCGCCGTCACCAAGGCCTTCGGCGAGCGCCAGGTCCTGGGCGGCATCGACCTCACCGTGAGCGAGCACCGCGCGGTGGCCCTGATCGGCGCCTCCGGCTCCGGCAAGTCGACCCTGCTGCGCTGCATCGACCTGCTCGAGGAGATCGACGACGGCGACGTCTTCCTCGACGGCGAGACGATCACCGACCCCGCGGTCGACCCGGTGGCGGTGCGGCGCCGGCTCGGCCTCGTCTTCCAGGCTTACAACCTCTTCCCGCACCTGACGGCGCTGCAGAACGTCGTCCTGGGGGAGCGGCGGGCGCACAGCTTCGGTCGCCAGGAAGCCGACGAGCGGGGTCGGGCGCTGCTGGCCCGTTTCGGCCTCGAGGGGCGCGAGGACGACCGCCCCGACCGCCTCTCCGGCGGCCAGCAGCAGCGGGTGGCGATCGCCCGCGCCTTCGCCGGCCGGCCGCGGGCGCTGCTGCTCGACGAGGTGACCAGCGCCCTCGACCCGGAGCTGGTCGGCGAGGTGCTCGAGGCCGTGCGCGACCTCAAGGCGGCGGGGATGACGATGGTGATCGCCACCCACGAGATGAGCTTCGCCCGCGAGGTGGCCGACGAGGTCGCCTTCCTGCACGAGGGCCGGATCCTCGAGTCCGGCCCTCCCGAGCAGGTGCTGGGAGCGCCGCGGAAGCCGGAGACCCAGCGCTTCCTGCGCCGCCTCTCGCACATTTGATCAAGAAATTTGTAGCCACGCGGCAATTGCTGTTATGCTCGCGCCGCGTTCGACCACTCAAGAACTTTGATTGAACGATCGCCATAGCCCGCACCAGTGCCTTAATCGGTTAAAGGGACGGCGTTGTAAGCCGTAGATCCGGGTTCGAGCCCCGGCTGGTGCATTCGTAAATGGGGACTACGAATGGGCTAGAGATGAACATCTTCGACTACATAGAGGACGAGGCGCTGGAGGGGGAGCGGGCCTGCTGGTCGGCGCGGGCCCCGTACCGGCCGAGCGGGGACTTCGACCTGATGCTGGTGGCGCGGACGCCGGACTGGCAAGGGGACGCGGACTCCTGCCGGGCGCTGGCCCGGATCGAAGCGGAGCCGTGGGTGGACTCGGTCTCCGAGCAGGGCGACGAAGTCCTGCTGCGGCTCGACGACGCCTGGGTCGCGGAGACGGGGGAGGCGCTGGAGGCCGGCGCCGGGATCGAGGGCGCCAACGCCGACCTCGCCGCCGACCGCCGCTACGCCGTCTACTTCTGGGGCGCCAACACGACCAAGGCGCTGCACATCGGCCACCTCCGCAACCTCGCGGTCGGGCACGCGCTCGGCGCCGCCCTGGAGCAGGCCGGGGCCCGGGTCGAGCGCCGCAGCCTGATCTGCGACGTCGGCCGCAGCATGGGCGAGGCGATGGCCGGCGTCGTCCACAGCGGCCG
>Ga0157375_10001208_pt1 | contig 22297 bp, 20 predicted proteins | sample M35metaG_FD_115311 | JGI IMG/M metagenome (GOLD analysis project Ga0157375, IMG submission 115311) | Miscanthus rhizosphere microbial communities from Kellogg Biological Station, Michigan, USA - M3-5 metaG | ecosystem: Host-associated > Plants > Roots > Rhizosphere > Soil | place: USA: Michigan... | reverse complement strand
TATGCCGCGCTGCGCGTCAGAAACTTTCTCTGGCTGATCCTCGGCTACGCCATGTCCACCGTCGCGCGCGAGGCGCAGATCGTCGTGGTCGGCTGGCAGGTGTTCCAGGTCACGCGCGATCCGCTCGCGCTCGGCATGATCGGACTGGCCGAGGCGCTGCCGTTCATCGCCGTGTCGCTGTATGCGGGCCACGTGGCCGATCGATTGCCGCGTCGCCCGATCGCCATCGCAGGAACGTTCGCGATGGTGCTGTCGGCGATCGCGCTGCTGCTGTTCACGACCAGCGGCATGATTGGCAAAGGACACGTCTGGCCAATCTACCTGGTCATTTTTCTCAGCGGCATCGCGCGCAGTTTCATTCGGCCCGCGTTCACCGCGTTGTCCGCCGAGGTCGTGACGCGCGATCTGTACGCAAACGCGGTGGCGTGGCGAAGCTCGACGTGGCAATTCGCAGCAGTCCTCGGGCCAGCGATCGGCGGATTGATCTACGGTTTCGCCGGCGCCGCCGCGGCGTACACGGTCGTGACGGTGATGATGTCACTCTCGCTCGTCGCGCTCTGGCTGATCGCGCACGACGCGCGCCCCCAGCAAGGCGAAGAGATGCCGATCGGCGAGAGTCTGCGGATCGGAATCCGCTTCCTCCTCGGACAGCGCATTCTGCTGGCGGCGATGACGCTCGACCTCTTCTCCGTCCTCTTCGGCGGCGCGGTTGCGCTGCTGCCGATCTTCGCGCACCTCCTCGGCGCCGGCCCGCAAGGCCTCGGCATCCTGCGCGCGGCGCCGGCAGTCGGGTCGCTGGTGACCGGCATCATCGTCGCGCATCGCCGTCCCATGCGGCACACCGGCGCGGCACTCTTCTCGGCGGTGGCAATCTTTGGACTGACGATCATCGGCTTCGCCATCTCGCGCAACTTCTGGATTTCATTCGCGCTGCTGACCGCGGGCGGGATGGCGGACAACGTGAGCGTGATCATCCGCGGGACGCTGCTGCAGACGCTGACGCCGCAGCATCTGCTCGGCCGCGTGTCGTCCGTGAATCAGATCTTCATCGGCTCATCGAACGAAATCGGCGCATTCGAGTCCGGCCTCGCCGCCCGCCTCCTCGGCACCGTCCCCTCGGTCATCTTCGGCGGCGTGATGACGCTCATCGTCGTCGCCCTGACGATGGCCTGGGCGCCGCAGCTGCGTCAGATGCGAGAAATTGACGAAATCAAAAGCGTTTAACCACAGAGACACCGAGGACACAGAGAAAAACCTCTGTGATCTCTGTGTCTCAGTGGTTCAAAGATTCTTCAGGTGGTAGAGAACCCTCGGCGCGACAGAGAGACGTAACGAAATTTCATCCGCATTTCCGGGCACGCGGAGTAGCCTCGAAGCGATGTCGACCCCGGACCCCAATCAACCTATCAAAGGGCGCGGCGCGAGCTGGAATCCGCAGAACCGCTTCGAGCGTCTCGAATACGTCCACGACGAGGACGCGCACAACGACGATGAGCCGTCGCCGCTGCCGCGCACGATTTTTCTGCGCGATCCGACGCGCACCATCCTCGCGCACAACGACAGCCCTGACGTCGGCTTCGACACCAGCATCAATCCCTATCGCGGCTGCGAGCACGGCTGCATCTACTGCTTCGCCCGCCCGTCGCACGAATACCTCGGCTTCTCGGCAGGGCTCGAGTTCGAAACGAAGATCCTGGTGAAGGACGACGCGCCGGAACTGCTGCGCGAAGAGCTGATGTCGAAGAAGTACTCGCCGCGCATGATCGCCATCAGCGGCGTCACCGATCCCTACCAGCCGATCGAGCGGAAGTTGCAACTGACGCGGCGCTGCCTGCAGGTGCTGGCGGAGTTCCGCAATCCGGTGGGCATCATCACGAAGAATCATCTGGTCACGCGCGACATCGACGTGCTGCAGGAGCTGGCCACGCACAACGCGGTGTCGGTGCACATCTCGGTGACGACGCTCGATCCGCACCTCGCCAACCTGATGGAGCCGCGCGCGTCGCGGCCGGAACTGCGCATCGCCGCGATCGAAATGCTTGCCAAGGCGGGCATCCCTGTCGGCGTCATGGTCGCGCCGATCATTCCGGCCATCACCGACCACGAGATGCCGTCCATCCTCAAGGCCGCCGCGGATGCGGGCGGCACCACCGCAGGATTCGTCGTCCTGCGGCTGCCGTGGGCCGTGGCGCCGCTGTTTGAGAAATGGCTGGAGGAACACTATCCCGACCGCAAAGAGAAGGTGATGAACCGCGTCCGCGACCTTCGCGAGGGGAAGCTGTACGACCCGCAGTGGGGCGTGCGGCAGCGCGGCAAAGGGATCTTCGCCGATCAGATCGCGTCGATGTTCGAGGTCACCTGCCGACGCCTCGGACTCAACGAAAAACGCTACGACTTTACGGCCGACGCTTTCCGCCGCCCGACGCCGCAAGGTAGTCTCTTCTGACGATGAAAACGATCTTCGAAGGGAAGAAGGTTCAGGTTCTGGAGCGCGACGGCTGGGAGTTCGTGGAGCGGATCAAAGGAAAGTCGGCGGTGGTGATTCTCGGCGTCACCGACGACGACCGCATCCTTTTCGTCGAACAGTTCCGCCGTCCCGTCAACGCGCGCGTCATCGACTTTCCGGCCGGCCTGGTCGGCGACGACGGCCAGGACGACCCTGCCGAAACCGCAAAAAAGGAGTTGCTCGAAGAAACCGGCTACGCCTGCAGTCACGTGGAGCGCCTCACCAACGGCCCGACCTCTCCCGGCATCACCTCCGAAACCGTCGCCTTCTACGCCGCCACGGGACTCGAACAGCGTGGATCGGGCGGCGGCGTGGGCGGCGAGGACATCACCGTCCACCGCATCCCGCGCAACGCCGTCGCCGACTGGCTGAAACGAAAAGACGGCGAGGGCGTGATGATCGACGTGAAGGTTTGGGCGGGATTGTGGTGGTTGGGGTGAAAAGCGATTCACCACAAAGACACAAAGGACACGAAGAAAACCCTTTGTGCTCTTTGTGCCTTTGTGGTGAAGCCTTTCGTCACCCTCGCAAGCGTTCCAGGATCTTCTCGTGAACTCCCTCGAACGATCCCGAGGACATCACCAGAATCACGTCGTCGGCCTTCGCGTCGCGCGCGACCACGTCCGCGATCGCATCGATGTCGTCGATCTGTTCGGCGGGGATGCCGTCGGCGTTCAGGCGCTCCACGATCGCCGGCACGGACATCATCTTGTCGAGGCCGTAGCGCGTTTCGTAGCGGCCCTTGTGGAAGATCGGTCCGATGATGACGCGGTCGGCCTGGTGGAACGCGTCGATGTAGCCGCTCTCGAACTCCTTGCGGCTCGATGAGATCGAACGCGGCTCGAAGAGCGCCCAGATTCGTTGACCGGGATAGCGTCGCTTCGCGCCGGCGAGCGTGGTGTCGATAGCGGTGGGATGGTGCGCGAAATCATCGATGACCGTCACGCCGCGCTCCACGCCGCGAACTTCCATCCGCCGCTTGATGCCCTGAAACGTCTCCAGCCCGCGCTGGATCTCCTCGGCTGACACGCCGCGCATGCGGGCGATGGCGATGTCGGCGAGGGCGTTGACGACGTTGTGCTGGCCGGAGAGATTCGTGCGGAAGCGGAACCATTCGCTCCCCTCCCACCACGCCGTGAACGCGTTCCCTTCGGGCGCGAACTCAACGTCGGCCGCGTAAATATCGCAGCCGTGCGACATGCCGAACGTGAACCACCTCGCGCGCGCATCCGAGCGGAGCGACATCACATTCGGGTCGTCTCCATTCGCCACGATCACATCCTCGGCCGCGACCTGCTGCACGCCGTGACGGAACGCCTCGATGATCGCGTCGAGGTTCGCGTAAATGTCGGCGTGGTCGAATTCGATGTTGTTCAGCAGGAACGTGTTGGCGTGGTAATGCAGAAACTTCGGACCCTTGTCGAAGAACGCGGTGTTGTATTCGTCGCCCTCGATCACGAACTCCGGTCCGTGGCCAAGCTTGAAGTTCTGATTGAAATTGAGCGGGATCCCGCCGACGACCATGCTCGGATCGCGTCCGGCTGATTCCAGCAGCCACGCCATCAGCGAGGTCGTCGTGGTCTTGCCGTGCGTCCCCGCCACGACGATGGAGTGCTTCCCATTGATGAAGAGCTGGTGAATGGCCTCGGGCATCGACGTGTACGGCAGGTCGAGCTCCAGCGTGCCCGCGGCCTCGGCATTGGTCGAGGCCGCCGCGTTGCCGATCACCACGAGATCGGGATGGAACGTGACGAGGTGGTCCTTCGTATACCCCTCGAGGACCGGGATGCGGAGGCGGTCGAGGTAGGTCGACATCGGCGGATAGACGTGCTCATCGGAGCCGGCCACTTCGTAGCCGCGCTCCTGCAGCATTCCGGCGACCGAGGCCATCGCAGTGCCGCCGATACCGATCAGGTAGACCTTTTTCAGAGGTGGTAGTTCTTTGACGTGAGCCATTGCGGGTGCGGACTGAGCAAGAAGCATGCGCCGCGACGCCGATTGTAGAATGGCGGCGCGCCAGCCGCCGGGGAATCGTCACTCGGCGTGGAATGTTCGAAACCGCGTTCACCAGTACTTTTTCAGTGTCCAAACAGGAGGATTTTGTCCATGTCGTCGAAGCGAATTCTTGTCGTCATGATTGCGGTCCTCGTCGCGATGACCGCCAGCCTTACCTTTGCCGCCGACCAGCCGGCCAAGGCCAAGAAGACGGCGGCTCCCGCGGCGAAAGCCGAAGCCGCGAAGGAAGCAGAGAAGGCGCCCCGCCTCACGATCGTCGAGCCCGTCAAGGACTACGGCACGATCGCCAAGGGCGAGAAACTCGACTGGTCGTTCCTGGTCAAGAACACGGGAGACTCCGACCTGCAGATCATCGCCGCCAAGCCCGGTTGCGGCTGCACGGTCGCCGACTTCGATAAGGTCATCAAGCCCGGCGAGACCGGCAAGGTCACGGCGCACGTCGATACGGCCGCCTTCGCGGGTCCGATCGCCAAGACCGTCACCCTCGAGACGAACGATCCCACCACGCCGACCTCGCAGCTCACGATCCACGCGGTCGTTAAGCCGTACGTCGAGGCGTTCCCGGCCGGCTTCGTCCGCTTCAACCTGCTGCAGGGCGACGCCGACACGCAGTCGGTGATGCTCTACTCGGAAGAGGACGACCCGTTCCAGGTGACGAAGGTGGAACTGCCCATCGACCCGAAAACGAACGAACCGGTCAAGTGGCTCAAAGTGACGTACGACAAGGTCGCTGAAGCCGACAAGGCGCCGAACGTCGGCCGGCCCGGCCAGGATCAGTACAAGGTGAACATCACCCTCGGCGGTCCGGATGCGAATGTCGGCGCGCTGGCCGAGAAGGTCCACATCTTCACGAACTCCAAGCACCAGCCGGAGTACCCGATCAGCATCAACGGCGTGATCCGTCCGACCCTGCGCGTGGAGCCGACGATCCTCAACTTCGGCGAAGTGACGCCGAACGACGTCGCCGCCACCCGCATGGTGATGCTGCACTCCAACAACCTGAAGGCGCCGGAGTCGTTCGTCGTCTCGAAGGCGGAGTCGAGCGTCCCCGCCCTGGTCACCACGAGCGTGAAGCCGGGCGCGAACAAGGGCGAGTACGAAGTGACGCTGCAGATCGCGAAGGACGCGAAGCCCGGCGACGTCAACGGCTCGGTGACGATCTACACGAACGACAAGATCAATCCGATCATCACGGTCCCGATGAAGGCGACGATCAAAGCCGCCGCCCCCGCCGCGGTTTCGTCGAAGTAAGCCCGTATCCAACCGATCTCATCGAAAGGCCGCCCGCAAGGGCGGCCTTTTTAGTTGGCCATGTGGGTGCTGGAGAAACTCCGGCCGTCGGCGAAGCCGGCGTAAGAACCGTAGCCCACGGGGTTCACCCGTGGGACAGAGAATGCGTATCAATTTGTGAGCCCGCCTGGGCGGGCGAGAGAAAGCTTTCTTTCGCCCGCTAAAGCGGGCTCACGAGATCGGTGAAAAAATCGTTCAATTCACGATCGAAATACCGACACCGTCGCCGGCCGCGAGGACGATCGTCGTCAGCCGCGGGTCGGTGGTGATGCGCTTGTTGAACGCTCGCAACGCGTCAGTGGAAGGATCGTGGACATCTTCCGCGACCTTGCCGCCCCAGAGCAGGTTGTCGCAGACGATCATCGCTCCCTTGCTGAGCTTCGGCAGAAGCTGATCGAGGTACTGCTCGTACTCGGTCTTCACGCAGTCGATGAAGACGAAATCGAACGGACCTGCCAGCGCGGGCAGCACTTCCAGCGCCTTGCCCTCATGGAACCGCACCTCACACGCCAGCGTCGCCTCGGCCACGAAACGCTTGGCAGTTGCGAGGATGTCGCGATCGAGCTCGATCGTCTCCAGCACCGCGTCCGCCGCGCATTCGCGCCCTAGTACGACCACGGAGTAGCCGATGTTCGTGCCGACCTCGATGAGGTGCTTCGGCTGCTTCGCCCGCACCAGGATCCGCATGAGCTGCCCGACCTCGGCATCCGCAATCGGATGCCCATGCTCCGCCGCAAACTCCTCCATCCTCGCAAGCAGCGCATCGCGCGGAGAAAGCAGCGTGTCGAGATAGTCGGCCTGTTCGCGTTTGATGACCTGATCGATGCGGGATTTCATGCGGGGAGCTTAGCGCAAGCGGGAGCGCCAGTAGCCGGTTTCGCGGCGATGGTGACGGACGGCGATGATGAATACGTCATCACCTTCCAGCGTGTACACAATCGAGTAGGAAAAACCGCGAACAGGCCAGGAGCGCACATCAAAAGGTTCCGGCCGTCCCGAGCGCGGATGATCGATCACGAACTCGCGAGCGGACTCAAACGCGACGAGAAACCGTTCCCCATACCCGCGTCTTTGGCTTTCAAGGTAAGCAGCGGCTTCGATGACCTCGGCGTTAGCCTCGTCGTGCAGTTCGCCGGATATCATCAATAGCTCGCCGCGCAGCAGCAATCGTCTCGTCGGCGGAAACCATCTTCGCGGTACCGGCCCTGACCTCGGCCACGCGCCGTTGAATCTCAGCCGCGTACTCTTCGTCCCACTCGATGCCTTCGTCGGACTCGACGCTATTGAGCAGTTCTTCGGCGAGGTGTCCCCGCTCTTCCGGGGTCAGCGCTAACGCTTCGTCACGCACTTCTTCGAATGTTCGCGACATGGCGAAATCTTACCGCGCCTCCACCGCTTCGCGCAGCTTCTCGGCCCGGAAGTGGCCGATGATCGGTTCGAGGAGCACGTCGAGGTTGCCGTTCATGATGTCGGGGAGATTGTGGACGGTCAGGCCGATACGGTGGTCGGTGACGCGGTCCTGCGGGAAGTTGTATGTGCGGATTTTTTCGGAGCGGTCGCCGCTGCCGATCAGGCCCTTGCGCGTCGCGGAGAGCTCGTCCTCGCGCTTCTGGCGCTCGATGTCGTAGAGGCGCGCTTTGAGCACCTTGAGCGCTTTCGCGCGATTCTTGATCTGCGACTTTTCGTCCTGACAGGAAACCACCACGCCGGAGGGAAGATGGGTCATGCGCACCGCTGAGTAAGTCGTGTTGACCGACTGGCCGCCCGGGCCCGACGAACAGAACGTATCGATGCGCAGATCCTTTTCGTTGACCTGGATGTCGATATCTTCCGCTTCCGGCAGCACGGCCACCGTGATCGCGGACGTGTGGATGCGGCCCTGCGTTTCGGTCTGCGGGACGCGCTGCACGCGGTGCACGCCGGATTCGAACTTCAGCTTCGAGTAGACCTTGTTGCCCTCGATGAGCAGCGTGGCGTCCTTGATGCCGTTGACCGAGGAGTAGTTCGCGTCGGTCATGTCCACTTTCCAGCGCTGCATCTCGGCATAGCGAATGTACATGCGCATGATCTCGGCGGCGAACAGCGACGCTTCGTCACCGCCCGTGCCGGCGCGGATTTCGACGAAAACGTTTTTGTCGTCGTTCGGATCCTTCGGCTGCAGCAGGAGCTGGATCTCCTTTTCGAGCTCCGGCGCTTTCGGCTCCAGTTCGGCGATCTCCATCTCCGCGAGCTCGCGCATGTCGTCGTCGGACTTCAGCATCTCGCGCGCGTCCGCCAGCCGTTTGTGGATGTCTTTCAGCTCGCGGTACTTGAACACGACGTCGTCGATTTCGGAGACGGCCTTCATCGTGTCGCGGAAGACAGCGACATCCGTGGCCACGCCCGGATCGGCCATCTTCTGCTGCAGCTCTTCGTAGCGTTTTTCGATCTCGTCGAGTTTTTCGTACATGGTGCAGTCCTGCCAAAAACAAAAATGGGAAGACGCGTCATGCGCCTTCCCACGGTCGATTACGGAAGCGTAGCTAAGCGACGGCTGCCTGGGTCTCGTCCACGATGTCGTACATCAGCGCCTCTTTCAGCGCGATGATGGCAACGGCAAGCTGCTTGTCGTCGGGTTCCTTGGTCGTGATCTTTTGCAGCAGCATGCCCGGACGCGTCAGCAGACGGCAGACGGGATTGCTGAGGTGGCGGGCCGAGAAGCGGATGACCTCGTAGGCCAGGCCGGCGATCAGCGGGATCAGCACCACGCGCGCTGCGAATTTCACAAGGAACGGCACCGTCGACGGCACGAGCGAGAAGACCAGGATCGAGATGGCCATTACGAACATCAGGAAGCTGGTTCCGCAGCGCGGATGGAGCGTCGACTTCGTGCGCGCGTTCTCGACGGTCAGCTCCTCGTTCGCTTCGAACGTGTAGACCGTCTTGTGCTCGGCGCCGTGGTACTGGAAAACGCGCTTGATGTCGTCCATGAACGAGATCGAGAGGATGTAGATGAAGAAGAAGACCGCGCGCAGCACGCCGTCGATGGCGTTGTAGGCGATGTTGCCCATGTGCGGCGCGAAGAAGTGGCGGATCAGGTTCGTGATGCCGAGCGGCGCCAGGATGAAGACGCCGAGACCGACCACCATCGCCACCAGCATCGTGCTGGCCATGGCCCAGTTCGACATCTCCTGCTCGCCCGCCTCGTTTTCCGTGGCCACGCTCGCCGAGTAGTTCAGCGCGCGCATGCCGAGGATGAGCGATTGGATCAGGACGACAGAGCCGCGCAGGACCGGGAACTTGAGGAACGGGTACTTGGCCGTAATCGAGACGAGCTTGTCCTTCTTGATCGCGACTTCGCCGTTCGGCTGGCGCACGGCCACCGAGTAGCCGGTGAGCGAGCGCATCATCACGCCCTCGAGCACCGCCTGTCCGCCGATGAGCATGTCGACGTTGCGGTCAGCCGTAGCGGCCGGCATCGACGCAGTGAGGCCGTTCGTCACCGCGTTGAAGGTGCCGCTGATCAGCTTCGCCGCGCCAACCCAGGAGCTTGTCAGCCCGCGCGACAACGTCCGGTCTCCACTCTGCTGGAGATCCTTCGCTGCGCTCAGGATGATGCGCTTCGCCATCACTTTGCCGCGGCTTCTTTCGGGCCGGCCTTCTTGGCGTAGCGCTGCTGGAAGCGGTCGATGCGGCCGGCCGTGTCGAGGAGCTTCTGCTTGCCCGTGAAGTACGGATGGCACTTCGAGCAAATCTCGACGCGCAGCTCTTTCTTGGTCGAGCCGGTAGTCCACGTTTCGCCGCAGGCGCAGTGCGCCTGAACCTGCTGATATTTCGGGTGAATCTCTGGTTTCATTGGCTTTACCTCGGTCAGGACTCTTTCAGGGTCGCTCTGGAAACGGCGAGTATATAAAAAATATTGCCGGGCACGGGCCACCGCCTTCACCGATTCCGAACGATATCGAGCTGCCGCTCAAACTCGGCGCGATCGATTCCGAGCGTCTTCATATTCGATCGGACGATGTCCTCGCCGAGATCGCGAGCCATCTTGATGACCACCGGTCGAGCCAGGCCCGGGCGGGTCATGATCAGGTGGTCGCCCTTGATTCGCGATTCGACGCAGCCGAGCAGCCGGCAGACATCGCGGAGCTCCTGCCAGGTGACGCGTTTCACGAGACCTCTTACGCGATCGCCTGGTATGCAGGTATGGCGACCCTGACGATGAACGGTTCGCCCAGCAACCCATCGGCATCACGTTCGTCGTCCCGCTGATCGGTTTCGGCGGCATGCAACGGTCGAAAATTCGACTCCTGCAGCGCCCGTTCGAGCGTCCCCCGTTCGATACAGCTCTCGAACCAGAGCTGGACCGCTTCATCGATGCAGCGCCGCGCGTCTGCTGCGTCGGTGCCCTGCGAGGCGACGCCGATCGAGGGACAGACCGCGATCCAGCGCTCTTCCGTATCGCGGCGGACGAATGCGCGCAGTTCGACGTCGAGGGTGATGGTTTCGTTCACGGTGCGAGGATAAACCTACTTCGCCCCGAACGCTGCCGCCACCCAGTACATCAGTCCGCCCATGAAGGCGGCCATGGGGATGGTCAGGATCCACGCCCAGACGATGCGGCCGGCGATGCCCCAGCGGACCGCGGAGAGCCTTCGCGTCGCCCCGACGCCGACGATCGCGCCGGTGATGGCGTGCGTCGTCGAAACCGGAATGCCGAAGTGTGTCGCGGTGAAGATTGCGATGGCCGCTCCGGTTTCCGCGGCGAATCCGCCCACCGGCTGCAGCTTCGTGATCTTCGATCCCATCGTGTGGATGATGCGCCAGCCGCCCGCGAGAGTGCCGAGGCCGATCGCTGCGTGGGCCGCGAGGATCACCCAGAACGGGATCTCGAAGACCTTGATGTACCCGGCGGTGAACAGAACGCCGGCGATGATGCCCATGGTCTTCTGGGCGTCATTCGCGCCATGGCTGAGACTGAAGGCGGCAGCGGAGACGAGCTGCATCCTCCGGAACCACTTGTCGACGCGTTGCGGCGTCACCCGTTGAAAGATCCAGAATGTCGCCGTCATCAGCAGCAGACCGGCGACCATGCCGATGACCGGCGAAAGGATGATGAAGATCAGCGTCTTCGACCAGCCGCTCGGTTCGATCACACTGAACGACATCGCCCGCGCAACCGCCGCGCCCGCGTAACCGCCGATGAGTGCGTGCGAGGAGCTGGTCGGCAGACCGAAGTACCAGGTGATGAGATCCCAGATGATCGCGCCCATCAACCCGCCGAAAATCACGCCGAACGTGACGGCGTGGATGTCGATCATCCCCTTGCCGATCGTCTTCGCCACCGCCGTTCCGAAGCCGAACGCGGCCACGAAGTTGAAGAACGCCGCCCAGATCACGGCCTGCCCCGGCGAAAGCACGCGCGTCGATACGATCGTGGCGATCGAGTTGGCGGCGTCGTGGAAACCGTTGATGTAGTCGAACACCAGCGCGACGCCGATCAGTCCGGCCACGATGAAAAAGAGGTGACTCGGCATCAGCTATGTTTCACGACGACGTTTTCGAGGAGATTGGCCACGTCCTCACAACGGTCGGTGGCGTCCTCGAGCAGGTCGAGGATCTCTTTCCACTTCATCACCGTGATCGGATCGCGCTCCTCGTCGAAAAGCTGCCCCACGGCCTTCTGATGCACGCGGTCGGCTTCGTTCTCGAGCCGGTTGATCTCGACGGCGCATTCGAGGACGCCGCTGTGCTTCTCGAGCGCCAGAACCGCGTCGCGGACCACGTTGGCCGAGGCCGAGATGATCTTGGCCAGCTCGCGGGCGCCGAAGCGGACGCGGTCGATGCGGTAGAGCGGCACCAGGCTGGCCGCGTTGTCGATCGCATCCATCACATCGTCGAGCGTGCGCGCCAGCGAATGGATGTCCTCGCGGTCGATCGGCGTCACGAACGTCTTGTTCAGACGCTGGATGATCTCGTGCGTGAGGAAGTCGCACTTGTGCTCGACCTCCTTGATCTCATGCGCCTTGTCAGCGATGGGAGGATCGGTGGCGAACATCTCTTCGAGCAGCCGCGCGCCGACCTTGAGCTGGTCAGCCATGGCGATGAAGTCGGCGTAAAACGTCTCTTCACGGGGTAAAAGGCGAAAGCGCACGGCGGGACCTCCTCGAAAGCGCGCGGATTGTATCGGAGCTTTGGCTGGTCGTGGAGAAGGATGAGCGAGAGTCAAAAGCGAAATGTTGAATGTTGAATGTTCAATGTTCAATGTTGAATGGGTTCCCGGTGGCGTCATTCAACATTGAACATTGAACATTCAACATTCAACATTTCGCCTTTGACTCATCCTACGGCAGCGGCAACCTGATCGTGAAGGTAGCCCCCTGCCCTTCTTCGCTGACCACGCCGATCGAACCGTTGTGCGCTTCCACGATCGCTTTGGCGATGTAGAGACCGAGGCCGAGACCGCCGTAGTAGCGGCTGGAAACGTTGCGCGCGCGGTGGAAACGTTCGAAGAGTTTCGGGATCTCGTCGGTCGGAATGCCGATGCCGTGATCCATGACCGCGGTCAGCATGTAGTTCCCGTCGATCTCCGTGACGATCTCGATGTCGGTGCCGTCCGCCGAATACTTGATCGCATTCGAGATGAGGTTGTCGACGACCTGGCGCATGCGGTCGGGATCGACGTGCAGCGTCGTCTCCGGCACGTCGGCGGAGAAACGGATCGTCCGTCCCGGATTCTGCACGCGAAACGCGTTCGCCCGGCGGTCGATGAATTCGCGCCACGAGATCGGCTGGCGATCGATCTGCAGGCGGTTCGTTTCGATGCGCGAGACATCGAGCAGCTCGGAGATCAATCCCATCATGCGATCGACTTCGCCGAGGACCGCGGTCAGATACGTCCCGCGCTCCTCGGGGGGGAGATCGTTGATGGTCTGCGCCAGAAGCTGCGTGTAGCCTTTGATCGTCGTCAGCGGCGTGCGCAGCTCGTGCGAGGCGACGGAGAGGAACTCGTCCTTCTTGCGGTCGAGCTCCTGCAGCGCGGTGATGTCGCGGATGACGAGCACCGCCCCGACGATGCCGTTGCTCTCGATCGGTGCGACGGCGATGGAGAGGTCGAGGTCCTTGCCGGTGATGAAGTGCCGTCCGATGGCGAGGTAATCGGGCACTGTCATGCCGCGAAGCGCGCGCGCGTGCGGCAGATCCTCGGCGGGAATCGAACGGCCGTCCGGATACCGTAGCCGCAGCGCGGCGAACGATCCATGCTCGACGGCCTCGGTGCGCGATCCGAATCCGAACAGCGTGATCGCCGCTTCGTTGACGGAGACGACCTGCCCGCCGGCGTCGTAGACCCAGAGGCCGTCCGTCATCGAGCTGAGGATCGAATCGAGACGCGCCGAACGTTCGGCCATCGCCTGCGCCAGGTCTTCGATCTCGCGCCGCGCGTTGACCTGATCGGTCACGTCCTGAATCAGAACGGTCAGGCTCTGCGTGATACCGGAGAAGCGTCCGCGAACGGCGGACACGATGCGGTTGATGTACGTCGGCGTCGGCCTTGTCTCGGCCTTGAACGCTTCGTCGAAGCGCATCTCGCCCGATTCGGCGACCTGCTTCAGCGGCTTCTCCAGCGAGGGGATGACCTCGTCGACGCGCAGGCCGATCAGCCGCGTTTCGGCGCTGATTCGTCCGAGCCGCTCGACGTAATCGACGAAACGTGCGTTAGCGAGCTCGAAGCGCAATTCGTCGGCCGAGAAAACAGCCACACCGATCGGCGCGGTTTCGATGACGGCTTCGAAACGCACACGCGCATCGACTTCGCGCCTTGCCAGCTCCTCGGCGGCGCGATGTCCTTCCTGCGAGATGCGCGTCAGGCGATGGATGTGGCTGGCCGCGCCGATCCGTTCCGCCACCGCCTGCGCGAACTCCAGATCCTCGGCATCGAAACTCCGCCGCGAATCCGACCGCGCGATGACCAGCGCGCCGATGCGGTCGCCGTACGATTCGATCGGCGTGGCGATGAGCGTCTGCTCGTTCATCGCCATGACCAGCGCGCCTTCGTCCGCGTCGCGTGCGAAATCGGCCGCCGCCTTGCCGCCAAACTCGGAGTACAGCAGCGGGCGTCCGATCTGGAAAACGGTGCCCGGAATGCCTTCGCCGGCGTGATACGGATTGCGCGAAAGGTACTCGCGGAAGCGCTGCACTTCCTTCGCCACGGGCGCCACCGAGGCCATACCGACCATGTGCAGCTCGCTCGACGGCGAGTGGTAGAGATAGATCATGGCCGTGCCGCCGACAGCGTCCGCAACGCGGCGGGCAGGATCGTCGAGCTCTTCGAACGACGGCTGCACGGTGACGGTGTCAACGCCCAGGTTGGCGAGACATTCGGCGCGGCGCCGGCGCCACGCTTCGCGTTCCGCGGTCTGGCGCTCGTCGGTGACGTCGCGGGAAAGCACGACCGATCCGATGATGTGGTTCTTGTCGTCGCGGATCGGCGCCGCTTTCAGATTGACGACGCGGTCGTCGCCGCTGCGCGGATCGTGCACGAGGTAGTCGGACTTGACGACGTCGCCGCGCAGCGCCCGGATCGACGGCAGATCTCCCGCTTCGAGCGGACTCCCGTCGATGTACCGATGCTGATTCTTCCGCAGCCTTCCCTCGGGATCGGGCGCGAAGAGCGAGACCGGCTCGCGCTGCGCCGCCGCGTTCATCCGCTCCAGTTGTCCCTTCGAATCGTAGATCGCCGCCGACTCCGGAATCTGGTCGAGGATGGCTGTGACCTTCGCCATCTCGCGCACCGCGCGTTCATGCAACAGCGTGTTGTTGAGTGCAAGCGTGGCGTAGCGCCCGATCTCCGCGAAGAGCGAGACTTCCTCGTCCGTCCATTCGCGCAGCGCCGAACATTGATGAAGTCCGAACGCCCATGGCTCGTCGTCGCGCGGACGCAGCACCTGGATCATTTCGCATCGCACCTGGAACCGCGCGGCGTGATCGGTGTCGAGATCGGGATCGCCTTCACGCACAGTGATCGGGCCGTCTGCTTCGAGCAGGCGACGGATGAGATTCCCCGAATTTTTCAGAGACAACGACGAGACGGACGCATCCGGCTCGATCGCATACTCCGGAGCACTCACCGCGAACCGCACGTTCGCAACCTCGGCCTTCTCATTCACCGGATGCAGCAGCCACGCGCGATCCGCCCCGAACTCCTGCCGCGTAATCGTGACGATCCGCCGCAGCACTTCCTTCAGTTCCAGCGTGGCCGTGAACGATTCGAGGATGCTCGACAGGAACCGATACCGCTCCTCGGAATCGAAATGCTGCGGACGCGCGCGCCGGTCGAGATAGCGGGTCATTAACCGCCGCACCGCGCCGTCATCGCCGTTCGACTCGGGCAGTTCGAGCACGCGCGCCGCCGGCTGCCTCCGCTCCGCTTCGTCGCGAACCCGCTGCCATCCATCGCCACCGCTGACCGCGATCACGCTGAACGTCTGGCTGCCGAGAAGATCGAGCGCCTCCTGCTCCGAGGCCGTCACGACCGGCGTAAAGCTGAGCGAAGCGGCGACTTCCGCCGGCGCCTTTGCGGCCGCATCAGGGGCCACGATCAAGACCTGGTTCGACATGGAAAAGGAGATTGATGAGTTGGCGCGTGATGCTAACACCAGCCGCTTAGAATGCTTCCATGCCCAAGCGTTCTTTTGACGAGCTCGTGCACCTCATGCAAACCCTCCGCGGGCCGAACGGCTGTCCGTGGGACCGCAAGCAGACGCTGCCGAGCCTGAAACCGTTCGTGATCGAGGAGTCGTACGAGGTCGTCGACGCCATCGACCGCGACGACCGCGCGTCGCTGGCCGAGGAGCTCGGCGATTTTCTGCTGCAGGCAGTTTTCATCGCCGAGCTGACGCGCGAAGAAGGATCGTTCGACATCTACGACGCCATCGCCGCGATCCACGACAAGCTCGTCCGCCGCCATCCGCACGTCTTCGGCGACGTCGAGGCCAACGACGCCGACCAGGTCCTCGTCAACTGGGAGAAGCAGAAAAACGAGGAACGGAAAGCGGAGAACAAGAGCGTGCTCGCCGGCGTCCCGCAGTCGCTGCCGGCGCTGCTACGCGCGTCGCGCCTGACGGAGAAAGCGGCGCGCGTCGGCTTCGACTGGCGCCGCACTGAGGATGTCTTTCACAAACTCGACGAAGAGATTGCAGAACTGCACGAAGCGATCGCGTCCGGCGACGCATCGCACGTTGAGGAGGAAGTCGGCGACCTCCTCTTCACGATCGCCAACATCGCCCGCAAGCTGAACGTGAACGCCGAGGAGGCGCTGCAGTCGACGAACCGCAAGTTCGCGCGGAGATTTGAATCGATGGAGAGTCGCGTCCGCGAATCCGGCCGCAACGTCGATCAACTGACCCTCGAGGAAATGGACGCCCTATGGGACGAAGCCAAAGCCGCCGAACGCGGCTGATCATCGTCTCGATCTTCGCCGCCTGGATCGCGCACGACCTCCTCGTGCCGCCCCGCTACGCCTTCGATGCGAGGGCGACGGTGGCTGCCATCGACGAGTACAGGGTGTTGGTCTCGCCGCACCTGCACGGTGTTATCCAATGCCGCTTCCAACCGACGTGCTCGTGGTACGGACATGAGTCGATCCGCAAACAGGGGTTTCTGATTGGCGGAGCCAAGACTTTCTGGCGAATTGCGAGGTGTGGGCCTTGGACGAAATTGGGGACTTACGATCCGCCGTAGGTCTCCGGTCTACAGCTTAAAAGTATGAATGAACCTCTAACGCCATGAATCTTGAAGGGTCGAGGCAACCACCGATTTCGCAGCGACGGTATAGCCAGACGCCGCGAGTAGCTCTTGAATGGTTGCAATCGCGAGTTCAGAGTCAAGCCGCGGACCAGTGGTGACGCCAGCTATAGGAAGGTTCCGCGGATTTCTCCCTTTCCGCAAAGGTAACTGCTTGTCCAGATAAGGTTTCACGTAATCACCGCGCTGAGTAAATTGGACGTCCGGGGTCGCCATACCAAGCACAGGCACCCTAACCTGGTGGAAAAGACGCCATTCCTGTTCGTCCTCAAAGGCGGGATTCTTCAGCTGGAGCGCTGCTTGTTCAAGAAGCGCTGACCCGATCGCAGCACCTGTCGCGAGAAACCCTTCGCGTTCTTGTTCAACTTTGGCGCTGGCATGACGTTGTAAATCTCGAATCTCGCGGATGACATTGGATGCTGATAACTTCTGCTCGGCAGTTTTGTAGATCATCCTGTAGAGCATCGGAGCTGATTGCGTCTCGAACTGAAGTTGCGTCATATCAAATGCAATGCAGTACCCAGAGCCATTGGCCGCGTACCGTTGCCATTGACTTAGAGAATCATTTCGCTCTGATAGGGAACAAACATAATGTTTATAGCCTCCGAAAGCATGGTCCAAGTACCTTCTTGTCACTGCGGCAATACTATTCTCGCCGTCTTCTACGGCTGCCTGATCAAGTGCGGCCAAAACGACGTTTAATCCGTAGGTTCTCTCCGTACGATCGTTAAGAAAGCGCACGTCGGTAAACCGAAGCAGGCCGGACCTGATCATTCCAAAAAGACCAGCGGCGTCAGTGTAGTGCCAGAGCAGATCAGGATAGTCCATTCGTCGGATTGTAATGGCACGCAGCTATTTCTGCACACGTCAGTATTACCCACAGAGACGGTCAGTCCTACTCCGGCGACTCCTCCGCACTCGGACACAAATCATTCAACCCACACTGTGCACATTTCGGTTTCCGCGCGATGCAAATCGTGCGGCCGTGGGCGATGAGGCGGTGGGAGAAGTTGGTCCACTCCTTTGGAGGAATGAGTTTCATCAGGTCCTGCTCGATTTTTTCGGCGTCGGTGTTCGAGGTCAGGCCGAGGCGGCCGGAGACGCGGGTGACGTGGGTGTCGACGACGATGCCGACGGAGATGTTGAGGGCGTTCGAGAGGACGACGTTCGCGGTCTTGCGGCCCACGCCTGGGAGCGCGGTCAGCTCGTCCATGGTGCGTGGAACCTCGCCGTGGTGGCGCTCGACGAGCGCTTTCGAGGCGGCGATGACGGCTTTGGCTTTGTTGCGGAAGAAGCCGGTCTGCTTGACGTCGCGCTCCATCTCGACCTGACTGGCGTCCGCGAACGCCTGCGGACTCGGGTACTTTCGGAAGAGCGACTTGGTGACGATGTTGACGCGCGCGTCGGTCGACTGCGCGGAGAGCATCGTGGCGATCAGCAGCTCGAAGGCGTTCGTGAAATCGAGCGAGCACTTCGCCTTCGGATACATCTGCTTGAGGCGCACGACGATGTCATTGGCGCGCTCCTGTTTCTTGGTGGCCATCGGAATGGGATCAGATCACCGAAGGCGCGTCACTGTCACCTTTTGAGGGCGTCGCAGTGTGCGACGCGAGCGTGTCGCAGTGCGACACGGGGGTGTCGCGGTGCGACGAGGGTGCGTCGCGGCGCGACGAGGGCGCGTCGCGGTGCGACGAGGGCGCGTCGCATTGGTGCAGATGAGGCGCGGCGGTGGCTGTAAACTCAATAGTTTCAGCGGTTTCCTCCATCCTCCAAGCGACGGAGAGCGCGAATCAGCGTTCCCGGGGTTACCAACATCAGACCCTGCATGTGCCAAAGCACAGACAAGAGTGTCTGTGCCACACTCGCTCTCGCGAGTACCAGCAACTGCGCAAGTACGGCAGGATGGTGTGGCACAGACACTCTTGTCTGTGCTGCTGATGCTCGGGATGATGCTTGGGAAGATCAACTCGGCCGCTGATTTCTTTACAACTCTCAGGATGTCAGTGTGCGCCTCTGTTCCACTGGCCATCGGAAGGCCTTGAACCACGGAGGCACAGAGGACACGGACAGACACCTCTCTGATCTCTGTGTCTCTGTGGTGCAAAGGTTTTAGAATCGCCGCCATGACCACCACCATCGAGGAAACACGCATCATCCGCTCCCCCCGCGGCACGGACATCTCCTGCCTCGGATGGCAGCAGGAGGCGGCGCTGCGGATGCTGATGAACAACCTCGATCCCGAGGTCGCTGAGCGGCCGGAGCAGCTCATCGTTTACGGCGGCATTGGCAAGGCGGCGCGTAATTGGGAGTGCTTCGACGCGATCGTGGCCACGCTGAAACGTCTGAAGAACGACGAGACGCTGCTGGTGCAGTCGGGCAAGCCGGTGGGCGTTTTTCGCACGCACGAAAACGCGCCGCGCGTGCTCATCGCGAATTCGAACCTCGTCCCGCACTGGGCCACCTGGGACGAGTTCCGCCGTCTCGATTCGCTCGGGCTGACGATGTATGGGCAGATGACCGCCGGCTCGTGGATCTACATCGGTACGCAGGGAATCCTGCAGGGGACGTTCGAGTGCTTCGCGTCGGTGGCGAAAACGCGCTTCGACAATTCGCTCCGAGGAAAGCTGGTGGTGACGGCGGGGCTTGGCGGGATGGGCGGCGCGCAGCCGCTGGCGGCGACGATGAACGAGGCCACGGCGCTGGTCGCGGAAGTCGATCCGTCGCGCATCCAGCGGCGTCTCGACAAGCGCTACCTCGACGAATCGGCGCCGTCGCTCGACGCGGCGATCAAACGTGCGCTCGAAGCGCGCGACCGAGGGGAAGCGGTGTCGATCGGCGTGGTCGCGAATGCGGTGGAGTTGCTCGAAGCGCTCCTCGAACGAAACATCGTCCCCGACATCCTCACCGACCAGACCTCGGCACACGACGAGCTGAATGGCTACGTTCCCGCCGGCATGTCGTACGACGCGGCGCTGGCGATGCGCGACAGCAGCCCGGACGCGTACATCGAGCTGTCGTACGACACGATGGCCCGCCATATGCGCGCGATGCTGGAGCTGCAGCGCCGCGGCGCGATCACGTTCGACTACGGCAACAACCTGCGCGGCCAGGCGCTGAAGGCGGGCGTGACGGACGCGTTCGACGTGGGAGGCTTCGTTCCGCTGTTCATCCGTCCGCTGTTCTGCGAAGGACGCGGTCCGTTCCGCTGGGCCGCGCTGTCCGGCGATCCGAACGATCTGTTCGTTACCGACGAAGCGATCCTCGACCTCTTCCCGCACGACGCCGCTCTGCATCGCTGGATCCGCATGGCCCAGAAGCGTGTCGAGTTCCAGGGACTGCCGGCCCGCATCTGCTGGCTCGGCTACGGCGAGCGCGACAAGGCCGGGCTGCTGTTCAACGATCTCGTGCGAACGGGAAAGGTGTCCGCGCCGATCGTGATCGGACGCGATCACCTCGACGCGGGCAGCGTTGCTTCGCCGAATCGCGAGACCGAGGGGATGAAGGACGGCTCGGACGCAATCGCCGACTGGCCGATCCTCAACGCTCTGCTCAACACCGCCGCCGGTGCGACATGGGTCTCGTACCACCACGGCGGCGGCGTCGGCATCGGCTACTCGCTACACGCGGGGATGGTGGTCGTCGCGGATGGAACTTCCTCCGCGGCTGAGCGGCTGGAACGCGTGCTGACCGCCGATCCGGGGACGGGTGTGATGCGGCACGCGGATGCGGGGTACGAGATCGCGATTGAGGCCGCGAAGTCGCGCGGCGTCGACCTGCCCATGGTTTGAACCACAAAGACACAAAGGACACAAAGAGACTCCTTCGTGATCTTTGTGCCTTTGTGGTGAAACGCTTTTACCGCCGCGCAGTCACCAACTCCTCCGCGCCGCTCATCTTGATCTTGATCAACTTGTCGACCGGGACGGCCTTGTATCCGCTCGCTTCCATCTTGCGGATGAAGTCGGGGGTCACGCCGAAGATGCGCATTTCGATGAGCTGGTGCGGGGTGAGGTTGGTGTAGCCCATCGCGCGGAGCTCTTCGATGCACTTTGGCGTCACGCCGTGGATGCCGAAGTCGCTCAGCTCTTTTGGCGTCAGCGTGAAGCCGAGGCGTTTGTAGGCGTCGATTTTTTCTCGGGTGATGTTGCCGATGCGGAGGTTTTCCGTCTCCTGCGGCGAGAGATTGCCGAGGCCTGCGGCGCGCAGCTCGCGGACGTAGGTTGGCGTCACGCCGAGGATGGCCAGGTTGGCGAGCTTGTGTGCGGAGATGTCGGTGTAGCCCAGCTCGCGCATCCCTTGCACGTAGGCGGCGTCGACGTTGCCGACGCGGAGATTGACCAGCTCGCGCAGCGTCAGGTTCGTGAAGCCGAGGCGGTTGAACTCCTTGATGGCGGGAGCGTTGATGTGGAAGATCGCCACCTCCTCGATCTCCTTCTGCGTCGGCTGGTAGCCGAGGGCGCGAAGGTCGCGGACCGTCTGCGGCGTGAAATCGGTCGTGGCGAAGACGAGCAGATCGTCGTCCTTGAAATCGGTGTAGCCGAGGGTGGCCATCTCGCGGACGAACGGCTCGCTGGGCGCGAACTTGAAATTGCCGGCGCCGTTTCCGTTGGCGAAGCGCCCTTCGAAACTGAACGTGCCGGCGGGACGCGTCATCGTGAACTGCACGTTCGCGGCGGTCGATTTGATATCGGCGATCGAGAGGCCGGTGATCGACGCCAGCGACAGCTCGAAGCCCATCGTGTTGTTCCAGCCGCCGTGATGAATGCCGCTTCGCGACTCGTGATTGCCGCGGAAAATCGTCATCTGCAGCGTGGTGCCGTCGCTGTTCAGCTCCGCGGTCCAGACGCCGTTTCGCGAATCGGTGGCGGCGTAAACGGCGAAGCAGATGGAGACGGCGAGGAGGATCAGAAGCGCTGTTTTCATGGGGAGTTCTCCTTCGTGACGCATCATGTACGAAACAAGTCGTAGATGTCAACGAAGAACTTCGTAGATTGTTTCAGTGACGATTCGGGAACGGATGAGCATGTGCAAAATTGAGCAATACCGTCTGGCGGAAGGGAGTTATCGTATGTCCGCACTTGGAGGTGCCGTCATCAGCGAAACAGTGAAGCAGCAGAAAAAAGACTGGGTGAACATCGCGTTCCTCTCTCTCACGCCCATCATCGGAATCGTCGGAACGGCCGCATGGACGTGGACGCACGGCTTCCACATCTGGATGCCGCTCCTGATGATGGTGATGTACGCGCTGGTCGGTTTCTCGATCTGCGCCGGCTACCACCGCTTCTTCTCGCACAAGACCTACGAAGCGTCGCCCGTGCTGCAGGTGCTGTTCGCAATCTTCGGGGCGATGGCGGCGGAGAACTCCATCCTCTGGTGGTCATCGAGCCACCGCGTGCATCACAAGTACATCGACAAGGATTGGGATCCGTACAACATCCAGCGCGGATTCTGGTGGGCGCACATTTTCTGGATTTTCAACAAGAACGAACAGTTCGACGACACGTTCGCGAACTCGCCCGACCTGCTGAAGAATCCGATCGTGATGTGGCAGAACAAGTGGCACAAGATTATACTGATTGGGGCTGGTTGCGGCATCCCGACGCTGATCGGCGCCGCGTTCGGCGATCAGATCGCAGGACTGCGCTGGGGCGGCATTCTGCGCATCGTGGTCATCCACCACACCACGTTCTTCTTGAATTCTCT
>Ga0157375_10001207_pt1 | contig 22301 bp, 19 predicted proteins | sample M35metaG_FD_115311 | JGI IMG/M metagenome (GOLD analysis project Ga0157375, IMG submission 115311) | Miscanthus rhizosphere microbial communities from Kellogg Biological Station, Michigan, USA - M3-5 metaG | ecosystem: Host-associated > Plants > Roots > Rhizosphere > Soil | place: USA: Michigan... | reverse complement strand
TGCGTTCGCGCTGGCGTTCAGCAGCACTGCCGGTGCTGCTTCGAATTACTCTTCGCTGGTTGTTTTCGGCGACAGCCTGTCGGATCCCGGCAATGCGGCGGCACTTACGGCGCTAGGCCCCAATGCCGCTTTTTTTCCGCCGTCGCCGTTTCCATATGACTTTCGTTTCACGAACGGACCGACTGCCCCGGAGTATCTGGCAGGCATTTATGCTGCGCCAGTCGTGCGCGGCTGGCCTGATCCAGTCGGTGCCACAAACTTTGCTGTGGGCGGTGCTCTCACGGGGAGCGGTAACTACAACGTGTTGATAGATAGCCCGAGCGGTCTCGCCGCCGGTTTCCCCGCTGTGTCGAACACGGGTATCTCGCAACAAATCGCGCGCTACAACCCGTCCGGCCTCAATCCTGCCAACACGCTTTTTTTGCTGTGGGGCGGTGCCAACGATGTCTTCTATGGATTTGCGCAATCCCAAGCCGGGGCGAGCGTCGACTTCAACGCGCTTGCGTCGCAGGCAGTAACGAATATGTCGAACAACGTTCTTTCGCTGGCGTCTTTAGGGGCGCGCAATATCCTCGTTCCCAACATGCCAGATCTCGGCCTCACGCCGTTTGCCTTGGCATTGGGCGCGACGTTTGCCGCATCAGCGACGGGGGTGACGAACGCGTTTAACGCCGGGCTTGCCTCGGCCCTTAGCGCCGATCGTGCCGCCTTGTCAGCGGCAGGCGTGCGTATATTCGAGTTCGATACTGCGCAGTTCATACGCAACACCGTGGCGCACCCTCCAGCAGGACTGACAAATGTTAGCGCGAGCTGCCTCTCGGGCGGACTTGCAGCGCTCGCCGCGAACTGCGCGGGCTACCTGTACTTCGACGACGTGCATCCAACCACATTCGCAAACCAGCTGCTGGCACAGCAATTTTCATTGGTAGCGGCGGTGCCCGAACCCGGCGTGTATGCTCTATTGGCTTGCGGACTGTTATTGATCGGTGCCGGACGTATAGGACGGCGCGCGGTCATCTAACACTCACCCGCCGTTATGCTCGGCGGCGGTTGCACGACGCATCGAATCGACGGACCGATCTCGAGCACACCGCATGCAGATGCGGCCCCGGTGTCGCCATTCATTCTTACGCCACGCTTACGTCGTCGCATCCGTTTCACACTTCGGCATAGCCGCGAACGTCGCCGACACGCATCGGGTATGATTGGTGCGGCCGCGTTAGAATCGCGCGGCGATTTGCCGCTCGCCAGCGGTCGATCGCACTAACGTCTCAACTAACCCGCCCTATCGCGCCCCTGCGTCCCACCATTCGCCATTGTGAAGCTATGTTAAATCCGATCGGCCGCCTTCTGTGATGGGCAAGTGGTTCCATTTGGCCAACGCCGCGCGGTTCTTCTTCTGGTTGCTGCTCATCGCGCTGTTGTTATTACAAGTCTTCGGCGGACGCGATATGACGCAGAAGAACCGCGACAGCCTGCTCGATCAATTCCAAAGCGAACGCAAGTCCCGGGTTATCGCACTCATCCATCGCCAGGAGAGCCGCAGCATATTGGGCGTGCCGGTCTCGTCCTCTATCGACATCGAAGATTCGGAGGCAATACTTCGCGCAATCCGGTTAACACCGGACGAGCAGCCCATCGATCTCATATTGCACACACCCGGTGGCCTCGTGTTGGCGGCCGAGCAGATTGCGAAGGCGCTGGTCGAACACAAAGGCAAAGTTACGGTATTTGTTCCGCACTATGCGATGAGCGGCGGAACGCTGATAGCACTCGCGGCGGACGAGATCGTCATGGATCGCAATGCCGTGCTCGGACCCGTTGATCCGCAAATTGGGGGACTGCCCGCCGCCTCCATTCTTAGCGTCCTTGATGTCAAGAAGCCGCAAAATGTCAGCGACGATATTCTGATCGTTGCTGACGTCGCTGCAAAAGCGCGCGCGCAGGTTGCCGTTTTCGTCGCCGGCATCCTGTCCAAGCATATGGAAAAAACCAAAGCCCAGCGTTTGGCGGTAGCCATGAGTGAGGGCCGCTGGACGCATGATTTCCCGATTCCCGTGGAAATGGCGTTGCAGATGGGCCTCCCGGTTACTACCAATATGCCACGCACGGTTTACGACTTGATGGATCTTTATCCGCAGGCAAACACGCAGCGGCCGTCGGTCATATACGTACCGATGCGCAGCACTCGTGACGCGAAGGCGGAGCCTCAGGCGCCGGGCAAGACTCCGTCGAACAACGGCACCGCTAAGTAACTGCTCCGGGCGTAGTTGTGCTCCCGAGCGGGTATCGAAGTCAATAATGAACAATCCAACAAATTTTTTGCGACAAGCGTCGGCACCTGGTAACAAAGTAAGTCTCATCTCCATCGCGCGGCGGGTGATGCGCGAGCGCGGTTTCTCGCCCGATTTCCCGCCGCAAGTTTTGGTGGAAACAAGTGCTGCTCGTGAGGCAAGCAGGGAAGGCGATCGATCGATCCAGGATCTGCGTAATCTGTTGTGGGCATCGATCGATAACGACAGTTCGCGCGATCTGGACCAACTGACGGTTGCGCAAGCGATGCCCGATGGCAGCGTCAAGGTTTTTGTGGCGATAGCCGACGTTGACGCCGTCGTGCGAAAAGGCAGCTCCACTGACGATCATGCACGTGTTAACACGACGTCCGTATACACGGCCGCAGCCGTTTTTCCAATGCTGCCCGAGAAGCTGTCGACTGATCTGACATCCCTGAGAGAGGACCAGGATCGGCTCGCGGTCGTTGTAGAGCTGGTTGTCACAGCGGGCGGCACAGTCTCTCACTCGAACGTTTACCGGGCGCTCGTGCGCAATCACGCCAAGCTCGCATATGACTCAGTAGCCGCGTGGCTTGGTGGTCAGGCTGCAACGCCATCGGCAATAGACGGTTGTACCGGACTCGCTGAACAATTGCGTCTGCAAGATCAGCTAGCACAGCTCATGGACCGGTACAGACATACGCACGGCGCATTGACGCTCGAAACGCGGGAGGCGCGCCCCGTATTCGAAGGCGAGTCCTTGATCGATTTGGAGATGGACACGGGCAACCGCGCCAAGCAGCTGATCGAGAACTTAATGGTCGCTGCAAACACTGCCGCTGCAGAGTACCTTGTGAATAAAGGTTTTCCCTCTCTACGGCGGGCGCTTCGATCGCCCGAGCGCTGGGACGCCATTGTGTCTCTTGCCGCGGGTCTCGGCGAGACGCTGCCTGCGGCACCCGATGCACCCGCGCTCGAGCGCTTTCTTACCGCTTGCCGTGCGCGCGATCCGGCTAAGTTTGCGGATGTTTCTCTTGCCGTTGTCAAGCTGCTGGGTCGAGGCGAGTATGTAATCGAGTCGCCTGAACAGCACCAGGCGCACTTTGCGCTTGCGGTGAATGATTACAGTCATTCCACCGCGCCCAATCGGCGCTATGCCGATCTGGTTACGCAGCGCTTGCTCAAGGCTGCCATCGATAACGCGCCGATACCATATGCGAACGACGAACTCTCTGAGCTAGCGCGGCATTGCACGGAACAGGGCGCCAACGCCGTAAAGGTCGAGCGCCAGGTCAGGAAGTCCGCCGCAGCGCTGCTCCTGGCGCCGCGTGTCGGCGAAGTGTTCGATGCGATTGTCACCGGCGCCTCGCAAAAGGGCGTATGGGTTCAGATCGCTTATCCCTTCATCGAAGGGAAACTCCTTGACGGCGCCCCTGCTATTGAAATCGGTGCGCACGTTCGCGTAAAGCTCGTGCGCACAGATGCGGAACATGGTTTCATCGATTTTGAGCGTATAGCTGCATGAAAGCGTGTTCATGATGCATCGTCCCGTCGCATATAAGAACGAAGAATTTCTCGACAGTGAAGATGCGCGTGTCGTGCGCATAATCGCCGAGTATCTCGAGCCGTTGCGCGACTTTCGACGGCAGAACGTTCAAAACACAATTGTGTTTTTTGGATCTGCGCGTACGACTCCGGACGGTCCCTTCGGGCGCTACTACGCGGAAGCCAGAGAGCTCGCTCGACTGGTCACGCTTTGGTCACAGTCGCTGCCGACACACCACCATCACTATATCGTCTGTTCGGGCGGAGGCGGCGGCATCATGGAGGCGGCGAACCGCGGCGCGCGCGATGCCGGCGGCAGAACAGCCGGCCTCAATATAGGGTTGCCGCACGAACAAAAGCCGAACGATTTCATTACGCCGGAACTGTGTTTCGAATTTCACTACTTCTTCATGCGCAAGCTATGGTTCGCACATTTGGCGCGCGCGCTGGTTGTGTTTCCGGGCGGTTTCGGGACAATGGATGAGTTGATGGAAATCCTGACGCTTGCGCAGACTGACAAGCTCGAGCGCCGCATTCCCGTTCTGTTGTATGGCTCCAACTATTGGAATGAGATAATCGATTTCGATGCGCTCGTGCGGCATGAGATGATTTCGCCTGAGGATCTCGAGCTGTTCAGGTATGTGGACGACCCGGCGGTCGCATTGGGCATCCTGCAGTCAGCGCTTGTCCCCGAAAAGGATAGCAAACCGCCGGCACTGCTAAGTTCGCGCACGCCGCACGGGTGATGTCCTGCGCTATCGCGTGCGCCATCGATTTCCGATCTCTCGCTGATGGCACCGATGCTCGTCCGGGCGCGGTGTGTTGGGGTATAACGCCAGCTGCCCGCGTAGAGGAACTTTGCAGCGGTTCAAATGCCCATTCTGTGACGTGGAGTAAATATATGTTCAAGACCTGTTTTGCGGGCGCCCTTGTGTGTGCTGTGAGCGCGGCCCCCGCCGTCAACGCTCAAACTTATCCGGCCAAAGTGATTCAGATGATAGTGCCGGTCCAGGCAGGGAGCGGTGCTGATGCGATCCTCCGTATTGTCGCAAACAAGATGGCGGAAAACATGAAACAACAGATCGTTCTCGACAATGCGCCGGGCGCAGCCGGGCTGATCGCGATGGAGCGCGCGGCGCGAGCGCCCACGGACGGCTACACGATCGCCGGCGTCAATGACGGCAGCCTGGTGATGACGCCGCACCTCTACAAGAAAGTTAATTACGACGCGCTGAACAGCTTCGAGCCGGTCAGCCTGCTCGCCAAGATCAATTGGGTCCTGATCGAGAATCCCAATCTGCCGGCCAAGACCGTCAAGGAGCTTATTGCCCTGGCTAAATCGCGTCCCGGGCAAATCGACTACGCGTCCGGTGGTAACGGCAGTCCGCAACACATCGCGATGGAGCTGTTCTCCGCCGAAGCGCGAGTGAAGTTGAATCATGTGCCCTATCGCGGCGCTACACAGGCCGCTCTTGACGTTGTCGGCGGTCAGATACCTTGCATGTTTACCGCAACGTCTATTGTGCTTGGCAATGTTCGCGACGGCAAAGTACGCGCCCTCGGAGTTGGGAGCGCCAAACGCTCGCCGTTGCTGCAGCAAGTGCCGACGATTTCGGAGGCAGGCCTGCCCGGCTTCGAATATTTCACCTGGGCGGGCATCTTTGTGCCAAAAGGGACGCCGAAGCCGATCATCGACAAACTCAATGCAGAGGCCGTGAAAGCGGTCAATGATCCAATGACCCGTGACCGGCTGCTTGAAAACGCACTCGATCCCGTGGGTTCAAGCGCGGAGGAGTTGAGCCGGCTTACGCACGAGGGCTATAAGCGCATGGGAGATTTGATACAGAAAATAGGGTTGCAACGGCAGTGACACGGGTGAACGCAATATCATGAGCGCGAGTCCAAATGTGTCTGTGCCGTCCGAGCTCGATGCGAACAGTTCCAGACAAAGCCTTGGGTTAGCGCAGGCAAAGGAGTCAGGTATGGCGCAAGCAAACAACAGTAACGAACATCAAAGTAAGTGCGCGCACGAGGGGTGCAATTGCATGATCGCCCCGAGCCAGCACTTTTGCAGCGATTACTGCGCGAAATCAAGCGACGCGGCAATCAGCGGGACGCTTCCTGGCCCAAGAACCAAGGGTCCGTGCAAATGCGGGCATCCGGATTGCCAAGGCTGATATCAGTCCCATCAGCGGACTTCTGCCGGTAATTTGCGCGGTCGGTGTAGCGCGCCACTTTCCGCGCATTGACCTCGTCGCATGCGCAGGGTGGACGCCCCATGGCCCAGGATAACGGTCGCGGCGCATCGGGCATAATGCGTACGCTCGGAACATCCGCTCGCCAGTGTGGTCGAAGTCGGCGTCGTCGGGATTCACCGTGTTCACCGCCAGCGCCGGCATAGCGCTTACCTCCTGATGGAGTTCCCGTGAAAAAGAAACTGTTATGGCTGATCCTCGTGCTGGCGGCTGCCGCACAAGGTGCATCGTTAGAAGGGGGAATATCAACACCGGCAGGTTTACGGCCAGAGCCACAGGAGGCTCGTGCAGCGCACCTCGCGGCCGAAGTGCTGTCCCGCTACCATTACAAGCCGATGCCGCTGGACGAAGCATTGTCTGCCAAGATCTTCGATCAGTACTTGAAAGCGCTCGATCCGGAAAAGCTTTTTTTCGTTCAAGATGACATTGACCAGCTTTCGGCGTACCGGTCCAGGCTCACGGAAGCTCTGGTCAAGGAAGATCTCACCGTACCCTTCGCTATCTTCAATCAGTATCAGCAGCGAGCGGCCGACCGCTTCGCCTACGCGCGCACGCTTGTAAAAAATGGTTTCGACTTTGACAAGGATGAAACTTACCGCTATCTGAGAGAAAAAGAGCCGTGGGCAAAGAGCGAATCAGAGATGCGCGACTTGTGGCGCAAACGCGTCAAGAACGACTGGTTGAGGCTCAAGCTTGCAGGCAAGGATGACAAGAGCATTGCAGACATCCTCGACAAGCGATACGACAATTTTCTGAAGCGCATCGGACGCATCAAGAGTACGGATGCGTTTCAAACCTTCATGAATGCATACACGATGGGTATCGAGCCCCATACGAACTACATGGGGCCGCGTGCCGCGGAGGATTTCGATATCGCAATGAGACTGTCCCTGGTTGGCATCGGTGCTGTGCTCATGGAATCGGATGAGTACGCGACCGTACGGGAGCTCGTACCGGGCGGGCCTGCCGCTGCGTCGGGCCAACTCAAGGTCGGCGACCGCATAGTGGGGGTTGCCCAAGGCGAAAGCGCGGCGATGACGGACGTGCTGGGTTGGCGGCTCGACGATACTGTGGCGTTAATTCGGGGCGCTGCTGACTCCGTCGTGGTCCTGGATGTGCTGCCGGCCGAGGCCGGGCCCGATGGCAAACATAAACTGATTTCGCTTGTTCGCAAAACAATCAGTCTCGACGCGCAGGCGGCGAAAGCATCTGTCCAGGCCGTGACTGAGGGAAATGTGACTCGTCGCGTCGGCGTGATAACGCTGCCCTCGTTCTATGAGGATTTCGGAGCTAAGCAAAAAGGCGTTAAAGATTACAAAAGCGCTGCCCGCGACGTCACTCGGTTGCTCGCTGACTTGAAAAAGCAAAAGATAGACGGCCTTCTTATCGATCTGCGCAATAACGGGGGCGGGTCGCTGGCTCAGGCGGTGGAACTCACCGGTTTATTTATCGACAAGGGACCGGTAGTCCAGGAGCGTATGGCAAGCGGGAAGGTCTCCGTTCAGAGCGATGAGCAGGCTGGAGCCGCCTGGGATGGTCCACTCGGTGTACTGATCAACCGCGGTTCCGCGTCGGCATCGGAGATTTTTGCTTCTGCAATTCAGGATTATGGTCGTGGTCTGATCATCGGTGAGCCAAGCTTCGGCAAAGGCACGGTACAAACGATGCTGAATCTCGATGAAATGGCGAAGAGCAAATCTCCGCAATTCGGCGAGCTCAAGCTGACGGTGGCGCAGTTCTTCCGGATCAACGGCGGCACCACGCAATTGCTCGGCGTGAAACCGGACATAGCCTTCCCGGAGGTTTCGAATGGCGAGGCGTTCGGCGAGTCGAGCTTCGACAATGCGCTGCCCTGGGCGCAGATACAACCGGCGAATTATTCGCCCGCCGGGGATATGAAAGGCGTGCTGCCTATCGTTATGGCGCAGCATGAAGCGCGCATCAAGACGGATAAAGACTTCAAGGCCTTGCAGGAAGACAGTGCTGAACTAAAGCTTCGGCGCGAGAAAAACGCCGTCTCCTTGAATGAACGCGTGCGACGCGCCGAGCGCGATGCGCAGGAAGCTCGCCTTAAGTCGCGTGAATTATTAAGTGACAGTGGCTCGGGTGATCAGGATGTCCGCGCAAGGGCCGCAGCCCGTGCGAACGACGATGCGCTTCGCGATGACGGTTTGCAGGCTGACGAACGGAATATCGCTAATGAGCTCGCCGCGGAGAATCTGCGCAAGAAGGCGAAAGACGTCCTGCTCAATGAGGCGGTTCGCATTGTGAGCGACGAAGCGATAGCACTTAAGAATGATGCGCAACTTGCAGCACGTGCTAAACGCGCAGCGCCCGCCGTCGTAAACTGACTAAAGGGCGCGTCGAGCGGCGCCGTTCTCGCGCGCTTCAAAGACGGTTACGGTCCGGTTGGCGCATGGTTTCTGCTGCTCAAATCGCACGCGACGAATGCGGCGGGTGAGTTTTATGAGAAGGACCGCTATCCGGAGATCAAACAGCGCGTTGGCGACTACGTCGATATACAACCGATGCCGACGTGCTTGCGCAATCATGCGATGATCGAAGAGATCAAGGCGGGCAAAGGCCCGATCTACATGCATACGCAGCACGTGCTCGATACGAAGGAAAAAGAAGAGCTTGGCTGGGAGGATTTTCTGGACATGACGATTGGTCAGGCGGTCGTCTGGGCAGCGCAGAACATCGACCCGAAAGAAAAACCATCCGAATTGATAACGGCGGAGCCTTACATCATGGGCTCGCATGCGACGTGCTCAGGCGCATGGGCAAGCGGACCGGAGGATTGCGCACCCGCCGATTATCAGTGGGGCTATAACCGGATGACGACGGTGAACGGGCTCTTCGGCGCAGGCGATACGATAGGTGCTCAGCGCATAAGTTCTCAGCCGGCTCTTTCACGGAAGGCAGGCTTGCTGCCAAGGCGGCTGTCCGCTATCGTGATGGACATGAAGTCGGATGTGCCCCGCATCGATGATGCTGAAATCAGCAGGCTGCGCGAAACGGTATACAAGCCGATGGAGAATTTCCGCGTCGGCAGGAATGAAATCGTCGCGGGTACCGTTGCCCCAAGCTACATCACGCCTCTGCATGGCTTGCAGCGGCTTGAGAAGATCATGGACGAATATGTGGGCGGCTACAGCATGTTCTACGTAACGAGCGAGCCGCTGCTCAATCGGGGACTCGAACTTCTCAAGATGCTTACTGAGGATTTTGAGCACATTGGCGCCGACAGCCTGCACCAGCTGCAGCGCGCATGGGAACTTCAACATCGTATTTTGACTGCGGAAGCAGTGACGCAGCACACATTGTTCCGGAAAGAAACCCGGTGGCCCGGTTACTACTATCGCGCTGATCATCAAAAGCTCGATGATGCCGACTGGCACGTTTTCACCGGATCGAAGTACGACGCGCGGACCGGTGGCTGGCAAATGTCCAAGCTGCCCGTTCACCATATCGTCTAGCTACGCGGATTTGACGCGCGTCTGCACATCTCATGGCATAGCGATGTGATATAGAACCTGGGCCGCCGCTTCATAGACTGCCCGTAGTCCACCAGCACCCCAGCGGCCCGTAGAGCGCAGGCGCCGATAGCGAGTGCGTGCAACGTAACATTAGGCATGCGTGATCGGGGTATTGCGCGTTCTGCGCTGATCTACATGCCATACAAGACCTGGCACTATACGTACCATTTGCGTTCACCTGTCGAGGAGCTCAACAGCCTTCGAAGGCGATGATCTAGACGCAGTTTCCATTCGACGGTTCACGCCGGCAACGAGCGACTGCGGCGTGAGCCACGTGCATGCAGTTGGAGAAGTCGAACGCAACCCGGACGTGACATCCTTGTCACCTAACCATGAGAACATTATTGATATGACCCAAAGGGAAGCGACAGTAACGGCTGATTTGGCGGCATGGTTATGCGCTCAGAAGTATGCGGATTTCCCGGGCCCGGTAAGGAACACGGCGCTCGACGTTGTCTTCGACGCAATTGGATGCATGGCGGCGTGCTCCACGTTGCCCGAAGTGCAAGCAGTCGTGGAACTTGTTACCCAAGAGGGAGCCCGCGAAGACTGCACGGTCATCGGTCATCGTTTAAAGACTTCGCCCGTCAACGCCGCGATGGCGAACGGCGGGATGGCGCACGGTGACGAGGTCGATCCGGTGCATATGACATCGGTCGGCGGTCATGTCGCCGCAGGCCCGGTTCCAACGGCGCTTGCGGTGGGGGAATGGCTCGACGCCAGCGGTGAGGATGTGTTGCGCGCTGTGGTTCTGGGCTACGAAGTTGGCGGTCGGCTCATGACAATCTTTTATCGTGAACGCGACTATATACAGCGGCGCTTCTACCACACTGCTATTGCAGCGAACTTGAGCTCGGCAGTTACTGCCGGCGCGCTAATTGGCTTACAGCCGGAAGCAATGCAGGTAGCGATGTGCCTGGCGACTTATCAGGCGGCCGGTCCGGACAATATGACGAAAGACCCGGCGCACATGGGAAAGACTTTTCAGGTAGCCGCCGCGAACCGCAACGGCGTGACAGCCGCGCTGCTCGCTCGCCAGCGTTGTCACGCGACGCTCGACATCCTTGATGGTTCACATGGATTGTTTGATGCCTACCTCGGCAAGCCGGACGGCGGGGCGGAGTTGTTACATGAGCTCGGCCGCTATTACGCGATTACGGATGTGATGCATAAGCGCTACCCGGTAGGCAGCCCCAACCAGGCGTATTTGCAGGGGCTATTCGGCTTGCTGCAAAAACATCCTGTGTCAGCGGATGAAATAAGCATGATCGAAATCCAGATGCCGAAGCGCGGCGTCCACCGCGTGCCGAAGACACGCCATGCGTCGATCGCTGCAAACGTCGTATCCGCAGCCGCGGTGGTTGACGGCAAACTCGATTTTTATCGTCTGCACGACCCCGCATGGAAGATAACGCCGGCGGTGGCGCGCATGCAGGACAAGATCAAATTCATTGCGCGCGAAGACTGGACAGGGATGGAACACGGGCGTCATGCCATCGTGACAATTACAACGATTTCGGGACAAAAGCTCGAAGAGGAGGTCTGGTATCGGCCAATGAGCCGCGCCGAGCTCGAGCTTAAGTTCGAAGGACTTGTCGCGCCGCGATTTGGCCCCGAACGCGCACGGGATCTTCGGGCCCTGATGCAAACGCTCGATAGTGCGCCAAGCATTCGGCCCCTCATGGAAAAGCTTCGCGCGTGAGAGCCGTTGTCGTCGCACTTCGCTTGATTTCCGCGTGCATTTTCGTAGCGACCCCAAGCGTTAACGCTGCAAGCGCCGCGTGGAAACCGGCACGTCCAGTTGAGCTCGTCGCCCCGTCCGCTGCGGGCGGCGGCACCGATATCACGGCCCGTGCGCTGCAGAAGATTTTTCAGGATCAGCGGCTGCTGGAAGTTGCCACTACCGTGGTCAACAGGCCGGGTGGCGCCGGCAACATAGCACTTGCGTATCTCAAGCAGCATGCAAGCGATGCACATTACGTCGCTGTCGCATCCGCCCTTCTCATCACAAATGAAATTGACGGTAAAAGCACCTATAGTTACCGCGATTTCACGCCGCTTGCGCTACTCAGCAGCGAATACGTTGCATTCGTTGTCAACGCCGAGGCGCCGCTGAAGACAGGCAAGGACCTACTCGCGCGGCTGGCGAAGGACGCTTCGATGGTCTCCGTCGCGGTCGGCACCAGCTTGGGTGGCGTCAACCATGCAGCCGCGGCTTTAGCGGCCAAGGCCGCCGGCGCTGATGCGAAAAAGCTGAAAACAGTGGTCTTCAAATCGTCTGCCGAGTCGGTTACGGCGCTTCTCGGTGGCCATGTTGATCTCGTTGTGTCGAGCGCGTCCGTGGTCGCGCCGTATGTCGAAGCGGGCCAGCTACGCATGCTTGCGATTGCGGCGCCGCGTCGGGGACGGGGTGTGCTCGCTGATGTTCCGACCTGGAAAGAGCAGGGCAGCGACATTGTCGTCGACAATTTCCGGGTGCTGACAGGCCCGCCGGCATTAGACGGTGCCCAAATCGCATACTGGGACGCCGTGCTTTCGAAACTGCTACGCGGTGCCGAATGGAAACAGCAACTGGAAAAAAATCTATGGACAGGCGACTACCTGACGAGCAACGAGACACTTATTTATATGGGCCAACAGCATGAAGCGCTGCGGCGCATCCTCGTTGAACTCGCCATGGCGAAGTGAAACGACATGCTTTCAATTGAGCAGATATACGATCCAGAGCGTCTTGGCAGACCTGTCTTATCGCCGGAGCCCCCGCCAGTTGCCCGCGCGCAGGGCACACTTCCCATCGAAAAAAGATCAATTAACGCTCATCTGCTTGTAAACGTTGATGTAAAGTAGGCTTCTGCCAAACGTGAGCAAGCATGCCCGCATTATGCTGCTCCCCGAGACCTCGCAATGCATAGTCCTTTTGGCCCATTGTTAGGGCGACAGGTGTGACATTATTATCGAACGTTCAAGTTGGGAGGGTTAAATAAAGTGAGACGGGTGTTTAATCGCGCGTTGTTCGCGGCCATTGTAGTGACGTCAATGATGGCGGCCCCGGCATTCGCCGCCTTGATTGATTTCGAGGGCTTGCCAGCTTCCACCGTAGTAACAAATCAGTTTCCCGGTGTTACTTTTTCCTCTAGTTCCGGCTCTCAGAACCTTGTGGTGACTCGATCCGGCGTCGGTTTTGGCGACAATTTCCTGTGTACAGGCGCGGGCGGCAGTCCAACGTGTACTGGCGAGACAATCCTCACGTTTGCGAGCGGCGTCAGCGGGTTGACTTTCTATCAAGTGGGGGACGACCAGGCCGTCGATGGTGCGAGGGTAGCGTTAGTTGATGTTTCGGTTGGGGGCACGTTTGCCGCAACAGTGAACATTCTTGGCGATACAAACTTCTTTAACCCGAACCTTGTCGATTTGAGCGCTTTCGCTAACGTAACCTCAATCAGGATCCATGACATCACCGACCAGACCGGCCTCGGTTGGGACAATTTCTCTTTCTCGGCCACGCCAGTTGTTGGTCCTGTTGCTGCTGCTCCTGCCGTGCCCGAACCTGAGACGTACGCGATGTTGCTGGCTGGTCTAGGTCTCCTTGGCTTGGTCGCCGGTCGGCGAAAAAAGCCAAGCTGCTAGTCGGACGCCGCTTCACGCGGCTCATCAGTATGTAAGGCCTCCGCTCGCCAGAGGTATCAGCGACCAGAACCTTTGCAGCTCGGGGACGCAGTTAAAGATCCTCGGTATGACATCTAAGATAATTGTGTCCCGCCTTGGTAATCAGCACCAGCGATGCACTGGATGTCCTGCGCGCCAGTCCTAGTGTCACCAAGCGCTCTGCGATGATCGCATCTGGCATAGCAGCATTCACGCCAAGTTGGCGTAGTGCTTTCAATTCAGCATTTGTCAGGGCCGTCATAGCAGTTATTCGTCGATCGGTCCATTCACCCGCGACCTGAATGTGGCGACGTTGCCTCACCCGGCGAAGGCGTCATTCTATGCTTGTCTGTTCGACCTTGCGGCGCTGCAAAGATCGGTCGTTCGGTCTTGTCTTTAGCTAGCCGCTTTCGACAGTCCAACGATGGCTGGACCGGTTAGCACATGGCCGTCGACTTTGTCGAACCGCGAACCATGGCACGGGCAGTCCCAGCTCTGCTCGGTGGTATTCCATGCAACGATGCATCCGAGATGCGGACAGACCGCTGAGTGCTCATGCAGACCGCCGTTCTGGTCACGATACGCGGCAATCTGTCTTAAGCCGCGGCGCACGACAGCGCCATTCGCCGGCGCAATGTCCTCGGCTGTTTTTACGTCTCCGGGCTTGAAGTAATCTGCGTACTGTGCTGCCACGTTAAGGTTTTCACGGGCGAACTCAGCAGCAGCACGCACCGGCTTGCGCGCCGGATCATAGAGTGCCTGCCACGGATTGTCACGATGAGCGATCAAGTCGCTGACGAGCATTCCAGCGATGGTTCCATGCGTCATGCCGTTGCCGGAGTCACCGGTGGCGATGTATACGTTCTCATCGCCGGGGTTATGTCCGATGAACGCGAGACCATCGACAGGCTCCATCACCTGGCCGGACCACCGCAGCGGAACATCCTGTACCATCGGGAACCGTTCGCGCGTCCAAGCTTCGAGTGATGCAAATCTGTCATCAGCGTTGTTCGCCTGACCGGTCTTGTGATCTTCGCCGCCAACAATCAGATAGTCGTGTGATGAATCATGTTTATCTTTTTGCAGGCGGACGTAGTGATACGGGTCCGGCGTATCCCAGAGCAGCATGTGCGGTATCGAGCCGGCCGGCACGCGCGCTCCAATCACGTAGGTCCGGTACGGTGCCTGTTTTGTATGGATTGCGAAACGGTCATTGATGGGTGAATTAGTGGCGAGCACCACGGCAGCCGCGAATATCTGCAGACCATCGGCGGTGTCGACGGCCGGGTTACGGCCCGCTTTGATTTCAGTCGCGCGCGTATTGCCGTATATGCGGCCGCCCAGACGGGTGATTGCGCCCGCAAGGCCGTTCACATACTTCAGTGGATGGAACTGCGCCTGGTCGAAGAAGTGCAAGCCGGGACCGAAGTCAAAAAAATTAAGCGGTATGCGATCCGCATATTCTGCCTTGACGCCGGCGCGGGTTGCGGCCTCAAGCTCGCGCCTCAAGACATCGGTCGATTCGCCGGGCGGAACAAACAAGTAACCGTCGACACGCTCGAAATCGCATTCGATGTGCTCGCGGCCAATCGTTTCCTCGATCGCATTGATGGCTGCAGTGTGGCTCTGCGCGGCCAACCTCGCACCACCCTCGCCATGCAGCCGCTCGAGCTCGAAGTAGCGATCGTCCAATGCGTTGGACAGGTGCGCAGTGGTGTGATGCGTCTCGCCTGACGCTACTGTACCGTCATCGATGACAACGACCGACGCGCCGTTCAACGCTTGCACGTACGCTGTCGTAAGGCCGGCGATGCCAGCGCCGACAATGCAGACATCCGCGCTTTGGTTCGATTGCAAACGATCGGGGCTTACGTATGGTTCGGTTGCGAGCCATACGGATACATTTTCGCCAGCCGGCGTTTTCATTTGCGGCCTCCTGTGGGTTCAAAGACGCCGGATGGATGCGAGACCCTCGACGCGTCGCTCGACGTTCGTCTGCTTTTCGACTCCTGCGATAACCTCTAGGTTCAGCGCGCGCGACCACTGCGAACTACTTCTTACACAGTGACGCGACGATGTCCGACTATTACCGCGCTTGAGGAAAAGTGAATAATTGAAATGAACGGCGCCGTTGCGCCGTGTATTAAAGGAGTGAACGGTGAAGACGGTGAGAGAGTTAATGACTGAAGATCCTGCCTGTTGTACGCCTGAAACAACGTTGGAGGAGGTGGGGCAGATGATGATGGATAACGACTGTAGGGAGATTCCGGTAGTCGATTCTGAAGCCAGTCGAACACCAATTGGTGTCATCACGGATCACGACATCGTGTGCCGCGCGGTTGCGCAGGGGAAAGACACGCGCTCCATGCGCGTAGGTGACTGCATGACTACACCATGCGTCACGATCGGTCCCGGCCAAAGCATTGAAGATTGCGTCAAGGTACTCGAAGAAAGCGGCATACGCCGCGTCCCCGTAGTCGACGAGGCTGGCGTGTGCTGTGGAATCGTCGCCCAGGCAGATATCGCGCGCGCCGCGAAAAACCAAGCGGCCCAGCTCCTGAATACGGTGTCTACATAACGAACGCTGCGGCGTGATATGCGGGTTATGGTCTACGCGGGCTTTCGCGAGTCATCGTTAGACGGTTGACTGTCTGAGGGATGCCAGCCATTGGAGCGGAGGCGCAACCTGCAGCCGTTCACGCAACCGTTAATCATGGCATAAAACTCGACGGCATCGCGCGCGGTTTTGAACGTTAGCAGTTGTGATAAATCATAGCCGCCTGCTACGACTTTGCCGTTGCGGCCGATATACGCTGGCGGGCCGTTGCTATCAACCTCATAAAAGTAAACGCCATCGTCGGATGCCATCGGCGGATTGTAGCCATTTTGGCGTCTATTTCAGCGTAGGACGTCGCGCCGTTCGAGCGCGCATCATTGTCTTACCAGCCGGCCGATAAAGCTGCCACCTAGCTTGCGACGACGGCGATAACGCGGACGATTTGAGCCGCGATGGCCGGCTCACTTCTTCTTCGCATTGATAAACGTCCCATCTTTTAAAACAGCATCAAAGGTTGTCCACGCGTAGTCCAGTGCGCCGGTAGTCGCGAGACTGAAGGCGGCCGAAGTCAGCGCGCTGACAAACGTTATTTGCAATTCCTCGGTGGTATTGGACTCGCTTCCGAATGCCTGGTCTCCAGGATATTGCGCGTCCTCGTGGCTTGCGTCCTTAATCGACACTTCGGCAACGCTGCGCGGAATGTAGTGGAAGAAATAGTCACGGTTGCGCGCGGTGAACACGTGCTCGTCGGCGCCGATCACCATCAACGGAGTGCGCACCTTCCTGAGCGACCTGGGCAGGTCGTTCCCGTACACCGCTGGATCTAACAGAATGCCACCGGCGGCGGGCGCGCCTTCGGCAAGCGCGATGACCACTGAGGAGGCGCCGAATGAGTGACCGACGAGTATGATTTTATTGACGTCGATGCGCGTATCGATAATTTCCGGCGCACGGCGAATCAGATCCACGACTCTTGCCAGGGTCTTTCCGTTTTCTATCCAGTGGCCGTTGTTGGAAAGCTGCAGTGCCAAAGCGTGCATGCCCCAGGACGCCAGATGCATTGCCTGAAACGCATGCGAGTCTTTCGAGCTGTCATTGCCGTGCAGGAAGATGACCAGAGGCGCTTTCTCTGCAGGCGCGGACAAATACAAGTCACTATCGATCCGCTCTTTGGCAGACAAGCGCAGTTCAAAATCTTTGTGAATGGTTGTGGCGAATGGGCCTCGCAACCTGAATTCGTCGAGAGTCGCTTTGTTATTGCGTAGCGAACCTTCTACCTCGCTCAAAGTCTTCGCTTTGATTGAAGTCTCGCCGGTAGCCGGACCCCTGGCGCAGCCGCCGGCTAGCACCAGGCAAACGATGGCGACCGCAGTGAAGCTTCTAAGAAGAATCGAGGTCGCGGCTGGTCCACGAACGCCGATTCGAGGTTCTAGCAGCAAGTTCAAGCTGATCATTACTGGAAATGCAGTCCCGAGCAATTGTGTTTCGGCCGTTTAGATGTTCGCAAAGGTAGCATAGAGTTGTATGAGAATGCGGCCTGAGAATTCGTCAGCCTGCAACGCACTCTGTGATTGTCTTATGGGGGCCGGCTATCGGTGCTCGGAGTAAAATCACTTAGACGCAAACGATCAACCGCCGCAGTTGACTCCATCCGCCGACCTACTCGTCGTGACCTACACGGTAAAAGAAATCTTCCATACTCTGCAAGGCGAAGGCGCCAACACCGGCCGTGCGGCCGTTTTTTGCCGATTTGCCGGGTGCAATCTGTGGTCGGGCCACGAAGCGGATCGCGCGCAAGCAGTATGCCGGTTTTGTGATACGGATTTCGTCGGCATCGAGGGAACACTTGGAGGTAAGTATCCCGATACCGCAACGTTAGCGGCAGCAATTGCCGCAGAGTGGCCCAGTTCGAACAATTGTAAACGCTTCGTCGTGCTCACCGGCGGTGAACCGCTGTTGCAAGTCGACAGGCCGCTGATAGACGCATTGCACGACCAGCGCTTTGAAGTAGCGGTGGAGACAAATGGCACCGTAGACGCGCCCGCGAATCTCGATTGGATTTGTGTCAGTCCGAAAAGTACTGCTCCTTTGCGCGTTCTAGAAGGAAACGAACTGAAGGTGGTAGTGCCCCAGGCGGACGTCGATCTCCTGGCGCTTGAGCGTCTGCACTTCCAGCACCACTTCGTGCAGCCGATGGACGGTCCGGCGCTTGCACAAAACACGCAATGGGCTATCGACTGGTGCCGGCAGCGCCCGACATGGCGGCTGAGCGTGCAGACGCACAAGCTGATCGGCATTCGATGAAGTATGAATTGAGTCAGGAATTTTACTTTGAAGCGGCACATACGCTGTCCCGGGAGGTCGAGGCGGATTCAAGTCGTCGTGTACACGGGCATACTTACCACGCGCAGATTTCGATAGAAGGCCCGAAAGACGCGCACACCGGAATGGTCGCCGACCTCGGCCACGTGCGGCAGATCATTGAGAACGTGCGCAGCGAACTCGATCACCGACTGCTCGATGAAGTGCAAGACCTGGGCTCGCCTACCTTGGAAAACTTGTGTAGTCTCCTCTGGCGCCGTTTCCATGCCGCCTTCCCGGCTCTGAGTCGCGTCACCGTGAGCCGCCGCGCGAGTGGAGACGCGTGTAACCTCACCAAGTAGGCGATTCACCGGGGTACTCGCTGCCGTTCTGAGTGAGCATGTATCGTCTGCCCGAGGGCACATGATGACATGTGCTTTCGTTTGTAGGCGCGATGCCAGAGACGCATCGTTGCCGTGCCACACGACTTTCTGCATCTGCCACTGGTCAAATGCGTTATCAGCAGCGGGACGTTCCCCATGCGTCTCGAGCTATTGCCATTCTGAACAACGCGATGAAGCCGGCAATCGGGAATTCTGAAAATTTGAGAATCTATGCGGAGAAGCGCGATTTTTCCGCTACCCCGGAGCCGCCCCCGGTCGTCGACCGGGAACGCAAGGGCCCGTTGCTGTTTGTTGTGCATCAGCACGCCGCGTCGCAATTACATTATGACCTTCGGCTCGAGCTCGACGGTGTTTTGAAGTCGTGGGCGGTCACCAAAGGGCCGTCGCTTGACCCTGCGGACAAGCGCGGCGCGCGTGCGACTGAAGACCACCCGCTTGCTTATGCATCCTTCGAAGGCGCGATTCCCGCGGGACAATACGCCGGCGGCCGCATGATCGTCTGGGATTGCGGCGTGTATTCACCTGACGCTGATGAGCGCTATGCGTTCGGCGAACGAGATGAGGCCCAGGCCCGCATACGCGAAGAGCTTGCACGCGGCGAGATCAGCTTCTTTCTCCTGGGCGCGAAGCTCAAGGGTTCATTCACGCTGATTCGCAAGGCGGAGAGTACAAGCTGGTTGTGGATCAAGCATCGCGACCGCTTTGTTCAGACGGCATGGAACGCTTCAGACCATGACCGGTCAGTGGCATCGACGTTGCGGCTCACGGACCGTGCTGCGCTCGAATCCGTGAAAACGCTTGCTGTCGATCAGCTTGTTCCAACCGGCAAGCGCGAAGTATTCCCGGCCAAGTTGGCGCCGATGCTGGCCACTTTGACGTCCGCGCCATTCACAGATCGAGATTGGCTTCAGGAACCCAAGCTTGATGGCTACCGCATGCTCGCGTTCGCACAGTCGGGCAGAGTCCGGCTTAGTTCGAGGCGAGGGCTTGACTACACACGCTTGTTCCCCGGCATCGTCAACGACCTTACACGCAGCGCGATCGCCGACTTCGTGCTCAATGGAGAGATCATTGCGCTCGACGCAAACGCGAGGCCGTCGTTCAATGCGCTGCAAAATCGCACTGGCCTCACGACGGAGCAGGAGATCGCCGCCGCGGAGGCGCGCACGCCCGCCATGTTCTATTGTTTTGACTTACTGCATTTCGCGGGATGTAATCTACGCGACGCACCCTATGTCGATCGCCGGCGCTTCCTCACTCAGTGCCTGCTGCCATCGGCGCAGCTTTTATCGGTGCATGCAGACGTGGACGGTCGTGCGCTGTACCACGCATCGCTCAAAGCGGGCTTTGAGGGGGTCGTTGCTAAACGGAAACTTTCCATTTATCGACCCGGCCGCCGCTCGAGCGATTGGCTGAAAGTGAAGGCGACGACTTCTGCCGAATTTCTGGTAGGCGGCTATTCGAAAGGTAAAGGCGAGCGCGAGCGTCTCGGCTCTCTCGTAGTCGGTTACCGGGATGACAACGCGAAGCTTCGATACGCGGCCAATGTCGGCACCGGATATACGGCTGAGACGATCGATGCACTGCTTGCCCGCGTAAAACCCCTAATCGTCCCGCGCTCGCCATTTGCTGATCCCGTACCACCGCGCGCGGGTACAACATGGCTCCGGCCCGATACAGTCAGCGGAGGTCTCATTCGCTGGGTGGACAGAGGGAGGACATCTTCGCGCGCCCGTGTTCATGCGCATTCGCGATGACATCGATCCGCAATCTGTGAAGCGGACGCCGGAGCCAGTGGTAGTGGGCGAAAGAGAGGAGGGCGATGAAAAAGCACCCGATAACGCCGCGCCGCCCTCAAATGGCGCACGCACTAGTGTCGCAAAGCGCGCCGCGCTGCCGAGCGGCCGGGCTGCCACGTCGACTAACGCCCGGCTACTTACCGCGCTGGACGAGCAATCGCCGAGTATCAATATCGATGTGGAAGGACATACGATCGGTTTAACGCATCTTGATCGCGTTTACTGGCCGGCCGAATCGTCGTTGCAGCAAGCGGCGATCACGAAGCGCGACCTTATCAGGTATTTGATTCAAGTTTCGCAGCACATGTTGCCGCACATTATCGACCGTCCCCTTACGTTATTTCGCTGGCCGGAAGGCATAAGCCGCAAACGGGTGCTGCAGAAACATCCCGCCGGGCGCATTCCGCCATTCGTTGCGCGCACCAAGATATTCTCGGAAACGAAAGGGCACGCTGATGAATATCTGCTTTGCAACAATCTCGCAACGCTGATATGGCTCGGCGACATCGGAGCACTCGAGATCCATGCGTGGCATTCCCGGGTGGACGGCGCCGCAGGCAAAAGCACTGAGTCTGATCCAGCCTGGCAATCAGCCGAAGGCCTCGCCACATCTGCGGTCAACTTTCCGGACTATCTGCTGTTCGATCTTGACCCGTACATTTATTCGGGCCGCGAAGTGCCGGGAAAGGAGCCGGAATACAACGCTGCTGCGTTCGAGAAGGGCAGGGCGATCGCCCTTGACCTTAAGCGGCTACTCGATGAGATGTCGCTGGTCTCGTTCGTGAAGACGTCTGGCAAGACGGGCTTGCATGTGATCGTGCCGATTCGTCGAATTCTGCGCTATGACGCGGTACGTGAAATTGCGCGCCTTATCAGTGAACATCTGCTGCGCCAGCATCCAAACGTGGTCACACTCGACTGGACGACAGACAAGCGCCGGGGCAAGGTTTTCGTTGATCACAACATGAACGTCCGCGGCAAGTCGATCATTGCCCCGTACGCGCCGCGTGGCCTTACTGGAGCGCCCGTTTCTACGCCGATCACCTGGGCCGAACTCGAACGCTCGCAGCCGCCGGACTTTCGCATACCGACGATACCCGCTTATTTGCGCCGGCACACCGACCCATGGGCGGGCATGGATGCACATAGAAAGGACCTGTCTAAAGCGTTCGCACGGCCAAACTAGGTTGGCATGTGAGTGAGACCCGTTGCGCCATCCGTCGTGTGGGAACACTGTTTCATCCGCGATAGCGCAAGGAAGACCAGGGCATACTGAGAATGTTCACTGGGCCTTGGCCGGCGAGGTGCCGGCGTATCAGCCAGACAACCGGCAGCAGCAAAAGAGAACCTGGAGTCACCAGAAACAAGACGTACGCACACCATTTAAGGCGCTCCTGCGGTGATGCGTTCGCTATGAAATGCCACATGTCTTTCACTCCTCACTCATTCGGTTACAGGGCACACATGAACTTGTTGATGGCTGCGATTTTTGCAGTGCACCGAGTCCCCGTAAATACGACGTTCGTCATAGGCACCGTCGTCCGGACGAGCTAGATCGATATCAATCACAGATTGCCAAATACAGTGGCCGATGGAATCTTGTCTGAGTGGCGGGTTGACTGGAGGGCGATCGCATTGGCGCTACGGACCGCGTAACGAAGCGCGCAGGCGGGAACCAAGACGCTGTGCGCTTGACCGCCTTTTACAATGCGAAGCGACACCGCGATCATAAGCGCGCCGCGTCGGCTACCTAACGTCGTTTACGGACCTTGTTTTATTTGTTAGTGCAGAAAGTCGCGCCGGCTGAGGCGCGTGCGCTAATCTTTCTTGTCGCCGTCGCAGCGATCAGTAATCTGCGATGATCGAACGGCAATTCCTAAAACTCGCACGGTGCTATATGCGTCTGACATAGTCAGATATCCTGTTCATGAAGTCGTTGGCGGACAGGTTGTCAGGCAACGGCGGTTCTGTTCCGGTGCAGGC
>Ga0157375_10001206_pt1 | contig 22306 bp, 26 predicted proteins | sample M35metaG_FD_115311 | JGI IMG/M metagenome (GOLD analysis project Ga0157375, IMG submission 115311) | Miscanthus rhizosphere microbial communities from Kellogg Biological Station, Michigan, USA - M3-5 metaG | ecosystem: Host-associated > Plants > Roots > Rhizosphere > Soil | place: USA: Michigan... | reverse complement strand
AATTCCGAACCAGCAACAATTGGTATTAGTGCATTTGCAATACACGTGTCAGCCGATTTGGCATATATTATGCCTCTTAATGTTGAGTAGCTTATATTAGAGCATGTCAAAAATATTTCTGGAGAAAGTATTTTGTTTTCATCTTGTAAATCGCTAAGATTATTGTAGCGGTATATAAAATCGTAAGAGAATTCTGCAACATTCAATAAATCTGTACTGTTTTCATCGTCCTGAAAACTCACCTTGACCGTTAAATCTATTTTTATAATATTGTCTTTTAAATTAAAAAACGGAGTAAGTTTAATGTCATACTTTACATTTGTTGAATCAGACTGTATTTTATTGGGGATATTTTTAATAACCTGAATCTTAGGTAAAATATCTATAACATCCAAATTAGAAATGTCAATTTTGATCTTTTTTTTAGTAGGCATTGGAAATTGCTAATTAAGAATTGACATTTCTATATTTTTAAACAATTTTGGATTTAAGCGAGCAGGGGTGAAATCGTTTTGTGCCAATGTTTCATGTTTTCTATTAACCACACCAACAGAGGTAACTTCCAATTCGGATAATCCCGGTGATTTATACTTTTTGTAATTAATATTGGCCTCAATTACAACCTGTTTAAACACCCTTATAATGCAAGATTTAAGTACATTTTCCAATTGCTGTATACTTTCCAAATTTTTAGCTGATTTATCAGGAATTGTGTAAACTCGTTCGCCAATAGCAATACCTATTTTAACTAAAGTTTGGGAAGTGAAATTGTGTCCACCACTCAGCCATTTGCTAATCTCTGATTCACCCTTCCCCAATCTTTCGGCAAGTTCTTTCTGGGAAATATGATGCTTTTTAAGTAAAAAATGGATTCTATCCGCTAAAGCATAAGACTCTTCTATGAGGATTTCATCTTCGGGGCTGAGTTTAGCCCTTAGCTTTTCCATTTTTGAGTTCTTGATCATGTTTTAGGTTTTTATGTATAAATAGTGAAGTCCATTTCACCTGTTATTGTTTTACCAGATATCACAATATCACCAGATTTAACAAGCCTTCTGATTTGTTCATCTGTTTTTTGCAATACGGTAACACATTTATTTAAGTACGTATCTTCTTGGTAAGTATTGGTATCCTTTATATAACCATTGCCAAATATTAGCAATGACTCCGAATATCTAAGTAAGTATAATCTAAGATCAGTTTTAATCAAATAGTGGGGTGGCAATGCAAAAACATTATCGGAATGCTTTCCCTCGTATCTAAAGTAACGTTCATGAGCGCCCCTTTTTGATATCGTATCCAACGCCCCAACAAGTTTTGTAGCGTCATTTTCATTTATATTCTCGAGTTTTTCTAAAAAATCTTCAAGTTCAGAATTAATGTTGTTATCAATAATGATACTATAAAAATTCACGTTAGCATACTCCTCAAATGGAACAATTGAAATATTATGCTTCACTTATAAGTTAAGTCAAAATTAGTTAATGATTTCAATATTGCAAGTGTTACAGTAAATAAATTACAAATAATAAACAAAATGCAATTAGCTTTTTATCCTGGCTTTAGGTTTATTTCAAATAAAAAGCTTCTAAGAATAGCAACGAAGTTATAAAAAATTATTTCCTAAACAATATCCTTTATATCAACACCTAATTTATCAGCGACATTCTTTAAGGTTGTTATCTTGCTTGCATACTGTCCACCCTCAATCCTACAAAGAGTTGAATAATCAAGTTTACATAGTTCACCCAATCCGCGTATCGTAATACCTTTTTCTTTTCGTGCTGCCTGGATTTTTGCACCTATCTCTTTTAAATATGGGTCTCTTTCCATCTTATTTTTGGGTTAATACTTTGTACTTCAATGTGCCTTCACAGTTAGCCAGCGCGCTTGCAAATCTTTCGTCCTGAAAAGCCTTACGGTTATTATAACGGAATGATGATTCGTTTACATAACGCTGTAAGTGCTTTTGACTTACTGAATGATGTATACCGTCCAGTTGTTTCTTTAAGATGTTCCAAAAGCCCTCAATTGAGTTAGTATGCACCTTAATATCTTCATAGCGTACATATTCCTTTTCACGGTGGTTAACTTTCTTGTGGGTATAATCTAAATGAAGTTTATTATATGCGTGGTGTTCGTCTGTTACCATAATGCTACCTTCTGCAACCGTTTCTTTGATAACAGGGATAACATTCTGTTGATCGGTTTTAGCAATAACCTTAGCCCTTACCTGACCACCTCTTTCAACTGCACCTAAGACCATAGCTTTATTACCTGCGCCACCGCGTACAGTTCTTTTAGATGCGTGTTTGTTGCTTTCAGAGCCACCACAATATGTTTCGTCTATCTCAATAATGCCCTCTAATAATTCAGGAGATTGAATTGTAAGGGTTTCTCTAATCCTGTGATTTAAATGCCAAGCGGTCTTTTGTGTAACTCCAAGCCAAGCGGCTAACTGTAAACTGCTAATACCTTTAGAATGAACAGTTAAAATATAAGTTGCCAAAAACCATTTAATCAGAGGGATTTTTGTATTCTCATAAATTGTACCCACGGTAACTGAAAACTTAGAACGACACTCCTTTTCCCGGCATTTAAATATCCTACTGTTGGTAGCAAATCTATGAACGTTTGTAGAACCACAGCAAGGGCAGGCCGGAGTATTTCCCCACCTTTGAGCTTCTAAATATTCCCTGCACTTTTCTTCAGTATTGAAGTGAGCCTGAAAGTCGAATATGTTTTTGAAAGTTTTCATCTTGTTGTGATTATGTTGTCATAGTTAAAGGTAGAAATATAATTTGAATAAAACAAATTTAATTTGATATATTTGTTTCTGTAATTAACTATGACATGAAATTATCTGAAATATATAATAAATATCCTACACAAAAAATCTGTATTGAGCAGCTTGAAAATCTTATTTGGGCTGATTATCCAAGATGTCCGCATTGTGGTTATCAAAAATACACCCCTTTACGAAATGAAAATAGATACCATTGTAATATTTGCAATGTGGCATTTAGCGTCACTGTCCGTACTATGTTTCACAAAACACGGGTTGACTTGCAAAAATGGTTTTATGTAATTGACCAGTTGTTAAACACAGATAGAAAAATTACAGATCGTGGGCTTGCTGGTGAAATAAATGTTACTAAAGACACTGCGTGGAGAATGATAAATGCAGTGACTGGAGAAATAGGTAAAAGTGAATTGATTTATAAAATAGCAGAGTTAGTTAAATAAGATTATGGCAAAAGAATTGCAATCAACAAATGAAGGATTTCTTAGAATAGGAGAAAAGGTTCTTCCCGTGGCTGTGCTGAATGATGGCAGGCGAATAATTACACAAAATGCTCTATTTGAGGCATTTGGTAGACCAGCAAGGGGGTCAAGGTCAAAGGGTGATCAAGATAGCCCAAAATTGCCCGGTTTGATAGATGCAAACAATCTTAAACAGTTCATTTCTAATGAGTTAATGTCGGTGATCAAACCGATAAAATATACCGATAAAAATGGTAAAGAGTCTATCGGGCATGACGCTACCGTATTGCCTTTGATCTGCGATGTTTACTTAGATGCAAGGGATTTCAAAAAGTCGGATGGAAGGGGTGTATTAACTGCAAAACAAATTCCAAACGTTACAGCTGCGGAAATATTGATAAGGTCATTATCCCGTGTGGGTATTATAGCCTTAGTTGATGAAGTTACTGGCTATGAAAAAGAGAAAGAAAAAGATGCTCTTCAAAAATTCCTTGATACATTTTTAACCAATGAAATGTCGAAATGGATTAGAACATTCGATGATGAATTTTTTGAAATGATCTTTAAAATGAAGGGATGGACGTGGAAGCAGGCTTCTACAAAAAAGCCACAGGTTTTTGGACATTACATTAACGATTTGGTGTATTCAAGAATAGGGCCGAATGTACTACATGAACTACGGATTAAAAACCCTAAAAATGAAAAGGGGAATCGCAAAGGAAAGCATCCACAATGGATTAGTGCCGATTATGGACACCCTAAATTAAAAGAACATATTGCTGGTTTAGTCGCTTTGGGCAGGGCTTCAGGATTAAATTGGGCTACATTCCAAAAAATGGTTGACAGAGCATATCCAAAATTCCCGGAACCGCCAAAAGAAGGTGAAACACTAACATTAGATTTAAAATAATAAAGGGGCTTAATAGCCCCTAAAATCCGGCAGGGAAGCGGACTGTAAATACATCCAGTCCTAACCTCGTTAACGAGCAATCTCATGAGTTGTCCCTCATTAGGCGCAAGTTGTTAACGGGGCTTTCTTGTGAAACAAAGTTACGGATAATTATATTTATTTTTGATTAACAAATAAAGGACAATGACACACGAAAACCAAACTCAATTTTGGAATGAAGTAAGGGCATTACAGAATGATATTGCAATTCAGTTTTTAGATAATGTCATACTTGTAGTAACTCCAGACGGAGGACTGGAATTTAGGAATGATGTACCCTTAAATATTCAAGAACAGGTTACTGCTATTTACAATAATTTAAATTATTAATGTCAGACAAGAAAACACCCAAAGAGGCATCTAACATCTTTCACAGTATCATGAAAGTCACCGTAACGCCTAAAAAGGTTGTCTGTCCTGTTTGCGGATGGCTTGGTAAATCTGTACCAAATGAGCCGGGGAAATACAAGTGTAAAAGAGGACATGAATTTTCAGAGCAAGAATGAAAGACAATAAGCCGAAACCGAAAAAATGAACATAACTGTTTATAATAAAACATATCTATTCGGTGGGTTTCTTGTAGGGACGTTAGGCGGCTATCTAAGTGATACCAAAGTAATAGATAATATCTACCTAACATTAGGTATAACCATTTTAGGGATTGTCATAATGTTATTGAGTTTCAAAAAACCAAAAGAGACTGAAAGCGAAGAATTATAATTACTTTGGTCTAACACGTATATAGTCTCCTGACAACACCAACAAGGGCCGGGGCATCTGTCGCGATACACATCTTATTTAGGATGCATTTGTGTGGTAGGTTCTTCGGTCCAATTACAAATTCCGGTTACAACAAATTCCGTTTTTAGATTCTTCGCTCTCGCTCAGAATGACAAAATGGGTGTTCGTTCGTTTTTTAAGCCGGGATGGCTTGATACAGAATGAAACAGGCATTAAAACAGAATAGCCGGACTCCCGCCCGGCTATTCATCGTATTTATTTTTGTCTATTTGGTTTTCTTGGGTTTATTTTCCTTGTATCTCTTATCCGGCGTACCATCTTTCTTCAGGTGCTGGTTTTTGTTTTCCTTGTAACGCTTATCGGTGTGTGCCGTCCTTTTAAAGGTGTTGCTTTGGCGCCTGTGGTGCAGGTAATGCGTAAGATGAAGTAACAACGCCGAAACTCATTGCGGCAATCATTAACATAGCTAAGAACTTTTTCATGGCTTACTAATTTGGTTACTGCAAGCTAACTAATTGATTTTGAATTAACAACAGGGGAAAGCCCACTAATGTTAGGAAATTGAGCGTTGATTGAGTTGGACAAGTTAACCCAATCAACTTAATCAACCCCTCTTTCTAAACCGGGATGGTTTGCGACAGAGCGAACACACCTACTCTCCGCACGTCTTTGCGAGCCTGCCTGTCGGCAGACTGGGTACGAAGCAACCCCAAACTATACAGAGCCGCCATACCACTCACCACTCACCAAAACACTGTCACCACTTTATCCAACACTATTGGGTAAATTTGATAATTCCCTGTCCTGGCCGCCACTTACCGCAAAAGCTTGCAAAAACTGCAATAAATTAGTTGTGAAAATTAGTTGAATTGTTCTTTGAAATTTTTATCCCCCTATTGGTATTAAACACATACGACGTGCGTTTAGTATATTCTCATGAGTGAGGGTCAGCGTCAAAAATTTTTAATGAATCTGTATCATCGTCATTTGACAGTTTTCTAATTTCAGAACCTGGCCCAAAAGTAAAATGATCATCGTTAAAATCTTCATCGTTGTATAAGGTAACCCATGCATTTGGACCTGTCCGGAGACTACCGAATTTATCCCCCCAATCATAATTTTCATCACCTGGTAAGTGTTTCAAATTATTAAATTGAGCTGGGCCATCTAATTTAATAACTCTTCCACCAAAATTTTCGTCTTCATAAAATGTTACCCAACATCCGGCTGTTGCAATATTAAGTGGTCGCATTGGATGGGAAGAAGCTGTATTTGATAAAGCTAACGGTTCACTAGAAGGTTTATTAGGTGTAAATTTGTCTCTGCCTACTAAAGTCGACTTCCAATCATTATCATGATTTGTTTCTGCCGTTAGTAGCCAAGTTGTAAATATCACCGGTCCCTCCTCAGGCGTATATCGTAGTTCTCCGCTCCAGGATGTAGCACACTTGGAGTTTTTTCCGTCATTTAACCAAACCACGACCCAACCAAGGGCAATTTCATTGTCCGATTTATTGTCGTATAAACCTGCTAACTTATATAAACCTTGGGCATCTCCAACTTTAGTCTCATAAGTGCCTGTAATGATTCCATTTGAAAATTTAATTTCCATTACAGATCCAAGTTCATTATACCATACATTGCTTACATTCATTTTATTAAATATTAAAATACATAAAGATTTTTCAATAAAATATATTTACAAACAGGCACTATAATTTGAATTACGCGCGTCATATCGTCAGCTTAATGATCGTTTGTACTAATTTAAAACTGAGACAATTTATGGATTCCAAATAAGTATTATATACCGTGAAAACACGGTTTTTTCACGGTATTTTCACCGTAAAAAGCGGGGCTAGTAAACCCTTCGACGCTCAACTCATTGAAAAATAGGGTGTTTTCACGGGTTGATTACCTGCGTTTTTATTAATATGTTTATTTGCTCAATAGACAATTGTCAAACTTAAGAAATTTGGAATTTAAATGGTCTCACTCCAAGTGACGACTAAGGAATACGATTAATTTATCAAGGCAATTAAAAATACATCTTTAAAAGCCTTAAACTTATTTATAATAAAAGAGTTGGAAAACCCTGAATCTACACCTTTGAAAAACTCGGACTCGGACTCAACGCTTGATGATTTGGAATCAGATTTGCTTATGGATACACCTGAAACTTCTCCTACGTCTGAAAATGCAGAATCGAGTCAATTATCCAGTAACCGATATGTTGAAAAATTAGAATCGCATATTAAAGCATCTAAAGAAATAGCTAAATACTCTTTGGAAAGATTTGATATACTAATTATTTCGCTGTCAGGAGGAGGCTTGGTGTTGTCTATAAGTTTAGTTAAAGATGTCATAAAAAATTTTGAAAAAGTTGACCACACCTTATTAAAGTTAACTTGGATTGCTTTCGGTTCATCATTAGTACTAAATCTATTTTCTCAGATAACTGCTTATTATGCCAACAACAAAGAAATTAAAATATCAAAAAACTTAATTCGGAAGGAAAGAGGGAAAGAACTAAAGGGTAACCAGGAAAATCTGGAATGCCATAAGAGCATATTAAATTGCTCCACTGTTACCTTAAATGCTTTTAGCGTTTTGGCGTTCGTAACAGCAATTATTTTATTAATAATATTCATGGATAAATATATTTAAACTGTAATTATGAGCAATGATGAATTAAAGAAACAGATTGAAGAAGAGCGTAGAAGGCGAATTCAAGAAGAACAAGAAAGAAAAAGACAAGAGGAGCAAGCCCGTCGTGACCGAGCGCTTCAAGAGTCACAACGTGAACGATTTAGAAAAGACGGCGGGCCAACTGATGAGCGGCCTGACAAAGATGATTAAATATACCCTTAACCTTGCTTCCGCGGGTTTAGCGCAGCGTAACCCGTGGTTCGCCCCAATTAAGCTTCCAGCTTAAGGTTATGAAATTATAATTGACGCTTATAATATTGAAAGGTAAAAAGCTGAAAGTTCATTGAAAACTCTATGATGCATTACCACAAGTTAGGCTCTGCTAAGCTTGCGGGAGCTGGGGGCTCAAAATAAATTCGGCATGACTTCGGTTTTTTTACAAATTTTACCGTTCAAATAAATCTTTCCAACATCCATAATTGCAAATCCGGACTAATGCGGGGTGCTTGTGGCAACTGAGAGAAAATCAAAGAATAAAATTGTATTTTAGGCTTCAACTCCTAAACCCCATATATAATATGAGATATTCAAAATTTGAAATCAAAAATTTCAAGGGTATAAAGCATATTTTACTAGATTTAGATAAGGAACCTAGATCCAAAGTTTTTACTCTAATAGGTCTTAATGAAAGCGGCAAAACTTCAATCTTAGAAGCAATAAATTTTTTCCAAACTGATGTCCCAGTTCAAGATCGACATAAATTCATTCCTAAAAGTGAGAAAATAGACTTCAATGAGAATGTTTCAGTCGCCGCGACATTTATTTTAAATGAGTCTGACGATGAAAAAATTATAAAATTCACCAAAAAGCTCCTTTTTAGATCTTTTGAGCCGATTAAATACATTAAAGTCACGAAAGTTTATCGATTTAGGAATTCAAGTTTTATTTCAAAAGCCAATGAATGGTCAATTTCGCTTAAGGGTATTAAAATTAATGCAACAAAAGTCAGAAATATTCCACACAATGAAGAAAAAACAAGTGACTGGCAGAAAATAGTTGAATTCATAAAAAAAGAGTTATTTCCAAGTATTCTTTATTATCCTAATTTTTTATACGACTTTCCTGACAAGATTTACCTTTCTGAAAAAGCTGACGGGAATAAAATAGAGCAATCGACGTATCGAGATGTGATTCAAGATATACTATATAGTATCAACTCAAAATTAACTATTGAAAATCATTTACTAGAACGGATGCGTGTGAATAACAATTCCAATAAGGAGGCATTAGAGCAAACCCTTAACATAATGAGTTTTACAATAACAAAAACAGTTTTTGATGCATGGGCAAAACTTTTCAATACTACTGGAAAGGAAATTATAATAAGGTACGGTTCTGAGATTGTAGAAGCAGACACTTTATATTATTTAGAATTCAAATTGAAAGAAAATGCAACTCATTATAATATAACTGAAAGAAGTTTAGGATTTAAATGGTTCTTTTCATTTTTGCTTTTCACGGAGTTCCGTAAGAATAGAGTTACTGAAAATGGAGAAATATTATTTTTACTTGACGAACCAGCGTCGAACCTACATTCAACTGCACAAAAACAATTGCTCTATACATTTAAAGAAATTATAAACAAGTCATCCTTAATATATACTACACATAGTCACCATTTAATTAATCCTGATTGGTTAAATGGTGCTTATATTATACGGAATAAAGGAATAGATTATTCAGACAATTCTTTATATAACTTTACACACACTGATATTGAGGCCATAATTTATAAACAGTTTTTGGCAAAATATTCAGATCAAAGAGAATATTATCAACCTATACTTGATACTTTGGAATATCAACCGGGATTATTGGAAAAAATTGATTCTATTGTTATTACGGAAGGTAAAAATGACTATTATACTTTTAAATATATTAATTCAATATATTTCACCGGTAAATTTGACAATATAAATTTATATCCAGGCGGTGGCGCCAACGCAAATAGCATTGTAATAAGATTGTATTTGGCATGGAATAAATCATTCTTGATATTATTGGATGGCGATAGTGCGGGTGAAAAGGCAAAAAAAGAATATATTAAAATATTTGGAAAAGAAGTTGAATCTCACATAATTACATTTTCAGATATCAAAACTACATTAAAAGGAAAAGCAGCCGAAGATATCTTCTCAGAAGACGAAAAATTATCAATAACTCAATGTTTTGATATAAAGGCAGTCAATTACCAGAAAGGGAAATTTAATACAGCTCTACAATCACTATTACATGAGAATAAATTGGTGGAAATTAGCAAAGATACACTTTCTGACTTCCAGGATATATTAACCCATATAGATTTGAAAATTCAAAGTCAATCCTTCGCTGTTAGTCAGTAGCCATCTCGACTTAAAATCGGTCAGCGTGGACGCTCCCCCACGCTGCCGCAAGCCTCCTCGGCTTGTGGCCGGTATGCTAAGTTGCCAACTATTGCATATTATTTCAGCCCCCATCCTGGCGCGTATGACGGGCGAGCCTAAGCGTAAAGGCTACTCGTGACTATGGTTTAGAGACGAGTACCCCGGCTCTGCAACCCTTCGCTGCATACTCGCGCCAGTTAAGGGGTTGCTGAAAAGGAAATGATACTCGGGTAATTTGAATTGGCAATAAATCCAAACAAATAGTATATTCAGCTCAAATTTTTAACCATGAAACCCTTATTACATTTTTTTGTTCTGGCAGCGCTTGTATGCTTACAAGGCTGCAGCGGTTGTATTAAAAAGAGCGGAGGCTCAACTCAAACTTCTAAAACCGGCAAATCGAAATTTCCGGTTCCTGTAGCTACCGATAACCTTATTATTAAAGACGAAAAAGATCTCACAGGTTATTGGGCCGGTACTTTCGGCCCGGATAAAGCAGATTCATTAGAAGAGGATGGAGATTACGAGAGTGGATATAATAAAATAAACATTTCGCTGGATAATATTGATGGCAGCCAGGTAGAAGGCCACACAGTAATTCAAGGAAAGCTCCGTCCCTTTAAATGCAGCATGATAAAAGCAGGGTCCAAGTACAGCTTCTCTTTCAAAGGTGGTGCTGATGAAAAAGTTGCCGGAATTTATAAGCTAAGTATTACCGAGGGTGATAGCGTGCTGACCGGTCACTGGAGTGGCGGCGACAAAGTGCCTTCCCATGACTTTGATTTAACCAAAAAACTTTTCAGCTATAATCCGGACTGGAAGCTGGAACGGACCGGTTATGTTGATTGGAACAAATCAAAAAAGATAACGATAAAGCCTGATAGCAGTGAAGCTTATACCGATTCGCGTTTCGCTACAACATCAGATGAAGTTCAAAAATATAACCCTTCAACCGAGGTACTTACTACAAAGTACCTTGCCAACCTGAAAAAAGCAGACTTTTTGATACTTCGCAATTCTATTTTTGCGCGGCATGGCTACACGTTTAAAAAGCCGCTTTTGAGCTGGTATTTCAGTGAGCAGTCGTGGTATGTGCCTATCAGTACTGACGTCACTGCTGAACTCACCCCGATAGAAAAGCAAAACCTGAAGCTGATGGCGCCTTATGAAAAATATGCCCAGGAATACTATAATGCTTTCGGCCGGTGATGATTTCTATACAGATAAGTAAAAGACATTATTTGTTAACTGCGGGCAACGTACTGTGGTATGCCTGCCTGGTGTTTTTTTCGTACCTGATGCTGCTCATCACGCTTCAATATATTCCTGTACGTACCGATGTGGCTTTTTTGCAGATAAAGGGAGATGTAACAGGCATGCTGCATTATCGTGTGGCTTTTTTTGCACATGTATATACCGGCATGTTTGTACTGCTGTCGGGTATGCTGCAATTCCCTTCTTTTATAAGGCGACTGTTCCCGGCTCTTCACAAATGGAGCGGGCGAATATATGCAGTCGGTATCATTTTAGTTGCAGGCCCATCAGGCCTGATCATGGGTTATTATGCGAACGGCGGCCTCGTTAGTCAAACCGCCTTTTGCATTTTGGCGGTTTTGTGGATAGCCTTCACCTGGAAGGGCGTTGCCGCTATATGGGCAGGCGACATAAAGAGCCATAAAACATGGATGTACCGCAGCTATGCCCTGACGCTTTCGGCACTGAGCCTGAGGGCGTGGAAATGGTTGCTGGTATTTTTATTTGCTCCGGCACCTATGGATGTTTATCATATCGTATCCTGGCTGGGTTGGACCGGCAACTTGTTGGTTGCCGAGATGATCATCCGTGCCAGATGGGGTAAATGATAAGGGCTCAACATAAGTGCCCATCCCTGCCACAACACAACCCGACGCGCCCCCTCCCCGGGGGGCAATTTGGGCTGTTCATTTTTTCCATAGGTACCGGCTTAGAAAACGGACGGACGGAATAGGGTTACTTTTCCTGATGATGCGGTATTAAGAGAACCTATTAACCATGCATGATCAAAGCTTTGCAAATTTTCAGGAAACACTGGCTCTCTTTAATTGGTTACGTACTTTATGTATTACTTTGGATTCGTTATTTGACCGTTAGCAATCAATACCAAATTTATAGACAGCGAGATGAACCAAGTGTATCTTATGGCGAAGGGGTGGCTTATATTATGTTATTTACTTTGTTAGTGGGGTTTCTATTTACAGTACTTCTTATAATAATGGCTATTTTCAGAAAGAAAAACAAGGTCTATTATTTGATTATGAGTCTGTTGACTGCACTTCCAGTTGTACTTTTTATCCTCATTGATGGTGACTTTTGGGGTACTTCGCGTTAAGGCAACGGATACCGGCTTCGTGCTTAATGCCTCGCAGGCGTATAAGTGAACAGCCTGACCCGCTTCTATCAGCGGGGAACGCCCATAATCAGTTAGCAGTTATCAGTGACCGGTTAGCAGTTATTATCGCTTGTAGAAACCCCTACCTTCCCTTCCCCGAGGAAGGAACCGCACGGGGTCATTGCTTTTTTTATTACACCTAAATAACTCAATTAACTTAGCCTAACTCAGCCAACTTAATCCAACTCAATTAACTCAATCAACTTAATCCAACCCAATCAACCTAATCAACTAAACCTAACCTCAAATAAAAACCGTATCTTTGCCGAAATATTTACCCGTTCGCTTACGGTTTTGATCATTCCAGACGAGACTATTCAGATCCGCTTATGCATTCGCGTTTGCACTATTACATTAGATACATTACATGTCATTTCAAGATTTAAAATTAATTGAGCCTATCCTCAGGGCCCTAAAAACCGAGGGATATACCATACCTACTCCTATTCAGCAACAGGCTATACCTATCTTATTACAACAAAAAGATTTGTTAGGCTGTGCACAAACCGGCACCGGGAAAACTGCTGCCTTTGCTATCCCTATCCTACAGTTATTATACCAGGACAAGCTTCAGCATAAAGAACAAAAGACAATCAAAGCCATAATATTAACCCCAACCCGCGAACTGGCCATCCAGATTAACGAAAGCTTTGCTGCTTACGGCCGCCATACCGGGTTGAAGCATTTGGTGATCTTTGGCGGCGTGTCGCAAAATCCGCAGGTGGATGCTTTGCGACGTGGTGTCGATATTTTAACCGCTACCCCCGGCCGCCTGCTCGACCTGATGAACCAGGGCTTTGTTAAATTAGATCATATCAAAATGCTGGTACTCGATGAAGCCGACCGCATGCTGGATATGGGCTTTGTGAATGATGTAAAAAAGGTAATCGCCAAAGTGCCTCAAAAAAGGCAAACGCTGTTCTTCTCAGCCACCATGCCAAAAGAAATTCAGCAACTGGCAGATACCATATTGCGGAACCCTGAAAAAGTGGAAGTTACGCCGGTATCGTCTACTGCTGATACCATACAGCAAACGTTGTATTATGTAGAGAAATCGGATAAAAGATCACTACTCATTCATGTACTGAAAGACAAGTCGATACAAACAGCTTTAGTATTTACCCGCACCAAACATGGCGCCGATAAAGTGGTAAAGGACCTGCATAAGGTTGGCATCACTGCCGAAGCTATTCATGGTAACAAATCGCAGAACGCCAGACAGCGTGCGCTCACCAACTTTAAAAACCGTACCACAAGGGTGCTTATAGCCACCGATATTGCCGCACGCGGTATTGATATCGATGAGCTTACCCACGTGATCAACTACGAAATACCGAACATACCAGAAACCTACGTGCACCGCATAGGCCGTACAGGTCGGGCCGGAGCGGATGGCATTGCCTTCTCCTTTTGCGACGAGGAAGAAATAGAGTATATAAAAGATATTCATAAGCTGATCGGCAAATCAATCCCGGTAACCGAAGCACACCCTTATCCAATGAGCCCATCGTTGATAGCAAAAAAATCAGAGCCAGCTAAAAATGGCGGATCGAACCAGCGTCATCCAAGGTCATCAGGGCACAGGGATGGGAAGAAGAGGTTTGGGAGGAGGAGATAGGTTTAGTTGAATGCTTGATTGAGTTAGATTAAGTTGATTGGGTTGTTATCGTACTTAATCAACCACTTAACTCAATCAACCAATTAACAAAACTTGCACCATTCAAATAAATTAAATAGCTTTAAACGAAATTACGCGATTGGGATGAAGCGCTTTTTAAATCTCTTCAGAAATAAATATTTCCTGGTTTCTTCCATATTCCTGGTTTGGATGGTTTTCTTCGACCGTAATGATCTGTTCTCCCAATGGGAATATCATCAGCAGGTAAGCAAGTTAAAGCAGGAACGTGATTTTTACCAGAAAGAAACCAACAAGGTTCATCAGGACCTGGATGAGCTAACTTCCAATAAGGAAAAACTTGAAAAATTCGCCCGCGAAAAATACCTCATGAAAAAAGACAATGAGGACGTTTTTGTGATTGTGAAGGACAAGAAGGATTGAAGTCGGAAGATAGAGGACTAGGGCCGGAATATTACAGGCTCAGTACTTTTCCCCATATTTTATCATCTACCCAAACACCTTCTTCCAGGCTTTTCTTCCGTGTCCGCAAAGTATTTTCTCCGGGATAAAGTATTTCCTTCCCTTCGCCTTCGGTGCGACTGCTTTTAGTATAATCGAGAATGTTCCTGATAATTGCCTCCGTTTGTGGCCCATCATCCGGTTTAATGCAGATAAACACTTGCGAAACGCCTGATTCTGAACCGCTCCGGGTTACATCGCCCGTTGAACGACCCTGGCTCAATACAGTAGCCAGCAGATCGAGCACTAGTGATAATCCCGAACCTTTCCAGAAGCCGATAGGCAATGGCCGTACAGAATCAATTATTTCACCAGGATCGGTGGTTAGCTTGCCGTTTTTATCATAACCACCCGGTAAAGGCAGTTGCTCATTTTTTGATTTGTATAGATTTAGTTTGCCAAATGAGTATTGAGATATTGCCATATCCAATACAATGTGACCGTCCTCGCGCGGAATGCCAATAACCAGCGGATTATTCCCCAAGCGAGGATCTATACCGCCCCACGGTGGCATGTTGGCAATGGTATTGGTAAAGCATATTCCGATCATGCCGGCCTCAGCAGCTTGCCAACCATAAGTTCCGCCGCGCATCCAGTGGTTGGTATTTTTGATGGCTACACAGCCGATAGCGTTTTCAAGTGCAAGGTCAATGGCCCGGTTCATACAAAAAGTAGCGTTCAGGGTACCAACACCAAGATGCCCGTCCCACTGTTCAATCGATCCAAATCCGCCTTCTTTAGTAGGCTTTGCATTAGGGACGATCAGCCCGGTCTGTACGTACTCAACAAAAGTAGGGAAACGATTTAGCCCATGTGTATATACGCCATCCCTGCTGTTTTCGGCGAAAATAGTGGCGCTCAGTTCAGCGTTCCCTTCTTCAAAATGGAGAGAAAGTAAAACCCGTTTAAATTCGGACTTTAGTTTTTCAAAAGGAATATACATAGTTAAGTGGTTGAATGGTTGATTGAGTTGATTATGTGGGCCGATCTAATTATTTACTATTCATAATCCAACTCAACTCAATTAATCGAAGCAAACTTAATAAGATGGGTTTGCATTTTTTGTAAGAATAGTACCATATTAGTTTATTTTATCCGGTTGAGTTGTGATTAAACTAAATAGCAAATTTTATAGTTATATATTCGCTGCCAATCAGTGTGGCATACATTTCTTAATTTTGCGTACCTGTAATAAAATGAAATTAAAAGTCCGGTTATTACTTCTGTTTGCTTTAGTGACGATTAGTATATCAATAAATTCGTGCAAAAAAAGTAAGCAGGATTATATTGAGACATTGATCACCGGGAATCAATGGCAGTTATCCTCGGCAATGGTTACGACCTATATAGGGTCTGGTATGGTTAGCGAGGTGACGCTTGACACAACATGCAATCTGACGCAGATGTTTAAGTTTAACTCAGATAAAAGTTGTACTTATACCAACTTTGACTGCCTGACGCAGACATCAAAAGGTACATGGTTGCTTTCAAATGACAAGCTGTTTTTATATGCTAACATGACTTGCCAGGATACAACCACGGCGAAAAGCTCCAAACCATTTCTTACTGCGCGCATTGTTAATTTAGGGCAGTATTCGTTGATATTGCAGACTGGTGATTTGCAGACTTATTATTCTCCTACGCAAAAACGTGTACGTTATCAGTGGGGATTTGTACGGGTAAAATCGCAATAATGTGTTGTTTAACAGTATCAAAATTTTATATTTGAGTCGAGTTAACGGCATTTTGAACAATTTATAAGAAACGCCAGGATAAAACAGAATTAAAGCCAAATTCATTAAAAGCGTTATTGCCGCTGAAACGATAATATCAATGAAAAAAAGGATTGCTATTTTTGCTTCCGGTTCGGGATCAAATGCCCAAAAAATAATGGAGCATTTCAAACGTAATTCCGAAGCCGAAGTAGTACTGATACTTACCAATAACCCGCAGGCCTACGTCCTGCAACGGGCTGATAACTTCGAGATACCGTCGCACATTTTTACACGCGATGAGTTTTATCACACCGATAACATCATTAAGTTATTGAAAAACCTGCAGGTCGATCTGATCGTGCTAGCCGGTTTCCTGTGGCTCGTTCCTGAAAATCTGCTTAAAGCATTCCCGAACAAGATCATCAATCTTCACCCCGCCTTATTACCCAAATACGGCGGTAAAGGCATGTATGGCGATCACGTGCATAACGCCGTTCTTGCTGCAAAAGAAGAAGAATCGGGTATTACCATCCATTTCGTAAACGAGAAATTCGACGAAGGCGAGATATTGCATCAATCCCGTTTCAAAATCGAACCCGGTGACACCCTTGAGATGATCAAATTTAAAGGCCAGCAACTCGAGCACCAACATTTTCCGAGGGTGATAGAAAGCTTGCTACGCAAAATGAAGAGCTGAGGATTGGTGCTCAGTTAACCGGTGATCAGTTATCAGGACTGATAATAAACTTAAATTTTTTATATTTAACCTAACCTTATATCATGAAGGGATTTACTGACCTTGAAGCCTGGAAAAAGGCTCATGCTCTTCGAAAAGATATTTCTGAATTAGTCAAAAGTTTTCCCGCAGACGAGAAATATAGATTATCCGATCAAATCATACGTTCATCCAGATGTCGGCAATAATATCGCAGAAGGACATGGACGATACCATTATATCGATTCAAGAAAGTTTTTTATAAATGCCCGCGGCTCGGCATCTGAAACGATAGACCACCTCATTGTTGCCTTAGATGAAGGTTACATCAGCAAAGAAATTTTTAAGAAACTTGAGGCTAACTGCGACGAATGTATGCGTCTGATCAACGGATATATCAACTACCTTAAGCAACAATCAACACGTTGATAGCGATTATTTTTAAGCCACCTATGCTTTGATTAACTGATCACCGATTAACTGATCATCAATAATAAAAAAACTGATCACTGATCACCGATAACTGATCACAATTACCTACCTTTGCGGCTTTAAAAATCGTGTGTCCATGAGCCATCCTGTTCAAATAAAAAACGCTTTAATTTCAGTTTATTACAAAGATAATCTCGAACCCATTATCCATGAGCTAAGCCGGCTCGGAGTGAACATTTATTCCACCGGCGGAACGGAAACTTTTATCCGTAGCTTAGGTGCTGAGGTAATCGCAGTTGAAGACCTGACATCCTATCCATCTATTCTGGGCGGACGAGTAAAAACTCTGCATCCGAAGGTATTCGGCGGTATACTGGCGAGAAGAAATTTTGAAAGCGATGAGGAGCAACTGACTCAGTACGAAATACCGGAGATCGACCTGGTAATTGTTGACCTGTATCCTTTCGAGGAAACTGTAAAATCCGGCGCGGGTCAGGATGATGTGATCGAGAAGATTGATATCGGTGGAATCTCTTTGATCCGTGCTGCCGCGAAAAACTTTAAAGACGTAGTGATCGTAGCATCAAAAGATGATTATGTAGAACTGGGGGAGATCCTGAAAACACAGGAAGGTAATACCACTATAGATCAGCGCCGTTTATTTGCACAACGCGCGTTTAACATTACTTCCCACTACGATGCAGCCATATTTGAATATTTTAACCAGGATAAACAACTTCCTGTTTTCAAACAAAGTATTCAAAAGAGCCAGGTATTACGTTACGGCGAGAACCCTCATCAAAAAGGGGTATTCTATGGTAACCTGGATGCCATGTTTACCAAATTGCATGGCAAAGAATTATCCTATAATAACCTGGTAGACGTAGACGCAGCTGTTTCACTGATCGACGAGTTTACTGAACCAACTATTGCTATCTTAAAACATACCAACGCTTGTGGTATCGCCAGCCGTTCGTTTATAAAAGAGGCCTGGATTGATGCTTTGGCCTGCGATCCGGTTTCGGCTTTTGGTGGTGTGATCATTGCTAATGAAGAGATTGATGCTGAAACGGCAAGAGAGATCAATAAGATATTTTTTGAGGTATTAATTGCTCCGGCTTATACTGATGAAGCGGTACAAGTATTACGCGAGAAAAAGAACCGGATTATTTTGATCCGCCAAACTGTGGAATTGCCTTTAAAACAATTTAAGACCTTGTTGAACGGCGTAATCGAACAGGATAAAGACCTGGTAATTGAAGGCCCGGATCAAATGAGAACTGTTACCGAAAAACAACCAACCGAACAGGAACTGAAAGACTTATACTTCGCCAATAAGGTGGTAAAACATACCAAATCAAATACAATCGTTTTTGCAAAAAATAATCAGCTGATGGCAAGCGGCGTTGGGCAAACCTCAAGAGTTGATTCTTTGAAACAGGCAATTATAAAAGCTTCTGAATTCGGATTCGACTTAAATGGCGCTGTAATGGCTTCAGATGCGTTTTTTCCGTTCAATGATTGTGTGCAATTAGCGGCTGAAGCAGGCATCACAGCGGTGTTGCAACCAGGCGGATCTATCAAAGATCAGGACTCGATAGAGATGGCAAATCAAAAAGGTATCTCCATGGTAATGACAGGGGTACGACATTTTAAACATTAATTAATAATAACACGTAATAAGTTGTGAATTTTAACGCTTTTAATAACAACTTGTAATTATTAAGTTATTTTTATACAACTTTACATATCTATTATTTGATAATCGCCAATGGGTCTTTTTAATTTTTTCACACAGGAAATAGCTATCGATTTAGGTACCGCAAATACCCTTATCATACACAATGACAAAGTAGTGGTCGACGAGCCATCCATCGTGGCATTTGACCGCACAACCAACAAAGTGATCGCCATTGGACGACAGGCGATGCAAATGGAAGGTAAGACCCATGAAAATATACGTACGGTGCGACCGTTGAAGGATGGTGTAATTGCCGACTTTAACGCTGCTGAGCACATGATACGTGGCATGATTAAAATGATCAACAAAGGCAAAGGCTGGTTCTTCCCATCATTGCGGATGGTGATCTGTATCCCTTCAGGCATCACTGAAGTAGAAAAACGTGCTGTACGCGACTCTGCTGAGATTGCGGGCGCCAAGGAAGTATATCTTATTCACGAGCCTATGGCAGCTGCGGTAGGCATAGGTATCGACGTAGAAGAACCGATGGGTAACATGATCATCGATATCGGTGGTGGTACCACTGAAATTGCGGTGATTGCTTTATCAGGTATCGTGTGCGACCAGTCCATCCGCGTTGCAGGCGATAACTTCGACTCAGACATTGTTCAATATATCCGCCGTCAGCATAATATCATGATCGGCGACCGTACTGCCGAAAAGATTAAGATCGAAGTAGGTTCAGCATTGCCTGAACTGGCCGATCCTCCATCAGACTTTGCAGTTCAGGGCCGTGATTTGATGACCGGCGTTCCAAAGCAGATCATGGTTTCTTATACCGAAATTGCTCATTGCCTGGATAAATCCATCTCGAAAATAGAAGAAGCGATATTAAAGGCATTGGAAATTACTCCGCCCGAGCTTTCTGCCGATATTTACCAAACTGGTATCTACTTAACCGGTGGTGGTGCATTGCTGCGCGGTTTAGATAAACGCGTTGCAGCAAAAACCAAACTGCCTGTTCACGTGGCCGAAGATCCGCTACGTGCAGTAGTCCGCGGAACCGGAACCGCATTAAAAAATATAGGGAACTTTAAATTCTTAATGCAGTAGGTTAGAGCCAGGAGCCAAGAGCCAGGAATCAAGATAAAAAGTAAGTGATATTTTAATTGTCTTGATTCTTGACTCTTGATTCTTGACTCAACTTTTAAACTATTATAGCCAATGCGTAACCTCCTGATATTTATCAATAAGTACAACGCATTTTTTCTGTTCATTATCTTCGAGATAAGTTCTCTTGTTATTTATATCAAATACAATTCTTTTCAGAAGGCATCTTTTATCAATTCTACCAGCAAAATAACAGGCACCTTATATGCCCAGGTTAATGAGTTGTACAGCTACCTGTCGCTGCGTGAAACAAACGATAGTCTTGCCAGGGAAAACGCCCGGTTGCGAGGTCAATTGAAGGCGTCGTTTTATATTGACAGCGTTAACAAGAAACAGGTTACTGATACCATTTACAAACAACAGTACACCTATATTGAAGCCCGGGTAATCAATAATTCCACCAACCGGAGCAATAACTATATCACCATTAACCGTGGTAGCTTGCAAGGCGTAGGAAAAGGCATGGGCGTAATTTGCAGCTCTGGGATTGTAGGCAAAGTGGTTTTTGTTGGTCCGCACATGTCTATAGTGCAATCACTTTTGCATAAGGATTCACGGTTTAGCGCTATGCTGGCCAAGAATCACGAGATAGGGTATATTGAGTGGAGCGATGACCTTGACCCGCATAAAGGATTTTTAAAAGATGTGTCCAACAATGCACAGCCGCATGTTGGCGAAGAGGTGGTAACTTCCGAATTTTCGCTTTTCCCGGCGGGGATACCTATCGGTAAAGTAAGCAACCTGCGTACTAAAGCCGGTGGTTTTGCATTAAATATGGAGGTAAGGCTTGCTGTAGATTATGGTAAGTTGCAATATGTAGATGTGGTTGTAAATAAATTTGCCGAAGAGCAGGCGGGACTGGAGGCGCAGCAAAAGAAAAATGAGTAGGGTTATATTAATCAACTTTTTGCGGTTTATATCGCTGATCTTTTTACAGGTGTTTTTGCTGAAAAACATCACCCTGTACAATCTGTCTACGCCGTACTTGTACATCATGTTTATTCTTCTTCTTCCATTTGAAACGCCGAACCTGTTATTATTTGCCCTGTCCTTTTTAATGGGGATAATCATCGATGCATTTTATGATACGCCCGGACTGCATGCCGCAGCTTGTGTTTTATTAGCATTTGTCAGAATATTATTCATCAGTATCACCGTTCAGAAGGATGGCTTTGATAACGAGCCCGAACCGACGCTGAGCGTAATGGGTACACGCTGGTTTTTTACCTATGCCCTGATACTGACCCTGGCCCATCACTTTTTCCTGTTCAATTTGGAAGTTTTTCGCTTATCAGAGATTCCGTTTACACTAAGCCGCTTTGTGTTGAGTTCTATTTTTACGGTATTTTTGATGCTGCTTTCAGGATTTTTATTTTACAGAAAGAAGGAGCGCTAAATGAATAGTTTTTTTGAACGGCGTTATGTAATTGCAGGTATTTTCATAGCGCTTATCCTGATACTTCTTGCCCGGTTATTTTATATCCAGATTATTGATGACCGGTATTTTCTGTACGCTCAGAGCAATGTATTGCGTAAGGTTTATAAAAACCCTGCCCGCGGCCCTATCCTCGACCGTAATAAAAAGATATTGGTGCAAAACGAGGCGTTTTACGATATCATGGTAACACCAAACCTGGTGAAACCTTTTGATACCGCATCATTCTGTAAATTATTAGGCATAGATAAAGCCGAATTTGATAAACGGTTTGAAAAGGCTATAAAATATTCGCCACGTTTGCAATCTGTATTCGAAAAGCAATTATCGGCCCAGGCATTTGCCGCTATACAGGAACGCTTGTCAGAATTTCCCGGATTTGATTCATCCCCTCGTTACCTGCGTACTTACCCCGATTCTGTTGCAGCACAATTCTTAGGTTATATCAGTGAGGTAACCGACAGGGATATTAAGAGATCAGGTGGGTACTACCACCCCGGCGATTTTATTGGGGTTACCGGTGTTGAGCGCTCTTATGAAGATGTACTGCGCGGTCGTAGAGGGGTT